>TBL_comb47_HYPODRAFT_10004979_pt1 | contig 15071 bp, 15 predicted proteins | sample TroBogypolimnion_40_FD_10682 | JGI IMG/M metagenome (IMG submission 10682)
GGCAGTCATTCTGGCGGGTGGTTTAGGAACACGAATTTCAGAAGAGAGCTCTTCTAGACCAAAGCCGATGATTGAGGTAGGCGGTAGGCCCATCCTTTGGCACATCATGAAAATGTATTCCCATTACGGCATTAATGATTTTGTCATTTGCTGTGGTTACAAAGGCTATGTGATTAAAGAGTATTTTGCGAACTACTTTTTGCATATGTCCGATGTGACATTTGACATGCAAAAAAATAGTATGGAAGTGCACCAAGGTTTTGCTGAGCCCTGGAAAGTAACCTTGGTAGATACGGGTGAAGACACCATGACAGGTGGCCGTTTAAAGCGCATTGCGGACCATATAAAAGATGAAGAAGCCTTTTGCTTTACCTATGGCGATGGGGTATCTGATATCGATATAGGTGCAACAATTGCATTTCATCAAAAACAAGGGGTGCAGGCAACACTGGCCGCTGTATATCCCCCGGGCCGATTTGGGGCCCTAGATATTGCCGATCATAAAGTCACTACCTTTAAAGAGAAGCCTAAGGGCGATGGCGGCATGATTAATGGGGGATTTTTTGTTTTATCTCCTAGCGTAATATCGCTTATTAAAGATGACTCCACAGTTTGGGAGCAAGGGCCCCTTGAGTCCTTAGCTCGCGATCATCAGATTGCTGCTTTTGAGCACACGGGTTTTTGGCAGCCGATGGACACCTTGCGTGATAAGAATCATCTTGAAGAGCTTTGGGCTTCAGGCAATGCTCCTTGGAAATCTTGGTAATGAAAGCTGCGCATGTTGACCCCGTATTTTGGAAAGATAAAAAAGTCTTTGTAACAGGTCATACTGGATTTAAAGGTGGTTGGCTATCGCTTTGGCTTACCTCCATGGGGGCTAAAGTTACAGGCTATGCTTTAGCGCCCAATACAACGCCGAATTTATTTGATGTATTGGCGATTGATTCCCTGATTGAGAAATCCCATATCGCGGATATTCGTGATTTAACTACTCTGCAAAAAGCCATGTCAGAGGCTAAGCCCGATGTATTAATTCATATGGCGGCACAGCCTTTAGTACGTTATTCCTATGCTAATCCAGTAGAGACCTATGCAACTAATGTCATGGGTACTGTGCATGTTTTAGAGAGCACGCGGGTAATTGATTCAGTGCGTGCTACTGTAGTCGTGACAACTGACAAGTGTTACGAAAATAAAGAATGGGTTTGGGGTTATCGTGAGAATGAGCCGATGGGTGGTTACGATCCCTATAGCAATAGCAAGGGCTGCGCTGAGTTAGTGACTTCTGCGTACCGTCAGTCTTATTTTTCCAATTCAACTAATAGGGTTGCATCTGCTAGGGCGGGTAACGTGATTGGTGGAGGGGATTGGTCTGAAGATCGCTTAATTCCTGATGCGATTAAAGCGTTTGAAGCGAATGAGCCATTGATGATTCGCAATCCCTTGGCAACGCGTCCTTGGCAACATGTTTTGGAGCCACTTTCTGGTTATTTGATTTTGGCGCAAGCGCTTTATGAGCAGGATTCGTCCTTTGCATCTGGTTGGAACTTTGGTCCAAGTGATGAAGATAATCGCTCAGTACAAGAGGTAGTTGACTTGCTGATTTCGGGTTGGGGTGACTCAGCTAGCTGGGAGAAAGAAGGTGCAAAGCAGCCTCATGAAGCCAGTCTCTTAAAGCTTGATTGCTCCAAAGCACGCACACAGTTAGGCTGGGTCCCAAAGTGGGATCTAGAGACAGCCACACAAAAAATTGTTGATTGGCAAAAAGCCTTTCAGGAAAAAGAAAATATGCAAGAAGTTAGTCTTTTACAAATTAATCAATACATGAGCTCTTAATAATGAATATACAAACTATCGATGCTAGAAAACTAGAGCAAGAAAAGTTACGCAAACAAATTGCTATGCTTGTGGATCAATATGCTGCGATTGAGTTTTCGCCCAAAGCATTTGATCCAGGCCAGACTATTGTGCCCCCCTCTGGAAAATTAATTGGCGCAGAAGAGTTAAAAAATATGGTGGATGCCTCCTTAGATGGTTGGCTCACTACAGGCCGTTTTAACGAGGAGTTTGAAAAAAAGTTGGCGCAATTTATTGGTGTGAAGCACGCTATAACCGTGAACTCTGGCTCATCAGCCAATCTGGTGGCGTTTTCTACACTCACTTCTCCAAAACTGGGTGATCGTGCCATTAAAAAAGGTGATGAAGTAATTGGTGTGGCTGCTGGATTTCCAACTACAGTCAATCCCATTATTCAATTTGGCGCTGTTCCCGTATTTGTAGATGTGGATAAATATACGCACAATATCGACCCCTCCAAAATTGAAGCAGCTATTAGCCAAAAAACCAAAGCTATCATGCTGGCTCATTCTCTGGGCAATCCATTTAATTTAGATGTTGTAACTGCACTTTGCAAAAAATACAACTTATGGTTGATAGAAGACTGCTGCGATGCACTGGGAACTACTTACAAGGGTCGGATGGTAGGTACTTTTGGCGACATAGGAACATTGAGCTTTTATCCTGCGCACCACATTACGATGGGTGAAGGCGGCGCTGTATTTACTAATAACTTTGAGTTAAAACAGATTGCTGAGAGCTTTAGAGATTGGGGTCGTGATTGTTACTGCCCTCCAGGGAAGGATAATACTTGTGGTAAACGTTTTTGCTGGAAGTTGGGTAATTTGCCAGAAGGCTATGATCATAAATATACCTATAGCCATTTGGGCTATAACTTAAAAATAACGGATATGCAGGCGGCTTGCGCTTTAGCGCAATTATCAAAAGCACCAGCATTTATTCAGGCGCGCAAAGATAACTTCAAGTTTTTAAAAGGGCGTCTTAGTTCTTGTAGGGAATTTTTACAGTTGCCAGATGCAACTGAAGGTTCAGATCCTTCTTGGTTTGGATTTCCGATTACCGTCAAGGAAGGTAGTCCAGTGTCCCGTAATGAGTTAACAGCCTATCTTGATCAAAATAAAATTGGTACTCGCCTTTTGTTTGCTGGAAACTTAACAAGGCAGCCTTACATGGAAAATGCTCAATACCGCATTAGTGGGGACTTAACAAACTCAGATAATGTCATGAATAATACATTTTGGATTGGTGTACATCCAGCATTAACTAGGGAAATGTTGGAGTTTGTTGCTTCTACAATCGAAACCTATTTGGGCATCAATTTTTAAACAATGGATTTAATAAAAACTCAAATTGAAGGTTGTTATGAATTGCAGCCCATCATCTTTGATGATGCCCGTGGAAGATTTGTGAAAACATTCAACGATGTCGAATTTAAAAAAAATGGATTGGAAACAGACTTCAAGGAGCAGTACTATTCCGTCTCTTATAAAAATGTTATTAGAGGCATGCATTTTCAGTTGCCCCCCTTAGATCATGTAAAGTTGGTTTGTTGTGTATGGGGATCGGTTTTTGATGCAGTTTTAGACTTAAGAGTTGGCTCTCCAAATTACGGAAAATCTGAGGTCTTTGAATTAAGTGCCGATAAGGCAAATAGCATTTATATTCCTAAAGGTTTGGCTCACGGGTTTTGTGCACTGAGCGATGAGGCAATATTAATGTACAGCGTGAGTACGGTTTACTCGTCTGAGTGTGATTTGGGCATAGCTTGGGATTCAGTTGGGGTTAAGTGGCCGGTCAAGGATCCTATTATTTCAAGTCGCGATAGTGGCTTTTCCAAATTTGACCAGTTTAAAAGCCCATTTAAATTCTCATAAGTTGAATATATGAGTGCAAAAGTAGCTTTTCTGACAGGCGCATCTGGTTATATTGGTCGACAATTAACGGCAAAGTTATTGGCTGAGGGCTGGATTGTGCACGTGCTCTCTAGACAAAACGATCATGCTGGGGATGTCGTGGTGCATTTTTATGATGGCAGCACGGAATCGGTTGTTAAAGCAATTGAAGTTTCTCGACCAAGCGTAATATTCCATCTAGCGTCTTTGTATCTGACAGACCATAAATCTAAAGATGTATTACCATTGATTAACAGTAATATCCTTTTAGGGACTCAGGTATTGGAAGGTATGACTGCATCAGGTGTTACTAGAATAGTTAATGTTGGAACATCCTGGCAGCGTTATAGTGAGTCAAACCATTCTCCAGTCAATCTATATGCCGCTACCAAACAGGCGTTTGAGGATATTCTTGCTTACTATGCCGATGCACATCAAATCGCATGCATTACTTTAAAGCTTTATGACACATATGGCCCGGGTGACTGGAGGCCTAAGATAGTTAATTTACTTATTTCCGCTGCTAAAACCGGGGAGCAAATTAAATTATCTCCTGGGGAGCAAAAACTCCATCTAGTTCATATAAGTGATGTTGTTGATGGTTTTTTAAATGCAGCAAGAAAACTAGAGACAGGTGCGTTGATGGGTAAGCATCAGATATATGAACTACCTTCATTGCATCCATGCTCAGTATTGGAGTTAGTGGAAATTATTGAAAAAATTAAGGGATGCTCACTTAATGTTGTATGGGGTGGCAGAGCCTATAGGCAAAGAGAGGTGATGAACCCAGTAGTCGAGGAAAAAAAATTAAGTGACTGGTATGAAGAAATTAACTTAAATGCTGGTATTAAAGAGCTTCTTGAGTGCCAGTCAAAATAATACGTAAAAGAATGCAGCATCAAAAAATTTATATGTTGTGTCAATTTAAAGAAGGTTCTGTCCTATGAAAGTTTTAGTAACTGGTTCTGTTGGGTTTATAGGGTCTTCAGTCGTTCTGAAACTTTTAGAACGTGGAGATGAGGTTTTTGGTATTGATAATCACAATAATTATTATGACCCTCAGCTAAAATTAGACCGTCTTGCGAGACACATCTCACATCCTAATTACACCCACCGACAGGTGGATCTTGCTGATCGGTTTGAAATTGACAAATGTTTTTCTGATTTTAGGCCCGAAAAAGTTATAAATCTTGCGGCGCAGGCTGGAGTTAGATATTCAACCCAAAACCCCCTTGCGTATATAAATAGCAATATAGTAGGCTTTGCAAATATTCTAGAGGGATGTCGAAAAAATTCAGTTTTACATCTTGTTTACGCAAGTAGCTCAAGTGTTTATGGAGCAAATACAGCAATGCCATTTGCTACGAATCAAAATGTAGACCATCCGTTGAGTTTATACGCGGCAAGCAAGAAGTCTAATGAACTTATGGCGCACGCTTATAGCCATTTGTACCGGTTACCGACAACGGGTTTGCGTTTATTTACAGTCTATGGCCCATGGTCAAGGCCGGATATGGCCCTTTGTAAATTTACTAATGCAATTTTATCCAAAGAGCCGATTCAAATTTATAATTATGGAAATCATCGTAGAGACTTTACGTATATAGATGATATTGTGGATGGGATAGTTCGCATACTTGATCGCCCTGCTGCATCAAATGAAAATTGGAATGGCAATACCCCTGATCCCGGAACCAGCAAAGCGCCATGGCGTATATATAACATCGGTGGGAATAAGCCTGTAAAGTTGATGGACTATATTGGGGCCTTAGAAAGGTCGTTGGGTCAGGTTGCCCATAAAGAATTGCTGCCTATGCAGCCTGGTGATGTCCCGGATACATATGCCGATATTTCCAACTTGATATCAGAGTTTGACTACAGACCTCAAACCTCTATCGAAGAGGGTGTTGATAAATTTGTGACTTGGTATAGAAATTATTATCAAAAGTAACCCCCTTATCCGAGCTTTTGAGTCTTGTCTTTGTATTGATGGATATTCAATAATTGCCAGCTAAAACAATGAAACCTAAATCTATATATGTCACCCAACCATTTCTTCCTCCGCTGGAAGAATATATCCCTTATTTAGAGGACATATGGAACAGTAAGGTTTTGACGAATGGGGGTAAATTTCATCAGCGACTTGAGCAGGAGCTTTGTGATTACTTGGGTGTTGAGTACATATCATTGTTTTCAAATGCAACGATTGCATTGGTGACTGCGTTACAAGCTTTGAAAATAACTGGCGAAGTAATCACAACCCCTTACTCATTTGTAGCAACTTCGCATGCCTTGCTTTGGAATGGTATCAGACCTATTTTTGCAGACATTCAAGCGGACTCATTTAATCTCGATCCAAAAAAAATAGAGGGCTCAATAACTTCAAACACTACAGCAATAATGCCTGTTCATTGTTACGGGTATCCCTGCGATGTTGATGCAATTGACAAAATAGCCGAAAAGTATAAGTTAAAGGTAATTTATGACGCCGCTCATGCTTTTGGAGTTAAGGGAAAAAATGGAAGCATATTAAAATTTGGGGATCTATCTGTATTAAGTTTTCACGCAACAAAGGTTTTCAATACCTTCGAGGGTGGCGCCATAGTCTGTCCCAATAAAGAAATGAAAAATCGTATAGACCACCTTAAGAACTTTGGTTTCTCTGATGAGGTAAATGTTATTGCCACAGGCATCAATGGAAAAATGAGTGAGCTAAATGCTGCGGTTGGGTTGGCTCAGCTTAAATATATTGATAAATCTATAGACCGACGCAGGAAAGTATCTGATATTTACTTGAATCAACTTATGGGTGTGCCAGGAATCTCCTTTTGTAATAAATCAACGGCAGTTCGGGAAAATTATGGTTATTTTCCAATTTTAATTGAAGATAATTACCCAAAAACTCGCGATGAAATTTATGAAATATTAAAAGAGTACGGCATATTTAGTCGCCGATACTTCTATCCTTTGATTACTGAATTTCCAATGTATAAAGATGTGCCCTCTGGAATGGCTGAAAATATTCCCATTGCTGTCGGCATTGCAAGTAAAGTACTTTGTTTGCCAATTTATCCCGATCTTAATCACCTGGATCAAGATCGAGTAATCGATGTTCTAAAAAGGGGCTGGTAATGGGGATTCTTTCAAAGGAAGCCATAAGATTGCTGGGATTTAAGTCTGTAGGGGAGGGTATTCAAATATCCGATAAAGTTTCAATTTATGGCGCTGAAAGAATTACATTGGGTAACAATATAAGGATTGATGATTTTGCTATTCTCTCTGCAGGTGAGGGCGGTATTATTATTGGAAATTATGTTCATATAGCTTTTGGTTCTTCTCTAGTTGGGGCTGGGAAAATTACGTTATCAAATTTCAGCGGTATTTCATCTCGGGTTTCAATTTATTCTAGTACGGATGATTACTCAGGCAGTTTTATGACAAACCCGACCGTTCCAAAAGAGTTTACAAATAGTATTGATGGGGATGTATTTCTTGGCGAGCACGTTATTATTGGTAGTGGATCAGTTGTATTGCCTGGAACAACTCTAGATATGGGCGCTGCAATTGGCGCTTTAAGCATGGTAAATAAAAATTGTGAATCTTGCTGGATTTATTTTGGGGCGCCCATACGTAAGGTTAAAAAACGTAAGAGTAATTTCTTAGAGTATGAAAAAAAACTGCTATCAATGTTTAATTTTATCGGGAAGTCATGAACAGTCAAAGACTTAATTGAAATTATCAGATTGATAGAGCAGAAAATAAAATCAGCGATTTTTTGGAGTGCCTGGGAAATTTTTTCTAAATATGGAATCAATTTCTTAATTACTATAATATTAGCGCGTTTAATTGCCCCTGCCGAATTCGGTTTTTTTGCATTAGTTACATTTTTTATTAATTTTTCGGTGATTTTTATAGATGCAGGATTCTCCTCATCTTTAATACAAGATCCCGAATCAAATTTACGTGATGAGTCTACAATTTTTTGGGCTAACCTTGTAATTGGCGCTCTAGCAGTGATTTTTTTGTGGGTAATTGCGCCATTGGTTGCAAATTTTTATGTCGAGCCCAGGCTTGCACAATTGTTGAGGTTCATGTCATTAAATGTAATTATTTCAGCATTGTCGTCAGTACAAATTGCAATTTATACAAAAGAATTAAATTTTGAAAAACTAGTAAAAATAAACTTATTTGCAGCAATTATTTCATCCATATTGGCGGTATGGTTTGCGTACAATAATTTTGGAATTTGGGCTCTAGCAGTTCAAGCTGTAAGCCAATCACTTCTAATTACTTTGCTACTATGGATTTTTTCAAAGTGGCGACCAATAAGAATTTTTGATATTGAGATACTAAAAAAACGATTTAGTTTTAGTGGTTATATCTTTTTATCAACAATATTTAATTTGTTATTTTCAAATATATATGCATTAATACTAGGGCGCATGAATATGATGAAAGAGATTGGATACTACCAGCGCGCAGTAAGCATTACTGATTCATTTAGCTCTCTGCTGAGTAACTTGGTTGCAAAAATCTCATTTCCAATTTTCTCCAAATTGCAAATGAGAAAAGTGCTCTTGAAAAGAGGGGTCAAAAACTCACTAAGATTAGCCATGTTATTTAATGCCCCTATCATGATGGGGCTTTTTGCAGTTGCAGATAATTTAGTTCCAATGCTATACGGGGATGCATGGGATTTCTCAGTTCAATATGTAAGAATACTTGCGATTGCCGGAATCCTGATGCCTGTTCATTCGGTAAATTTAAGCCTACTTCTTGCTCAAGGAGCATCAAATGACTATTTTAAATTGGAGATCCTAAAAAAAATCACTGCAACTTTTTTTGTTGTTATTGGGGCCAGTTATTTTGGGGTCCTCGGCGTTGCATTGGCAACACTGCTATTTAGTCCGATTGGTCTGTTGGCGAACACATACTTTACAAAAAGTTATCTGACTTACTCGTTGCGCGATCAGTTGAGCGATGTGGCTCCATCTATCTGTATAGCAAGTCTGATGGCTGCTATTGTTTATTTAATTCCTAGAGTTTTTGCTTCTGCCGGTCATCTATGTTTACCAATCCAAATAGTATCTGGAGTTCTCTTATATTGGTTATTGACCATTATGTTTAATAATTCTGGATACAAGCTATTTTTGAGTTATATCCAAAAGAAATCTCTATAGATTTATTGCTTATGATAATTTCACAACCATTATGCGCGCCAATTTTAATAGGTACCTACAATAGAATTGAGCACTTCAAAAAGTTGATAGCATCTTTGAAGCTTTGCGATTTAGCAAAGTTCACAGATATCTATATTGCAATTGACTATCCATGCTGCGATGAAGTAATAATTGAAAATCAAAAAATTCATGATTATTCAAAAAAAATAAATGGATTTTTAAGTGTAAACATTATCACAAGGCTGGAGAACTTTGGGCCAGCAAGGAATTTTTTCAGTGCAATTGATTATATTTTCCTTAAGCATGACAGGTTAATTTTACTTGAGGATGATAATATTGTTGCAAAAAATTTTCTAACATACATGAATCAGGGTTTAGAGTTTTTTGAAGATGACCCTAAGTGTCTTTCATTATGTGGATATAACTTCACAACCGAGGAGTGTAAAGATTTATCACCGACCAATGTATATTCTGCCCCCTATCTGTGTGCATGGGGTCTTGGGTATTGGAGGAAGAAATATGTTCGCTGCAAAAATATAGTTGGTAATTTCCCGGACCCATATTTTATAAATCCTTTCAATATATTGAAAACTATTAGAGTCGCGCATTATATATTTCCAATGTACATAAGTTCAATTTTGTCAGACAAAGTTTTTCCAGATGTAGAAATGTCGGTTCACTGCATTAAACATGATTGTTACAATATTTACCCAACAGAAACTAAGGTTATTAATATGGGGTTTGATGGCTCTGGTTTAAATTGTGGATTGAATGAAGGACTTGTGAATAAAGTTATGGGCAATGAAGCAATAACTAATTTTAAATTCCGTTTGATAGACGAAATTACATTAAAGCATTTGCATTTGAATGATGATTATCATAAAAATATGGTTCCAATAAAATTTAACGGATACTTGTATGCAGTTTTTTCGTTTTATTTAATGAGTATCATTGGGCGATCAAGATATATTAAGTTACGAAATTTTGTAAAAAAGCTACTTTTAAATTCCAATTGAATGTAGTCCGCGTTTTAAATTAAACATACCCATAAGGACAAAGTGATAATCTATCAAAATAAAGATGGCCTTTCTTAACCTAATTTAACCATAAATTCTAGATATAATTGAGCCCATTTACTTTCTCCATATTTTTACCTAAAAATTTCTAAATAATGATCGAACTAATAACAATAGGCCTTCCGACTCACAATGGTGCAAAGACACTAGAAGATGCAATTAAATCTCTTTTGCAGCAAACTTATCGTGATTTTAAGATAATCATCTCAGATAATAATTCTGATGACGAAACTATGTTTATATGTGAGAAATTTTCGCAATTAGATTCAAGGGTAATTTACGTTCGTCAAGAGGAAAATATTGGTGCTCTTGGTAACTTTAAATATGTATTGGAAAGAGCGGATACTAAGTATTTTATGTGGGCATGTGACGATGATTTGTGGGACCCCTCATTTGTTGCTAAATTAATTCAGCAACTTGAGATATCTGATGAATATGCATTTGCAGTTTCTCTTTGGCAAGTGGTATCAAGAAGATATCCCTTTATTAGAAGGTTTTTTATTGCGAGGATGGATTTTATTTCCAATAAAGACCCAAAAATTAGGGTGAAAAATTATTCTTCTCTACCCTTTAATAGCTTTAAGGATAACTTGACATTTGGTGTTTGGCGAACCTGGCAATTAAAAGAAATTATGAAAATATCAGAGATGGGGGTTAAGTATTTTTCAATAGGGGGTGTATTTAATGAATACACTTTGGCTCTTTGTCGAGGAGTAGTGGTGAATGAGGTTTTATTTTATAAGCGATACCTTAGTCTGCCCCCCGGAAGTTTTATTTATCATGTATTTAAACCTCTTAAACTGGCCTTGAATTTTTTTACCGGCAACTCGAAAGGGAGGCGATACCCAAAATATGCTGGAAGTGATTTTGAGGGCGATATCAGATTAGTTTTAAGGGATGCTAGGATGGAAGATGCATTTATAGAGGAAATAGTTGAAATTAGCCGAGGTATTTGGCCTTGAAAGTACTAATTTGAATGAAAAATAAATTAATTAAACTCCATTGGTTTTTCTCTAGTCAACTCGGCATTGATCCACAGAAATTTGTACGCGCAATGATTGGAACCCCCTTTTTTATTAGAGATTGGCTTTTTTTTCGCAGATTTTTTTCTGGTGAGTTAAGTTTGATGCCTTGTTTGCACGATAAGTACGAAGAGGGAGGCTCTACAAAAAGTGAATATTTTTGGCAAGACTTGATAGTTTCTAGGGAGATTTATAAATCAACACCCAAAAAACATGTCGATATTGGTTCTCGAATTGACGGGTTTGTAGCACATGTTGCTAGTTTTCGAGAAATTGAGGTTATTGACGTTAGACCAGTTACAACAGAAATACCCGGAATTAAATTCTTCCAGGCTGACTTGCTGGATCCTAATGCAATAAATTTATCAGGGAATTTTGGTTATTGTGATTCCTTGTCATGTCTTCATGCGTTGGAGCATTTTGGGCTCGGGAGATATGGAGATGATTTAAATTTGAGTGGTTACAAGGATGGAATTGAAAACATGGCTAAGTTGCTAAGTCCATCTGGCAAATTTTATCTTTCCACCCCAATTGGCAGAGAGCGCATAGAATTTAATGCGCATTGGGTTTTTGATCCAAGGAAAATAATAGCCTGCGCAAAGTCTAACGGATTAAAAATTCATAGCCTAACCTGCATTGATTCTGAGCAGGGGCCGGTAGAAGTTGATATTAGCGGAGAATCATTAAGAAAGCTTGCGGAAAATAATTACACCTTAGGGCTTTTTATTTTTTATAAAAATTAAGGAATTTATGTTTATTCGCGAAATGAATGATGCTCAGCGTCAATTGTGGTTATCCGGAGTTTTACGAAAATTAGCTCCTGGCTTATCGTTGTTGGACGTTGGGGCTGGAATGCTAAGAAATAGTGTGCACTGTAAGCACCTCAAATATGTCTCTCAGGATTTTTGCCAGTATGAAGGAAAAAAAAGAGGTTGCCGAGGGGTTGCAAAATGAAGTGTGGGATTATGGGTTAATTGACCTAGTGAGTGATATCACTAAAATACCAAGTCCAAATGAAAGTTTTGATGCAATTTTATGTAGTGAGGTCCTGGAACATGTTCCAGATCCAACCATGGCGCTTGATGAATTTGCCAGGCTTTTGAGACCGGGCGGCGTCCTTATACTGACGGCTCCATTTGCATCTAATGTTCATATGGCGCCATATCATTACTGTAGTGGTTTTTCTAAATATTGGTACGAGCATCACCTGAAAAAAAGAGGTTTTACAATTAAAGAGATTGTAGCTAATGGAGATTGGCATGATTTGCTTTATCAGGAGATCTCTCGGTTAGGTGGCATTGAGCGTAGTAGAGGGTCCAGACTGTGGCCCATAGCTTACATGTACATTTTAGCTGGAGCCCTGTATTTTAGTTTAATTAAAAAAAGAAATAAAAGCTCGGATTTGGCATGCTTTGGATTTAATGTGATCGCAACATTGGATAAATAGACTTATTTAAGTAAATGTCAGAAAAAAAACTTTCTCAGTTAAATCAAGGCTTTTCAATTGGAATCTGCTCGGTATTGTTTTTTTTGATTTACTACATCTACTATCCCGGTTTAGAGGGTCACCTCCCATCAACAATATTTCTTTTCTCTGTTTGGATTCTTGTGTCGGGAATCGGATGTTTCGCCTTAAGAAAAAAACAGAATTTTCCGTTTATATTTTTAATTTTAATTATTTTTTTTTTAGTAATTCAGTCTGCGGCACTTTCAATTTCGTCAAATGAGCTTCAGTTTGGTAAGCCATATTCAAACTCTGATGACGCAATTTATGTTGTTACATCCGATTTAATAGCTTCAGCGTTAAGCATCGGGGATTTTAGGGGTGCCTTAGATGTATCTCGAATAAACCAGCCCGGATACGTTTGGCTGCTAGGCGGGATGTTCTACATCTTTCAAGCAGACAATGCGATTGATCAAGTTTTAATAGCAATAGCTTTGAATGCATTTTTTTTATCACTGATAATTTTGCTTGCAGTTAATTACTCTCTAGAGCGAGGGTGCAAAAAATTACTAATTTTTATACTACTTATTTTTATTTGCCAAGATTCAGTTATATCGATAGCTGCAGTTGTACGAAAAGATTTAATCATTGAATTTTTGGTGATGGCAATATATTTGAGTAGCATAAAATTAAAAAACTATAAGTCATTTAGAAATATTTTAATACTGCTAGTGCTTTTGTTTTTTCTAGGGCTATTCAGGCTATCTGTCGGATTAATTTTTATCTTACTAACTTTTCTATACTACATATACATTCAAAAAAAAATATCAATACAGAGTATTGTATTTGCCGTTGCTATATCTTTAGTCGCTTATGGGGGCTATATCTTAAATCAAAGTTACACAACACTTGGTGCAAGTTTGGTTGAAATCCCTGGGGGTCAATACTCATCATATGAATTAATGGGTAATTCAAAAATAATTTATGACCTTCCATTTATTGGGCCAGCACTATGGTATTTTGTAAATCCATTATTTATAAATATTTCCGATATCTACTCAAGATATACATTAATCCAGGGAACCATCATTCTCATATCGTCTGAATTATTTATTTGGCTGGCATATTTTTCAATTGTATCAGTAGTATTTTCGTCAAAAATAAGACTTATGCAATTCAAAGGTTTATTATTTATGATTTTTATCATACTGATAATATTGCAATTCGGTGGGGCAAATGCTGAACCTAGGCATTTTTCTATGGCCTACCCTTTTCTGCTCCTATTATGCATTTCATATTTTTCTTCTGCAAAAAGTATTACGTCCTAAAGGATGGCATATTTAGTGCCTTAGATTTATAAAGCTAGATTTCCCCCAAACATCATATGCATTAAAGAGGATTTCATGTTTCAATCAATTTACTTGGTCTTGTTGGGAGTGGCTCGCTCTATTGCATATTACTTTGATGGAGTGTTACTAAGTAGCCGCTCATATAAATCAATTGTGTCGCAAAGAGATTCCGCGGTACAGCTATTGGCTAAGGCGAAGGAGGATTTTATTCCTGGGTTAACCGGTATTGTTTTTAGCAAGGATCGAGCATTGCAGCTTTATTCCTTGTTGAGCTCATACCATAGTAGCGTAAAAAATCCAGCTGATTTGGTAATTATATATAACGCAAGTTCTAAGGAGCACTTGCAGTCATACAATGAATTAGAGAGGTATTGTTGCGAAATATCGACATTTAAAGTTTCATTTGTTTTGGAGGGTGAAGGCTTTAAAGAAACATTGAATAATCAGCTTAAAAAAATCATCACAAATAATATTTTCTTTTTAGTTGACGATATTATTTTTATAAAAGATTTGGATTTGAATTTTGCAAAAAAAATAAATTCAAAAGAATATATTTTAAGTCTACGGCATAGCCCAGCGTTAAATTATAGCTACAATGTACGGAGATATCATAATCCTCCCCAGTTTATACGCCCATTTGAGGGCGTAGATATTTTGGAATTTAGTTGGTTTGAGAGTCCCAATGAGTGGTCTGATCCCTTGTCGGTGGATGGACATATTTTGCCTACAGCAGAAGTTGGGGTTATTGCTGAGATTGCTGATTACAAGGCGCCTAATAGTTTTGAGGCAATCCTTAAAACATTTTCTAATCTCTGTGTTGACCGAAAAGGACTTTGTTACCTTGAAAGTAAAATTTTAAATATTCCGATTAATAGGGTTCAGACTGAATCTAAAAACTATAGTGGAGACGTTTCTGTTGAATATCTCCTGAAGAGATGGAGCGGTGGTGAGCAAATAAATCTTGATCAATTCAGTAATTATTGCCCGCATTCAACACACGAGGAGCACCCTGTAACTTTTAAGACGCGGTTGAGGTTTCCTGCTACACCAGATGGTAATTTATGAAGCCCACATTAACTATTATTGGCGCCGGACTTGGTGGATGTTGTTTAGCTTCAAGGTTATATCAATATTTTGATATAACCTTGATTGAGTTATCTTCAGGTTCAATGCCCCTCAGTGGTCGTATTCTTGATGTTGGATATGGCGGGCATACTTTCCCTCTTGCGGAGTCGGGTCTTGGTGGAACTA
>TBL_comb47_HYPODRAFT_10004981_pt1 | contig 15067 bp, 16 predicted proteins | sample TroBogypolimnion_40_FD_10682 | JGI IMG/M metagenome (IMG submission 10682)
CAGCCCCGCGCCCGCGCTAGACTGTCCCTTCGTGGCTGGGTAGCTCAGGTGGTTAGAGCGAGGGTCTCATAATCCCTAGGTCGGCAGTTCGAGTCTGCCTCCAGCCACCACCTCCAAAGCCCCGACACCACTAGGTTTCGGGGCTTTTTCCTTGCCTCAAAGCAAGGTTCGATGAGGGCTAATGACGGGCCTGTAAGTGTTGATGAATGCCGTTGATTTTCGTTTCCGGTGCTCAAATGGTGCCATGGCTGAATCCACGGAGATCCGCGCCCCGCTTGGACTTGAAGCGTTCAGGAATGTCCTTGTCGAAGCGACTTCACGATTTCTCGTGGAACCAACGCAAGCATTCCTCAAAGCTCTTTGTCCACTGAGCATCGGGAACCATTGGAACAGTCTGCATCACGGCAATTCGAGTCGTGTCTTTCTTCAGCGGTGTCAGATTCCGCTCAAGTGTGAACATGAAATCTTCCCAATTGCCTGTGGATGGCTCCATGCAAACAGCAAGGATGTCGAACTCACCGAAGAAATACTTTCGAGTTGCCTTTCCATCCTTGTCTACACCATTACGAGTCTTCTGAGTTTCAACGAACCACGTCCTTCCATCCGTCTTGGCGACCCCTTTCTCGCGCCGTTGAAGCTTTACTTGCACTCGCACAGGGCCATTCCCACTATCCAAGACAAAATCTGCTGAGGAGTCTGCGTCGCTCGAAAGATCATTCCAATTCGATTGGGTATCAACAATCTCAACCTTGAAGATGGATTCAGCGATGACTCCGCGGAGCATCCTCCGAGTCAACTCTCCAGCTCGTGCGATAGACTCAAGGATGACTTCTGCCTTGGTGTGAAACTCGTCCTCCAAGCGATGAAGTGGATGATTGTATTCATTGCGGAGAATAAGCAGCAACTCGCGACGATCTTCGACAGACAGGTATTTGAGACTGTCCACAATCCCTTTAAGGTCACTCACACCTTCTCCTTTGAGCCTACAGATCCATTTCCACAGTTCATCACCCATAGAAAACCATGGGTTCAATCAACCGACCACGCCTAATTCATTCCCGTCTCATCCACAATGCTTACTCTCGGTGATACATGACCCCAAAGAAAAAGGAGGCCGTTGATAGCCTCCATTACGAAACGCAACATGGACAAGCAATCAACTGTGACAGCCTGGAATACATGAAATCTCTCCCGGATAGTTCCATTGATCTTGTTATAACTTCCCCTCCATATGCTTTGCACTTTAAGAAAGAGTATGGAAATGTAGAAAAACATGAATATGTGGACTGGTTTATTCCATTCGCAAAAGAAATCAAACGAATATTGAAAGATTCTGGTAGTTTCGTCCTCAATATTGGTGGAAGCTATGAAAAGGGAACACCAACACGTTCCATCTATCAGTTCAAATTGCTAGTAGCACTAGTTGAACAAGTTGGATTTCATCTAGCACAAGAAGGTTTTTGGTATAATCCCGCCAAAATGCCAATGCCCGCTGAATGGGTAACAGTCCGGAGAATACGAATTAAAGACTCTGTTGAATACGTCTGGTGGTTTAGTAAGACCCCCTGGCCCAAAGCTGACAACCGGAATGTATTACGCCCATACAGTGCAGATATGATCCGTCTTAATAAGCGTGGTGTAAAAGCAACGACCCGCCCTTCTGGGCACAACATCAAATCATCATTTGATAAGGTAAATGCAGGCGGATCGATTCCAAGCAATCTGATCGAACCAACTGAAGCTGAAGACCTTCTTCGTTTTGGGAACAACTCTGCAAATGATCCCTATACTATGAAATGTAAAGAAGCTGGGATTAAAATTCACCCAGCCAGATTCCCAGCACAATTGCCAGAGTTTTATATAAAGTTGTTAACTGATGAAAATGACGTCGTTCTCGACCCTTTTGCTGGTTCTAATACTACTGGCATGGTTGCAGAGTATTTAAATAGAAAATGGATTGCGCTTGAACAGAGTAAAGATTATCTGGAAGCCAGTAAATTTAGATTCCCTTCTTTAAACAATGAAAATGGATTGAAGGCAACCCCCTTATTCTGATAAATAATCGCAAATAATCATAACGAAAGGATGCCACAATGTATAAACAAGCGAATAAATATAAATCATTACTGCTATTGTTGGCTATAAGCCTCATGTCTTTAGTTGGATGTAATACAGAAAAACAACCCCCAGCACCCAAAGCAAGTTACGAGACACCCAATTCTGACGGTGCCAAAAAAAGACGGTGGATCATTGAGGAACTCAATAAGAATATTTCACCAAAAGGCGGCATTTCAATTGAAGGATCTGGCGGGGCTGAGTATTGCGATATCCTAATTAATGCTTCAAACGAATGGGATATCAAGAGGATTGCAAGCGCCATGTATAATAATACGACTGAATACGATGCCTTAAAACATACAAATGAGGCTCACTTTAGAAATGTGTATGTATTTAGGAAAGATGATACATACAAAGAATATAAATTTACAGAATTCATGATTTCATATTAATATATATTAATACTTTAAACTACAAAGGGCCAGTCAACATGACTGGCCTTTTCTTTGATACCTTGTATTGATACGGTTATATATTCTGAAATGTTATCGAGTCTCCGGATTTATGATATAATTAATTCGGAGGAATTATGTATAACAATATCGCAGCTAGTGACGTTCACCGTTTCAGTCAAGAAATCGAAATAATACTGAACGAAAAAATACGATGCAAACACGTAAATACCATTTTAACACTCAAAGAACACATTGAATTGAGAGTGTTTAATTCTTTGAATGTTAACTTTCATCCAGATAATGATACTCCTTGTTTGGTTATCGAAAATGATATATATTTTATATTCAACGATACTGAACATGAATGTGAGTGGATTGTGTTTGGAGATCGCTCAAACATAGAAATAGTCCTTCATGCCGATTGGAACTATAACGATCTAATTGGAGGAATTGCTCTACTCAAACATGGAGCAAAGGCCGCGATATGGAATAAAAAAATATTGAACAAACAATCATCAGATGAATTAAATCATGATCGGCTAAATTTCAGAATTAAGGAGGTAAGATTGCGAAATCCACAAAAACTCTATATATGATTAATTGTAATTTTCCATGAAATGACCAACATTGAGTTGGTCATTTTTTTTGTTGACGCATGAAATGGTTGATCTATGATTTCATCGTCAAGTTGGAGATATTCGTATGGGCCTGTTTAAGAAAAAGCAAATTGATCAGAATGAACATGCTGATCAAGATCTATTTAACCTAGCTGGTAATGATGCCAGCACAACTCTCGGAGAAAATAAAATGGCTAAGAAGGATCTTTCTACAATCATCAAGCATCAAGATGGTAGAGGAGCTGGTTCCTACTATTACGTAAGGGAATCAACAAAGGAACATTCTGATGCGCGGATCAACGCCAAGGAACTTGGACAGATCAAAAATACTTTTGCATCACTCGTGAGCAAAAAGAAGGCTTTCAAAGTTGAAGAGGCTCTTCTGTCGCCCTTCTGCCCATGGTCGGAAAAGACAACCCTTCTTAACCAGCTTGAAGAAGCTGGTGTGACTAATGAAGATGCCTTCAACTTCATGGTTAGTCAGATCTCAGGCAGCAAGGGGCCAGTTAAGAAGAGTGACCCCGAGAAGCTGGCTTCGATCCTAGTCGGGCTTGCGCCGTTCCTCACACCTGCTGAGCTGGCTGAAAAGCTTGAAGGAATGTTAAAGGAACACAAGGCCACCGCTATTGCTTTAGCTGAAAAGATGGAAGCTAGCAATGATAGAGATAGCAATGGATGGATCTTCACAACCTCAAAAGAAGATCGAGACAGGAAAGCCAAAAAATAGATAAATATATATACACATTGATATAGAGCCGGAATAGTCCGGCTCTATTTTTATGCTTAAACAACAATGATAAAAATTCAAATATATTAAACTATGTGCAATTATGTATAATATTTTGTTATAATACATTTGAATGTAGTTTTTAAACGCTATAATAAATATTGGGAGTATCTAATGATTCCGAATCTAGCCGGTGCAATTATCACAGTATTACTAAGATGGATGCTTGAGAAGAATGACAAGAAAAAATAACACAAAACATGTTCTAAGGAGATCCAATGACAGGTGATAACAGAATCCTGGCCTCCCCCCTACCCTGCCCTTGGCAGTTCAAGGGCCTCCAAGCCTCATCCTGGCTCATTGGGGACCCGATCCTCATCCTAGATCTGCCCTGGCTTGATCACTGTGGAGGCTATCGCCACAGTCACTAGTGTCATCAGTCGATTTGTCGGTAATCGTGAGTGGAATATTATATATATTTTTCGTAGCACCTGACCAGTGACAAGAGAGACAACAAGCCATCACCATATTGAATCTATATGGTGATGGCTATTATTTATAATGGTTAATATCAAAACATTAATCAATATCGTATTCTTCGGATGGTTGAATGATATCAGATGAACTTAATTCTATGTTTTGAATTGGTCTAATATAGCCATAGAATCGACGATGCTCAGGATCGTTTTTTCTGCGCATCTGTTTTCTTACCCATCCAAAACCTATTAATATTTTGGCAACTCTATTTTCATGAATATGATTCCATTCCGACATTTTAATATCCAAAGCATTTTTGAATATTTCTGAAATCTCAACCATCCATTTGTTATTTGTTTTAATGTATTTCCATATAATGCTTTCCCATGCATCCGGAATCATCCTTCGTTTCTGTTCAATGCTGAATACCTCTTCTTGTTCGTCTCGACTCGGCCACCATCGTTCACCTTCTTTATAAAGAAATAGAGCTTCGGCTAGTAGTTGATCGGCATCTTGTTCTAATGCTTTTAAATCTACCTTTGATGTTCTTACAGGCCAGAACCTTCTATTGCCAGTTACATCTTTTAGATAATTATACTTGTTTGTTGTTCCTGTAAAAATACATTGTCTTGGGAATTTCAAAGCTCTTCGACCATATGAGGGACGATATGTATCTATCTGACTCGTGATAAATGCTTTAACATCGGAAGCGTCGTGTCTGAAAAGTTTATCGATTTCAGGTATTTCAACTATCCATGCCCCTCGGATGATCTGGTATGCATCGGTTTTCCCAATAGGTATTTCAGAGTCAATGAAATACTCACTTCTCCTAGCCAAAATCTGGATACTTTGGCTTTTACACATTGATTGTTCACCTTCAAAAATTACACAATGGTCAACCTTACATCCAGGGTTCTCAACTCTTGCTATCATTGATATTAAAAGATATCTTCCAACTAACCTTGAATATTTAGAATTATCGCATCCATAATATTTAAACATCATTGAATCTATTCTTTTAACGCCATCCCAAATTATTGAATGTATCATTTCTTTTATTGGATGGAACGAATTTGATTTTGATATCAGATCTACCGACATATTGATTGCCATTGGGCTGAATGAAACATCGTATTCGGTTTCTATCCATCCGATAAGGCCTATGGTATCGTCGTCTGTCCAGGCAATTCCATGGTTAAACTTTGGTTTATTTGTGAAATAATCATACCATGGTGGTTCATTTAGTAATACACAAGTATTTATGAACTCGTTAAAACCTATTACACCCGATAATCGTTCATGATTACATATAATTTTAATCAAATTGTCGGTTGTTTTTTTAATCGATTTAGGACTGCCGTCGCTATAATAATTCCAATTAAGCATTGAATCAATACGACTAGTATTATTGTGGTTTGTTGATTTTTGTTTATTTCTTTGTTTTGTATTTGTTTTACATGCTGTTTCAATTGCGTGTCGCAGTTCCGTCTTTGACCACATTGGTTTAGCCCGCATTGAATTCCATACTTCCAACCATTTCATTGCACTTTCTTCATTAAGCTTGAAACCACTAATGAATTTTCTAACAACTTTCATTAATACCGAACTTCCGTTCTTGCCTTCTATTGATTCATCACTATTTTTAATGTATTCAATTATTTCTGCTTCAATTTCATTGTTTTCATTATTAGAGGATGATTCATCTGATCCAAACCACGCAGGATCAAAGACAGGCAGCTCACTTGTTGGCCCCCATTCCCCTATCTCTTCGTATATGCCTCCATTCGGATGAATTGAACCTGGTGCGACAACTTGGCCGCCATCTCCTCGAATGTCGATTTTGATGTGATTGATATTCACGCTATTTGGAATGGGCTTACCTGGATGCCGGTAGTAGGAATGTATTTTCCCGCTCCCCGTTTTGGTCATCATTGGAGTTTTTGGGAGATTCTGATTAACAAAATCAATCGCTTCTTGACTATCTTGATCGACACAAACCACCCCAGAATGCTCGCCAGTTACGATCCCCATGTTCTTTGGACCACCAGAAAACCACTTGGTCAGATCAAGAGTGGATGGTTTTTCGGTTTGGTATTGTCTCCATGGAATGCATGGACGTTTTTCTTTGTATGTAAGTGGAATAACTATCAATCCCATTTTAGTATAACGTATAGCTCTCGATAACATATTTTCATTGTTATTCATATTATCTCCATATATTTTAATTAACTAGGCCAAGGGCTAACGCTAGTAGTTGAATTCAACTACACGCATGAATTTATTATTGCAATCGTATACGAATGCTAATTAATGTTTTTGTTTGTGGCCGAAAGCGGCACTCATCTTTGCATGTTTAGCAATATCGATAATTTTGCGTTTCCCTAGAATATAATCAGAACACTCAACCCACAAAAATCTATGGCACTTATGACTAATAGGGTAATAGGGCATACCCTCGCGTTTCAATTTTGCCAGCTTTTTGCCATCTAGTTTTATATTGAAATGAAGCATAAACAATTCTTTCAAACGATTTGCATTTATTAGATCGTTCATACACTTACACCTAATGAATGATATGACGATTCAACCATTTTATCTAAATCATCATGCAATATAAACACCATCTTTTTGCCATACCTAATAACCGGAATATGTTGTTTCTGAACAATCCATCTCAATTGACGGTATGAAATTCCTAATATCTTGCATACATCATTAGGATCATACCTAATATTAGGTTCAACTCCTGTCTTAGACAAAAGAGATTCTAGGTTCATGCATTCACCCTTTCGTTACGAGCCGAATCATCCATAGTTTGATTCAACCCATAGTATGATTGATCTAAAATTGTCACAATATTCTGAAAATGTCGTCTTCTAATAGAATGGAAAATTTCATGCAGGAATGACCATCCATGCCATTTATACTAGCATGGTCGGAAAAGTCAGGCAAAACATACTTGACGCTTCAAATTAGAACCAAATATTTCTATTGATTAGTATTTAAATAAAGACTTTTGAAGGCAAATTAAGAAAAAAATTAATCCAATCGCAACGATTTAGAGTAGACGAGTAATCGTTTATCCACAAATCATCAACTAACAATAATAATACTGATATGAATTGAGCATAATATGACAACCAGGAACGGTCTAGTAAAAAATGGACGTGTGTATTATTGCCATTTCAAGCATAATGGTAAAACCATAAACAAATCTACTGGATGTGAAAACTATCAAAATGCACAAAAATGGTTAAAGGTATTTAGAGACACACTTGCTATGACGGATTTGAATATCGGGCCATCGCCAACCGTCATCATATTATTTGACAAGTGGCTTGAATCTCACAGCAAGACAGCATCAGCATCTCATACGTCAAGAGTAAAGAGGGATTTCATACTTCACATATTACCAATTATTGGTGATTTATATTCTGATCAAATCAATTCTTCGCATATAACATTGATTGAAAATTCATTTATCAATAACAATGGACTTAAAAATAAACCAAGAACAATCGTTGGTGCCAATGCTTTACTTAGACATATTAGACTAGTATTCAGATGGGGCGTTCATCAAAGGCTCATCCGTGAAATGCCTTTTAAAGTAAAATTGCATCCGGTCCAACGAAAACCTAAAACATTCTTGCCAAAGGACAAAATCGAATCGTTTCTTAAACACATTGATTCACATACTAGGAATATCCACGTCCGGGTTGCGGTCCGGATGATGGTGTATCTGGGCTTGAGAGAATCTGAGGCGTTAGGAATTCGCTGGGAATGGTTCTCGGATGATCTCCACACATACACCCCAGGAAAGACAAAAGGGAAGGAAGCTGTTCCTCTACCCGTTCCTGATATCGTGGTCGAGATTCTTAGCCCCCTGCCCCGCACATCCGATTGGGTATTGCCAGCCGAGGATGGAATGCCACACAGAGCGCAGTTCACCAAGAAGGCCATCACAGCAAGCGGGAAGGCAATCGGCCTACCCAAGCTCACCCCGCACCGTTTGCGTGGCACCTGTGCCACCCTGTTAGCGAAAAGCGGCGTTTCAACCATCCTCATTCAGAGAATGCTCCGTCATAAGAACATCCAGACCACTCTGGGATATGTCGAAACAGACTTGAATGATCTTAGGGAAGCTCAAAATTCGTTACTGTGAAACACTCTCATGATTCGATCATTTGAACACAACAAGATTAAAGAGGAATAATATGATAAAATCATTAATCAAATATACAATAATTATTTTTGCAATTCATATTTCATGTCTTGCTGGAAGCAGACAAGACTTTAGCGTAGATAAATTTAAATCACTAACGGGAATCCAAAATCACGATAAAATAGTATTCATATTTAATGAATACTATCCACCACTTGCATTGTATGGTAACAGTAAAACCCAAGAGAAAAGAATAGTCGAATGCATAAAGGAATCTTTTAACGAATCGACAAATAGTTGTGAATTTGTAAATATGTATTGTTCAAATATTGATTATAATAATTATTACAATGCCGTAATGTCAATTCGTAACGCTACAGAAGACAAGACGTTTGAATTAGATGGAAAAACAAAGAGAATGTATAAATATCCAAAACCACTTTCAAAAGATGAAATACTAGATGCAATTAACAAGTTTTACTGTGAATTTTTCAATTGGTGTAGAAACAACCCGAAAGCCGCAAAATATATATTAAATTCTAATGGATTCGATGAAATCTGGGGTGTCTACTGTATTAAACTAAAAATAAACAAGAATGATACCAAGCAAATAATGCAAGACAATAACAATAGCTATAATCATAATGAATACATTAGAAGTGACATAAAATTGAATGCTGTTTATAAAGATCTCAAATCCAAATTGGATTCAAAAAAGGGAAATGAGTTAAAACTGGCCCAAAGAAGGTGGTTAAAGCAAAGATCATCTATTTGTGGTGCTTCCCCAGATGATTATTCAACATCTGTTGCACCGGATGAATTGTATAGAAGCTGGACAATTCAAAACAACAAACGCATTTATGAACTAGAAGGGATGCTGAGGAACAACTAAAACCTACGGTTCGCCTCCGATAGCCCGATCTTTGTTTTTCTTTGGTCCGGTGCCCAAATGGTGCCATAGCACCCAAACCTAACTCGTAAGTATTGTATTTAAATAAATTTGCAACATAGCCCCGAACTCTCATAATCCCTAGGTCGGCAGTTCGAGTCTGCCTCCAGCCACCACTAAACAAAGCACTTAGCGCCATCTTCCAAGGTGGCGCTTTTTGTTTTTTCTACAATTTTTCTACAATTGCCAGCCGAAGACCGTGGGATTCCATGTGGTCTGGTGCGGCTGGTGGACGCTGGGGTGGCTTCAGCCGGGAAGATTTCTGGCCGGTTCTGGGTGGATCTGGACGCTCCAGCCATCCACGTCCCGATACCGCTGAACGGCAGATGGAGATCGGGCCGATTGGTGCTGCCGATCCGCAAGAATTGGGCGAACCGTTCGGGCTGGGAAAGCGCCAGGGGACAGCCCGAAGGGCTAGGACCCTGCGGGTGGCAAGTTGGACCGGTGGTCTCAGTGTTGCGCCTGCGGTGCATGACTTGTGTCGCGGGGGCTTGCGACACCACAAGACAGGGTGCGCCCTGAGGGGGCTCGCCATGGAATGCCACATCGCGGAGGTAAACCCATGAGCAAGCTAGCCCAACCCAGGGCCAGGAGCGTGGTGCATGCGCGAATCGGGCGCGAAGCCTACGAGATCCTGGAATCGTTCGCAGGTCACCGAGGGTGCTCCCTCACCCAGGCACTGAAAGACCTGCTCCAGGAGCTTCGGCAGCGAGAGATCGAGGACACCGCGTCGTCTCGTCTGGACTCCATCGCCCGATCCCTCATGGCGCTCCAGGAGCAGGCCGCCCGCCATGCCACTCGGATCGAGGCTGTCGTGGCAGTCATGCGGAGCATCGAGAGCGGGCAGACCGAACGAGAGGCCCAGATTCTTCAGAACCTCGCGGGTGGCATCGGGATCTCCCAGCTTACCTATGCGCACCTGCTTGCCATGATCGAGGTCAGCAGCCGAGCCTCTGAAATCGCAACCAGCGCCCAAGGGAAGATTCGCACCCTTCGCGGGGAGGCTTAACCATGCCCCCCTGCATCAAGAGGGGCCACACCCCAGGATTCCGAGGCCGACAGACCCCTGCCCGGCTGGACCGCCGGATGCACTATCTCGCCTCCGAGCATGGACGGACCGGGGTGGTTCTGAGTGGGGCCTCGGAGCAGGACTTGACCATTGAACAGGCCATCGAGGCTCTTGGTGGCCCTGAAGCCGAGTACACGGAATACATCATCGCGCCTAGCCGGGCAGAGTGTGAGGCCATCCGTTCGCGCTGCCCTGAGAACCCGAAGCAGGAGGCGCTGGCAACGGGCCATCGAATCGGCAGGGCCTTCGCACAAGGTCGTTGTTACGTCCTGGTAATGCATGAGCAGGATGGCCGATTCCATTTCCATCTCGACGTCCAAGGTCCTGAGAGAGCCGAAGCTTTGGGCCGCCATGGGCATCTTCAGAAAGCGTGGGACCAGGAATTCCGCACCGTAGCTCCACAGATCCGAGATTGGGAAGCCCATCAGCGCTTTAAGGGCCTTAAGGCCGAGTTGGAGGACCTCATCCATCAGCAGCGAGCAAACGACCAGCAGCGAATGGAGGCCGTTCGGTCCGCAGCCCCAAACCAAAAATTGCAGGCGGCACGACCATTTGAGGGCCGAGCCAGAGAGCTGGTGGAGCGGCGATACACCCTGGAGCTGGCCACCATGGAGGCTCGATACGAGGCCCGTGGCTGCGTTGGAAGCCCGGAGCATCGGGTGGAACAGGAGCAGGCGGCCATCCGACGTGTCACAGCCTTGAATCGCCTGGAGGCCCGGAATCGTGATCGGCAGGCTGGCCAGAATCGGGACCAGGGGAGAGAACCTGATCAATCTCCTGGCCGGGGAAATGGCGCTCGGAGGGCATCCGTGAGAGTAGCCGCCCCTTCCCTGGACTTGGCGCTTCGCGAAATGGGGGTCGATTCGAAGACTCGGACCGGTGTCAGGGTGAGCCTCTCCGTGGCCTCTGAAGCGAGTCAGGCCACCTTGAAAATGGCCATGGAGGCTTCTCGGGCGGCGTTGGCTTCATCGGTGCACCTGACTCGGGCCAGCGCAGGGCTGGTAGCCGGAGTCTTGGGGGCACCCCTCACCGGAGGTGAAGGCCTCCAGGTCGGGCTTCGAGAGGCAGGGCGGGAGTTCTCGGCGGCATTGGCCGAGGCGGGTAAGGGTGTCATTCGATCTGGGGAGGCCGCCGGAAAAGGTCTGGTCACCATGGCCGGTTCCACCACCCGTGGGCTCGCCTCCTGGGAGCTTCGCGCCGCCTCGGACATGATTTCAGGTCGACCAATGAGCGGGGTCGGGCAAGTGCTTCCGGATGAACTGCGTCGGGCCTTCCAACTTGCAGGGGTGCTGCCGGGCTCATCCGTGATCGCCGCCCTACGGATGGCCGAGGGCATGGGCCGAGGCGTCCAGAATTCCCCGAGTGGCGGACGAGAGGTGGATCGATGACGCCTACTCCACTTCAGCGTCTCCTCCATCTCTGGGTTATCGGGAGCTGGATCATTGTGGGTGCAGGAGCATTTGGTGGAATCACCACCTTGCTCCGGTGGATTCTCGTCGATGGAATCGAGCCCCGATGGTGGCTGGAGAACCCGCATTCACCCTGGACAAAGTGGGTGCTCAGGCGAGCCACGAGGGCCTTTCTACCTCTCTGCGTGGCCTGCATGGCTGGGGGACTCGCCATCCAGGGTGCGCTTGGAACCTCGGGGTTCCACGCCTGGATAGCCGAAGACCCTCGTCGACTCACCTGGATCACGTTGGCCGGGCTCGCATGCATCGGCGTGGGCTGGATGATGTGGGATCAGCACCCGCGCCATGTCAGACGGGGTCATGGCCGCCCAGATGCTCAATTCCGCGATGTGCCCGAGGACTTCGGTCGCTATGACATCGTCGATGGGAGGCCCATTGGAGATGGCCGTCCTGCCTGCTTCCTGCTGGCGTACAGAGACAAGGGAAAGGCCTCTCGCCGCGAGCTGATGGCCGCTCAACGAAAGGCCCGCAACCTTGTCTTGCTATCTCTCCGGTGGGAGACCCTGTCGAGGCACATCCTATTACTTGGGATGCAAGGGTCAGGCAAGACCACGACCGTTTACGGCCACATGATGATAAGCCTCAAAATTCCATGGATTTATCAAGATAGCAAAGCCGAGCTGCCACTGTACGAACGATACCCTGATCGCCTGGTCTGGGGTCTCGATGTCAGAGGACATGTCAGCCGCAGCGGAATCCTGAACCCCCTTCAGGAAATTCGATGCGCCGATGACTTCGATCTGATCACGAACTATGTGCTGCCCGTGAACCCACGGGATGCGAACCCCTGGGTCCGTGAGCTGGCACGGGTGCTGTTCCGAGCCATCCTTCATGCGCAGCCATGGCCGAGCATCCAAGAGATTTCGCGGACGCTTCGGCGAACTCGGCTGGGTCCTTTTATGGATCTCCTCGATCCCATTTGGAAGGATCTCTTGTCGGAGCCGAAAAGCCAGGTGCCTGTGCTCCAGGATCTGGTCGCCACGCTCGCCCGCTGGGAAGCCCCGAGAGTTGCAGCCATCACAGAAGGCGACAGCACTGTCACCCTCGATGACTACATCAATCGTGGTGGCTGGATCATGAACTGTGAGGACTCCGACGCCCTTCGCGCTCCGGTCCACCTTGTTTGGGCCATGCTGCTTGGAAGGCTCAGGAACCGTGCCGAGGGCGCGTCTCGCATCGTCCTGCTTCTTGATGAATTCGGGGATGCGGGGAGATTCCCGAACATCGTGAGGTCCTTGGTCCTGCTGAGATCCAAGGGCGTTTCCATCGTCGCGGGCCTTCAGACGATTGGACTGCTCCGCGATACCTACAGCGATCAGTGGCAGGCTGTGGCGCAATCCTTCGGCAGCAAGATTTGGCTCACCCGGAATTCCGAGGAAGAATCGCGAGAGCTGCTGTCACGGGTTCTGGGCAAATTCACGCGTGTCGTCAAGGCGCATTCCAAGCATGTCAAGGACACCGAGACGCTGGTTGATCTGGTTCCCATCGATGCCTGGGGACATTGGTCGGATCAGAGAGCGGCCATCGCTCGATCGAACGGGTACACCTACTGGCTGCCATTGAGCCTCTCCATCCCAGGCACTTCTCTGGGTGAACCAGTGGTGGCAAGAGACCCCTGGGAGGAGGCCGAGGAGCTGGCTGACGAGGCTCTGGCAGAGGTTACGCAGGGTGCCCCTGATGACTCTCCAGTGCTCATCGATGGGCCTGAAACACCCCGGAGCGACACGGCCAAGGTCATTCCAGGGTTGGAGTTCATCCAGAGCCTCCATGTCCAATTGCCGCCCACAGCGCAGGCCGAACCATCCTTGCCATCCATGAATCCCCAACCCAAGGCCGAGAAAAGGGCCACAACCATCGAGGAGGACTGGCTATGACCAGTTTCAGCGTCAACAGCCTTCAGCAGCAGGCCACGGCACTTCGTCAACGGGGCCAGAGTTGGCCGGATTTGGCCTCAACCCTCCTGAAAGATGGGGTGCCACCGGAAACCATGCTCCAGGTGCTCCTGCCGTTGGTTGATTCCTACGGTGGCCGATGGGCCATCGTTCGCGCCGCTGTGCTGGATGTGCCGGAGACTACCAATTTCATCCATATCCGCGAGGTTCTTCAGGCAGAGGGGATCGATCTGAACGAAGCCGTTGGACACATGGTGGAGTCTGGAACCGACCGCATTGAAGCGGCCAGGCGGTTGGGGCTTTAGGGCTGGATTCTCAGGTTTGGACAACGGCTGGGGGTCACAGCTTCCCTACCCTGCTCCGGCTCAGGCACTGCCGGATGTCCTTCTCCCGCGCCACGGCGGGCCTACCCGCTCTCTATCCAGTTCTAGTAGAGGACTGGCTGTGACCAAGCCAATCACTGAGCTTAAGGGGAAGGCCGCCGATGCCACGGACCATCCTATTGGCCCGTTTGTCGGTCTGTTTCAACCAGGGTTTCTCCAGGTGTTGGCGGAGCCGAAACCTCGATTTCTGAAGGTGAACCAGGAATGGGAGGATCCTCTTCATCTTCGGGTCTTCCGAATAGTCCTTCTGGTCGCCAGCCACTGACATACTTCTCGGCAAGCTCAAAGGCCTCAATCGTTCGATTAGGTTTGCCAACAAGTAAGTTATTGGCTCTGATAAATGCAATCCGGGATTGCAGCGTTTGTTCTCCGAGCATTAGATTCAGTGCTTTCCATGGCAGCCGACCGATGATCTGAGGGGTGACATCGGAGACGGACATTCGTGCGCCGTAATGGAGGGCGCTGCTTAACAGGCCAAGAAATACGCGATCATCGGACAATAAGGAAGGAATTTTGTGAAAGTCATCAAGGCTAGACCAGAAAAGGTTTCGAATAATTCTGTAGAGGTCTCGTTCTGATTCAAGTTGCTCAACTGGTGTAGCAAATATGGCCGTTTTGATCTGACCCCTTAATTCTCTGTACGCCTCTTGGCTGACTCGCTGGCCTTCTTGGCACGAATCAATGGTCGACGTCAACTACATTTCACCTCCAGCGACAATTACCATCCACCACACGATAAATTGGTGCCCAAGGGGGTGGCCGAAGCTAAGGCCGTAGGCCGCAGCGGAGGGCACCCCCTTGGGCACCGT
>TBL_comb47_HYPODRAFT_10004982_pt1 | contig 15065 bp, 13 predicted proteins | sample TroBogypolimnion_40_FD_10682 | JGI IMG/M metagenome (IMG submission 10682)
GCGGGCCACGGCGCCAAGGGCCAGTCCGGCCGCCAATTCGCCCGCCACGGCCGGAAACTGGCAGCGCAGCGCCAGTTCGCCGCCCAGCTTGGCGACCAGCCAGAGCAGGGCCAGCAGGGCCAGGGTGGCCCCGATGGGTTCCGGATGGAAGGCGGCGAACAGCAAGCTGGCTCCAGGCATTGAAAATCTATATATTCCCAGAATCCCGTGGCCCCATCAGGATACCTGTATGTTCCTGCACCCGAGCCCCGAATGGTTTTCCGCGTCCCGGGGGGCCATCTGGCTCCCCGTCCTCCTCTTCGCCCTGTGGGCCCTGGAGGCCCGGCTCACCCGGGTCCGGCTGCGGGACCTGCCCGGACTGCCCGGGATCGGCAAGGCCGGGCCGCTGCCGCCGGTGGCGCTCTGCATCCCGGCCCGGAACGAGGAGCGGGAACTGGGGCCGGCCCTGGACGCCTGGCTGGACCAGGACTGTCCGGGAATGCGCATCGTGGTGGTGGACGACGGTTCCGGCGACCGGACCCCGGACATCCTCGCGGAGCGGGCCGGGAGCCATCCCGGCATCCTCCGGGTGCTGCGCAACGACCGGCTGCCGCCCGGATGGCTGGGCAAGAACCACGCGCTCGACCTCGCTTCGCGCCAGCCGGAGGCCCTGGCGGCGGAATGGCTGCTGTTCGCCGACGCGGACGTCCAGGCCGCGCCGGACCTGCTCCGGAGGGCCTTCGCCTTCCTGGACGGGCATCCGGCGGACCTGCTCACGCTGCTCCCGGCCCTCGACGCTGAGGGCTGGGCGGAGCGCCTGTTCTTGCCGCTGGCGAACCTGTTCTTCCTCTGGCTGGTGCCGCCCCGGCGGGTCGCGGACCCGCGCAGCCGCTTCTGCTGCGGGGTGGGCAGCTTCATCCTGGTGCGCCGCGCGGCCTACGACGCCGTGGGCGGCCACGCGGGGGCGCCCATGGCGGCGGTGGACGACATGATCCTCGCCTACCGGATCAAGGCGGCGGGCTACGGCAACCGGGTGGCCCTGGGCGGCCCGCACCTGCACCTGCGCATGTACCACGGCTTCCGGGAGATCGTCCAGGGCAGCCGCAAGAACCTGCTCTCCCTGCCGTACCTGTTCCCCCTGGCCCCGGTGCTGCTGGCGGCGGTCCTGGTCGCGACCCAGGGCTGCGTCCTGCTGGCCCTGGCCGGCCACCCCGGCCTGGGCCTGCTGCTCTGGCTGCTGGTGCCGCCGCTCATGGCCGAGGTCAACCAGCGCTACACCGGGCGCGCCGTGGACCTCTGGTGGGCGCTGTGGCCGCTGGGCGGCGTGCTGGTGTCGGCTTCCATCCTGCTGGCCTTCGCCGACCGGGTCAGGGGCGTCAACCACTGGCGCGGGCGGAACGTGAAATTGGGCTAGTCGAACAGCTTGATCGTCTCGTCCAGCTTGCGCAGGACCGAAAGGATCCTGAACGGCTCGACCGGGACGTAGTCCACCGCCCCCGCGGCCATGGCGCGGTTGCGCTTGAGGTCCACGTCCTCGTCGGTGCCGGCGAGCAGGACCGGGAGCGGGCACTTCTCCTGCTCCACCACCTGCCGGGACAGCTCCAGCGGGCTCACCAGGCGCAGGTGGTTGTGGATGACGATGAGCCGGGCCCTGCCCCAGCCGGCCCCCGGATCCTGGAGCAGGGGCTTCAGGGGGCCCTTGATGTAGTCCAGGCTGAGGACTCCGAACTTGCGGCCCAGAGCCTCGGCCATGCGCCGGGCGAAGTCCTCGCGCTCGGTGAGGACGAGGATGGCCGGCTCCCGGTCCACCCAGAGCCGCACCTTGGGCAGCGACGCGCCCTGGGATTCGCGCAGGGGCGGCCGCCCGGCCCCGGATTCGTAGCTCTCCCGGTCCCGCTGGGCCTGCAGCCGCTGCTGCCCGTCCAGCCAGTTCCGGTACTGGCCCAGCACCGTGTGGTCCACCCGGTCGGTGAAGCGCATGCCGACGCAGTCCTCGCCGAAATAGGCGACCCGCGCGTGGGTGGTGATCCGCAGATCGTCCTCGAGGGCCAGGTCCAGGGTGGATTCCTCGCCGATCCGCAGCACCTCCTGGATCTTCCGGGAAGGGTCCTGCATGACCATCTCGAAGCCGTCGTGGCCCAGGCCCTTGATCTGGCCGTCCAGGAGCGCGTTGCGGTTGTTGGTGAAGGTCACCTTCGGGGCGGTGTCGGGCGCGAAGTGGGCCAGCCGGTTGTCGTCCGCCCGGCGCAGCACCCGGGGCACGGAGAAGGTGGCGCAGCGGATGCCCTCCCACTCCGCGGCGCCCTTGAAGGTCACCACGGATTCGTAGGTGAAGCCGCGGTCCTCGAAGCCCAGGGACAGCTTCTCGCCGGCGGGCAGGTTCCAGGCCTCGAGGTCCTTGGCCGGCATGGCCACCAGGATGCGCTCGGCTTCCTGGGCGAGGATCTGGAACGGCGCGGCATGGTCGCGGGCGGACATGGAGACCTTCATCCCGGCCAGGCACAGGCGCTGGAGGATGATCCGGATGCTGAGGTCGTCGTCGAGGGTGCGGGGTTCGGGAGACATGGGGTCCTAGGGTGAAGGCACGACCGGCGGCAGCCAGCGCAGCAGGGCATCCTTCAGGTCGAGGATGGCGATGGGTTTGGGCAGGTAGTCGTCCATGCCGGAATCGAGGCAGCGTTCCCGGTCCCCGGCCATGGCGTTGGCGGTCATGGCCAGGATCGGCACCCTGCGGGCCCCGTCCTCCCCTTCGCGGATCAGCCGGGTCGCCTCGAAGCCGTCCATGTCGGGCATCTGGCAGTCCATGAGGATGAGATCGTAGCGCTGGATCGTGGCGGCCGCCAGGGCTTCCAGGCCGTTCACCGCGAGGTCGGGCGTCAGCCCCAGCTTCTTCAGGACCGCCATCGCCACCCGCTGGTTCACCAGGTTGTCTTCCGCCAGCAGGACCCGGTAGCCGGCCAGGTTCGCCGGGGCGGACTCCAGGGCGCCGGGCGGACCGGGCGCGGGCAGCGTGCTCCGGTGCCCTTCCAGGAGGGTCTTCAGGTGGGCCCTGCGCATGGGCAGGGGCAGGAATTCGTTGACGGGCAGGTCCGCGGCCAGCGCCGGCCCCTCCCGCTCGTAGAGGGAATGGGTCCGCACCAGGCGGACCGGAGCCAGGGCCGGGTCCCGTTTCACCGCCTGGAGGAAGCCGAGCAGCTCCGGAGTGAGGCCGCGGGCGCCGGGGAACACCAGGAAGGCGCTGTCGCCGGATCCCCGGCAGGCGGACCGGAGCCGTTCCAGGGCGGGAGTTCCCGGCTCCAGCAGGACGGAAGCGAAGCCCCATTCCCGCAGCTGGGCGTCCAGGAACCCGCCGGTGGAGGCGGGCAGGCCCGCCAGGAAGAACTGCGGCCGGGTTTCCGGAAGCCAGAGCTCCCGCGCCTGCCCCGGGACCTGGAAGCGCGCTGTGAACCAGAACACGCTGCCCTGGCCAAGGGTGCTGCGCACGCCGATGGCGCCGTCCATGAGCTCGGCGATCCGCCGGCAGATGGCCAGTCCCAGGCCGGTCCCGCCGTACTTCCGGGTGGTGGAGGAATCCCCCTGGTAGAAGGACTGGAACAGCTTGGCCGCCACCTCTTCGCGCATGCCGGCGCCGCTGTCCTCCACCTCGAAGCGGAGCGTGACCGCGCCGTCCTGGGGCTCCTCCAGGAACACCCGGATCACCACCGAGCCTTCCTGGGTGAACTTGATGGCGTTGTCGGTGAGGTTGGAGAGGACCTGCCGGAGCCGGATGGGATCGCCCATGAGCAGGGTGGGGGCGTCCCGGGACACCCAGGTGGCCAGCTCGATGCCGCGCTCGTGCGCCTTGACCCCGAGGATCGCCAGCAGGTCGTCCAGGAGCCCGTGCAGATCGAACTGGATGCGTTCCAGCTCCAGCTTGCCCGCCTCGATCTTGGAGAAGTCCAGGATGTCGTTGATCAGCCGGAGCAGGGTCGCCGCGCTGGCCCGGATGGTGGAGGCGTAGTCCCGCTGCTCGTCGGTGAGGCTGGTGTTGACCAGCAGCTCGGTCATCCCGATGATGCCGTTCATGGGCGTGCGGATCTCGTGGCTCATGTTGGCCAGGAACTCGGACTTGAGCCCGCCCATGCGCACCGCCTCGTCCCGGGCGTGGGACAGCTCCCAGTTCTTCATCTCCAGGTCCAGGGCGGCCCGGGCCAGCTTCTCCTCGGACTGCCTGCGGCCGGTGATGTCGTGGAACTGCCAGAAGTGGCCGTTGAACTCCTCCCCGGCCTCGATGGGGACGAAGTCCATGGACAGGGTCCGGCCGTCGGCCAGGGCCAGTTCCGCGCCGAGGACCACCTGGCGCCGGGCCAGGAGCGCGGCCTGCAGCTGCAGGAAGGCCTCCGGCTCCTGGAACTGCGGCTGGACCAGCTCCAGCAGCTCCAGCGCCTCGCCGCCGGCCAGCAGCTGCGGCGGCACCGGCACATCGAACATCCGGCAGAACGGTTCGTTGATGAGGGAGATGCTCCGCTCGGCGGTCTCCACCAGGATGGCGCCCTGCATGTTCTCGATCAGGGCCCGGAGCCTGGAGGTCAGCGAGCTGAGGGCGGCCTGGGCCCGCTTGCGCTCGGTGATGTCGCCCATGGTGCCCGAGACCCCGATCACCACCCCGGCCGGGTCGAGGGTGATCCGGGTGTACATCTCCACCCACAGGTCGTGGCCCTTCCGGGTGCGGAACCGGAACTCGCCCCGGACCGTGTCCTCCTTGGCGTCCATGGCGTAGGTGAGCATGTTGAGGTAGCGGCCCTTGTCCACCGGGTGCATGTGGTCCAGGAACGGCTTGCCCAGGCTGTCCGCAACCGGGAACCCGGTCATGGCCTCCCAGGCCGGGTTCAGGAAGGCCCACGCCCCCTCCCGGTCGATCTGGAAGACCGTCTCCTTGAGATGGTCCAGCAGGGACTTGTACCGGGCCAGATCCTGGTCGGGCTGGGCCTGCTGGCCCTGGGCCAGTTGCCCGTCCAGCGCCGAGAGGAAGGCCTCCCAGGCCGGTCCCCGGGGCAGGGCCGCGCCCGAATCTGCCAAGGCAGCGAGCAACCGTTCGAGGGTGGGGTTCGATACCATTTTGGGTGCGGAGGCTTTCTGCTCGGTGAAGCGGATTGCTTCCATACTATCGGGTGGCCGCCCGGAACGCTGTAGCGGGCATCGGGGGCCGAAAAGAATTTTCTTGTTTTTTTCGCCTTTTGCCTCATTCTTGAGGATGCCCCAACGGCATCGACGTATTCCCCCCCAGCTTTCCGGAGTTCCCATGGCCGCCACCACCAACGAGCAGGACGACCGCCTCAAGGTCTTGAACCGGGCCCTGGCGGACATCGAGCGGGCCTTCGGCAAGGGCTCCATCATGAAGCTGGGCGAGCACCTGAACGTGGAAGGGATCGACGTCATCTCCACCGGCTCCATCTCCCTGGATTCCGCCCTGGGCGTGGGCGGCGTGCCCAAGGGCCGGGTGGTGGAAGTCTACGGCCCGGAGGCCAGCGGCAAGACCACCCTGGCCCTGCACATGGTGGCCCAGGCCCAGAAGAAGGGCGGCCTGGCCGCCTACATCGACGCCGAGCACGCCCTGGATCCCGAGTACGCCCGGAACCTCGGCGTGGACATCGACAACCTCTTCATCAGCCAGCCGGACAGCGGCGAACAGGCCCTGGAGATCTGCGACCAGCTGGTGCGCAGCGGCGCGCTGGACATCATCGTCATCGACTCGGTGGCCGCCCTGGTGCCCAAGGCCGAGATCGACGGCGAGATGGGCGAGATGCAGGTGGGCCTGCAGGCCCGGCTCATGAGCCAGGCCCTGCGCAAGATGACCTCCTCCATCAGCAAGACCAACACCTGCGTCGTCTTCATCAACCAGATCCGCATGAAGATCGGCGTCATGTTCGGCAACCCCGAGACCACCAGCGGCGGCAACGCCCTGAAGTTCTACGCCTCGGTCCGGCTGGACGTGCGCAGCATCCAGAGCATCAAGGGCAACACCGGCGATCCCCTGGTGGCCGCCAAGGACGAGGATTCCTCCGTCGTCGGCAAGAAGACCAAGGTGAAGGTGGTGAAGAACAAGGTGGCGCCGCCGCTCAAGGTGGCGACCTTCGACATCATGTACGGCGAGGGCATCAGCCGCGTGGGCGAACTGGTGGAACTGGGCGTTCAGCTGGAGATCATCCAGAAGAGCGGCTCCTGGTTCAGCTACAAGGATTCGCGCCTGGGCCAGGGGGCCGAGAACGTCAAGAAGCTCCTGAACGACAATCCGGAACTGGCCGACGAGATCGAGACCCTGATCCGCGCCAAGGTGGGGCTGAAGCCGGTCTAGCCTTCACCGCACCTGCATCCGGACAGGGTGGGCAAACACGCGATCGCGTGTGCGCCCACCCTGTTCTCCGTTCAGTCTGGTCAGTCGTTGTCCTGCATGCCGAGGCTGAGCCCGCGCAGATGCGCCGGCACGGGGCTCGAGGCCTGGGCCGCGCGGGCGCCGGAACTGGCCCGGTCCTGCTGGGAGCCGGTATTCGCCTGCTTGGGCTTGGCGGGGCCGGGGGCCTTGAACAGGTCGGCCATCTGCTCGGCGGTGGCGAAGCATTCCAGCCGGGCCAGCTGGGCAACGGTGGGGAAGCTTTCGTAGCGGATGCGCCGGGGACCCCAGATGTCCACGGTGGTGCCGTGGATTTCCGAAATCCGCGGGAGGGTCTGGCGGAAGTAGATGCCCAGGGGCTTTCCGCCGGCGGAGACGAAGCCGATCAGGTCGGTTTCGGGCAGCAGCACGGGCCGGCCCTCCTGCCAGGTGGTGTAGCTGACCGAGCGTCCCTGCTGGGTCCGCACCACGCCGGCCGGGGCGGGTTCGCCCAGTTCGGCCGGGAGGGCGCTCTCCTGGGCCTTGTAGGCCTCCATCGTGTCCGACTGCCTCAGCTCGCGCTGGGGCTGGGCGATGGGATGGGGATCCTGCAGGGTGGCGGGCAGGAACTTGTTCTCCACCTGCTGGTAGATGGTGCCCATGAGCCGCGGCCCGGGGCCGCTCAGCGACTTGGTGATGGCCTCCACCAGCTGGGGCAGCAGCACCTGCGGCGCGACGTAGAGCTCGTCCTCCGAAGGAATGGCGATGAAGGTGTTCTGCCCCGCGAACAGGCCGCTCCAGAGCTCGGGCAGCAGGAACCGCGCGGCGCTGTGGCCGTCGCTGAACACGCCCCGGTAGATCCCGGTGGGCTGGCGCTGGAAGGGCGCGTTCTTGGAGCGCTCCCGCAGCTGGTCGAGGCTCCGGTCGAAGAGGTCCTCCCAGGTCACGCCCCAGAGGGTGAGCCAGGCGGCGGGCATGGTCTGGCCGCAGACCTCCATGCGCAGGGCGAGGCCGTCGATGTGGGGGCGGAAGAAGAAACCGTCCCGCTCGGCCATCCAGACCGGCACCAGCCGGGGGTCCAGATCGTACTGGGCGTCCAGCCAGACCGGCGGCAGCGGCCAGCCGTGCGTCACCAGGTCCTGGAGCGCATCGCCCCAGTGCGCCCGCTCGTCGGCGTTCAGATGCTTGAACTCGTCCGCGTGTTCGGCCAGGCCGGGCAGATCCGTGGGGATGCCCCTGGCCGCTAGGATCTCTTCGAGCGAAGGGAGCGGCGCCCGCTCAGGGGAAGCGAAGAATCTGGAAAGAAATGCCATGGCTCATCCATCAGTGAACTTTCATTTTGCCCCAACGGGGCCCGAAGTTTGCCGTAATCTGAAAGCATGGGGCCACTTGATTCCCTCTCCAGGCCATTGAAGGCCCTTCGCGTCTCGGTGACCGACCGGTGCAACTTTCGCTGTCCCTACTGTATGCCAAGGGAGAACTTCGGGGAGGGATTCTCCTTCCTGGACCGGAAAGAAATTCTCAGTTTCGAGGAAATTCTGCGCCTGGTCCGGGTCTTCGCCGGGCTCGGGGTGGAGAAGGTCCGGCTCACCGGCGGCGAGCCTCTGCTGAGGAAGGACCTGCCGCGCCTGGTCGCCATGCTGAAGCAGGTGGAAGGCCTGCGCGAGGTCACCCTCACCACCAACGCCTCCCTGCTGGCGGGCCTGGCCCTGCCGCTGCGGGAGGCCGGCCTGGACCGCCTGACCGTGAGCCTGGATTCCCTGGATCCGGCCCGGTTCCAGGCCAACACCGATTCCCAGGTGCCCCTGGAGCGGGTCCTGGACGGCCTTGCGGCCGCCGGCCGCGCGGGGTTCCGGGGCACCAAGCTCAACTGCGTCCTGCGCCGGGGCGTCAACGACGCCGATATCCTGCCCCTGGCGGCCTTCGCCCGGGAGCAGGGCCACACCCTCCGGTTCATCGAGTTCATGGACGTCGGCACCCGCAACGGCTGGCGCCTGGATTCCGTGATGCCGGCCGCGGAAGTGGCCGCCATCGTCTCCCGGCGATGGCCCATGGAGCGGGTCTGGAAAGGCAAGCCGGACTGCGTGGCCCAACACTGGACCTACCTGGACGGCGCCGGAGAACTGGGCCTCATCGCCTCGGTCACCGAACCCTTCTGCGCCGGCTGCGACCGGGCCCGGCTATCGGCGGACGGATCCCTGTTCACCTGCCTGTTCGCCGCCGAAGGCATGGACCTGAAGACCTTCATGCGAAGCGGCGCATCGGACGCGGACCTGGCGGCCCTCCTGGAGGCCCGCTGGAAGCGCCGGGATGACCGCTATTCCGAACGGCGCAGCGAACAGACCACCAACCTGCCGAGGGCGGAGATGTTCCACCTGGGCGGGTGATCTCGTTCGGCTGTGGCGTCCGTTGTTCCGACGGGCCATCAGGGTCGTCGCTGTCAGTTCGCTTACGCGAACTGCATCGACGGAACGGATGACGACACAGAGGGTTGGGCCTTGTTGCACCTTCATGGGGGAAAGGGAAACCACCGATTTGCGGTAAGGGTTTGAAGCTTCCATCAGCCTTCACTTGGCTTCTCTGAAGGGTGAGCCGAGGCCCTTGCATCTCTGCCGCAATCCTTTCCGTCGATGCAGTTCGCGCCAGCGAACTGACAGCGACGACTCTGATGCCGGGCTGGGACACGACAGCAGAAGTTAAGCTAATGCAGCAGCAGCACGTCCTGGAGGCAGGCTTCCCAGACGTCGTCCGCGGCCTCGTCCAGGTAGAGTTCGATGGCGTTTCCGGCGGGGCGGGCCTCGGGGTGGGCGGACCAGGCGGCGAAGACCCCGTCCAGGCCCTGGCGGTCCAGGGGGGTGTCCCGATGCTTGTGGGCCTTGCGGACCCGGTCAGGATCCGGTCCGCGCATGGACAGGCCGTGCCTGGGGGCGGCATGGAAGGTGAACACGTGGGACCAGGTGGATCCGATCATCTGGTTGAAGTGCAGGAAGGCCCCGTGGTTGGAGAAGGTCGTGGTGAGGTTCCGCTTGGGCCCCTGCCACATGGCCGCCCACCGGGTCAGAAGGGCTTCCGCCCGCTTCCGGTCCTGGGGATGCTTCAACGCCGATAGCGCTTTTTCCAAAAACAGTTCCAGATCTTCCAAGGCCCGTTCTCCCAAGGGAAGAGGATACCCTCGGCCGGTTCCACGGAGAAACAATAACCACGGGCCTTGACCGCTCCATGGATCCCGGTCCGCCACGGAGCGGTTCCCCCGGGCTGGGAAATTATTTCATTTTTTGATGGAAAAATTATCAAAAACCTTGAAAAGGGGGACCCGGACCCCTGGGCGGGCTTCCCGGACCCGGTCCCCGGGTTTGCCGGGCGCCGCCCAAGGTCTTGAATTCCAGGATCAATTAGTGTAATTAGAGAGTTTGAATTGGAACCGAGGGCGGCGATGTCCCTTCTCCCGGTCTCCTCCGGTCGATCCCGGGAGCCCCTTCCTCCCCTGAATCCGGCCGGGCCAAACAGATCTTTTTCGTAATGAACCTTCCCTTGGTATCTGTCACCTGATATTAATGTTGCACCCTCCCGTCGGCTCCAAAGTCAAGTTGCACTCCCCCCTCTCCAAAGACTGAGGCATTCATGATCAAGATCGATATCGCCGGAACATTGATGCAGACGCTGCCGGTTTCCAAGGCAACCGCCCTTCAGGTGGTGGATCTTCTGACTGATCGCATGAAGAAGGCCCTGCTCGATGGCCACCGCATCGAGATCCGCGGGTTCGGCGTGTTCGAACCGCGTCCCCGCAAGCGGGGCATGGGGCGGAACATCAAGACCGGAGCCAGCGTCGACATCCCCAAGGGCCGGAGCATCCGCTTCAAGCCCGGCAAGGATCTGCGGGACATCGAAGTCAAGTAGACGCGCCCGGGTTCACTCCTTGGGGTACACCCGCAAGCTCTTCCACTGCTTCAGAAGGACTTTACCCGGCGGGAATCCGCGGGGCTTGGAGACATCCGCGGCGCGGCAGTAGTGGACTTCCACCTTGCCGCCGTCCCTGGCCTTGCTGAAGAAGGCCGCGAGCTCAGCCGCCCGTTCGATGAGGGGCCGGGGCAGTTCGGCGATGCGCTCGGGATTCCGGATCACCACGTGGCTGCCGGGACTGTTGGCCACGTGCAGCCACAGGTCCAGCGGCGCCGCCACTTTGAAGGTGAGCTGATCGTTGTCGGCGTCCCCCTTGCCGATGAGCACCTCGAAGCCCTCCACCATGACGCTGCGGAAGGCTTTGCCCTTGCCGTCGGCCCGCACATCTTTCCTTTTTTCCGTCTTTTCCATGGGTTTCCTGGCTTGTGGGTGCTTCTTCAGGGGTTTCTTTTCGGGCTGGACCAGGGGGTCCGGCAGGCCGGCCTCCCGCTGGGCTTCGCGGAACGCCAGGGCCCTCAGCTGCCGGCCGCGTTCCTGCTCGAGCTCCTCCACCCGGCCCAGGCCGCGCTCGGCCCGTTTCACGGCGGTGAACCAGCGCTGCACGGTGTCCTCGGCCCGGTGCCCCTCGGGCAGTTCGATCACGGTGCCGTCCAGGAGCTCGGCCCGTCCGCAGGCCCCCCGGAGCCGGTAGAGTTCGGCGGCCAGGGCCTGGGCCGGGAGCCTCAGGTCCAGGGTCCGGGTGTGCCGCTCCCGGTCCCGGCCCAGGGCTTCCCCGAGCCGTTCCAGACGTTTGCGTTCGGCCACCAGCTTGCGGTCGCTGCCGGCCTTGCGGGGCACCAGCACCAGCTTGGCCGCCCGCTCCTTGGACCAGGCCCGGTGCCGGTCCATGAGGCTGCCCTCGCCGGGCAGCAGGTCCGGCACCCCGCCCTCCAGAGCGGCATCCGCCTCGGGGCCGAACCGTTCCAGGAACCGGAGATAGGGTGGGGGGTCGAAGGTCGGCTCCGGGGCGCCCGGGGGGAAGATCTGGCCGAGCCCGATGCGGATGGGATTGAGGTCCAGCCCGTCGAGCCGCAGGCCGGCCCGGCCTGGAACCGCCTGGAAGGCCAGCCGGGCGGCCTCGATCCGCCCGGTGATGGCCCGGCGCCGGAGCACCAGGCCCAGCCAGCGCTCCCGGGGATCGCCTTCCACCTCGGTGAGCCGGGTGCCTTTGAGCTCCACCAGCCAGCGCCGGGTCAGGTCCGGGCGGGACTCGGCCTTCAGCAGCAGGTAGGCTTCGTCCCGTTCGTGGAGCAGCCAGAGTTCGGGCGCGGGGTTCAGGATGAAGACCCAGGCCAGGCCCGGTTCCAGGCCCGCCCGGCGGTCCGGGGCCCAGAGCAGGGCCAGGGCCCGGGGCCCGGCCCAGGCGCTCTGGATGGAACCTTCCCCGGCGCGCAGTCGCGCCCGGGCCAGGGCCAGCAGGAGGGGGGCGTCCACGCTAGAGCAGCTGCAGGATGGCGGCGGTGGGCAGCACCATGGCGTATTCGCCGTGCAGCTCGGCCAGTCCCGCGGTGTGCAGGGCCTCGGCCGTCAGGCGGTTGCCGTCGACGTCATCCAGCTCGAAGGCGACGCAGGCGTCCCTCAGCACGACTGTCTTGAAGCCCAGCTCGCAGGCGGAGCGGGCGGTGCTGGACACGCAGTGGTTGGTGGTGAAGCCGGCGATCACCAGCCGGTCGATGCCCGCCTCGCGCAGCCGGGCTTCCAGCCCGGTGCCGTTGAACGCGCAATGGCCGGCCTTGGGCAGCACCGTCTCTCCGGGCAGCGGGGCGGTTTCGGGCTTGAAGGCGTTGCCGGGCTCGCCGGGGTGGAGGGGCGAGTTGGGATCGCGGGAATCGGTGCGGATATGCACCACCGGGAGGCCCTGGGCGCGGAACGCCTGGACCAGGGCGGCCAGGTTGGCTTCGGCTTCGGGATTGTTGCGCCCGCCCCAATAGGGATCGTCCCAGCCCTTCTGCATGGCGATGAGCAGCAGAGCGGTGTTGCGGGGAAAGGTCACTGGATCTCCTCGACGAACGGGGAAGGACCGTTCTTCTCGAAATAGGTCTTGAGGATCATCATGGTCCGGGTGGTGACGTGGGGCCCCAGCGACCGGATCCTGCGCAGCCGCTGATGCACGCCCATGGGCGATTCGGCCACGATCTTCAGCAGCAGGCTGTCCTCTCCGGCGATGGTGTAGGCCGCCAGCACATCCGGCTCCCGCTCCAGGGCCTGGATGAACCGCTCTTCCAGGGCGTCGTCGTTGCCGGACTGGTAGCGCACCGCCACGAAGGCCACGCAGGGTTTCATGACCGAGGCCGGGGTCACCAGGGCGCTGTAGCCGCTGAGCACGCCTTCGGCCTCCAGCCGCTTGACCCGGTCGATGACGGTCGGCCTGCTGACGCCGAGGCGCTCCGCCAATTCCGCATGGCTCATGCGCCCTTCCTTCTGGAGGGCCGCCACCAGACGGCAATTGAGGTCATCCGTCATCAGGTTCTTTGGCATCTTTTACCCTCGCGACGCTTTATTTTATTACAAAAAGGCATCCTGCCGGGATTGTCGATCATGGAACCCGTCCGCGGCGCCGCCTATACTTCCTGAACGGACCACCCCAGGCAAGCCCGGCCATTCGAAAGAGGACCCCATGGATTTCATACGCCCGTTCACGGACCGCAGTTTCTTCCTCATCGCCGGGCCGTGCGTCATCGAATCCCGGGAGCACACCCACTTCCTGGCCGCCGCGCTCCAGGACCTGGCCGAGGCCAGGGGCATCCCGTTCATCTTCAAGGCCAGCTTCGACAAGGCCAACCGCACTTCGCTCTCCAGCTACCGGGGCTCGGCCATGGCCGAGGGGCTGGACATCCTGTCCGAGGTGCGCTCCCGGATCGGCGTGCCGGTGCTCACCGACGTCCATGAATCGGCCCAGTGCGCCATCGTGGCCGAGGCGGTGGACGTGCTGCAGATCCCCGCCTTCCTCTGCCGCCAGACCGATCTCCTGATCGCCGCCGCCGCCACCGGCTGCCCGGTGAACGTCAAGAAGGGCCAGTTCCTGGCCCCCTGGGACCTCCAGCACGCGGTGGAGAAGGTGCGCAGCGTGCCCGGGCACGGCCCGGTGTGGGTCACCGAGCGGGGTTCCAGCTTCGGCTACGGCAACCTGGTGGTGGACTTCCAGGCGTTCCCCCACCTGCGCCGGACCGGCTGTCCGGTGATCTTCGACGCCACCCACAGCGTGCAGAAGCCCGGCGCCCTGGGCGCCAGCACCGGGGGCGCCCGGGAGATGATCCCCACCCTGGCCCGGGCCGCCGCCACCGCCGTGGACGGCTTCTTCTTCGAGGTGCACGAGGATCCCTCCAAGGCCAAGAGCGACGGGCCCAACGCCATCCGCCTGGACCAGTTCGGAGCCCTGCTGGACCAGCTGCTGGAGATCTGGCGGGTCTCCCGGAGCGCCGCCCTGGCGGACCCCTCCGGACAGTAGAAATACATGAAAAATACCAACGTGGTCGAGACGCCTCAAAGCTTCTTGACTGTCCCGGGTATTGCGGCATATTGATCGTCCTAGGCCTCTCTTGAAAGGGAACCCAGGGTGCCGCGATGATCCGAGCCCGCGTCCAGACCAGGGATTTCCTCCGCGCCCTGGCCTTCCACGGAGCGCCCATGGCCTGGGCCACCAATGTGGAGACCAGCCGCCTGGAGAACCACACCGCCCTGGAGACCTGGGTGCTGACCATCGCGGGCAGCGCGGGCGCCGTCCATCCCGTGGGCGAGATCAAGGTCATGGAGGCGGATACGGCGAGGGTGCTGGCGACCTTGAGCCGATCCGGCGACCAGGTGGAGATCGGTCCCGGCAGGGCGGTCGACCTGGAGATGGCCCCCGCCCTGGACGTGATCGCCATGACCGTCACCCTGCGCAAGGCCCAGGACTCCCCGGTCTCCGGCTGCCGGTTCCAGGTGGTGCAGGCGGGCCTGGCGGCCTCGCCCGGGTTCGCCGTCCTGGCCGCCTGCGATGCGGTGCGGCTGGACCACGCGCGCTTCGGCTACCCCCAGGAGGGCGCCTGGATCACCATCGTGCGGTCCGGACGCTGAAGATCCTCGCCCACTGAGATAGGCGCTAAGCTAGGCTCATGGCTCCCGCTGCCCCTCCCATCGCCACGCTGCTGGACCGGCTGCGGCTGGCCTATCCGGACGCCCGCTGCGCCCTGGACCACCAGGATCCCTACCAGCTGGTGGTGGCCACGGTGCTCAGCGCCCAGTGCACCGACGCCCGGGTGAACGTCACCACCCCGGCCTTCTTCCAGCGGTTTCCCGACCCCGCCAGCCTGGCGGCCGGGGACCCCGGGGAGGTGGAAGCCCTCATCCGCTCCACCGGGTTCTTCCGCAACAAGGCCAAGAACCTCCAGGGCATGGCCCAGGCCCTGATGGAACGCCACGGCGGGCGGGTGCCGGGAACCCGGGAAGACCTGGCCCGGCTCCCCGGGGTCGGGCCCAAGACGGCCAACGTGGTCCTGGCCAACGCCTTCGGGGTGCCGGCGCTGGCGGTGGACACCCACATCTTCCGGGTGGCGCGGCGCCTGGGACTGTCCAAGGGCAACAATCCCGACCGGGTGGAGGCCGACCTCTGCCGCCTGTTCCCCGCCGATCGCTGGATCGAACTGCACCACCAGTTCATTTTCCATGGCCGCCGGGTGTGCCACGCGCGCAAGCCGGACTGTTCCGGCTGCCCGCTCCGGGAGCTCTGCCCCACCGGCCGGGGCGATGGCCCCGACCCCCACACCGGGCTGGCCCTGGCGGCCGCCGCCCCCGGTCCCCGGGAAGCGGCGGCCGGCCC
>TBL_comb47_HYPODRAFT_10004983_pt1 | contig 15062 bp, 18 predicted proteins | sample TroBogypolimnion_40_FD_10682 | JGI IMG/M metagenome (IMG submission 10682)
GTATCCCACTTCCTGCAGCCAGGACAGCGCCTCTTGTTCGAGTTGGTCTTCGGTCATGGCTCAACCCGAACGTTATTGGGTCACTGAACCGTCAATGTCGTGCGGCTCTTGGATTTCCAACGCCACCACTGGAACTTCCGGCAAATCACTTAACTGCAAAGGTTTGATCAGCGGCCGGAAAACTGCATCCATCTTGGCAATGGTGAATTCGATCCAATCTTGGTATTCATTCCAGCGCGTCTCATCCTCCAACGGACAATTGGGATGGGCAACCGCCAGCACACAACCCTTTTGTTCCGGCAGTTCATTCCACACTAGCGGAATTCCCAACTGGGTGTGAATCAAATCCTGCTTGGCCAAAAGGTAGCGGAAAACACCCTTGGGTGGCAAATCCTCGCAGTTGATATACAGCCGAACCAACAGTTGCTGGGAGGTTCGCTGGACCACGCCTTCCAGAGAGAATCCGGTGCGTCCCACGCGAAAGGACTGCCAGGATTGGGCTGAAGGCTTCGGTGCACGCTGCCCTTTCCCAACCATACGATCACGAAAAGATGTCCAGAACTTGAGTTGCATAGCCCGAGTTGGACTATTGGACTCTGCCTTGGCTGCTTCGTCCCGAACAGCGCGACTCCAGTCGTTGGGCTGACAGATGATGTTGAATTTTGGGGCGGGTTCCGATGCACCAATCTTCCAGAGTTCGATCTCTAGTCCAAAAAACTGCCACTCATCCTGGGTGATGTTGTTCAGCCAATCTATCGCTGCACGATGTTCATCCGTAAATTTCGATGCAACCCAAATCACCGTCTGAGCCTTCAGTCCAGCGGCATAGGTCAGTATCTGGCCCAGATGGCTGTGGTCGGTCTTTTCTAACTGATTTTCGATAAGCACATTCGTATTGCTCACAGTGTCTTTGCAAACAATATCCGCGGCGTAAGGGCCAACAGCTACTTCCTGACCTGTTAATTCCAACTCAATGCCAAGCACTTCACCCAGCGCCGCGAGATTGTCAGCCTCCGCAAGCCAAGGCGTGAAGTGGTGAGCCTCATGCTGCCAAACATCACGGAGTTCTACTCGCTCAAGTACACCTAAAGTAGCCATCTTTCTCTCCCGTTTTTGTTGATCTTCGATTCAATCGGACATGTTGAGCACAGATTCCATCGCAATCCCTTCGACCCGTCGCTTGATATGCCATTCATGTCCGCAACGTAAGCATTTCCGATCTGGGCTATTCTCATCAAAGCAGCATCCTCCCAGGGCGATCTCTCCTCTTTGATCCGCCTCGGCCATTTCGATTCCGGGCATCCCATACATGATGTTGACACCTGATTTTTTACGGCAAGTTGGGCAAAGATATTTCTTTGGCGTTTTCATGCGGTAGCTTCTTCTATCTGCGCCTCAGCTTCGGGAATGCGAAGTTGGCCAGAGATCAATCGGGGGAGTAGGGTGTCGCGGATGGCGGACAGTGACAGTGCTTGCTGCAAATTGCTTCTGGCTCGGTTGTGAAGCTGAATTGCAATAGCTTCATACGCTTCCACACATACTGGATCTGGAAGCAGATACCTTAGTCCATGCAGGTGGTTCCGGTTGAGCGTCGGAACCGCTGAACCAGCATTGAAGGACTTCAGGTCCAGAAGGCGTAGCAGCTCATACGCATAGCATGGTGAGGCCGCTTTGAATTCCTTCACCCAAAGGGTGGTATTCAACGGCCAATAGTCTTCTAGCTCAAGGAAGACGCGCCCAAGAACACCAGATCGTCCAGTAATAACGCCCGGAGCCTTAGCCATCGATTTCTTATGGGTTCCACTTGGGCCGCTAGCGGCAATTATTGGAAAATCACCAGGCACGCGGTCATCGCTGGGCAGGTCAAATCCGCGCTGCAGAACCAACAAATTCTGCAATTCACCAACTCGCCAACCCTTCGGCACCATCCCTAACTCCGACCCATCGAGTCCTTCAGGAAATAGGGCGGCAGTCGCCTCGTCCATGCCCTCAGGGGCACGGCCTTCCATCTTGGCGCGTACGGGGTCGAAATCGATAAACCAGGACTTGAACAGGGCCTGGGCGATGGCTTCCAGCGTGGCATTGGTCTCGCGCAAGAGGGTGATGCGGTCGTCAATCTTGCTCAACATCTCTGCGATTTGGCGTTGGGCAGTAAGCGGTGGCAAATTCAGTTGAATGCCGCGCAAGGACTTCAGCGGCGTTGCTATGCCGGGTGTACCGACTTGCGAAGCATTCATTAACAGTGCATCGCGACCTACTTTGCTCTTGAAGAAATACATCAGAAACAAAGGTTCCACCTTCGTACGGTCAGGCGATACCTTCATCAGGCTTGTGGAGAGCATGTACCGAAGCCCGTCATTAGGAGTAATGCCAACCTCACCGATATTTCCGCGATGGGGAAAAACAAGATCGCCGGGCTTGAGGCAACAACTTGCCAATGCATCGGCTGTTTCCTCCGAAACGTAAACATAGGCACCTTCTGGCTCTCTGCCACCGCTCAAATTGTTGCCGCGGATTACTCGAACTCCAGAGGGAACATACAAATCGGCCTTCATGCGCGACCCGAATGGACCAACTGCCATTGATCCCTTCCAATCACCGGCGATTTCACCGACTGAGATCAGGGGCCACTCAGAACTCATACCCCAGCCCTCCCAGCTTCTGCCGGATCAGCGCATCAAGTTCTGCACCCTTGGCCATTTGCTCCCCGAGCCTTTCGGTGAGCTGCTGCATCTTGGTGGCGAAATCTTCATCGTTGTCCTCCACTTCCTCCGCACCTACATATCGGCCAGGTGTGAGGACATGACCGTGCTGGGCGATCTCGGCCAGGGGCACGCTGCGGCAATAGCCCAGTACGTCCTGGTACTCCCCTGCACCGTCTTCACCACGCCATGCGGCCACGGTGCTGCCAATGCGTTCAATGACGGCATCGGTCAGCTCACTTTGCACCCGGCTGATCATGGTGGCGAGCTTGCGGGCATCGATGAACAGGACTTCACCCTTGTGCTTGGTCTTCTGCTTGACCAGGAACCACAAGCAGGCTGGAATCTGGGTGTTGAAGAACAACTGGCCTGGCAGTGCCACCATGACCTCCACCACGTCCGCGTCCACCATGGCGGCACGAATGACGCCTTCATTGTTTTGGCTAGAGCTCATGGAACCATTGGCCAGCACGATGCCGGCACGGCCTGTGGGCTTGAGGTGGTGCAGCATGTGCTGCAGCCAAGCGTAATTGGCATTGCCCTGGGGTGGGTCGCCAAACTCCCAGCGCGGGTCGCCGGTCAGGCTGCCGTGCCACCAGTCGCTGATGTTGAAGGGCGGATTAGCCAGGATGAAGTCGGCCCGCAGGTCCGGGTGCTGGTTGCGCGTGAAGGTGTCGCCCGGCTCTCGGCCCAAGTTGAAGTCAATACCGCGAATGGCCAGGTTCATTGCCGCCAGGCGCCAAGTGGTCGGGTTCGCTTCTTGCCCGTAGATCGACACGTCGCCCAGCTTGCCCCCATGGGCTTCGATGAACTTTTCAGACTGCACGAACATGCCACCGCTACCGCAGCAGGGGTCGTACACCTGACCGCTGTGTGGACTGAGCACAGCGACCAGGGTCTTGACGATGCTGGCCGGCGTGTAAAACTGGCCGCCGCGCTTGCCTTCCGCACTGGCGAACATGCCGAGAAAGTATTCGTACACCTGCCCCAGGATGTCACGGGCCGTGCTGGGGTTGTCACCGAACCCGATGGTGGACACCAGATCGACCAACTCACCCAGCTTGCCGTCAGGCAACTGGGCACGGGCATAACGCTTGTCCAAAATGCCCTTCAGCTTGGGGTTCTCTGACTCGATGACGGTCAGGGCGTCGTCAATGCGCTTGCCAATGTCGGGTTGCTTGGCGGCAGAGCGCAGTGCTTCCCAGCGAGCAGATTCCGGCACCCAGAAGGCGTTGACCTCGGTGTAATAGTCGCGGTCTTCGAGTTCGGCCTCAATGTCGCCAGGCTGGGCATCGTGAAAGAAATACTCGTCAGCCGGATTGGTCAGGCGTGCCGTCAGGTCCGCGCGGCGGGCAGCAAAGGTGTCGGAAATGTACTTGACGAAGATGAGCCCGAGCACCAGGTGCTTATATTCGGCCGCATCCATGTTGGCTCGCAGCTTGTCCGCGGTGGCCCAAAGGGTCTTCTTGATGTCATCGAGCATGGCTTTGTTGTCTTCCCTGGTCTTGCGTGGTCAGGATTGACTCTGAGCAAAAACCGTTTGCGCCATCTTACCTATAAGCACTTTGGCAAAATCCAGGAAAAATCTGGCACCAAGGGCTACGACCTTGACGATTCCGCTCCAGGGGTGTCAAGGTCTGGACATCAGCTCCCAGGCACCCATGTGGATAGCAAAGCTGGGTTGATCAGGTCGTAAAGATCAACACCCGGAAGCAACACGTACTTGCGGCTGTTTCTCCGCATGAGTTTCGTCTCCCGATTGCGAAACCGGGTTGCTGTTGTCGGGTGACCGCCGAGTTCCAAGTTATAGCCGACTCGCTCGTCGATGCTACAAAGTTGCACGCCAAACCAAATCTCCATGAAGTGGAGACGACGATCAACTTTGGCAATCGCATCCAACCTCAGCGCAAAGAAGAAGAACACGTCAGCACCATGCAACACAGCATCCCGGCGCATCAGTTCATTGGAGCAAAGACCTCGGCGGAGTTCTGCACGATGCGACTTGCACCGCTTTTGGATGTTGTCTGACTGGCCGACATACCGCTTGCCATTGACACGGTTGAGGACGCAGTAAATTCCGCGCAGCGCAGGTAAAAGATCAATGCCATCTACCTGCGCTTGAGCGAACACAGAGTCACGGCCAAGGTGGGCCATCAGGAGTCCGTGCGGACCAGCGCCGCCGCCGCCAATGCTGCTTCGCGCTTGAGGACATCAGCTAAAGCAGGCGCGATGGTCTTACCAATCTCGTATGCGCCCATGAGGTCGGCGTCATGACCATTCAAACCTTCACGGACGAACTGAATCAGCGCGAGCTCGTTGGTGGTAACGAGTTTGTCGCCCATGACCATGGAAAGGGCTTCCCAAAGCTCGGGGTTGTTTTCAGCAATTACCTTGTTCATCAAGAACGTCCGATCAACCTGCAAAAGGTCGGCGGTGATGATGGCCTTTGCCTCTGGGAGTCTCATGCCGCCCTTTTTGATCATCGCAATGACGTTGGGTCGTTGATAGCCAAGAACCTTTTGCATCTGGATGTTGGTGATGCCCAGGTCCTTCAGTCGAATCTTGATCAAGTCCTTGAGCGGTAAAGCGGAGTAGCGATCTGCGTTATCCATTGGAATTTCTTTCAAAACCCAGCAGGATGACGACAATTTGTTCGCTTGTAAAGATGCCAAAGTCAGTGCTGACTATTGCTTTATCCATTGATGGATATGGTTTTCGTAAATTTTAAATTCTGGTTTTTACACATCAGACAGCAATCAGAGCGATGACGCCTTTGCCATCAAAAACGATGGGGCCTGTCGCCTTGTCGCCCGCAAGGTGCCGGAGGTGCTTGACGAGGCGCTGTTCGCATTCTGTTAACTCCAATGGGTCAAACACGTCTTTGATCAACTGCAAGAGCCCCGGCGAAGTTTCATCCATGGCAGCCCGCAACAGTGGGCCAGCTTCAAATGAAAGTGTGCGTGCAAGCTCGGGAATTTTCCGCAGGGGCAAACGCATGTTGCCGGATTTAATCATCGTCCACACGATTTCACGGTCGAACCCTACAGCGGCGCAGAGTTCTTGATCGGACAAGCAGAGCGCAGCCTGCCGGTTCTCGATTCTGGTCATGACGGACACAGGCTTGGATGGTGTGGAAATGGACATGCTGGTTGACTTTCAGTTGGGCTGCGAAAACAGACCTTACTGATTCATGATAGATACCGGCAACTGCACAATTCGCTGTTTTCTGTGATTGCCAGGGTGGCAGTTGTGCTGGAACCAAGTTCGACACCGATACACATCTTGGCGCAGTTGTCCGTTCACATTGAATGTCTGATCCTAATAGGAGCGATGTCAGTGCCCGGTGGATGCAACTGGTCGAATAAGCTCATTTGCCGCGCAACGCCAAAAGTATTCTGGTCAATTCCGGAGATACCGTGACCCGATCTTTCCGTACGAAAGAAATTGTCGTGTTAAGCCCATTCGATAGGCGCATTCCTCGCACCCTAAGTCCATCTTCACCAGACGCTAGTCTTTTAAAAAATTCGTCGATTGTGATGTGCTTCTTCATGCAGTAGACGACTTGATGCCCATCCCTTTCTCCAACCCAAGGGTGGATCACTTCACGCGGCGCGTCTGTGGTGTAGCTGATCGCAATCAGCTTGTTGTTTACTACAAGCGTTGGCGAAAATGTCTCCATTCTTGCTTCTTTCATTTATGAAATTTTCCGAAACGAGGACGTTGGCTGCAGAAGGCGTGTTGGTGGCCCACGTTCAATTCTGCGAGCCCGACAGGGTCCTGCATAAAAATGGGGACCGATGCCCCCATTTAACTTAACGCAACAAGCAATCAGTCTTGCTTGGTCTTGCGGCAACGGACGATGCCACCAATCATCACGAGCCCAGCCAGAAGCATCGCGTATGTCTCGGGTTCCGGGACGGTGGCAACGATTGCCTCGGTGAAGTAAGAGTCCCCATTCAGGTGAGTGCCAGAAACACCATAAGTGGGCAACCCATTTTCGTAATTCAGTCGCTGGAGGTACGATCTGAATAGAAGGGTGTAGGTCGATTCGCCTGCCGCGCTTGATGCAAAGTTCAGTGTGCTTGAAACGTCGCCTGTGTAGGCGCCCTTAATGTAGATCGGACTAGCAACCAACGAGGTGGCTTTAGCATCCCCTGCTGCGAAGTCGCCAAATGCTGCATTGGTTTGAAGAAAGTAGCCGTTGGCGCTCATGGCTGGGATGTTGAAAATCAATAGCGGCAAAGCCTTTCCTTCGTTAGCCCCCGCATTCTGGAACTGGTAATAAAAATCAAGCGTGCCGGTCGCCTTTTCCTCATAAACCGCAGACCGGAAAGTACCACTCACAGTTTCACTCCAGGTTGTGCCCAGAGGAAGCTCGGGCTGTCCATACACCGTAGATGTTGAAGCCAGCAAGGTGCCACCGAGCCAGCCGGGTATGAAGGGTACCGTCTGAACATAATCGTATGCCTGAGCTGAAACGGTCGCGCAGAGTGCCAGAGTCAACACTGCCAGCTTGAAGGTGATATTCATACCAGTAATCCTTCAGCGGCCGTGGACATTGCGGACGACTTCTGCTTTGTCTTGCGGCGACGGAAGACGCCACCGATCAATCCCAGCCCAGCCAAGAGCAGCGCATAGCTCTCGGGCTCTGGCACTGAGGGCACGATTGCGTCGACCCCTGAGTAAGTTTGGTGGCCCACAAAGCCCAGATCCTTATGCTCCGCAACGTCCCCAATGCCAAGCGCGTTTTTACCCGTCGTAAACCCCAAGCCGATCACCAGCCCATTGCTGTCCACTATCTTTGAGGTTAAGTTTGTTCTGATGATCTCGGTGAAGGTTGATGCATCCGTGAGGGTTCCCATGTCCTGAGCCAGACCAATGTGAATGTCAGTTCCATTGCTACTGCCCGGGGCAACGCCACCTAGATTTCCGCCAGCCCAAGCACCAGTTTCGCGTGCCGCGCCTATGCCAGCCACCGTGCCAACACTGAATATCCCAAAGGCCGCACTTGTTTGAAAAATACTGAGTGGTGCGCCTGGCGAACTGCCCACTATGGACCAACCACTCCAATCCGGAGGGCCATTCCCTTGGATGCTTCCTTGTGCCCCCCCCAAATTACCAAAATTTGCAATGTCAAGGTCTACCGCTCTCCAGATACCACCATTTGGGACACCCTTAATGTTCGCAATTTGGTAGTAGAAGTCCATGGTGCCTGCCGAGTTTTCATACACGGCTGAGTTGAACGTGCCACTGATGATTGCCGGAGGATTAAGGCCGCTCCCCCAAGATACTGGGCCTGACACTGGGCCGGCCTCGTACTGTACGGACATTGACTGCAGGAGGGTTCCACCAAAGGGTGCAGCAACAATGTCGAAGCCATCAATAGAGCCACCGTAGATTGATCGGTATGGCAAATCTGTTGCTTGTGCAGAAATCGTAATACCCAGTGCCAGAGCGATTGCGGTGAGTTTGATGGTGCAGTTCATGCCAGTGCACCTTCAAATGCCGTCTGCATGGAAATAGAACCATGCTTGGCTTTGCGACGGCGCACCACCGCACCGATAACGCCGAGCCCAGCCAGCATCAACGCATATTCCTCGGGCTCCGGCACCGCCGACACATAAGCCTCCATCTCATGACCATTCACCGTAATCATCCCCAGCAGAACGCTCGACCCCAACTTGCCATCATTTGCCGCAACTGACCCTATGAAACTGCTGTTACCAGGGGTAATGCCATGACTCATGTTTGCGATGTCGATGGCGATGGGGTACTGGGTAAATTGCATAAACGAATTGGTTGTTGTGTGACTCACCGTATCCGTACCCCACCCATAGACTAGACCCGATACCCCGTCCGACTCTGCAGCACCCTTAACAAAGCTCCCAAAGGGCGCACTTGTCTGTGCGCCCCAGTTGTCCAGAAAGCTCAGACTCGTATCGTCCTGAATCCCATAATGATTAAACGCCTGTAGGATCGCGCTTGTAGAGCCTGCATTGTTGGTGATCTGATAGAAGAGTTCAGCACCTCCAGTGTCGGTGTCATAGAGCGCCGAGTGAAGGGAGAAGCCATCTGTTGCAGTACCAAACGTGGAGGTCATCTCCGTGATCAGAGCGCCGGGAAACAGACTTGCGACAACTTGTGGCGGTTTGGTGCCAATCCACATGGGTGAAGCCTGCAAGCCTGCAGACCCCAGTGAGAGCAAAAGAAGGACCAGTTTGACTGAGATTTTCATGGGGACTCTCTGTTAAGAAAAACCCAAGGCTATGTGTAGCGTCCGTGTACATCGGTGCGATTCAGCACTGAGAGGCCATATGCCTTCATTGATGCAGGCGGATGATTTTCTGGCTCGCCAGTTCGTCCCAATGACTAAATGAGCCATGGCTTCAATAACTCCTCTGTGCCCGCTGCTGCCAAGGACAGCGGCGCAGAGTAACGTAACAACGTGTGCGATACCGAACAGACGTAATCAGCAGGAGGTCGAAAACTCTCGCAGTTACCAACAGACACTTGCGCGAGCATATTTACCCATGGAAAAGCCTTTGGTTTCGCTCGTCACCTGTACCCTGGGTCGAAAGGACAAGCTGTTGCGGCTGCTGCGCTCCTTGCAGCAACAGGAATCAGGTCTGTTTGAGCTGATTCTGGTGGACCAGAATGCCCCCGGATTCCTGGATGCTGAACTGGAGCCATTCAAGAGCCGGTTCACAATCGAGCATTTGCACACCGCCAAGGGCTTGTCCCTCGGTCGCAACATAGGCTTACATCATGCGCGGGGTAGTCTGGTTGCATTCCCTGATGATGATTGCTGGTATCGGCCGCAGACCCTACATCAAGTCATCAGCCTGTTCGAGGGTCATCCTGCTCTGGACTTCATCACTGGTCGCACTTTCGATGCAGCCAATATCCCCTCCCTCAGTCCCACGCTGGAGATCGGCGTACGAGTCGGACGCGATAACTACTTGGTCTGCGGCAATTCCAATTCTATTTTTGCCCGCATGGTGGCAGTTCAGACCATTGGTGGCTTTGACGAACGTCTTGGCGTCGGGGCGGCAACTCCCTTTCAAAGTGGAGAAGAATCTGACCTGGTGCTGTCGGCCATGGCGGCTCACATGCAGTTGGCGTACTTCCCTGAGCTGATCGTGCATCACGACCAAGTAGATACGTCCAACGCAGCCGCCTATGTTGACCGCGCCGGAAAATATGGCGCCGGCTACGGAGCCATTCTCCACAAGCACCATTTCGGAGTTGGCTATATGTGCTTTCGTGTGCTTCGCAGTATGGTGAGCAGCCTAATTAAGGTTGTTCAATTGCAATGGACTGAAGCACGGTACAAGCGATCTTGGGCTCTGGGAATCTGGTCCGGTTACTGGCGCTGGACACGGCAGTTGGGCGCGTCTACCTGGCCTGCGAAATGAGTGCCTGCCAGCAGCGCCAGGTACATACACATTCCGGGAATGTCACTTCGATTGAAGGCATGAAGCCCTAGGTTGCACAGATTTGCTTATAGGGAGATGCGTGCGATTGGCAGCAATCAAGTTTGTTGCCGGGCATTTGGTTGCACCTGGGTAGTGCTAATGCAGCCTTCTCAAGCACTCTGATCATCTTGGTCTGGTGTCGACCTCCAGAGACCTTGGTGCTGGCCTTGAAGGCGTAGATGCCCATGCCGCTTGTGCTTGCAGGTAGCGCAGGAAGAGATTCATCTCATCCGGGAGGAATTTACACATCGCACCTTGGGGCACAGAAATCGGCAGACCCAAGCCTGGGCGATTCAGCCAGTGCTTGTCATCACCATGTTTTGCTTTGGGATGCATTTGCAGGCAGAAATCACGCATCATCAGAATGATGTGACGATTGGAATACCATTGCCATGCACAATGATGTGTAAGTTGTTGATTCATATAGTCTATTCAAGACAGAGACAATTTGCACGGACGCGGTATTTATTCATCCAAATGGAGTGACTTGCACAAACTCAAAGTCAGGTATAGCAGCCTGCCGGACTCCCGCATACGCAACTCAAGGAACGCCAGGAAAAAATGGCGCCAAGGGCCAGGCTGCAGTCGATTCCGCAGCAAGGGTGTCAAGGTCTGGGATCGTTGCCCTGTTTGATAGGACTTGTGATCAGTTCGTTCGATGTGCCTCACGAGATTTCCTGTGGTCGTGACAGTCCCCGTAGGTAGATCATGCTGCTGCCAATCGTGTATCCAGCCCTCTGAGCTTGTTTCTTACTGTGCTGGCCTCTAGCGCCTTCGTTCCGGACATCAAGCCAGCCAAGATGCCAATCTCCCTAGCCGCTGCCTTTGCACCCAGCATCTCACGGGCAAGCCACAGGTTTTCATATGCCAGTTCCTGACCAAGAACCCCGCGCGTACTGCGTGCCCAGGTGTTCATCACCGTCCTGATACGGCCTACGAGAGCTGGAGCCTTTGTTGTGCCAGCTCGATCTCCGTAGGTCAGTGCTTTGTAACGGTCAATCAACTCCACGGTGTGAGTTTTGCAGAGTTGCCACTGAACAGCCACCGGCAGAAACAGAACGCCCTCAGCCCGGAACTCTGCTTTCCACTTCTCCTTGGCATAGGCGGCGGCCAACGTAAAGTTGAAGGGCTGTGTGGAGTCCAACAAGGCAGCATAGGCACCTGCAGGTGGTGGCAGGCGCTCATTGACCCACAGCCAGTGAGCATCAATGACAAGGTGATCGCGGTTCAGCGTCATATCGATTGATATTTTGGCCCCCATCGGACTGATCTTCGGCTGCGGGCGAAACTTGGGTGCCCAGAGTCCCTCCTCATTGAGCGCGATCGAGATCGCGCAAAATTCATCCCGTAAAGGCGCATAGTCCTTCTCGGAATTGAATTGCTCTTTCAGAGCGTTCAGGATCAGCCGCAGATCCTTTGCCTCTGTTGGTGGGATCCGCGCTTCTGGGAACTGATATTCGGAAACAGAACGCGCGGCAGGTGGCTTGATGACGGGCTCTGCGATCACTGGCTCAAGCGGTGGCATTGTCACCACGGGCAAAGGCGGTCCGGGATGTGTGATGGCTACCGTCGAAGCCGTTGTCTTAGGTGAATCTTCGGTGCTGTCGATTTCTTCGGCTATCTTGTCGAATTCAGCAAGCTCTCGTTCCAACCAAGCAGTATTGTCTGCGGCCTTCTTGGCCACCTCCGCAGCCTTTGGACCGTCCATATTAACCTTAAAAGCAACCTTCTCTGCACCGACAAGCGATCTGTATCTGGCCTGCTCTTTGATCTCTTGGGACGTACCCCCAGTTGATGCGGAGAAATCGTAACCACGTGGGCTTCGACCGTTCAGCTCTTCATTGAGGTGGCGTTCCGCATCAGTCAGGATTAATGGCTGGGTCATAGTAGTGGTGGTATAAGTTTTTAGAGGTTGCAGATTCAATCGTGAGTTGGATCAACAATGAAGGGGTGCAATCAATTTGCAGGGTAGTACGAACGCCCGAAAATGCTGTAAGTCGTTGCTATGTATAGGTTTAGCTGTCCGTGCCGGGAACAGCATTCGTGCTAAAGATATATAGATGGAAATACAGAAAGATGGAAAGATGGAAAGATGGAAAGATGGAAAGATGGAAAGATGGAAAGATGGAAAGATGGAAAGATGGAAAAGGCTGAAACGGTGAGCTCATTTTTTTTTCATATTTCCATCATCTTCATCCCTCATTTTTGACCTCATCAGAATGAGATGACTTTCGAGACTGAATTCCGGAGCGGAAGGCATTCAGCCAACTCCAGATCAATGAGATGCTCCAAGATTTCCCGGAATGAAAGAATCTCATGTTCTGGTCCACACCACTTCCTTGTGATTTGTGTCGGCCACCTTTCCCGTCCCTCCAGCTTATTTGTTGCTACCTTGGTTTGAATCGCTCCAAAGAGCAGTCCAGCACGATTAGCAGGATAGGTATCGATATGTCCGAAGTCAGTGCGATACCGCACGAATAGCCGCAATGCCGAGGTGGTTGGACGTAAACCCACATTTCACCTGCTACCTCGTAAATGTATGCAACCGAACGGTGTAAACGCTCGACACGTTGAATACTCGTGTCCGAATGGGTATGCCCCTGCGGACAGCCCAACTAGACCGCAAAAGGTGTTCGTAAGGGTTGGTATTCAGTCAACGGACAGATTTTCAACGGTCACCACCACAACGGACACTTATGGCAACCATTCTTTACGCACGCGTCTCCACAGCAGAGCAAACCATCGAGCATCAAAAGACTCAGGCGCAAGCCGCTGGGTTTGTCTTCGACCATGTCGTGAGCGACGACGGAGTCAGTGGGGTCACGACCAAGTTGGCAGATCGTGAAGGGGGGCGCCGCTTGTTCGATCTGCTGCGCTCGGGTGACATGCTTGTGGTGCGCTGGGTGGACCGCTTGGGGCGCAACTATGAAGACGTTTCTGACAACATCCGGGAGTTCATGCGTCGCGGTGTCGTGATCAAGACCATCATCAACGGTATGACGTTCGACGGTGCAACCAAGGAACCTATGGCCCAGGCCGTGCGGGACGCCCTCATCGGGTTTATGGCTGCGCTGTCGCAGGCCCAGGCAGAAGCGACCAAGGAGGCCCAGAAGGCGGGAATTGCCCATGCCAGGGGACGGGACGAAAAAGTCTACTTGGGCCGGAAACCAAGTTATACGGAGGACCAGATTTCGCAGGTGGTTTCCCTGAGTGGGGCGGGTGAGGGCGTCAGTACAGTGGCAAAGCGTCTTGGTCTGTCGCGAGCCGCTGTCTATCGCATTCAGAAAAGCCCATCAGCGGCTTTCGCCAGTGTGCAGTCGTGGACGTGAGCTATTTCCTTACGTCAATGGGCCGTGGGCAGGCGGTCAATGCCCGAGTCCAATTCAGCTAAATTTCGCTCCGAGTAGGCCAAAGATGATGCTTTGATGGCAAAATCTTTCTGGTGAAAGGCTAGAAGGAGAAAAGCATGAACACACAATCCGCACAAAAAGTCGATCCAGGGTACGTGCTTGCCAAGGCCACGGCGAGAGCGAGCGTGTATTTGGGGCAGACGGGAGCAGGGCTTGCGCGAACCATCGGCTTGAGCGAAGCGACAGTTTCTCGCTTGCTCAAAGGGGACCTAACGCTCAATCCCGAAAAAAAGGAGGGCGAGCTGTCGCTTCTGTTAGTCCGGGTCTTCAGGTCATTGGATGCCCTAGTGGGTACGGACGATCAAAAGCGCATCGCCTGGATGAACGGCCACAACAAAGCTTTGGGGGGGGTGCCTATGCAGCTCATTGAGCGAGCGGATGGGCTGGTGGCAACGTTGAACTACCTTGACGGTATGCGTGCTCCAGCATGAGTGAAGATTCCACTTGGGATCGTGCTTGGTTCGAGACTGGCGTGGCTCCAAAGTCCATGTTGGCTTGGCGCGGCGTGGAAGCCCAGCATGTGGTCTCGACAATGCGGCTTGTTGACAGTCGGGAAGAGCAAGACGAGTTGGAGTTGCTTCTCGAACAGAGTAAACCATTCAAGCCGGCCATGAAGGTACCCAAACACTACTTGATTTACACACCATTCCGATACCGGCCACCGCATCCGAGCCGGTTTCGCCGAGGTGGTGAATTGGGGATTTGGTATGGCGCCGAGGAGTTGTACGCGGCTTGTGCCGAAGTCGCCTATTGGCGCAACCGCTTCATATTGGACAGTGCGGCGCTCGTGAAAGCGGAGTTGCTGACCGAACACACATTCTTTCAGGCAGAGGTAAGTGGTGCTGCAGTCGATCTTATGGGCCAGCCCTGGGTCGAGTCACGCAACGTTTGGACACACGGCAGCGATTACACAGGCACCCAAACACTTGCGGATTCAGCTCGAGATAGGGGCGTGCAGTGGGTCTGCTATGAATCGGTACGTGCTCCTGGCAAGCGGTGTGCTGCCGTTCTTTCTGTTGATGCCCTCGAAATGGTCGATGGTGGCAGGACCATGCAAACCTGGCACTGCAAAGCGTCGAAAGATGCGGTCATGATGGTACGAGGTTCAGAAACACATGCATGGAAGTTCTGAGTGGCTACAGGCTCTGACCACTGCTACAAAAGTCTGCTACAAACGAGGCTTCTTTACCCGGCGTTGTACAGTAGGCGAAGTGTTGGGTTCGATCCCCGCCAACGGTTCCAAACCAACTAAATGGTCACCCGAGCTTCTTGGCGAGTTCTTCTACGTTAGGGTGGTAGTAACGTTGCAGCATCCTCAAGCTCTTGTGGCCCGACACCGTAGACAGCTCTATGACGTTCGGTAGCTTGGTTGCGATTTGGGTAATGGCGGTGTGCCGCAAATCGTGGAACCTTGAATCAAAGATATTGAGTCGGGCCAAGGTCCGCTTCAAAGCGGCCGACACCGCACAGCCGGT
>TBL_comb47_HYPODRAFT_10004984_pt1 | contig 15061 bp, 18 predicted proteins | sample TroBogypolimnion_40_FD_10682 | JGI IMG/M metagenome (IMG submission 10682)
GATGGCGCAGATGTTGTTTGGGTCGGGTACAAACCTCCGGCAAACTCGTCAAGCCACTTTTTAAGTTTTAGTGTTGGTAAAACTGTTACGGCAATGGCAGTGGGCAAGGCAATATGCGACGGCAAGTTCTCGCTTAATTCTGTTGCTGGAGATTTAGTTCCAGAACTTAAAGGCACAGATCTAGGCAAGGCAACAGTTAAAAATTTGTTGATGATGAGTTCTGGAACATGGCGTGGAAATAAAGACTCAACAATAGTAACTGCTGAGCAAAGCAGGCAACTTTTATCTGGAGAGCTTAATACTCTAGAGTTGTTGAAAACATCCCAAGTAAATTCGTATCAATCAGGCGTTTTTGGTAGCGACAAACCAGGCGAGCAATTTCAATATCGCAGCACAGACCCTTTAACTCTCGGCGTAATTATCAATAAAAAAACTGGAATGGATTTTGCGAAGTGGGTAGAAAAAGAAGTGCTTTTACCTGCTGGTATAAAAACTTATGGAATTATTGGGCAAGATAAAGCAAATTATGGAATAGCAGATGGCAATGTGAGGCTGACCATGGACGATTGGATACGCTTTGCTATTTGGGTTAAAGAAAATCAGGTTGCTAAAGGATGCTTTGGAGATTATGTGCGTGCTGCTAGCACCACTCAAATTAGTAACAACACTAGTTTTGGCAAAGCATTTGGTGGCTATGGATACTTAATTTGGACTGACAACAATAGGCTTAAAGATAGCTATTGGGCTAATGGATGGGGTGGACAACGCATTGGTTGGAATCATAAAAATGATCGAATTCTTATTGCTTTTTCGAATGTCGAGAACTATATAGATGAGTTGTACTGGCTTTACAAGGACTGGGCAACAATAGGACCGAGTAAGTAATATTTAAGACTGAAGCGCTTTGCTTAATTGTTGCTGACCTTTATTAATCGTAGCCCTAGCTTTTTCAGCTTTAATTGTTTTACTTAAATTAGTTTTTTGTCTTTTTAAAGCATCTATCCTAGCTTTATCTGGGTATACGGGGGGTATGGTTTTTACCTCGACTTCCTTAATTAACATACCCCATTTCTTTCCGCAAAGTAATTTCTTTCTATTTGCCAAAAGCAGCCTTGGTAGCATTGCTAACTTCAGTAATAGCATCATCAAGTTCGCCATTTAATACAGCAACCTTAATCGACTTAAGTGTATTTATAAGCTCATCACCTGTTGCCAATTCAATCGCATTAGCACCTTTTTTATTTAAAGATAGTGTTTTGGCGCCATACTTAATTGCTAAATTAATCTTGCCAGCATCATTTATCCAGAACCATTCTTTTACCCGCTTGGTAACTTCGGTAGTTAATTTTTCACCAGTCTGTTTATTAGTAAAAGTCTTGAGCTTTTTAGGTGCGTAATTTTGACCAGCTTTTTTAGCTTCGCACATTTCAATTTGTTCATGTAATTTGCTCACCAATTTATTACGGCGATGTACAACAGGGGATACAGTTGCGTGCTTTTTGCTTGCTACTAACTTCAATGTGTTTAATGTGCTCATTTAAATCTCCTTTTTTGTTAACGAACACATTTAATTTATTGTCATGAAAGCGATCTGAGCAACCTTAAGTTTGTTATAAAACCAATTATTTTCACTTATACATAATTAAATATTTGGTCATAGCTACATTTTTTTCGCCAAAACCTTCAGTCCTCGTCACAAAGTATTCTGTTCCGCTCTACATTTACCAAAAACAACCAAATACAACTACTTTATTTGTCATGTTTTATTAGGTTAGGTAAATAAACACATGGAAAAGGCAGATGTTTTATTAGCAAAATGGACAAAAGAGCAAGGCTTGACTGAGCGCATGCTTTTTGATGAAAGTATTGAGTTGCTTCAAACTAAAAGAATAGCGACAAAATTAATTAAAGACTATGGAAGAGTGCTTAAAGAAAAAGAGATATTTTTAATACAGTTTTTTTTAAAGAATGTTGAAAATGGCAATAAAAGAAAAAAGATTACAAAAACTAATTGCTACGAAATTATGAATATTGGTAAAAGAATTAATAGAAAAGAATTTAAACAAAAAAGAAAATTAAAACAATCATTTAAATAGGCATCCAATAAACAGCAGATAAGCAACTGCTTTAAAAAAGTGTAAAAGCTCGGGATGTAATATGACGGCTAATGATACCGAACTTATAAAGCAGATGACCTTGTAGTCTGCTTAATTTATAAGTGTGCCGCTAGTTTACTGTTTAGCAAACCAATGCGAAAACTGTTTGGGAGTTTGTAAAACGCCTCCTGTTAAAAACTAGAACAAGGTCGTGCTGGATGAAGTCAAGCACGATGCGGCGGTTAACTGCGCTTTTTTAGGCGTAGATAGCCGTCGTACCTCCAAAGCCATGCCAAACAAAGTAATCCAAATCTGTATTGAATAAGAAAGCCAAAAAGTGATGAGCAAAGCGATAGCTTTGCGAAAGAACGAGCGAACAAAGTTCGCTCTAGTACGAAAGTACAATAATTAAAAGGGGATTTGACTATGGCAAAGCACAAGGTAACTTATACAGCTTACGAAAAGGGTAGCTGTATGGTGGCTAGCGAAGGGGTAATTGAGCTGGATACAACCAGTTCTTGGCAAGCTGAGCAAACGGTTAAAGCTATGTTTAGCGGTCTTGAGGTAATAATTCGTTACACAAACAGCGCATAGCTTCATATAAGCAAGCTAATTACATTGTCAAATAGCTGACTAGCTTGCTATTCAATAAAACAGCTTAGCGGGGCGCTAAAGCAGTAATTAAAGCCGTCGTTTATTCACGACAAAAATAGCTAAATAAAAAACCAATTAATTAATGAAGAATAATTGGTTTTTTTGTAAGTGCTTGAAAATAATAGGAAAGATAATTGGAATTTAATATTAAAAAAACGGTAGGAAATTTAAAAGTAAGAAAACATACTTTAGACATAGTTAATCTTTATTTAAATAGGACAAACGCTATGTCAAAGCAAGCAAAAGTTTTAAGCAGTATTGAAATTAGGAAAGTACTTGATTATGTTGCTACACGCAAACATTCTGTACGCAATAGAGCATTAATTATGATCATGTTTAATACGGGCATGCGTGTAAGCGAGGTGGCTAGTTTGCGTATTAAAGATGTTATAGATAGCGAAGGTGCTGTTAAGAACGAAATTATGTTGTCAGCTGAGAACACTAAGACAAACGAGGCAAGAACGGTGTTTGTTAACGAGAAATTGCGTAAGGAGTTACAGCAGTACGCAAAGTTACTAGTTAAAGCCAATCCAAACAATAAGTTCTTTTACAGTCAAAAAAAGCGACTTGATGGCGATAGCGGGTTTACGGCCAATACTTTAGCCCAACATTTCCATTATTTGTATAAAAGAGCAGGACTAGATGGTTGTTCAAGCCACTCGGCACGCAGGACTTTTATTACTACTTTGGCAAATAAAGGGGTTGGTGTGCGAGTTATCATGGGACTTTCTGGTCACAAAGCATTGAGTAGCGTCCAGTGCTACATCGATTGTAATAGTGAATTAATGAGGAATGCGGTTGAGCTTGTTTAAAGCATAAGGCTATATATAACAGCAATTTGAGAAATTTCATCATCAGTCAAATTTACTTCAGTGGAACACTCAAGGCTGTAACAACACTCATTATTAGATAGTGTAGCTTTAACAACATACTCAAGTTCGATTATTTCAGATTCTTGGACATTTGGCTCATGAGGGATCATTAGCGAGAAATTCCAAACTTGCTCAAAGTCGAAATCAACACGCTCAATATTGAAAATTAACTTGCCATCATTTGAAAATTTGAGCAATAACTGTTTCTGCTTATCTGTGAGCTTAGTGCCAAGACTGTAATCAATCTGACCATCACTTATTAACTCATAGTCAATGTAGCAAGTGCCGCCATAGTATGGTACCGAGTAGTCCTCCTCCTCATCCTCATCATTGTTATCTCCTTTGATTCTCTCGTACTTTCCTTCAAACTCATACTCGAAGTCATCTGTTAGATTGATAACATTCTCAGCTAGACCAGTTTTTTTAAAAATTAAATCGGCTAGAGTATTAAGTTCAGTAGAATTTTTGATCATAAAAATTTAAATGGATAAAGGTTTAATTTTTTGATACAGCGAGTAAATGTGCCATCACAATACTTAAGCAATGTTTCTGCTAGTTCGTAGTAAATTTCAGCATCTTGCCTATTTTTAACACCACCACCCGTCGTTGTAAATGTCCCATGAATAAAAACATTTCGAATTGCTCTGGCGATACAGAGAATGTCAAAACTTTCTCCTTTTAAAAACATTTCAATTTGATCACTTAGATTCTTGTCGATCGTCTTATTTCGTAATAGCTTCATTAATTTTGTATTTTTAATTAATTTTTCAGCCATAGCCTTATTGTTAATAATATTGTAATTTTTATGCTTAAAGTCCTGAATGCTGAGCTCAGTAGCGGCAGTCGCTAATTCATCATAGGCACTATAGGCTAAGGAAACCTTCATAGCAGCCACATAGCCTAGCAATGTTTTGCCAACCTCTTTGGCGCTAATGCCAACAAATGATTTTGCTAATCTATAGCGATAACAAAATACATTAAGTGAATAAGACGCTTTTTTATTCGGAACAGACGATCGGTTTACCAAAAAAAATTCGGCAGATGTTGGCATATTGTCGAGTTTGCTCCACTTGTATTCTTTTTGTGCCATTTTGTGCCTAGCCTATTGCTATGAATCTTGATATTTTAGTATTTTTATAGATATAGTCTAAAAACACGCACTTAAAACCTATAACTTACAGGCGTTAATCTGCTTGTTTTTATTTTATAACCACCAAACCTATCTCTTAGCCTTTAAATCCTTCAGCATTTCTTTCAATTTTATAGCCTGTTTTCGCTCTTTTAGCTCAATCTCTTCCTTTTCAGCATCACTAGCCATTTCCGTAGTTAACTCAGCTAGCGCTTGTGCCAATATCTCAATCTTTAATTCAGCTTTAGTTTTTAATCCAAAATTGTTGCGTGCCCCATTTTTATTCAAATTATCAAGGCTCTTGCTAGTAATAACCCTTGGCATCTGTTCAGGATTGATATCAATATTTCCATACGCACCAAAAACAATATCTCTATCAAACCATTGCCTATAATTTTCATCCTGTGCTAAAAGCTCACTCAAGCACTCTAAAGCCTCTTCAAATAATCCTTCTGCCTTAGCTCCCATTTTGCTCTGCTTTGAGGAGGCTTTTCGAGAATCTAAAGCTTCATATCTACCATTAGCCATAAGTGCTTTCTTTAGCTTCTTTTCGTATTCTCTAATTACTTTGGGTTTATATTTTAATTGCCTCCTTATTTCCATCTGCTCTTGCCACATAGTTTTAAATGCTTTTCTCTGCTTTAAATTGGTAGCTATCGTGAAATCGCGTAAAGCAACCTCCTGACCGTCATTAAGCCTGGTAATTAGCTCTTTTAAACGCTGTATTTTGTCGGTATTACTGGTGCGGGGCATAATGTAAAAGTAGATGATTTAACGATATTTGAAAGACTATCATGTTAAAAAAAGAAATTACTTTTATTGAGCGTGTGCGTAAAAAATTAGCATGCCAGATCGATAATTGTGGAAAAAATATCGTTTTTACAGTTAGTGAAAATGATATTAAATTTTTAGATAAAGATAAGATTAAATTTTTTGGAAAATGTACTAAGTGCTTGAGAACTGTAAAGATTAAAAGTACAGATTGGCAAATGTTTAATAAGCTAATGGGTCAAAGTAAATTAGAAATGAGCAATTCGACTTATAGCGCAATATTTGAAGATCTAAGTAATGGAAAAGAATAATTTTTCACGAAAGTGATTTAATAAAATTAATAAGAGCGGAAGATCGTAGAATATGAGTAACGAAACAAATCTGTCATCATTTATTTGGTCTGTAGCTGATCTCCTACGAGGTAGTTATAAACAGTCTGATTACGGTAAGGTAATTCTTCCCTTTACAGTTCTTCGCCGTCTGGACTGTATCCTTGCTCCAACAAAAGACCAAGTATTAACAGAATTTAAAAAGCGAACAAATGAAGGTGTCGATCCAACCCCTTTTTTAACTCGCATTGCTAAGCAAAGTTTTTATAATTCATCGCCTCTTGACCTAAGCAAATCCCTTGCTGAGCCATCAAATATTCGTCAAAACCTACTAAGCTATATCAATGGTTTTTCAAGCAACATTGGCGATATATTTGAAAAATATGAATTCGATGACCAGATTGATAAACTCGCCAACGCCGACCTTCTTTATCTAGTCGGCAAAAAATTCGCAGAGATTGATCTTCACCCTGACCATGTAAGCAACGCAGACATGGGGCTTGTTTTTGAAGAATTGATTAGAAAATTTGCTGAACTTTCTAATGAGACCGCTGGCGAACACTTCACACCACGGGAAGTTATTCGTTTGATGGTTGACTTATTATTCCACGGCGATAACGAAGCGTTAGTTAAGCCTGGAGTAATCCGTACCTTATATGACCCAACCGCAGGTACAGGCGGTATGTTGTCAATTGCCGAAGAATATTTAACAGGGGCGAATGGATTGAACCCTGACGCCACTTTGATTGTTAGTGGTCAGGAATTAAACCCCGAGTCTTACGCAATCTGTAAGGGCGACATGCTCATCAAAGGACAGGACGTCAGCAATATTAAGTTTGGTGATACCTTAAAAAGCGATGGTCATGCGGGAGCTAAGTTCGACTATGGGCTGTCAAATCCGCCGTTTGGAGTTGAGTGGAAAAAATCTGAGAAAGAAGTAAAAGAAGAGCATGAGAGACTTGGATTTGCTGGTCGCTTTGGTCCAGGTCTTCCACGTATCTCAGATGGAAGTTTGCTCTTCTTGCTCCACTTAATTAATAAAATGCGTGAGCCTGAAAAAGGCGGTGGGCGTATCGCAATCGTTTTAAATGGTTCACCTTTATTCACAGGCGGGGCTGGTTCAGGAGAAAGTGAAATTCGGAAGTGGGTCATAGAACAAGACTTACTCGAAACGATTATCGAATTACCCACTGACATGTTTTATAACACAGGTATATCAACTTACATCTGGGTTTTATCAAATCACAAAGCAAAGGAGCGCAAGGGAAGAATTCAGCTTATTGATGCTAGCGATTTTTTCCTAAAGATGCGCAAGAGCCTTGGATCAAAGCGCAAAGAGTTAGGCGACATAGACATCGAGAGAATTATCAAGCTCTATGGTGCGTTTGAAAATAATGAGCATTCAAAAATATTTAATAGTAATGAGTTCGGTTATACGACTATCACTATAGAACGCCCACTGTTGGATGAGGCTGGAAAAGTAGTAATTTCCACCAAAGGTAAATCAAAAGGGAAGCCACCAGCAGATAGCAATTTACGTGATACCGAAAACATACCCCTAACTGAAGATATAGAAGAATATTTCAAGCGGGAAGTATTACCCAATTCTCCTGATGCTTGGATTGACCATGAAAAAACGAAAGTGGGATATGAAATTCCATTTAATCGCCACTTTTATGTATTTAAACCCCCCCGTCAATTATCAGAAATTGATGCTGAACTAAAAGAAACAACTGACAAAATTCTTGGAATGATTCGAGGCTTATCAGCATGAGTTTTCCTTGCTATTCGAACTATAAGGATAGTGGCATTGATTGGCTGGGAGAAATCCCCAGTCATTGGAGTTGCGAACCGTTAAAATACTCTACTGAAATTTATACTGGAAATAGCCTTAATGATGCTGAGAAGCATCAGTATGAATCAACAGATCAAAAAGATATTCCTTACGTTTCCTCAAAAGATCTAGATTTACAAACACGTACGATTAATTATGAAAATGGACTTAGGATTCCGGTCGAATCTAATAAGTTAAAAATTGCTCCTAAGAATAGTTTTTTGCTTTGTATTGAGGGTGGAAGCGCTGGAAAAAAAATTGCTTTGTTAGAGCAAGATGTTTGTTTTGTAAATAAATTATGCTGCTTCAAAGATAAAAGTGATTCTCGATTTAAGTATTTTTTTGCTCAGTCAAAGAATTTTAAAGACAAATTTGATCTTTCTATGACTGGTTTAATTGGAGGTGTTTCAACCTCTGTTTTAAAGAATTTTTCAACTCCTGTTCCCTCTGATGAAGAAAGGGCTTCAATTGTTAATTTCCTTGAATACGAAACCAGCAAGATTGATGCTCTAATCGCAGAGCAAATAAAACTTATTGAGCTTCTAAAAGAAAAACGTCAAGCTGTGATTTCAAATGCTGTGACTAAAGGGCTCAATCCAAACATCAAGATGAAAAATTCTGGGGTGGTTTGGCTTGGTGACATTCCAGATCATTGGGGCGTGAGAGCAATAAAGCATATAGTCTCAACGCCTGTAACTGATGGTCCACACGAAACCCCTGAATTCTTTGATGATGGAGTTCCATTTGTATCAGCAGAAGCGGTGTCATCCGGAGAAATAGATTTTTCAAAAATACGTGGCTATATTTCTCGAGAGAGTCATGAGCAGTATTCATTGAAGTATCTCCCAAAAAAGGGTGATATTTTTATGATCAAGTCTGGAGCTACCACTGGCGTTACCGCAATAGTCGAGACTGATCAAGAATTCAATATCTGGTCTCCGTTAGCTGTAATTCGTTGTAACGCCGACTCAAATCCATATTATGTTTTGAACTTTATGAGATCTTTAAATTTTCAGGAAGCTGTCGCTTTAAACTGGAATTTTGGAACTCAGCAAAATATCGGTATGGGAGTTATTGAGAACCTTTTTTGTCCAGTACCTAGTCAGCAAGAGCAAAAAGCGATCGCAGAATACTTAACTTCTATTACCAAACAATTCAATACTCTAATTTCTGAAGCAAATAATGCGATAGAGCTTCTTAAAGAGCGAAGATCGACCCTAATCTCAGCCGCAGTTACAGGTCAGATAGACGTACGCAATTATCAAGCAAAGGAAGCCGCATGATTCATAACGAATATCAATTCGAGACTGATGTATGTAACTACCTAGCGTCACGGGGTTGGCTTTACTCCAAAGACGATAAAGGCTATGACGCTGAGCGTGCGTTATTCCCTGAAGACTTGCTCGGGTTCATTCAAGACACTCAGCCTAAGTCGTGGGAACGGTTAAAAAGTTTCCACAATGGCGCTTCGCAGAATACGCTACTAGATCGATTAGTTAAAGTTCAAGATACTGAAGGCACGCTTCACGCCCTAAGAAAAGGCTTCAAAGCCACAGGCGCAGGCTCAAATGGTTTCGACTTAATTCAGTTTGCGCCATCTCATGGCTTTAATGAACAGGTTAAAGAACGCTACGCTAAGAATAGATTGCGTGTCATGCGCCAAGTTCACTATTCAACCAGTAACCGCAATTCAATTGACTTGGTTTTATTCGTCAACGGAATTCCTGTCGCAACTATTGAACTTAAAACGGACTTTACACAAGGTATTGACGACGCTAAGAATCAATATAAGACTGATCGTAACCCACGTGATCCTGTCACAAAGAAAGAAGAGCCACTTCTTCAGTTCAAACGAGGTGCGTTGGTTCACTTTGCTGTCTCTACATCAGAAGTTTGGATGACCACTAGGCTAGGCGGAATGGACACCTTCTTCCTTCCCTTCAATATGGGATTTAATGGGGGGAGGGGTAATCCTCCGAATCCAGAGGGCTATCAGACAGCCTATCTATGGGAAGAGATTTTCCAAAAAGACCGCTGGTTAAAGATTTTAGAAAGCTTTGTTCAACTTGAGGTCAAAAGTACATTTGATAAATCGGGCGCTAAGATAACTAAAGAGACATTAATTTTTCCTAGGTATCACCAGCTTGATGCTGTTACAAAGTTAATTAGCGCCGTAAAGACTGAGGGCTCGGGTAGAAACTACCTATTCCAACATTCCGCAGGTTCAGGTAAATCAAATACTATTGGGTGGAGCGCACATCAACTATCCACTCTTCATGATGCTAATGACAAAAAGATGTTTGATACGGTCATTGTTATTACTGACCGTACAGTACTAGATGAGCAACTTAAGGACACAATTAGCCAGTTTTCATCGACAGCAGGTGTAGTTGTCTCTATTGATTCAGATCGTGGCTCTAAATCAGGACAGCTAGTTGAGGCTTTAACGCATGGCGCAATGATTGTGATTGTGACGCTTCAAACTTTTCCATTCATTCTTAAAGAAATTCGGGAAACCACAACGCTTAAGAATAGAAACTTCGCAGTTATAGCCGACGAGGCTCACTCATCCCAAACAGGTTCATCCGCGAGTCAACTCAGAAAAGTACTCGGCGGTGATCAATTAGCGATTAATGAGGATGAATCATACGAGGATTACCTTATTAGAGAGACTGAAGCACGAGCGCTTCCTAGTAACATAAGCTTTATTGCTTTCACAGCAACCCCGAAAGGAAAGACCTTAGAACTCTTTGGACGTAAAGATGAAAACGGACTTCCACAACCCTTTCACCTATACACAATGAAGCAAGCAATTCAAGAAGGCTTCATTTTGGATGTGCTTCAAAACTTCACTCCTTACCGTGTAGCTTATAAACTAGCTCATGGCGGTAAGGACTGGGACGACAAAGACGTAGATAAATCAGAAGCCGCAAAATCAATCGCACGCTGGGTTCGCTTACACCCTCACAATATCTCCCAAAAGGTATCAATCATTGTTGAGCACTTCCGTGCGAACGTGATGTGGCGCTTAGATGGTCAAGCCAAAGCTATGGTTGTGACCGATTCTCGTCAAGCAGCTGTTCGCTACAAGATTGAGATGGACAAATATATTAAGTCAGAAGGTTACGACAAGGAGATGTCTATTCTTGTTGCGTTTTCGGGAGACGTAGAAGATCTTGAGTATGGGGCTGACTCGTTTACTGAAGAGAATATGAATAAGCATTTAAAGGGTGCTGGAATACGAGAAGGGTTTACTAACGAAGAAAGTAAAATTCTTATTGTTGCTAATAAGTTCCAAACGGGTTTTGATCAACCTCTTTTAGTTGCGATGTATGTTGATAAGCGGATTGACGGTATTACAGCAGTTCAAACTCTGTCCCGCCTCAACCGTACTTATCCTGGAAAAGAGCTTACCTACGTATTGGACTTCGTTAACGATATTGAAACTATTCGCTTATCCTTTGAACCCTATTATGAGCATTCACAACTATTAGCAACAACCAACCCCGACATAGTTTATGACTTATCAACCAAGTTGGATAAGCAGAATATCTATAGCCACCAAGACATTCATAATTTTATTGATGCTTACCGAAAGCCTAATGCTAGACAAAAGGATATTCAGGGCGCGCTCAGTAGCCCTGTTTCTCGCTTTAACGCTCAATTTATTGATGCTGAGGATCGTGACGATAAAGAGTTAATTGACCAGCTTATGATGTTTGAGAAAGATCTAGGTAGCTTTTGTCGTCTTTATGAATTCTTATCTCAAATTGTTAACTACGCCGATACTGAACTTGAGGCTAGATATCTCTTCTATAGACACCTTGCTCCTTTAATTAAACCTGAGAACCGGAAGTTACCTCTTGAGCTAGCTGGTTTAGAAATGACCCACTATAGAATTAAAGGTGGAGAATCCATTTCCATCAAACTCGGCTCGGTTGATGAAGGCGAGACTGGGCTTAAAGGTATTACTGGCTTAGGTAGCGGTAAAGCTAAAGATCCAGAGCTTGTTAAGTTAGAAGAACTTCTAAGCAATCTGAACGACCTATTCCCAGACATAAGCGAGACTGACCGCATTAACCTTTTCCGCAATGCGCATAACAAGATGATGGAAAACGAGGAACTTAATAAGCAAGCTAAAGCCAATAATGAGTCCCAGTTTGTTCAGTCTCCTCGCTTTGAGACGGAAATGCTTGATTGCTTAATATCCAGCATGGATAGTCATAAAGCCATGACAACGAAGCTACTTAATGATGAAAAGCTACGTCAACGTTTTAAAGAGCTTTTAGCTAAAAGTGTTTTCAATGATATGCGAGCGGCATCTTAATCAAGGAAGTCTAAAGTGATTGAGGCTATCTTTATCTCATGACATAGCTTCCGATCTAGATCCATAAAATAACTCTCTTTAGCATCTAGAGATATGTTTATAGATAGCTTATCCGAATGAGTTAATGAGTTCTGAATCATCGTTAGTGATGTAAAGTCACCAATATTCCAGTAGATTGTCAACGGATCCTCTTCATCAACACTGTCTATCCTCAAGAATTGTTTTTCATCTTTAATGCTGTACCAGTCATTTGGACAGTCTGTATGGATACATAGATCAATTTGCTTGTCTTTAAAGGTTGCGTCTGAATAGGGATATTTTTCACGCCATTTTTCATCTTTATTTACATACTCAATCCCTGTTGCCGTGATAACGGCAAATGTCTGTGGAACCCCTTCAGATCGTCGAGCGCCAAAACCACGGTAGGTGATTGATATATCTTTTGCCTGCTTTAAATCCTTTTTGAATTGAAGGCTAGTTCTGCGCTCGCAGGTCATAGATCGATTTCTAATACTCAATCCTATATCGATATTAATGACGATATGCTGCGTAGTGCGGTTGAGCTAGTTTAGCAAGAAGACTCTCTTTTAATGGCGCAAAGCTGATCGTAGAGTTTTGAATCTTTTAGCAACTCAAAGGTATTGTCTTTATTGGATAGCTGATTAATCAGGTTATTGATACCTTGCTTTAGTCTTAAATTATGCCTAGCAATCCCCGCAAGTACTTCTGGGAAATCATTGTCCCCGCTCTTTTCAGCCTTCTGAAGTAGGTTGTCAACAACACAGTTATCTAGAAACATATTTAAATTATTGACAACCACATCTGGCGGCATGTCATGCGTAACCATAAATGAACTTAGTTCATACATAGCTGTAATAATCTTACTTAATTCTTTTGGGTCGTACCCCATGGTGCTGTAGTGAATTAAATCGGTTGCCAATGTATCCAATACATCAGCACAAGTATCTGAAAGTGCCATGATTATTTTCCTTTTAATGTTGATTAATTAAGCCGCAAGTTTCTGAGGAATTTGATTGTTACTCAAGCTGTGTAGAAATAGATTTTCCACGCTTAAGTTTTTTATATTTGAAAATACTAATTGCCCATTAATTTCATTTACAGCTGTAAATTTTTCGTCTACATACAGCAGGGATGAGCTAACGCAACTATCCAATAAGCTAAGATTTTTCTGGGACCAATACATAATTTGTGTGTCAATTACATATTCAACATTATTAGTATGCTTGGGCGTTGTATCAAAAAAAGTTCCATCCCTATTCACGTTCCAGTAGTGTTGAATAATTTCAGTGGAGCCAGTAGCTTTATCAAAACTTCCAATTAACCAGCCGCTAACGATCGTTACTCCTTCGTTTCTATCAATGCTGTTACATGCGTTTTGAAAGCACTGATTTATTTTCCCACTATTTTTATGCTCCACATTAAAAGCTTGAACAACTGGATATTTTGTAAATGCCTGTCGATTTTTAATTAACTCTCGTGTTGCTTTAAACATCTAAATCTCCTTATAAACAGCTTGATTGCTGAGTAATTCCAGTATATGATTTCTCGATTTTTACGACAAACTACTTGTTTTAAAAATTACAAAGTGATAGTATTTTTATATGAAAAATATCAATACAACTGCGAAAAAATCACAAGCAAGTACACATGCGTTCTCAACACGCAAGCATCCTGTATTCGGAAGAGGTGGGACTTACAGCGAAACAAATCCACCGGAAGGAGTTAAACGCAGTCCTTTCTATTGGTGGTTTAAATTTCTACAGCTAAATGATGAATATCAAAAGGCCGTGAAAGGTCGAAAGACAAAGATACCTAAGCAAGTAGTCAAGGATTTTGGTGATGTGACTAAAGTAGATTTCAAATCATGGTGGAAAGATCGAGTTCACTTGTTTGCCGAGCCGCAACTAAATTACCCAATGCGGATAGCTACTAGCATTGATGAGATTGCGCCATTCGATGATTCACAAGTGATCAATTTAGTAGTGCCATTAAATTGGACTAATGTAGGTATCAAGCGTAGTTTTGCTCGGATCATTGATCAAAAGGTTCCTAAAGAGGTCAGACCCAAGAGAGAAGAAGGAGCGCCACCTACTAAAAAGGTAATTAAAACTCAAGCTGAGTACAGGATAGGTAGAAAGTGGAGCATTGCTGGTTTTGAGCATGCTTATAGGGTGTATCTGGCCAAGCAGAAATATGACCTATTGGAATCCCAAGGCGGTAAAAAGGTCTATTGGGCGGATATAGCTATCGAAGCACAATTGCCTAGATATCTCAGCTACAAGGCAGGAAAGACGATATATGACGAGGACGGCATCAGGAAGTTGCTAACCATCATGGCAATTAGGCATTACAAACAAGCTGAAGCTTATATAAAAGCTGCTGGCTCAATGAGCTTTCCATAGACCTATAATTAATATCTATAAAAGCATTCCATAAGCAAAGGTAATAAATGTTTGAAACAACTTTTTAAAAACCTAGATAACGCATTACGCAAAGATGATGGATGTAGTACAGAGATGGACTACATTGATAAACTTAGTCCAGCGCTTATTTCTAAATATGGCGGTGTTTATGAAGCACAGCAAGAACTAGGTAATGTTGATGATATTAAGAAAGTATTTATAAATTCCAACAGTACTTGTACGATGAAAAGGTAGCATAACTGCTAATTTAGTAATAAATTTTATGAATGATACAAAGTCAAAAATTTGTCCAAGTTGTCGCCAGTTAACTTTGCCTGAACTTCAAGTTAAACGAGTTTCACGCAGCAGTGGAAAGCAAACAATTTCATTTCGTTGTAAGACTTGCGATGACAAAGGTAAAAAAATAAAATGAGTTTAATTTCGTAGCACAAAATGTAGCACAATTATTTCTATTAGCTGTAACCCATTTATTTAAAAGGATCGTAGCGGTGCTGGTTTATTTAAAATCTGCCGACTCAAAAAAGTCGTGCCGGTTCGATTCCGGCCTCGGGCACCAAGTTTTAATGATATTTACACATCCATTCCACTCATCGCGCCGGTTAATG
>TBL_comb47_HYPODRAFT_10004985_pt1 | contig 15061 bp, 12 predicted proteins | sample TroBogypolimnion_40_FD_10682 | JGI IMG/M metagenome (IMG submission 10682)
CGCGACAATCGCACGATTGCAAACAAATACGTTTTTTACCGTCCACTTCAAGGAGAACGAGTTCAGGATGAAAATAGAAATTCTTGGGAAACGCATTTTTTTCTTAGAAAAGAACCTGAGTAGTTACATTCCCTTCGATGTCGGTAAGTATCCCGGTTGAAGTCCCTTTTACGACTACTGAAACCCCTGGCAAAGGTGCCCCTTTATCGTCGGTAACTTTACCAGTGATTTTAACAGGACTTGCATTCCCTGAACCATTAACAACAGGTGAAGCGATAACAAAACCTGTTGAAGTAAAGAGAACAGCCATAAGAATAAGCAGTAAAGCCAACTGCCTAATAATTAATGATTTCCATTTCATGAGAGACATAGTTTGTTGTGTAAGATTTAAATATTGAAATTGGATAATATATAGTAACCCTGAAAGTATCCTTCAAGAGAGAAATCAATTAACGGAAAAAATTGCATAAGAATCCCTACAAAATCAGATATTAGAATAAAAAATATCTTGACGTTGCAATTTTTGTGGCAATTGAAGTCCCCTAGATAGTCCTTCTTACAAGATCTCGGATAGTTTAACCGGACGATGTTCCGACACAGATTTTTTGGCAGCGAGAGCAATGGCAACCGATTTTAACCCGTCATCGCCCGAAACGGGAAGCGGTAGGTCATTGACCACAGCATTGCAGAAAATCTTCATCTCGTTTGCATAGGCTTCAAGATAACGCTCCATAAAGAAGTTGAGCGGCAATGAACCATGAACACCATCGGCAGCGAAATAGCGGTGATTTTCAGGATAGTTATTGTCAGCGCAAGCCATCCCCTTTGAACCAAATATTTCAACACGCTGGTCATAACCATAAACAGCTTTACGGCTGTTGTCGATTACACCAATTGCACCATTGGCAAATGTGAGGTTGATGATCGCGGTATCGACATCTCCGGCTTCTCCAATGGCTGGGTCAACAAGTACAGCGGCATTCACAAATACCTCGGTAACTTCACTACCAACGATGTACCGGGCCATGTCAAAATCGTGGATCGTCATATCCATAAACATTCCACCCGAAACTGCACTGTACTCAGCTGGTGGTGGCGCCGGGTCGCGTGAAGTGATCTTCAGAATATGGGGATCCCCAATTTTACCATCGACAACCAATTGTTTGATTTTAAAGAAATTGGGATCAAATCTCCGGTTGAATCCCACCATCAGTTTCACGCCTGCTTTTTCAACTGCATCAAGGGCACCCTGAATCACAGCCAATGAAAGATCAACCGGTTTTTCGCAGAAAATATGTTTCCCTGCCTTTGCTGCCTCAATAATGTACTGGGCATGAGTGTCGGTCGGCGAACAAATAACTACAGCCTCAACTCCAGGATGATTGATCAGATCCTGAAAATTACTGTAAACGGTTGAGATCCCAAATCCATTGGCGACCTCCGTACCTCCTGCAACATTTACATCTGCTACAGCAACTACCTCTGCCTGAGGCACATTTTGAACAAGTGTTCCAATGTGAACTTTACCGATACGACCTGTTCCGATAACTCCAAGTTTTAATTTTTTCATTCGATTGTTTTTATTAATTGGTGATATGCATTTTGTGATGCAAATAGCTTCTGGCACCTGGCAGCTGGCTTTAAGCTGCAATATATTATAAAACCAGATTCTATTTGCAAAGGTTAAAACTCCGTTTTCCTGTTTTCGTTCTTCATTCTTCCATTACCCCTTGCCCCAAGCCCAACGCCATTTGTTTTTATAGTCCCAATGATCTGATATATTCACGGTTACGTTTTGCGCAAACTTTCGGATTACCCATACCTGGTAATACGTCCTGTTCAACTGTTATCCAACCCTCGTAATGTTGTTTGTGCATTTCAGATACAATCCCGGGGAAATTTACTCCACCTTTACCCAATTCACAGAAAACACCATTGCCAACTGATTTAAAGTAATCCCAACCTTCTGCACGTGAAGTTGCTGCAATTTCGGGATGACAATCTTTAAAATGGATGTGCCAGATCCGGGCTTGATGTTTGCTCAATGCGGTCAAAGGATCACCTCCTCCAAATTGATAATGACCCATATCCAGGACAAGCCCTACCAAAGATGGGTCAGTCAACCCCATTAACTGGTCGACTTCGGCTGGTGTTTCAACATAACCTGCACAATGATGGTGAAATACAGTACGCAAGCCCGTTCTGGCTTTTACCTCTGCAGCCACAAAATTCGCCCCTTCAGCAAAAATCTCCCACTCCAAAGGGGTTAGTCCCATGTCAGCCGTAACCCTGCCGGCATTCAATGTGCGTTCAGGTACACTGCCATTGTCATCGGCCAATACAATAAAGGCATTTGTAAAACCAGCATCAGCCATCAGTTTTGCGGTTTTCACAGCAACTTCTGCCCCTGCGGCGTGTTTTGAACGGTCTTTGAGAAAAACCGGTACAAATGCACCAACCATGGAAAGACTGCGCTGATCAAGCTCAGCTTTTAATCCGGCAGGAACAGAGGGCATAAATCCCCAATCGCCCAACTCGCTACCCTCATAACCCGTTTCACTGATTTCATCAAGGACCTGCTCAAAACCAGCTGCCTTGCCATCAAGGTCAAATTCAAGGACTCCCCATGAACAGGGAGCATTCGCAATTTTTATCATGTTTAATTGTATTAAAATAGTTTATTCTGGTTATAAAAAATTTGTTAGAATTTTCTGGACCACTCCTCATTCCATCTTTCAATGACCACCTTGGTTTGGGTATAAAACTCTACAGCATGTGAAGATTGGCCATGTAAATCGCCGAAGAAACTCTCTTTCCAACCGCTGAACGGGAAAAATGCCATTGGAGCTGCTACACCGATGTTTACGCCGATGTTGCCAGCCAGGGTTTCATGACGGAATTTCCGAGCTGCTGCACCGCTCCGGGTAAAAATGCAGGCTGAGTTTCCATAACGGTTTTTATTGATCAGGTCGATAGCCTCTTCAAGTGTGCCAACGTTGATGATGCTCAGTACTGGCCCAAAGATTTCCGTCTTATAGACCTCACTTTCAGGATTTACATTCCCGAGAATGGTCGGGCCAATAAAATAACCCTCTTCAAAACCGGGAACAATNATGTTTCTGCCATCAAGTAAAAGTTCTGCACCTTCATCAATTCCCGACTGTATCAAACTTTCAATTCTCTCCTTACTCTCTTTTGTAATCACCGGTCCCATGTCAGCATCGGCATCCAACCCATTTCCGGTCTTTTTTGATGCGGCCAACTGAATGAGGTTTTTTGTTACCAGTTCAGCTGCTGCTCCGACAGTGATCACCACTGAGGCTGCAAGACAACGTTGCCCAGCACACCCGAAAGCACTGTCAGCAATGATCTTGACTGTAGTGGTTTCATCTGCATCAGGCATCACAACGACTGCATTTTTTGCACCACCTTGTGCCTGAACCCGTTTTCCGTTCAAGGTCCCGGTCTGATAGACATGCTTCGCAACTGCTGTTGAACCCACAAAACTGATCGCGGGAATAAAAGGATGCGCAAGGATCGTGTCAACGGCCTCACGTCCACCGTGAACCATGTTCAATACCCCTTTGGGAAGATTGATCTGTTCGAGCAGTTCAAAAATGAGGGTCATTGTCATAGGAACTTTCTCCGATGGCTTGATAATGTATGTATTCCCGCAGGCAATGGCATAAGGCATAAACCAGAAGGGGATCATAATCGGAAAATTAAAAGGAGAAATGCAGGCACCTACACCCAGTGGCTGACGGATCACAAACTCGTCAACACCCGTGGCAATATCCTCAGAAAAAACACTTTGCATCAAAGTAGGAATGCCACATGCGACTTCAATATTTTCGACCGCGCGGATCATTTCGGCTTTCGATTCTGCAAATGTTTTCCCACACTCTTTCGTACAGACTTCGGCAATTAGTTCGGTATTTGACTCCAAAACCTGTTTCATTTTATAAAGGTACTGCACGCGCTGAGTCGCTGGTGTATCTCTCCAACCTTTCCATGCCGCGAATGCTGATTCTGCAGCATCAACGATATCTTCGTCACAACCAGCCGGAACCTGCGAAATGGCCAATCCGGTAGCCGGGTCAATCACGTCCAGAAAATCTTTACCCTTACTTTCAATCCATTGTCCGTTGATGAAATTTTTTAAGACTGTTGGCATAATTATTATAATTTAATTTTTTATCCATTTGTGATATGCAACTGGCGACTTGCAACTGGCAGTTGGCTCGCGTTGTGCAAAGAATTCCGATTTTAATTTATTGTAAATCAACTTTTAAAATGATATATAAATCAGAGATAATAGCGCTGCTTTTTCTTGTGTTCAACATATTCAGCGTATGCTTGCTTTACCGTTTCAATCTCAGAGACCTCAGCTATCGCAACTTCCCACCAGGCATAACCCGGCACACCTTTTGTCAGATTGGTTTCAATTGTGATTACTGTTGTTTCAGTCCTCGATTTTGCCTCATCAAGTGCCGCTTTTAAAGAGGATATATCATGGGTTTCGATTACAAATGCACCCAGGCTGCGTGCATTCTGTGCAAAATCGACCGGAAGGATATCGCCGGTCAGCATACCGGTCTCTTCGTCTCGAAAGCGATATTTTGTGCCAAAACGTTGTGATCCTATCGATTGAGACAAACCACCGATACTTGCAAACCCATTGTTGTTCAGCAGAATGATCGTACATTTGATCCCTTCCTGAATGGCTGTAACAATTTCGTTGTTCATCATCAGGTAATTTCCATCTCCAACCATTACATAAATCTCGCGGTCGGGACAGGCCATTTTTGCACCAATACCCGCTGCAATTTCATAACCCATTGTCGAATAGCCATATTCGAGGTGGAAACCCTTGGGGTCACGGGTCCGCCAAAGCTTATGAAGGTCTCCTGGCAGACTACCTGCTGCACAGAGAACAACATCTTTTGGTCCGGCAAAATCGTTGACCGCCCCGACCACTTCAGCTTGTTCAACAGGAATGTTGCCAGACACATTGTAAAACCCATTCACCAGTTTATCCCATGATCTACTTAATTCTGCAACACGTTTCACATATCCTTCATCGACCCTGAACTCACCCAATTCAACCAACAGTTCCTCCAGGGTGGCTTTTGCATCTCCTGTAAGAGGAAGGGCACAATGTTTATAGGCATCGAACTCTGCAACATTGATGTTTATAAATTTTACCCTGGGGTTTTGAAATGCAGTTTTTGAAGCTGTTGTGAAATCGCTGTACCGTGTCCCGATTCCAATGATCAGGTCAGCTTCACCGGAGATTTCATTAGCCCCTGGTGTGCCGGTAGCCCCAGCAGCACCCAGATTTGAAGGGTGATTGTACGGAAGAGCCCCTTTGCCGGCAAAAGTTTCGGCAACCGGTATCCCTGTTTTTTCGACAAATTTCTGCAAAATGGCTGTCGCTTCACTGTAAATGACACCACCCCCTGAAACAATCAACGGTTTCCGGGAGGCTTTAATCAATCCGATTGCCTCTTTCAAACTTGTAAGATCCGGGCGTGGACGGGCAATCTTCCAGACCCTTTTGCGGAAAAGCTCTTCAGGAAAATCATAGGCCTCAGCCTGTACATCCTGCGGTAAGGACAAGGTAACAGCTCCTGTATCAGCAGGAGAGGTCAACACACGCATCACTTCCGGTAACGAAGTGATCAATTGTTCCGGCCTGCTGATCCGGTCCCAGTATTTCGAAACAGGCTTAAAACAGTCGTTCACCGAAATATCCTGTGATCCGGGAGACTCAAGTTGCTGCAAAACAGGAGCTACATTGCGATGGGCAAAAATATCACCAGGAATTAGCAATACAGGAATCCTGTTGATTGTGGCACATGCGGCCCCGGTAATCATATTGGTCGCACCCGGACCAATGGATGAAATACATGCAAAAGTCCCCATACGGTTTTTCATCTTTGCATAGGCAGTCGCAATGTGCACAGAAGATTGCTCGTTCCGTGTCATAAAATAACGGAAGTCTGTATTTTGTGTCAGCCCCTGCCCTACCCCGGCAATGATCCCATGACCGAAAATTCCCAGGCACCCTGCAAAAAACGGGTTTTCAATCCCATCACGTTCAACATACTGGTTCTTAAGAAACCTGACAACTGCTTGTCCAACTGTTAATCGATTTGTATCCATAGGTAAATAATTTAGAATGAAGCTTTTAGTAAAACAGGATTGTGGTCTGATAAATAGAGGTTATCCAATCTATCGGCAATAACAGATACCTTTTCGGCAGTAACCTTATTTTTTATAAAAATGAAGTCGATAAGTTCCCGTTTGGCCAACGGGACCATTCCAAATCCGTGAAAACTCCAGGAAGGTCCGTAGATAAACGGAGCGACGGATCGGGAATCAACCAAATGGTTTGGCCTGTTTTTATCGGTAAGGATCGTAATCACTTCAGATTGTGGGGTGGAATTGAAATCCCCGGTCACAAACAATGGAAGTCCTTTGGCAATCTCGTCAACTTTGGACAGTAACAATTTTGAACTTTCACGACGGGCAATCTGGCCCATGTGGTCAAAATGGGTATTGATAAAGGCAAACTTTTTCCCCGTACCCTTCTCCTGAAGCACGACCCATGTTACGATGCGTTCACAGGCTGCATCCCAACCCTTCACACCAACTGCAGAGGGATTTTCACTGAGCCAGAAGTTCCCGCTATCCAGCAATTTGAATTTATCTTTTTTATAAAATACGGCACTGTATTCGCCGGCGGTTTTTCCATCCAATCGGCCAACTCCCGCAGATGCATACTGAGGCAATAAGGTCAGGAAATCATTCAACTGATTATTAAGTACTTCCTGAGTGCCCAAAACATCCACATCATAATTTTGAATCATTTTGGCTGCAAATTCTTTCCGATACTTCCAGTTATTCAAACTGTCGCCCGGGTTGTCATAGCGGACATTGAAAGTCATCACATTCATTTGCGATCGTTGGGCAAAACTCCCCATTGAAATTAGAAATAAGGAAATAAATAGAAATATAGATTGCTTCATAAATTGAATTGTAAAATTAATTCGATAAGATTCCATTTGAAAATGCGGTTCGCGACTTGCAACTAGCTGTTAGCTGAAAGTTGCAAGTCGCCAGTTGCGGTTTCAGAATCCTCCTTTTTCTTCGATAAAAGTCATTACCTCATCATAAGTTGGATTGAAATTGGAGCAACCTGGTTTTGTAACCAGGATTGCACCGCAGGCATTGCCCATCCTGCAGCATTTGGACCAGTCCCATCCATTCAGATAGCCATAGATAAACCCGCTTGCAAAGGCATCACCTGCTCCAAGTACGTTCATCACCTCGACCGGAAAACCTGGCGCGTCGATAAAGGTGCCATCTTTAAGAAATACGGTCGATCCTTTTTCACCACGTTTTACGATCAACGCTTCAAGTCCTATAGCCATTATCTGTTGTATGGCAGCATCCACGTTTCCACGGATTTCTGGTGCCGAAATTTGCTGGTTCTTAATTTTTATCATGTTGGGATCGCTCAGCATGGTAGCAAGAATCTCTTCCTCAGTTCCAAGGGCTATGGTACAACTTCTCAGGTAAGCCCTTGTGGTCACACCAAACGAACGCGGATCGTGCCATTGGTCGGCTCGGAAATCGAGGTCGATCAGGATGGGCACCTTATTTTTGACGGCTTCTTCAGCAGCAAAAAAAGCAGCCGAACGCGAAGGCTCAACATTCAACGCTGTGGCGGAAATCTCAAACAAACGGCAGGCTCCGATATTGGCAAAAAGGACATCGTCAATCGTAACTTTTGAGTCGGCACAATTTTCACGATAGTAAACCAACGGAAAATTATCGGGTGGTTGAATCCCCAAAATAACTGCACTTGTCCTAAAGCCGGGTTTGCGCGGAATAAACTTCGTTTCGACCCCCTCTTTGTTCAGGAAATTGAGCAGGAAATCCCCGATCTGGTCCTGGCCAATTCCAGTCAGCAAGGCGGACCTTAACCCTAAACGTTTTGAACCAACGGCAATATTTAGCGGAGAACCTCCAACATATGCATTGAATGCCTGTATATCAACAAAATCAGCTCCGATATTGGCAGAATAAAGGTCAATTGAGGAACGGCCATAAGTAATTACATCATAAGATTTTTCGTCCTTAGACCGGAGATCGGAGACCGGAGGCTGGAGACCGGAGTTAGAAGTAGGCAAATTCTGTTCTTCTTTCATTTATTGTCAGTTTTAAGTGTTATATTTTGAAAATTAGTTGTTTAATTATTATTGATTTTGTTTTGAAATATTACAATTTCCCAGATATCCGTTTCTCCGTTCTCCGGTTTCACTTCTCCGGTTTAAAAATTCATCTCCCTGGTTACCATAGGAATCCGTGGATCCAACCCTTTCCAGGTTCCATAAATCCATTTGTGATCGGGATCATCGGTGGCCATCAGGCTCTGGTCGCTTCCTGCCAGGAAATTAAGGTAATAAACATTGTAACCATGACCCGCAATAACAGGATGGTAACCTTCTGGAATTAAAACCACGTCATTATGATGGGCTTCTGCGATTTCATCGAGACGACGGTCGTCGGTATAGACCTTCTGTAACGCAAACCCTTGTGGCTTATCAATTTTATAAAAATAAATCTCCTCCAGATCGGCTTCAATAATTTTACTGGTTTCAGCATCCAACTTACGTGCATCGTGCTTGTGGGCGGGGAAAGAGCTCCAATTGCCGGATGGTGTATAAACCTCGACACAGACCAATCGCTGACAAGCCGATCCTGGTGGAAGCAACCTGTTAATCTGTCTGCTTGCATTATCACCACCCCGATATTCGATCCCCATATTCATGACATCATCCGGAGTAACAAACTGCGGTGGAAAAGACTGATCTGCAACGCACCAGCTTATTGCAATGTCCAGCACCTCACTCTGGGCGGTTAAGATAAAAGAGGAAAAGGGTGGAAGGTATAAACCATGCGGCAAACCGCTGAACACATCTTTTCGGCCATTTACAGTTTGCCAGTAATCGGAACCTGATTCAACGCAGAAATTTCCACCCATCAAAACGATCATCAACTCGTTATTCCCTGTGTAATGTGACCATTTCTCACCATGGATCATAGTCCTTGCTTCAAAATTGAGGTACTCCCAACCAGCTTCCTGACAAGTAATGCTTTGATAAATTGGGTCGCCATTTTTGGACCTTGCAATCAACGGACATTTTTTATCTTTTATCATATTAAGGATGATTTTTTGTTTTTAAGAAAACGCATTTTTCGGCCACAAAGGTTTCAAGTGCAGCCATGTATTCCCTTCCGGGAACAACCAAATCGAATAATTCAGGAGTGTTCAGGAAAAATTCACGATGGATACGCGTCCAGATCAACCTCATATCTGTTGCAATATTGACTTTGCATACCCCAAATCTGATCGACTCAAGTAACTCATTGTCATTCGCACCTTTGGCATCCTCCCGTATCTTTCCTCCAGCCTGATTGATCCTGGTTACTTCATTAAGCGGTACCGCCGAAGCACCATGCAAAACCAAAGGAAACCCAGGGATCCTTCTTTGAATTTCAGCCAGAATATCCAATTGAAGCCCTTGTCCACCTGAAAATTTATAGGCACCATGACTTGTCCCAACTGCAACTGCCAGACTATCACAGCCCGTTCGAAGGACAAACTCTTCTGCCTGGCGCGGATCGGTATAAAATGCATACTTGTCGTCGATGGAGAGATGGTCTTCAACTCCGCTTAAAACGCCAAGTTCTGCTTCGACTGCTATTCCTTTTGCATGGGCTTTCTCAACAATCTGACTGGTCACGAGAATGTTTTTTTCAAAAGATTCATGTGATGCATCAATCATAATAGAATCATAATATCCTGATTCAATAGCACTTATACAATGCTCAACGTTCCCGTGATCAAGATGGACCGTAAATATCACCTCCGGATATATTTTTGCAGCAGCAGATATGATCCCTTCAAGCATTTCCGGATGGATATAGTTGCGGGCAACCGGTGTAAGTTGAATGATAACCGGCGCATTTGCTTTTGAAGCTCCACGAAATACGCCATGGACCTGTTCGGCATTGAAAACATTAAATGCCCCAATACCAAAATTCCCGTAGGCCTGCTGATACAATTTTCTGATTGAGACCCTCATTTTTTGAAGATGTTTATCTTATTCAATTTATTAAGCAATTAGCAACTTTCGACTTGCAAACGGCTGCTGGCAACTGGCAGCAAGGCCTTCGGAATAAATCCATATTACAAATTTGAATCTGAAGACATTCTCCGTTCTCCCATGCCCCACTCTTTGCCCCATGTTACCAGAAGAAATAGTACAAAGAAGCGAGAATACCGCAAATACCGACTGCGGCAACATTGAACGGCATAGATGTCTTGTACAGGTTACTGTTTGTGATAATACCTTTGGCATTCATTGTTTTGGACGAGACATTGAAAACCATAATCATTCCCACCAATAGGAATCCGGCAACCAAAACATAAACGGCCTCAGGAGCAAAGCTATGGTAGGGAACGACAAAGAATGCAGCAATGATACCCAAAACAGATGCAATTGTCATAATGGTCCAACCGGTTTTCAGTGTTTTTTTCTTTGTTAACACATCAGATTCAACATTCTCGACGATATTTGATTTATCGATCAGGCTAAGCCCAACCATTACGATCGACAAAATCATAAACACATATCCGATCCTGAGAATGAAAGGCATCTGCGGACTGAAGATTTTGAATATAATCCCTGTAGGGATGGTTAAAATAACCGTCCAGAAGGCTGCATTTGCAGATGCTTTACGCCAGAACAGCCCGCAAAAAAAGACCAGAAATGAACCCGGGTAAATAAACCCTGTATATTCCTGGATGTATTGGTAGGCCTGGTCAAGCGTGCGCAACTGGGGAGCCACAGAGGTCGAAATAATCAATGCAACCAAAGCTACGATCCGTCCGACTTTTACCATTTGTTTATCAGTGGCCTGTTTGTTCATGTAACCTTTGTAAATGTCGATTGTAAAAATCGTTGAAACACTGTTGACAATTGAACTGAGGGCCGAAACAGCCGCTGCAGCGATGGCCGAAAACGAGAGTCCTGTCAATCCGATTGGAACAATATTATTGAGCAGCCAGGGATAGGCTTCGTCTGAACGGCCCAGTTTTGCACCCAAAGCAAATGCGGCAATGCCCGGAATAACAACAAGCAATGGCATTAACAACTTCAGGTATCCGGCAAATACAACCCCAAGTTGTGCTTCCTTTAATGTTTTCCCCGCAAGTCCACGTTGGATGATAAATTGATTAAATCCCCAGAAACCAATATTTGTAAGCCACATCGATCCCATAATCACACCAAGCCCAGGCAAATCAAGAAAGGCATCCTTCTTACCCCCTGCTCCATCGGGAACAAACAGTGTTCCTTTCTGAATGATCATATGAAATTTTTCAGGAACCTGGTGAATCAGTTGCGACATACCTGCAAGGATTCCGTGTCCGCCACTGATGGCATTCAAAGATAGGAATGTCGTTACAAGACCTCCAAATATCAAAATGGTTACAGTAATTACGTCTGTCCATGCCACTGCTTTCATCCCGCCCCATATCGAATAAAGTGCGGAGAAAGATGCAAAGCCAATAATGCCATAAATCAGGGGTACTCCAAGAATGCGCTCCATAGCCAACGCTCCAAGATAAGAGACTGCAGTCATGTTGACAAATACATAAACCAGTAACCAAAATACAGCTAAACTGGAACTGACGCGTTTGTCATATCTTTGGGTGAGGAACTGTGGCATTGTAAAAATTCCCTTTTCGATAAAAATAGGGAGAAAGTATTTTGCGACAAGAATTAAAACGACAGCTGCAATCCACTCATATGCAGCAATGGCCAAACCAATTGCATAACCACTACCCGACATTGCAATGAAATGTTCTGCTGAAATATTGGATGCGAGTAATGCTGCACCAATTGCCCACCAAGGTAAGGAACGGCTAGCCAGAAAATAGTCGTTTGCAGTTTTTTGTTCTCCACGCTTCGTTCTGGATACCCAAAGACCCACCGACAAAATCAGAACAGCATACCCGACAAAAACAATCCAGTCGATTGTTGTGAATTCTTTCATGTTTGAATATAGTTAGTTTTTTATATATGATGATGAAGCAAACGTAGTAAAGTTTTTTTCATCCAACTTTTGCTTTTTTATCTACATATAATGCTATTTTAGCAGAATGATTTTAGAAACAATATTTCCTGCTAATACTGCAAACAGACATGAAGCCATTCTTTCAGAAGCTTGCCTCACCACCAAGTCAATCGGTCATCATATACGATGAGGAGATCCCCCATTTTACGGTTCCATGGCATTTTCACCCAGAGATCGAGATCCTATATGTTGTCAAAAGTTCAGGTACAAGTTATGTTGGGGACGGTATCCAACGGTTTATGGATGGCGAAATCAGCCTTATTGGTGAAAACGTACCCCACTGGTGGAAAAGTGATCCAAAGTACTTCGACGGGAACGATAATTCAGGGATAAAAGCACAGATCATCCAATTTAAAAAAGACATTTTCAATGACACGTTTATCAATCTGCCTGAGATGAGTGCTGTAAAGGATTTACTGGCCAAATCGCAAAGAGGGATTCAATATACCGGAAAAAACAGGAAGAAACTAGGTGAGCAGATTGAGAATATTTTTAAAGTCACCGGGATTAAACGCATTACCGAATTGATCATCTTGCTTGAAATGATGGCCAATACCAAAGAGTATAAATATCATGCGAGCATCGGATATTCAAAAACAATTAATACTTATGATTTTTACAGGTTCAATAAAATACATGAGCACATCCTGCTTAATTTCACAAAACCAATCAAACTTGAAGAGGTTGCAAACAAAGTGAATGTTTGTCCTACGGCCTTTTGCAGATATTTCAAAAAGCATACAGGAAAAACTTTCCTCTCTTTTCTAAATGAAATAAGAATCGGAAACGCCTGCAAATTAATGGTCGAGGACAACATTACGATTTCGATGGCAAGTATGGCAAGCGGTTTCAATAATTTAAGTCATTTCAACGATCAGTTCAAACGGATCATGCATTTAACCCCTACCGAATATTTGTCTGCATATAAGGATGATCGCAAAAATGTCGTTGGAGAAGTTTAACTCCCTTGCACAAATTAACGATTAGGAGTCAAACTGAATATCGAGTCGGATTTTGGGACAAATTGTGCGTGATCGATCAACTCAAGTCACATGATTCTTCCAGAAATCGATGATCACGTTTATTTAAACTGAAGAGAAAAACAGATTCAAAAAAGAATAATATTTATATTTCATTTTTGACGAAAAGAATCAGGAAGATTAAATTAATTTTGGTCTGGCATTATTTTTAAAAACAATCGGATTATTAATCTCTTTAAACCGCAATCATATGTTTATCATTATTTTAGGAATCATAGTAATTGCATTGGCTTCTGCTATTGCCAAAGTCGAATCACCATTAAAGTCGTTGACAGGCACCATCCGGGTGATTGGTATTTTAATCATCATCGGTGGCCTTCTATTTTCTTCTGTGAAGCAAATAGATCCGGGGGTTGTCGGAGTCCAGAAGCTTTTCGGGAAAGTAAACAGCGACATCCTTGAAAGCGGGCTAAATGTGATCAATCCACTGGTTGAAGTCGTTACATTCGATGTACGCACCCAGAATTACACAATGTCAGGTGTCCATGATGAAGGTGACAAAGTTGGGGATGACGCTATTCGGGTATTGTCAGCCGATGGACTTGAGGTGATTATTGATTTGACAGTATTGTATAAAGTGATCCCGAAGGAAGCTCCACGGATTTTGAAAGAGATCGGGACAGACTACAGAAATACAATTGTCCGCCCGATCTGCAGGACCAAAATCAGGGACAATGCTGTTTATTATGATGCAGTCGCCCTCTTTTCATCCAAACGTGACGAATTCCAGTCCAGAATCTTTAAAACCATAGAAGACGATTTTAAAGGCAGGGGGCTGCTACTCGAGCAACTTTTGGTCCGAAATATTACTTTGCCCGCGTCCGTAAAAGCAACGATTGAATCGAAAATAAATGCAGAACAGGATGCCCAGAAAATGACCTTTGTCCTTCAAAAAGAAAAACAGGAGGCCGAACGCAAAAGAGTTGAAGCACAGGGTATTGCAGATTATCAGAAAATACTTAGCACCGGGCTCAGCGACAAACAGTTACAATATGAAATGATCAAAGCGATCGCCACATCACCAAATGCCAAACTGATTATAATGGATACAAAAAAAAGCCTGCCGATCATGATTGACGGTAAGTAATTTCAATTTCATAATTAGTTTGAAATTAAAATCATCTGTTTCTCCTTACCTGACCGAAACCTAAATATTTTCCTTAACGTACACATTAAAGGACAATCATTCGAACTTAATTGGTCTTCACACTGTTACTGAAGTGAGGGAATCGGGGTCATAGCACAGTTTCCATGTTGGTTTAAAATCGGTATTGCAGATTGTAAATAATAGATTATGAAAGATATAACTTCCAGATCGGGTTCCCTCCGTCTAGCGGTTGCAATTGCAGGTTTGAAGGTTTCGCGGAATGAAACCATTGAAGCAGTGCAGACAAGACAGGTACCCACAGGGGATGTCTTCGAATTTTCGAGAGCTGCCGGATTGTTGGCAATCAAAAAAACCAGCGATGTACTTCCTGATTGTCACCCGCTCCTGATTGAAGCAGCAAGTATTACTCATACAATTGATGGACTGACAATTGTTGTGGAGGTGGAGGTACAGACGATTTACAAGACGGGCGTCGAAATGGAGGCGATGCATGGGGCAGCCATCACTGTTTTGACCATGTACGACATGCTAAGGTCACTTGATCCATCGATGGAAATCACTTCCGTAAAGCTTGTCTCCAAAAAAGAGGGTCGATCAGATGTTCGTTTCAAGGAAGATTATTCACAGTTGAGCGCAGCTGTTCTGGTCTGCTCAGACTCCATTATTGCCGGTAAGGGTAAGGATATTATCGGTAAGTTGC
>TBL_comb47_HYPODRAFT_10004987_pt1 | contig 15059 bp, 12 predicted proteins | sample TroBogypolimnion_40_FD_10682 | JGI IMG/M metagenome (IMG submission 10682)
CAGGCCTGACTCATGCGCTAAGCCTTAGAGTTTGTGTCGTCTGGGCATCAATGACGACATCCTGATGCGTGGTGATAATCGTCATGCCACCGCGGGCCATGTGCGCGCTGATACAGGTCGCCAAGGTTAATACCGAGGATGCGTCTAACGCGGCAAAGGGTTCGTCTAGCACCCATAAAGGGGCGTGGCTCAACCAAAGCCTCGCCAACGCTACGCGGCGCTTTTGACCCTGCGAGAGCACGCCGACGGGTAGCTTGGCGCAGCGTGCAATACCAATCGCCATGAGGGCGGTAAGCGCTGCCGGCTCATCCACATGTTCCCCGGCTAAACGTGCGCTGATTTGCAGGTTCTCCATGGCCGTTAAATCATCTTTGAGCCCATTGAGGTGACCGATATAGGTGAGATTGGATAGATAATCTTCTGATGCTTGCTTGATCGATTGGCCTTGCCATGTAATCGAACCGACTTCAGGCGTCAGTAAGCCGCAGATCATGCGCAGCAGGCTACTCTTACCGCTACCATTTTCGCCAAGCACGTTCATTAAGCCACCAGCATTTAATGTAAAGCCGATCTGTTTAAACAGTAATCGGTCGCCGCGCAGGCAGGCAAGATCTTGGGCAATTAGCATGGTTTAATTAAGCGCATAAATTGATGAGAGATTGCGCCACCAGCCATAGGCATCCATACCATAACCAAACACATAGCGATTAGGCACTTCCAGTCCCACAAAATCTGCCTGAATAGGCTTGGTATGGTCGAGTGTCTTTTCGACCAATACCGCTGAGAATACCTGCTTCGCCCCCAACGCTAAACATTTTTCTTGGATGGCGAGCAAGGTGATGCCCTCGTCAAGGATATCATCCACGATCAATACGGTACGTCCACTTAAATCCAATTGAGGCAGCGCCTTCCAATCCAAGGTGACACCAACGGTTTTATTTTGATAGCGACTGGCGTGCACATAATCTAATTCAAGCGGGAAGCTCAACTGCGTGAGTAATTGTCCAGCAAACACCAACCCACCGCCCATGACGCAAATGACCACCGGCGTAGTGTCTGCAAGTGTCCGCGTAATCTCCACCCCAATGCGATTAATCGCGGTGGCAACGACTTCTGCGCTATGGATAAGCGTGGCTTGATCGAGTAATTGTTTTGGCGTTTGGGTGTGCACGGATTCTCGCGTTTGAGGCGGTTAAAATTTAATGTAAAGAAGTTCGCGTGGGATTTAAATCGACAGGCGCTTCACTCCCCACTTGAAGTTGTGGCATGTACTCCTCCACCCAAGATTTTAATTCATTTTTGATCTGAGCTTCACTGACACTTTGCATACTATTGATCCAAGTCAACAAATTTCCCAACCAAACTTGATCGACTGGTCGCGCCAAGGCAATACGCAACTTTTCATGCGGGGTGGTTTGTGTATGCTCATCGTCTGACAGCAGTTCCTCATAGAGTTTCTCCCCTGGGCGCAAGCCCACATACTCAATCTTAATATCGTCGACTTGCAGGCCGGAGAGTCTAATCATGTCCGCAGCCAACGCAGCAATCTTCACCGGTTCACCCATGTCTAGCACAAAAATTTCACCCCCCTCGCCCATTAAGCCTGCCTGCATAACGAGCTGCGCGGCTTCAGGGATAGACATGAAATAGCGCGTGATGTCTGGGTGGGTAATCGTCACCGGCCCACCTTTGGCGATCTGCTCTCGAAATTTAGGAATGACACTACCGCTGCTACCTAACACATTGCCAAAGCGCACAATCACAAACCTTGTGCCTATTGACCTTTGTAGCCCCTGGCATACCATCTCTGCGAGACGCTTGCTGGCCCCCATCACGTTGGTAGGGTTCACGGCCTTATCGGTTGAGATCAATACAAACTTCGCCACATTCGCAGTAATACACGCCTCTGCAAGGGTGTGGGTCCCGAGCACATTATTGGATAGCGCCTCCCACACATTGCCATTTTCCATCAATGGCACGTGTTTATATGCCGCCGCATGAAACACGACCGTAGGTTGATATTGCGCCAACACCTCTTTGACGCGCTGAGGATTTTTTACATCGCCGGTTAGGTAAACTAGATGGGTCGACGTCTGTAGATGGTTCAGTTCCTGCTCTAGGGTATACAGGGAAAATTCGGAGAGATCTAAACACACTAAAGTGCTCGGTTGATACTTGAGGATTTGTCGGCAAAGCTCTGAACCGATAGACCCACCTGCCCCGCTGACTAAGACCACCTTCGCGGCCATCAACGCCTGCAAGCCTGTCGTATCGAGGTTCACCGCATCACGCCCAAGGAGATCTTCCACCTCCACTTTACGAATCTGTGAAATACTCACCTTTCCACTAATGAGATCGTCAATCGCAGGGACGGTGAGGACATTTAACCCAAGACGGTTAGCGAGCTCGATGGCTTGTCGCCGTTGTTGATGCTGTGCAGAAGGCATGGCAATAATGACATGATGGATGCGCATCCGCTGTGTCACCTGTGGCAGGTTGGTCATGCCCCCCAATACTTTAACGCCCAACACCTCACGCCCTAACATGGTGCGATCGTCATCGAGCAAGCCGACGACACGCCACTGATCACTGCGTGCAAGATCTTTAAGTAAGGCAATGGCAGCCTCCCCTGCACCAAGCACGATCACAGGCTCACCTTGCGTCAAGCGCATGCCATACAAGTCACGCTCTTTCCAGGCGCGATAAGCGAAACGACTGCCCCCCATCATCATCATGAGTAGGATGGGGTCTAGGACTAAGACAGACCTTGGCACAACGGTGGATGTACGCAGCATAAACAATACGGCGGCCACCAAGACGGCAGCCGTCCCTACGGCCAAGATAATACGTTTTAAATCGCCCACGCTTGCAAAACGCCACACGCCCCGATATAAACCAAAGCCCATAAACATCGAGGCTTGCAGCGGGATGACCCACACCAGCGATTGTAACAAGTACAGCATGTGCTCAGCAGGAATGGAGAAATTAAACCGTAACCAATACGCGAGAACCCAGGCCATGATGGCCACGCCAACGTCATGGAGGGCGGCGAGTAAGGTCAGTGGGTTAACGGGTTGAGATTTCATGGGTCATGATAGCAATGTTAAGCGTGCAGAATTGGGTCAATAGGGTCTATTGTAAAACATAACCGCGATTTTAAACTCAATGGTTGATGCCATCTTGACGCAATACCTTTAAAAAAGTCATTGCGAGGATTTTTAAATCGAGTCCTAAGGATTGATGGCGCAGGTACTCCACATCCAGTTTCACCTTATCCGGAATCGATAACTCGTCGCGGCCGTTCACCTGTGCCCAACCCGTTAACCCTGGCACCAACTGATTGACCCCAAACTGAGTGCGCAAAGCCACCAAGTCATCCTGATTAAAGAGTGCGGGCCTGGGGCCCACAAAGCTCATCTCCCCCGTGATAATGCACCAAAGCTGGGGCAACTCATCGAGACTGGAGCGACGGATGAAGGAGCCAATCGGCGTGAGGTAGGTGTCGGGAGAGGTAAGCAAGTGGGTAGCGACCGCTGGGGTCCCCACACGCATACTGCGGAATTTCGGCATCATAAAGCGGGTGTTGTGTTGCCCTACCCGTTCCGACCAATAGAGGGCAGGCCCGGGAGAGGTAATGCGCACAGCCACCCACACCAACAGGAAGGGAATGGCTAAAATAAGGGCTATGATTACAGACAACAGGAGGTCAAAGAGGCGCTTGGTAGACATAGGGGTGGATTTTAGCAGACAACGGAGGTGATTGCGCTAAACAGTATTAGCGTCCCATGTCGTAAGGATTCCCTGCTAACAGGAAGGTTTATAGGGAATGACGCTGCGCCCGCGCTCTGAAAACCACTGCAGAGTGTATGACTGTTGCGTTGTTGCCCGATTCTCTTCCATGACGATCAGGGAATCACAGGGAATGGGCTGGCTTGGGGTTGTGCTAGATGAGAACCAGTCCGTTTTGCGAAAACCCTTACTTTTGCATTTCTTCGGGCGTCACGTCGATGGCGCCGATCTTCTGGCGCCAGGTCTGTTGGCGACGTAGTTCTGAGAGTGTGCGGTAGAAGGCGCGACTTAGGTCGTCGTGGACGCGCATCACGCCCTGGTTTTTCATGAGTTCGAGCAGGCGCCTCTCCTTGAGGTCCGTCACGGCGGTCTTGATTGCGGGTAGCTGCCTAGCCACTTGGCAGACCTGCTCGGCCTCTTCCCTCGCCCGCCTTAGGGCGAAGCGGACGAAGGCTTCCCGACCATAACCCTTTATGGTGATGGTGGTCGCCGCAATCTCCTCTGGGCTCGGCGTTTCCTCAAGCGAAAAGTGCTCGACGGCAAGCTCGACAATGTGACGGTAGAGCGAGGGCTGATCCTTGGGGAGTTCGTAGAACGTATCCTTGGAGATGCCTTCGTCACTTAGCGGCTCTAGGTAAGCAAGGTGACGTTTACAGTCCGTGATATAGCTATCGGTAAACCGGCTGAGGTCATTGATAAGCCATTCGTGGCCATCATCTACCTCCACCGATCCTTCCCGGTAGATCTCATAGGACTTGATGGGTGCAGCTAATGACCTGACAAATGATGACTGCTCCAACCGCTCTAATCGTAGGCGCTTCCAGGTAATGGCCGCCAAGTCATGCACCATAGCACCCTCTGCAATATCCCTCGGGAAGAAGTCTGCAACGAACTGGTCGTGCATTTGGCGGAAGTCTTCCTCAGACTCGCCGGGAATCACAACCATCGCAGAGTAGACGCCCGACTTAAGTGCATTACGGGAGGCTGCTACCCGGCCCTTGCCTGTTCTTGGGCCACCTGAACGCAATGATTTAGGAGTGCCGGCCATCAATTACTTAAGACGCACGCCCGGTCTATCGTCCGGGGTGCCTACAAATTCAACACCAGACTCTTCTAAGGAGCGTTGTATGGCTTCTAGCAATCTCGCATTACCCGATGGAACGCCTACCATTAACTCAAAACGTCTAATGGTCGCCAGACCTACGCCTGATGACTTTGCTAGCTGATCAGCAGTAACTCGTATTAGCTGTCTAGCCGCTCTAATTTGCTCAGATGTTATCACTATTGACTCTTATTGATATTTAAAGTATTATTAACACACGTTAGTTAACTAATGATGAATATACCATGAAACCAAAAAAAATTCTTCTAAACACGATTGAGCGAATTGATGGTGCCTACGCACCATCGACTATCCGCGCCTACAAAAGTAACTTCCTAAAATTTATCGATTATTGTGAGAGTTTGAGCAAATGCGCATTGCCGGCAAGCAGTAAAGTTGTCGCCCAATACGTGAAGAAGTTGGCAGATGGACAGCTCAAGTCCAGTACCATACGTATTGGAGTAGCCGCTATTGCAACAATCCATAAGCTCAATGAACTGCCAGACCCCACGCAGCATTCGGATGTTAAGCTAGAGGTAAGGCGGATGTTTAGGACCTTAGGGCGTGAGCATAAGCAGGCCTATGGCATTACCACAACCACACTACAGAAGATGCTCAGCATCACCGAAGATAACCTACGCGGAATAAGAGATCGCGCCCTACTTTTAGTGGCCTACGACAGCCTATGCCGGAGGAGCGAGTTGGTTTCTTTGCAGGTGGAGGACCTCATCATCAACGACAGTCTGCCAGTCAGAAACCTCCGTTTGCGATTGCGTAGGAGCAAGACGGACCAAGAGGCTGCAGGTCGTTGGTTGTATTTGAGCGTTGAAGCACAGCAAGCATTAAATGAATGGCTCATCGCCACGAACCTGCATAGTGGAAAGATCTTCCGCGGCATTAAGAAAAAAGGTGAGCTTTCAAGTGGATTAAACTCATCACACATTAATCGCATCTATAAGCGAATCGCCATTAGCTCAAAGCTAGACCCTAGCATCATTCAACAAATTAGTGGCCATTCCATGCGCGTGGGTGCAGCCCAAGATTTATTATTGTCTGGCGCGAGTTTGCCGATGATCATGAACCGTGGACGTTGGTCTAAGACCGATACGGTGATGAGATACGTTGAGTCTGCTGGGTACACGTTAATTTAAATCGGCAGATATAAAAATGTAATTGCCATTAAGTTTATTTCGCACATGTGATTAACCAAAACAAACTCAACACCACAAAAAATCAAGCTACATACCACCAACATTGATATAAAAAACGCCAGTGACAATCTTCTGGAGCCAGATAAACACCGATGCGGCTAGAACGTGAACACTTTTCTCCACCGCATAAAAACAAGCCTGACGATTATTACCACGCTGAATGATATGATGAGGCGTGTTGGGAACAATTACACAAGGACGACGGGGCATAGCACTTCTCTTTATTACTGATGCAATGGCTAGAGTTTAGCATTAAATAGTGGTCTGTCCCCTATTGTCCTTTTCAATCCGCTTGCGGCGCAAGACTTCACTGCTTCAGGATCAAAATCAACACCCTCAACCTGCCAACCACAATCCATAAATTTTTTTAAAGGTAGCGCCACTACCAACCCCCAACTCAAGAAGATGCCCGCGCTTTACATTCCTAAAATAAACAAACGGGTAATCCATGTACTCTCTAAAGAAGGTGAAGTCCACAGCGACTTTTCTACAATAGTATCAGCTGGCTAAATCCAGAGACTCTTTTAGCATGCCCTTGATCAAATCTTCTCTTTCATTATTATCAAAAAAACTTACGGACCCTTTTTGCAACTGGGTAATGAACTCACATCCCTCCGTTTCAAAGAAAGTACTCGTTGACAGATTCGTATAGCCAAGTACGCCAATATCGTTCACGACCAATTTAAAAGATGATGGCGTAAACCGCCAGTTGTGAACGTCAATATACTCGCTCGATTCTTGGGCGCGAGCGAGCATCGTATTAGCATCAGTGAGGTTTGGGTGAATAAATTGATATTCGCCCTGATGACCCTTAGAACAAGAGACAGTATCCCCTTTTTTGGTAATCATTGAGAAGTGATCCCAAATAGCTCCTAGGCTATGCCTACGTCGTTTTTCTAGGAATGCTTGGATTACATCTCCAGGGGTGCTTGCTGGTCTAAAAACGTCGAAACAGTATCGATGATCAGGCACAGCCAAGCACAATAACCCGCCAGGTTTTAGCATAATCTCGCACTGCTGAAAAAAAGACACAAAATCGGGGGTGTGCTCAATTACATGAGATGCCACGATCCAGTCGTAATAATTTTCCTTCCCCGTGAGTTCATGGAGCGGCTCCCCCGACCACACATAATCAACCTCTTCAATATTCGATATATCGACATTTTGCCCTTGGTATTTCTCTCTTAAAGTAGTTGCATTGGCATGGTCCAGTACTTCTACGCGATAACCCGCCTTCTTTGGGGCAACTGGGCAATAGGAGGCACCAATTTCCAAACCCACGCCTTGAAAGTTGCAACCATACAAGACTTTCTCGTTGCGCGACAATGGAAGTGTTACGTTCACCCCTTGCACAATAGAGGAGGCGAAAGTTTTTAATTTGAGCGCTTGCGGTCGTAATGTTAGCTTGTTTAGTGCCCTCAACCATTTAGTTGCAGATGTTTTTAACATACGTTCTCTCCAAGTATCATCATGAGCTTGTTTAGCTAATCTAGTGCGGAGGGGGTCATCCAGTATTAGCTTTTCAAGCCATATTTCCCATGAATTTATGTCATTCGCCAAGATGCCATTTACTGAATGCTTCACTGTTTTGTTGTACGCAGGCAGGTCTGAAAAGATTCCTGGAATGCCTTGTACGCCATAATCGAGAAATTTAATGTCCGACTTACTTCTCGTAAAAATGGAATCAATGAGCGGGGCGATACCAAAATCCCACCGAATGTTTTCTTGCATCCAAGCGGTAAAATTTTCATATAAAACTGACTGAGTCGGCACTTGCAAAAAACTAACGGGAAGGCCGGTAAACGCCGCTTTTAAGATTGTGCTATCACCAATGCCTACTATCTCAAAACGCACTCGATCACGATAACGCGCCAGCACTGTCCTTAGGGGCTGAATAATAGACATTAAGTCATCCAGATGGCTGAATGTCCCCATGTACCCAAAAACAAGGACTCCATCCGCCTCTTTCAATTTGATTTCGCGAGTCTGCTCAAACAGCCGTTCATCAAGGGCGTTTTCAACAATTTCAATGTGAGGATTTAGCCCTGCTAATCTATCAGCCAATTCCGGGGTTGAAACAATCACACCATCAGCAAATCTGATCATCTGACGTAACCACATTTTTTGTGTCTCTGTCGGCCAATTACTAGCGCCGACTTCCGAATTGATGCTAAGCAAATCATCATCAATCTCATAGATAATTCGAGTACCTTGCTCGCGAATAATCCGCAACTTGGCAAGGTGGTTTTGCCAATTGCAGGAATGATCCCATAACCGCTCTATGATCAGCACATCCACTGGCTGGTCTGGCAAAGTCACGCCTTGAGTCAAGGATAAATCTACTTGAATTGATGGGTGTGACAAAGGGCGGAGCAGGCGGATAACGCTGCAACCGTGAGGCAGCCCCCCCGCAGAGCTTTCATAGAGCACATGAATACGAAATGTATTATTAGACATATTGAAGGTCCTCCTCTTTTTGATTCGTGCCACTAACAATTTGACGAATCTCTGGGAAGAGACAATCTAAAATTTTGTATGTGGAATATTCTGGAGAATAAACCAACACATCTAAGGCATTCGCTTGAATTTTTTTGCGCAGGTCGTTGTCTGATATCAGTTGGGCAACAGCAGAAAATATGCTTTCTTCCTTTCGCGTATCTACTAGCAATCCATTATGTCCATTTATAACGATTTCGCTCAAGCCACCACTAATTGGCCCTACTACGGCAACACCCGATGCCATAGCTTCCATTGCGGTCAAACCCATCGCCTGAAATATAGAGCAGTCCACAAAGATATCCGTATCCGAAAAAGCTCTCGCCACAGCTTGCGTATTAATTTCGCCTAAATTATTGTGATCAAAGTCGCTTGAATAGGTAAGCAATTTAGGATCGTTTGAATTAACTCCGAAAATCGTAATTTGAATTCGCGAGCTGAAATGTAGCGACAGACTCTTAAGCACCCGCATAGTTTTCTCTGGACTTCTCCGCGGTGTACTAGGCCGAACCATCGCCAGAATTTTTATGGTTCCGTTCGATGTTCTTACAAACGGCGAAGGATGGAACCGATTTACATCCATTGAAGGGCCAATGACAGAAGCTGAAACGCCCAATTTATTATGCAGCGTTAGTTGATTCCAAATGGTTTTGGTGAATAAGCGCAAATCGGGGATAGCAGTATAGCTCGCGAGCGCAACCTGATAATTGGTACTCCCCTCCTCAAAAAAATCTGGCTCGAAATCCTGCACATAATATCCCAGCGTAGGGCAGTTATCTAATTTTCTAAGGGGTTCCATCCAAAAAACGGTCAAATACAATGTTGCAATCACCGCATCAAAACTTGGTGCGACATTGAGCAGATCAGCTACCGTATTGAAATACAACACTGGAACTTGAAGATCGGGATGACTTTGTTCAAAGAGATGGCGGTGAATTTCAAGATTGGCAATCCAAGCGTCCACACCAAGGGCTCGCATACATGCCGCCTCGAGCAAAACAATATTTCCTCCTCCTCCAGCACTTTCTGCTGGCAATAAAAAAAGCACTCTCCTACCTTCAAAGGAAAGGTGGGCTTCTGCGCGCAGAGAAGAAATCTCTTCAATCGAAGAACAACGCTGACGTATGTAGTGCAAGGCTGAATGGGGTTTTGTTAAGGAGAGATTATGGTCAATCCGAAACTGACCATGTTTATTTGCCAAAGCCTCGCCTGCTAATTTAGCGAGTTCGACACGTCTTTCGTGAGAATAGCTTTTCGACTGCGCATGAAAAACATAACAGTCGTCAGCAATCGCAAGTTGCCATTTTTTTTCAGTGGCTCGAAGACAATAATCATTTTCTTCGCCATAGCCACGTGCAAATATTTCTTCATCGAATAATCCAATATCCTTAATGAGCTCTCGTTTAATGAGCATACAAAATCCATTCAGAAAGCCCACCCGCGGATAAATCCTAGGTGAAATTCGTGCTACTTCATTCGCATAATCATTTTCCGACCATCCTGCAGGTAAGGGGTTGTCTGCCCAATCCCCCCTTTCATTCATTACCATTGGGATGGACTGCCAAGAGGCGGTATTGCTTAATGGACCAACCATTCCAATTTGTTTAGAAGAATTAGCACACATTATTTGGCGATCTAGCCATTGAGGTGAAACAATCGTGTCACTATTAAGCAACACAATAAAATCACCGTTCGATGCACGCATTCCAGCGTTAGCAGCTTTCGTATAACCAGTTGCCACATCATGACGAATCAACGTTGCTTGTTGTCCAACGATAAAATTTTCTAAATAATGTTTAGTTTCTTGCCCGCTTCCGTCGTCCACTATGATTAGATGAAACGGCGGATATGTATTGCACATAACCGATTCAAAACAACGTTTTACATCGTCTAACGCATTGTGAACGCAAACAATTACATCTACTGTCTGATGGTGATGAACAACTTTTTCGTTTCGCGAGGCTCGAATTTCGTTACTTTCAATAAATTCAGAACCAGTCCGAGTGGAATGCTGAAACGAATCTCTTTCTAACAAAAACCTTACTCGCGACCTTACACCCGACAAACCTTCTCGCTGATATACCTCAATTAGCTTGCTTAACGTTTTCTTAGCGTCACCAGTGTGAGTGTTTGCAAGAGTTAGCGATTTAAAAAGTAATTTTCCACGTAGAACTTTCGTCCCTCCCCATCTCAATGGTTTGGTCAATCTCCAACTGGTTGAAGACAACAACGCATTGATCACGCTATCACGCTCGGCTATGGCCTGATTGAAGCAAGCGATCTGTTCATCCCGCTCAGTCACGGCCTGGTTGAAGCAAGCGATCTGTTCATCCCGCTCAGTCACGGCCTGGTTGAGGCTGACGATCTGTTCATCCCGCTCAGTCACGGCCTGGTTGAGGCTGACGATCTGTTCATCCCGCTCAGTCACGGCCTGGTTGAAGCAAGCGATCTGTTCATCCCGCTCAGTCACGGCCTGGTTGAGGCTGACGATCTGTTCATCCCGCTCAGTCACGGCCTGGTTGAGGCTGGCGATCTGCCCGTCGCGCTCGACTGCCGCTTGAATAAAGTTTGCAGTGTGCTGCTTTACATCATTTAACTCGAAACGTTCTAATTGCCGCGAGCCCAGTGCTGCAAAGTACTTTATTAGTATTTGTTTTTGGGGTGAACTTGGCTGAAGCCATTCAAGTTTTTTATCCTCTGGCGCGTTATTAAGTTGCAAAACGCCAAGCCCATGCGAATGCACAAACTCTAAGTTATTCGGATAATGCGCTTGCAGTTCTTCCCAAAGTTTCCATACACCGAAATTGCGCTCACGAACATTAGTGTCGTGAAACATGATAACCGCACCGGGCGCAAGTTTTGGCAGCCATGTTTCAAAATCATGGCGTACCGCCTCATAAGTGTGTAACCCGTCAATGTGCAATAACTCTATTGATTCATCGGCAAAATAGGTTGCGGCATCATCAAAAGTCATCCGCAACAGCCGAGAGAATCCAGCATAGTGTTCCTGATGATGCGCATTAACTTTGGCGAAAATCTCATCGTTATATTGACCGGCGTGTTCGTCACCCTGCCATGTATCTACGGCATAACATTTAGTTGCAATACCCGTTTCTACAACTGATTGGCAGAATGTGAAGTAAGAATGCCCGTAATGGGTGCCTAATTCGACAAATATTTTTGGGGAAGCATCATTAATTATCCACGCCGCAAAAGGTAAATGTCCCAGCCAAGCACTCGGAGATTGCAATAGATTCGGTGTAAAGCATGCAACTGCAGTTAAATTGTTTACGTTCATGTAATAACTTCTAAAATTTGTAAATTTACTTCTTGCATTGAAATGCCTATCAGTCCTGTTGTAACACTACTTGATTCTGATTTAAATAAAATTGCATCATGTATCCAGTGATGCTGCTCATGTATTTCTTGGGTGCCGTTGGCTATGGCAATAGTGATACTGTATTCGCCAGAGGGTAGTAACGGCATAAAAAAAACAAAGTCCGCTTGGATTTCGCTTCCCTCTTGGCAATGAACTAACTGTTCTCTGTAAGAAAGGAACGTGTTGTCTCCGAATAAGATCTGACCAAGACGATCTTTGACATAAAAACCAACGATAGGCGAGTCTAAGTCCTGATATGCGTGAACCATTGCTCGCAGAATGACTTTTTCACCACCAACAATCCAGGCAAGCGGATGTTCGTTTTCATCAAGAAGACTCACATCATGAATTTGCGCTCCACCTTTTCCAAAAGATGCCGCCTCCGGATCAAACTTGAATATCTGCAAATCATTGCGTAAGTTACTGGTGTTAATGAACTCCAGCCGCTGATCTTTAATTGGAAGTGAATCGTCTGGCTTCTTAAATGCTCTAAGCTTTGTTGTACTACCCTTGCCTTGCTGTGCTTCATAAAACGCCTCAAGATAAAGTTCACAGACATCCTTGGGTGTGCCTTCCTGTATCACTTGCCCTTTCTCAAGCCACACTGCATAGTTGCACAAGCTTTTAATACTACCTGTATCGTGACTCACAAACAGAACCGTTCCGGTTTTCATAAAGTTACGTAAAAAACGCATACATTTTTGGGTAAAAAAAGCATCTCCAACCGCCAAGGCTTCATCTACCACTAAAATATCAGCATCCACATGGGCTATGACGGCAAAGGCCAACCTTACCATCATCCCACTAGAATAAGTTTTTACTGGCTGCTCTACAAATTCACCAATATCAGCAAAAGAAGTAATATCGTCAAAACGCTGATGAATTTCTTCGTTAGTTAAACCTAACACTGAGGCGTTCATATAAACATTTTCACGCCCTGTGAACTCCGGATTAAATCCTGAACCAAGCTCTAAGAGTGCTGCGATTCGTCCGTTTGTTTGAATACTGCCGCTTGTCGGTGTGAGGGTGCCACAAATCATTTGTAGCAGGGTCGACTTGCCAGATCCATTACGTCCAATGATACCGACTGTCTCACCCTTCTTAACTTCAAATGAAACATCTTTCAACGCCCAGAACTCACGGAAGTACTGCTTAGTCGGCTTTCCTAATGCGCGCCTTACCCTAGGCATCACAAACTGCTTTAGTCGATTACTTGGATTGTCATAGATCGCGTAGCACTTACTGAGGTTCTTTACACTGATTGCAATATCGTTAGAGGACATCGGCAAACCCCTTCCGCGTCTTCTGGAACCAGGCGTAACCTACCCAAGCAACTAAAATGGCTGCGGATGTATATAAGAATAAACCTAGCCAGTCCGGCGCTTGCCCCCATATCAGCACGTCGCGTGACTGCTCGATGATAAAGGTTAGCGGGTTCGCCATGATAATCGGACGAAACCCCTCTGGCACAGCTGCTACGGGATAGAAAACCGGGGAAAGAAACATCAGAACCGTGGTCAGTATCCCAATCGTCTGTGCGACATCGCGTAAAAAAACGCTCAGCGAGGCCAGCATCCAAGAGATGCCTAGCGTTACGATTACCAGTGGCAACAAGACCAATGGAATAAAGATAATCGTCCAGTGCAAGTAGCCGTTAAATATCACAAAGGCCACTAAGAGCACGGTAAGGCTTATGAGCGCATGGAACAGGGCCGCACCCATCGCAATCACTGACAGTATCTCAAGGGGGAATACCACCTTCTTGACGTAATTGATGTTACTCAGGATAAGACTAGGTGCTCTGTTAAGCACCTCGCTAAAGAGGTTCAGTACAATCATCCCCATAAAGAGCACCACGGCAAACTGTGTCTTACTGTCGTCACCTCCCGCTCCGCCCCAACGGGAGTGAAATATCTCTGAGAAAACGAACGTGTAGACCACGAGCATGAATAGTGGGTTAAGGAACGACCAGGCCAGTCCCATAGCAGAGCCCTTGTAGCGTCCCACCACCTCACGCTTGGTCATCTGCACAATCAGTTGACGGTTACGCCACAGACTCTTACCCAAGGATAAAAGTGAAGTGGGTTGCGCCGCGTGGGGATTGATGGTGTTTGATAATTGGGTCATGCTTGTGAACCTGAGCTTAACGACAAACCAAGGCGTTGACGATAGCCTAAGCGGAGTACAATAAGCTGGTTATTAAATGGTCTCATAGGACAATAAAGTAACACATCATCAGACGGGAAGCCATCCACACACATGTAATCGGCATGCTTAACTTCATCCGATTAGATTTTATTAAATATTGCTGCGACAACTAGACCCAAGCTGCCAAAGATGGTTTGGCGGTAGATGCCCGATCTCTTTAGGCCCTTAAGTCGGGGAATCGTTGGTAGTTGGCGTGCCTCGATAAACTGATCTAAGGTCACCTGATTGTCGGTGGTGAGCTTGCTGCGCACCCTCAGTAATGCAGACACATTCAGGTCATTCCACTCTCTGAATCGACCCTGAAACAACTGGTAAACGCGCTTTAAACGCGCCGGCCAGGAGCTGTTCATCCCCACCAAGTTACTGCCGTGCTGTCGGTAGCGTACGGTGGGTTTCGAATCGTAAAAGACCTGCCCACCACAACCACTCACCAACATATACGCCCACCAGTCGTGCGTGACCACCTGTACTTTCTCGCCGGCTACAATCAGCAACTGACGCGCCGCCTCGTTGAACACCATGGTGTTGCCACCACCAATGTTCTGCATTAGCGCGTTCGCGAAGCTCGGGGTCTTGGTGAAGAGTGGTGACAAGCATATATGCTTGTCGTCGGCGTCGACCACACGGGTGCGTGAGCAATACAACGCCGGCACCCCTTGAGGTACCGTGCTCAGCGCGGCCACTGCACGCTCTAATTTTTCTGATTTCCAGATGTCGTCCTGGTCGGAGTAGGCGTAGTAGTCGGCCTTAATGTCTGCCTTGCAGGTCAGCGACAGGAAGTTCGCACAGAAGCCCTCCTTCGGGCCGTTGTGGATCGAGATCTTGTCCTTGCCCCACGCCCTTAGGGCCTGATTGAGGATGGCGTGCGTACCAT
>TBL_comb47_HYPODRAFT_10004988_pt1 | contig 15054 bp, 25 predicted proteins | sample TroBogypolimnion_40_FD_10682 | JGI IMG/M metagenome (IMG submission 10682)
TTAATTTTTTTATATAAAAATTAATTTGTATATTTGTAATTGAATTGATTGAGAAATTATTGAAAAGCCGAAAAAGCTATTAGGATAATCAATTTGATTTTATTTGATTTGAATCAAATATTATGGGTTCGGATCCCATATTTCTCACAGAGAAAACGCCTCGTCTACCTTGTGGTTAAATGATTCTTCGGATGAAACCAGGTAAGGAATTGACGGGCTTTTCCCGTCTTGAAAAATAAATTGTTATGAATATGTTATATTTTAAAATAAAAGAAGCCAGTCATTGGACTGGCTTCTCTTTTTAACGTTTTTTTGTATAAAAAGTTATTGGATGTGGTTCTTCAATTGGCATTGGTTTACATTTTATATTTGGCTGATCTATCTGAGTTATATTGATATTTTCAATGGTCATTTTTACACCATTATTAAATGCCACATTTAATAATTCAACAATTGATGTTGCTGATTTTTTTGGAACAGTCATAACACCTTTGGATTGAAAAATAATTTCTACATATCCTTCTTTAGTATATTTGCCAATTGCATATGGTTTATACTTTAATAATTCATTTGTATTCATAGTTTTAGTTTTAGTTAAATATATAATTAAAAAATAATGCTTTTCATAATACTATAGTCATATACATTAATTAAGTTTTAAAATAGTTCATAAATTCACTTTTAAAAATTAATATATAAAGAAAAAAGTTTATGTCGGGATTACCAAGAAAAGATACGAAAAAAAGATTTAATAAATTGTTGAAATTTTCTGGTAAAAGTAAAACCAACACTATGCATGGTGCAACTGCTACAAGTAAAAAAATTTCAACATATGATCCTGGTTATGAAGGAATGACAATAAGATTTAAAGATTTTCTCAATGAGAAGCAAAAAAATCAAATGGAACAATACTTTGAAGAAATTATAAGATTATTTAAAGTGTACAAAAATTTGAATAAATTGGAGGCAAAACAAATTACACAAGAGTATAATGATTTGATTATTAAAGAATTTGAAAAAGGAACTGATGTTAAAAAAACATATAAGGATTTAACTTATTTAGTAGGAGATATATGAAATATTTAAAACAATTTGAAAATAAAAAAGATTCTATTGTAGGCTCTAAAATTGGTGATATAATAGTGTATTATAATACTATAGATATTCAGTCATTAGAATATGGTGGTAAATACAAAATAGAAAATATTTATGATTATACAGGTAGTGAATTTCAATCAGAAGTAAAAGATCCAGATGATTTATTATTAATAACTGATTTAGAAAATAATAGAATAAATTTTGGTAGACAAAGTAAAATGATAAGAGCACATTATTTTACTACAGAATTATCAATAGATGCAAAAAAATATAATTTATAATTTATGAAACATCTCAAAATGTACGAAATTTTTAGAATATCACCTGGTTATGTTCATAATCCTGCTGCTTTGGCTCGTATGCGAGAAACAAAAGGAAAACATTATTACTGGACCAGAGAGGAAGTGGAAAGTATGGAAAATATGGGATTTGATAAAATTAACCAAGTAACATATCCAGAAGAATTATATGGTGTGTCATTTGTCAGAGGTGATTTTAAGGCTATGAAATCTAAAGTTATGCCAGACAATTATTTTAAATATACAATTTTTAAATGCGATGAATCTAATAATGTTATAAATAAACAAATTTTTAATAAATTTATTGAATTAGAAAATTTCATGGAAAATCCAGAAGAATACATGAAAGACCCAAGTATATTTACAAATATAAAAAAATATAATTTATAATGAAACATCTAAGAATATATGAAGAATTTGAAAATGAAAATGAATTAAATAATTCTATCAGAGAATATTTGATTGCCGAGTTTCCAAGCGATTGGTGGAATGAGGAATTTTCAAATAGAGTTTACGATTATGTTGATGAGGATGAATGGATTGGTGAAAACGGTGATCCAGATGATGAATTGACTTGGGAATATAGTGGTCCAGAAGAAGCATATCAAAATTTTTGCAACGGTGGTGCTATTGAGTATGATTTAATAGAAGAAATTGCAAAAGAAATTAAACAGGAATTTCACTTAAATGATGATGATTTTGATAAAAATAAAATATATACTATCATAGAAGATCATATGTGTAATATGATAGATTGGTATGATAATTTAATCTTTGGAAAATCTAGTGAAAATACGTTTGATACACACGAATCAAATGATTCACCAGAAATGGAACTTGGTTCGGTCGAGGACACAAGAAGTTTTCAGGATAAATTAGATGATTTAGAAAAATCTAGAGATAAAGATGGTTATGTAACACTTAAAGATGGCTCAAAATTTAAAATATAATATGAAAATAACATTTACAGAATTTTTAAACGAATTTAACCAAGCAGATAAGGTTTTTATAGAAAGTTTATCTGACTATTTCACATTATCAATTGAATATGAATTAGTTGCTGATTTTTCAATCGAAGAAGAACCAAGTCCAGCAGAGGATGAAAAGGATTTTGAAAAAGCAAAACAATATGCAAAAGATCAAACTCTTTTAGATATGTCAAGAGGTAAATGGGGTTATAAATTTGACAATAAATATAAACTTACAAAGAAAACACTTCAAGAGAACGAAGAAAGGATGGAAAAAGAAAATACAAAAGTTACAAAACAAGAATTAGTAAAACTACATAGAAAATATGTTACTTGGACTTATGTTAATAATTTAATTGATCATATACTTGATATGATTGATATTTTAGATGATGATGAAGATTATATCAAGAAGATAAATAAATATCAAAGAGATTTCAAAGATGAAATGAGTAACTATATTATTAACACATTGGACAAAAATATTATCAAATTTGTTTATGAACAAAATATGGGAAATCTCAAAGACATGATGAAAGAATATTTACCTAAATTCACAAAAAAATGGGGCAAAACTTTTAAATATGAATTAGAAGCAGATGCCGATAAACAAAGAATTTTGGAGTTTTCAAGTAAAACTTACCTTAAAGGATTAAATAAATGTTTTGAACAATTAAATGATTTCTATGATGATTTTGAGAAACAAGATTTTTGGAAAATGAACAATAGAACAGCATTACATGTTAATATTGGTGTTAAAAATAAAAAAATAAAATGGAATCCAATAAAAGGTTTAGTGTTAATGAACGATATGAATCGTGATAAAAAAACACCTTTTGTTTTTTCGGATATCCAATGGAGGTTGACAAGTCGTTTTACTCAGAGTTTATTAGATGGAATAAAAAGAAATCTAACTGGTGAAATAGAAGAAGATTATATTAGAACGCCCGAATTTACTGATTTGGAAAAGAAAGCAGCAAAAAGAGGTGTTACATTACCAGCATATCTTAATTTTTTATTAGACAAAGGAAAAATATCAGACGAAGAATATAATAATTTAATGAGTGAGCTTACACTTAAGTATAATTTAGGTTTCCGTCATAAAGATAGACTTGGAACACACAAAGAATTTATAGAAAAAAATATAGAAAAATTAGATTTACATGATATTAAAGAAGCTGAAAATTTTCTTAATGCATTTTTAATCAAAGCAAATTCGGATTTTTATATAAAAGAATTTGGTATAAAATTAGTTGAATTAGAAAACTCACCGGGTTATGTTGAATTTAGATATGTTGGTGGTAATATTGGAAGAAAAATATTTACAGATAAAATTTTATATTTTTGTTATATAGTTTATCTTATGACTAATGATGATTATAAAAAAGAACAACATCACAAAAGGCTCTACAAATATATAGAAGATTTAAAACAAATAATAACTAAAGATGATAACTAAATTTGATAAATTTTTAAATGAAAGTCCTGATCATATCAATATACCAAATCCAGAAACAGGTGATGAAGAGCGTCTTAATGTTGAAGATTCAGATGCAGTAGCTTTTACTATTGAAACAAATGATGATCATACTAAAGTAGAAACTATATATGTTTCAGAAACAGGTAATTATCATAATGGTTATATTAAATATCCAGGTAGACTTTGGAAAGATAGCAAACTGATTACTTTTTGGGTTTATCCGAATCCTATTCTTTTTAAAAATATTATTGAACATCTTGAAGAAAAATTAAATATTCAAATTTTTAACAATGGCTGGAAAGTTGAAGTTGTTAAAAATAATACAGGTGATATTGCAACAAAGGAAGTTAAGCCTGGTGAGAATTATAAATACAGTAATGTAAAATGGGAAAATAGTGAATTTGTTCCAGTTGAGGAATATATTGGTTCAGATGATCAATCAGATTTACAAAAACAAATGCATCTAATGGGTTGGGCAGAAAAGCAAAGACTTAAAGAAAAATGTGTAAAACTTGCACCGGGTTTTGGTGCTGATCGTACTGCTTGGGACCAACCAAGAAATCTTAAATATAGACAATCAATTTATCAGGAAAAGAAAAAGAATTAAACCTATTTTAATTATTTATATATAAGAAAATAAACTCATTATGGATTTATTTTCTTATATTGCTTATCGTTATAATCCTAAAATTATTTTTGAAGCAGGTTGTGCTGATGGTACACATACAAAAATGCTTGCTGAAATGTTTAAAAATGCAACAATCTATGCATTTGAACCTGTTAAAGAATATTACGAGCAAGCGAAGCAAAGAACACAAGAATTAAAAAATGTCAAATTATATAATCTTGCATTAGGTGAAAGAAATGAAGAACATGAAATTTATATTAGTTATAATACCGAAGGTAATATGTGGTGCTCAAACTCATTATTAAAGCCCAAGGAACATCTAATATCTAATCCACATATTCTATTTCCTGAAACTCGAATGACGAAGGTTGTCAATTTAGATTCGTTTTGTGACGAAAATAATATTACTCAGATAGATTTTTTTTGGTTGGATATGCAAGGTTATGAAATGAAAACTTTAGTTGCTGCACCTAAAATTTTAAATAATTTAAAATCTCTATATACTGAAACTAATATAATTGAAACTTATGAAGGTACAGAATTATATGGTGAATATAAAAGTTGGCTGATAAGTAAAGGATTTAAATTAATGTTAGAAACATTTTCACCAACTGGAGATCAAGGTGATTCATTTTTTTCAAGAGAATAATTTTATATATAGTGATCATGTGGCAATATAATAATGTGCATTTTAGATATGATAATCCTGTTGGCTCTGTACATGGACAAGAGACAACAGTGCCTTACATCAGAACATATAAAAAAAGTAAGTATGCTTTAATACAAGCACTCGAAATGTACACTAGAGAATCCTATCTTGGTGAATATACAGAAATAGATACGAGAACAATAAAACACGATTCACCCATTAAAATTTAATTTATTTATGATAACAAATTTTAATAATTATAAACTAATTACAGAAGATCCAGACACAATTGAGGTTAAAGGTAAAGAGATTCGTCATTATGATAATGATGCAATTGCATTTGCATGTATAGTAAATAATGATCAAAGTGAACTTAAAAGAATAAAAATTGGTTGTAGAGGAGAAATGCACTCTAGTGCTGGTCTAACTATTCATGCTGTATGGTCATATCCAGGTAGACTTTGGCTTAATAGTAAAATAATTTCATTTTGGGTTTATCCAAATGATATTTTATTTAAACAAATTATTATTGAATTGGAAAAAGAATTAGAAATTAAAATTTTTAATAATAATTGGCAAATTGAAGTTATTAAGAGAAATGGTGAAGTAAATAAGAGTGAATTTTCAGAAAATGTTGAAGATTATTATTATGATCGAAGAGAAATGAACGATCAAAGTGAACTTATACCTTTAGATAATTATGCTGGCTCAGAAGATTTTTCGGATTTACAAAAACAAATGCACCTAATGGGATGGTCCGAAAAACAAAAATTAAAAGAAAAAGGTGTAAAATTGGCGCCTGGGTTTGGTGCTGATCGTACCGCATGGGATCAACCAAGAAATCTCAAATATAGACAATCAGTTTATCAAGAAAAGAAAAATTCCTAAACTTTTTTAAATTATTTTCATATTTTTAGTATAATTAAAAAATAAAAAAAAATATGAAAATTAGATGCGGCTTTGTTAGTAACAGTAGTTCTAGTAGCTTTGTTATTTTAGGTGTTCATGGAGGAGAGATCCTTAATGAAAGTATGGATTACATTGACATTAGTGATTCAGGTGATTACATAACAGGAATTATCCTTGCTGAGGGTGATGAATGTGATTTTGTTGGTGAAGGTATTTCTTTTAAGGAATTAAAAGAAATGGCAACCACAATTCAAGAAAAATTAGGTGCTTCGGAAGAAGACATTAAAATTTATTCAGGTACTCGTTATTGTTAAAAATTAGAAATTTATGAAAATTAGATGCGGCTTTGTTAGTAACAGTAGTTCTAGTAGCTTTGTTATTATCGGTGTAAAACAAAATGGTAGTTATGAAGATATGGAAAAACAGGAATTTCCAAATAGAATACAAACTATTTATACAGAATGTCATGATTATGATTATATTACAGGAATAATGCTTGCCCGTGGTAGTAGTGATAATGGTGACTATTTAAATGACTATGAAATTTCACTTCCAGAATTAAATGAAAAAGCATTAAAAGTAGCAGAAGCATTAAAGATTGATATTACTAAAGTAGAATTAATAATGGGAACTTACCCTAGTTAAAATTTATAAACAATTAAAAATTAGAAATTTATGAAAATTAGATGCGGCTTTGTTAGTAACAGCAGTTCGAGTAGTATTTCTCTGTATATCAGAGCGAAGGAACAGTTTGGATTGGAGAAAGTTGGACTATGATTAATGATGATCAAACTGGCGGGGAATTCAAAGCAGATGTTAAAGCACGATTAGAAAAGGTTTTAGGACCTAACATAGATTGTGATACACACGTTGAAGAAATTTACAATTAATCCCACTTTAGAAAGCATGTAGCAAAAAAACCTGAACGAAGTTCAGGTTTTTTTTTATAAATAAATTTCATTTAGTCACCAGTAGGATAATATCCTCTATTAAGAGGATTATATCGTTTATTTAATTGATTGAGTTTAGTTTTTCTTGCAAGTTTAGGATATTTTGCAATTGTATCATTCACGATTGAAATAATGTTTTTATCTAATAATTCGTCTTCTTCTCTTTTTTTAATATTGTCCTCATTTCTAATGAAATATTGAACTTTACGTAATGCTATATAAAGTTTCCAATTAAAAATAGAAATATAAAAGAAAGATAATAAAAAAGAAAACAATGAAGAAATTATAATAAAATAAACAGGTATAAAATCATAAAAAAACTTTCCGGTACATAAAATAATTGTCAATAAACCTAATGTCATGAATACTTTACCTGTTTTATTTAAAGTGACTAATCCTTTGTAAGTATGTTTGCTTGCATAATCATTATATTTATATGGATATAAGCAATAAAACCAACCAAAACCATCATTACAAAATGTCAATTTATATTCCTTATAAAAATTGCTAAAATAAACACCATCTATATAAGACCAAGTTCGGACATCACAGAATTCAAACAATTTTCCATAAATTTTATTTTTTCTCATCACCAAGAAATTTTATAATAACCGATTCTGCTTGTTTTTTCTACTTGTAAATTCATAGAAATAAGATATGAAACCTGATTTGCCTTAAGTTGAACCGTCATTTCATATTCTCCATTATGAGATGCTGTGTTCAATTCATGTAAAATGTTTTTCAAATCTTTTGAATTTTTTTGATTTGATTGCTTGCGAAGTTTGTTTTTAATATGTTTCTTACTCCACCAAGGTTTAAGAAAATCAATAAAAATTCCAATTAAAACTCCAATTGCAAAAAATATAATAACATTTTCTTCTTTCATGCGAAGTATCAGCGAGCATAAAAAAAAGCAGTCAGTTCCGATTCATCGGAGCTGACTGCTTCGTTCAAGCCTTTTAATTTTTTATTGAGAATTGCCCCTGGAACTCTTTCAGTTCCCAATCGAACTTTTCAGGATCGGAGGCAATGATTTCTTCTGTGTAACCAGGGTAGTAAATCTGATAAAAATATTTTTAAATTTTATTTAATAATGTAATTTCTACTTCATAAACTGAAATATCTTCCGGAACTATTTCATTATCAATACCTTCAATATATGCTAATCCGAAAAAATCCGGATTCATAATATCTTTTACAATATCTAGTGAAAATAATTGTGCATTATCAAGAGGTACAGAAATTGGACCAATCTCATCAGAAAAAGAAACGAAAGTGTTGCTGGGTTCGTGTTTTATAACATAACTTTTCATAGTGATATTTTTTATTTGTTTCTACAAAAATAAAAAAATTTCTCGAAATAAAAAAATCACTTAAAAAAATTAATATATAGAAGAAACTTTAAAAAAATAATGCAAAAATATGAAAACAGTATTAAACTATAACAATTTTTCAGAAGATTATAGATTGAATGAAAATGTTCTCAAGAAAGCTTGGAGTGCAGTTATTGATTTCTTTAAGAAAAAATTCAAAAATACAGCTTGGTTATACTATGCTTTATATTTGAAAAAAACTGGGCAATTACCAAAAGAAAAAATTGAGATTATTGTTGGTTATGATTTACCAGATCAACCATCAGAAGAAGAAATTAAAATGGCAACAGAATCATTGAATGATATTAAAATTACAAGAAAAATAACTCTTAATGAAAAAGTTATAGATTTAAAATCGAATGATCCTAATACAAGGAATGTTGATGTTGATGAACTTAGAGAAGAAATTAAAGATGTTTATAATATGAATTTAGATAGAGTAGAAGAAGGTCTACCTAGAACAAAAAATGATGCTCTATTTATCTGGGGTGCTCCTGGTATTGGTAAAACTGAAGTACTTAATCAAGTTGCTAAAGAATTAGGTATTGTAGTTCAAGAATGGCATCTTTCACAAATTGAACCAACTGACTTTAGAGGCGTTCCTAAAATTGAAGATGTTATTGGTAAAGGCAATCCAGCAGATGAACGAACAGTTTCAAAACTTCCAGCAATATTTCCAACAGATAATGGCGAAAATGGTAGAGGTGGAATTATGTTTTTTGATGAAATTAATAGAGCGCCAAAAATGGTACTTTCAGCAGCATTATCATTATGCTTAGGAGGTAGAATTGGTACATATGAATTGCCAAGTAAATGGATTGTAATTGCCGCAGGTAATAGACCAGAAGATATTGGTGGTATGGCAACACCAATTGAACCAGCATTGGCAAACCGTTTTGCACATGTGAATTATGCACCAAGTGTTGAAAAATGGATTGAGTGGGCTATTACGAAAAAAGATATTAACCCTGATTTAATTGCATTTTTAACATGGAATAAAGGTTATTTCCACAAATTGGATCCTGATAAAGAAGTTATGAACTGGCCTTCACCTCGTACATGGGAAATGGCATCACACAAAGATTTCTATAAAAGAGGTAAAAATTGGAAAAATAAATTATCTTATGAACAAATTCAAAAGATTTATCAACCATTAGTTGGTAATGAAGCAACAATTGCTTTTATCGAATATTTAAAATTAAAAGAATATTATAATGAGAAAGACATTAAAGATGTTTATGAAAAAGGTAAAGCAGCAAAAAAACCACCTACAAGATTAGACCAAGCTAGAGCAGCAACTGCTTCTATTGCTTTTTTCAAGAAAGGTGAAGAGTTAACAATGAAAGAACTTCAAAATGTATTAGAATTTGCATTAGATTTACCAGATGTTGAATCAAGGACACCGATGATTGCATTCCTTAAATTTGTACATCCAGAAATTAGAGACAAAGAACCTTGGAATAAACTTTATTGGGAATTTATTAAAAAATGGCACAAGGATCTTAAAGGTTTAGATGATGCTTCTGTAATTAAAAAATAATAATATTATATGTTGACTAAATTTTTTAGGTTTCATAAAATGGTCAGTTTAAATGAAATGACAATTAATGATGAAATTGATCAACCAGCAGTTAATAAAATTAGAAAGTGCTTTACTCAAATTATTGCAAATTATGGCTTTTTTGCTGACTTACTATTCAACTTAAAATTTAAAGAAGTTGATTGTAGTTATTGTAATACCATGTGTACTGATGGTATATCGATTGGTTATTGTGCAGAATTTATTCATAAATTAACTGAAGCAGAAGTTGTTTTTGTTATTATTCACGAAATTATGCATTGTGCAAACTTTCACTTTGATAGACAAGGTATTAGAGATCACGATTTATGGAATCAAGCTGCTGATTATGCTATCAATCTTCAAATTGATAATATGCGTAAAGATTTAAATACAACTAATTTAGCACCACCAAAAGACATATTATTAGATCAAAAATATGCTGATATGACTGCCGAAAATATTTATGACTTACTCGAAAAGGAAAAAAAAGGTGGGCAAGGTCAAGGTGGTCAAGGTGGTCAAGGTGGTCAAGGTGGTCAAGGTGGTCAAGGTGGAAAAGGTGGACAAGGTCAAGGTGGTCAAGGTCAAGGTGGACAAGGTGGAAAAGGTGGGAAAGGTGGAGTTATGTCAGGTGATATAAAAAAACCAGGTGAAATTGACGGTGGTGAAATTTATAAGCCAGGACCAGGTGAAGAAGGACAAGGAAATAAAGATATGTCTGATGCTAAAACTATTGATGGATTAAAGAAAGCTTGGCAAGAAGCACGCAACAATGCAGCTTCTAAAAATGCTGGTACAGGTTCAGCTTCAATGGATCGTTGGTTAAATAAATTAAATAAACCAAAAATTAATTGGAGAGCCGAATTAAGAAAATTTGTTGCTCAAGTATTCGACCAATTAGATTATGCATATTCTAACAAAAGATATATTTGGCAAGATATGCATCTTCCTGGTCCAAAAGAGGCTGATACAGGTTCATATACAAATGTTGTTATAGCAATTGACACATCAGGATCCATTTCAGATGACACTTTAAGTAAATTTGCATCCGAACTTCTTAAATTATTTAAAATGTATAGCATTCAAAAATGTCATATTATTTGGTGTGATTCTGAAATTTCTTCGGTACAAACATTTGATGTTGATTCAACTTTTGATATTAAAAAGCTCAAACCAACTGGAGGAGGAGGAACAAGTTTCAAACCACCTTTTAAATGGGTTGATGATAATATTATAAAAAAAGGTAAAGTACCAGCATTTTTTATATATTTTACTGATGCTTATGGTGATGCACCTCACACTACTGAATATAAAATAAAAACCTATGAAAGAAGAATTTTATGGGTAATTACAGAAAATGATTCGGCAGAAAATATTAAATTTGGTAAAAAAATCTTTATTGACAAAATACCAGATAATTAGTAATTGAAATAATTCTCGCATAAAAGGACGAAATAAAAATCATCCTTTTATTTTTTTAAAATTTCCAATCAACATATAAATTATATATATTTTTATGACATATTCAATAGAACAAATTAATCATATCATCTATAATAATAGAACCTATGAAGGTGTTGTTAAAAATTTTATGCCTAAATTAAATTTTCAAGATATACAATTACTTTTAGAAATAGATAAACAATTAAATTTTGTAAATAAAATTGTCAATAAAAACACATCAATTGTAATTGATGAAAATAAATTAGAATTGGATAAACCTGATTATCAAATTTTTCCACACCAAATAAATAACATAAAAATATCTTCTAGAAAATTTGATAATCAAGAACTTGAACTTATAGCAAAAAAGAAAATACCTCAACATATTATAGATCAATATGATATATCACCTTTATCACAATTTAATTTAGAAACACTTGAACTATTAGGAGTTAAGACACATCCTATTATGGAAAAATTAATTGGTGATGGAATTTCTAGTGGTATAATCATACCTCTTTATAAGGATGACAAATTAATTAATTCGGTATTTAGAAAAACAATGAGTTTGACAAAATTAAAATATGGTATAACTGTACCATCATTAGATTTATGGGGGGATGAAGAATATGAAGAAGTGTGGATTTGTGAAGGATTATTTGATATGATGGCATTACGAAACGAAGGAAAACAATGTGTTTCTCCAAGTAGTTGTAGTTTGAATGATTTTCAATATTTTAAAATAATTAAAAATAGACCAAAAATGATTAATATTTTTACAGACAAAGATGTTTCAGGATATAGAAGTGCATTAAAATCACAAAAATTATTTGGCTTGAATAGAATTCCAAGTAAAATATTTGCTAGTGATACAAGTAAAGATGCGGCCGAACATTTTTTTGAAAAAGGTGATGGATGGAATAAAATTAAAGAAATTAAGATAACGCCTGATATGATTGATAGAAAAGATGATGTTGTAGATTTTTTAGATTATCTTCAAAAAAGACAATTTTGATTTATAATATATAGTTATATGAAACATATGAAACATTTAAAAACATTTGAAAATCACAATAAGCCAGACTCTTGGATTATACCATTAAAAGATGAAGATTTAGATATGCCTGTTTTTCAAGATATACCAGATATCAGAGATAAAGTAAAAGAAGGAGACATTGTAATAGGTGTTTGGTTCTTAAGTGGATTTGATGCATTTTTATTAAAAATAGATAATGTTCAAGTTGATGGCTTAGGCTGTGGTACCGATGATTGTTGGTATGGTATAGAATCTGCTTGGGGTGTATTTGATCCAAAAGAATATGATTTACATACTGATAAAAAAATTGATCTTATTATCGCAGCGAATAAATATAATTTATAACCAGAAAATTTATGAAAAATATAAAAACTTTTGAAGAGCATAATTTTTTCACAAAAAATGAAGATTATACCGAATTTAATTTAGTTGATTTATGGAATTCTTTATTATTTGTTGATAAAAATAATGATGTTGATTCTGAAAGGATTAGTAAAAAATATGAGCAAGAAATTATAAAACTGTTATACAATAAACATATTTCATATTATTGTGATGAGCATAAAGATGAGATAAGAAAAGGTGATGTTGAAGAAATTGAGTTCGGATATATACAAACGTATATGGAATATGGTGATTATGGCTGTGACTGTATGGAAGTGTATATTAAATTTAAAACTGATCTAGAAGAAGATTCATATAGTCATCCAATTGATAATAAAAAAATTGTAAAAATTTGGCATACAGAAAGCGAAGCAAATAAATATAATTTATGAAATATATTAAATTATTTGAAAATATACACTCAATCACACAGGAGCAATTATTTGTTCTAGCAGCAATAAGGGGTAATAGTAAGCAGATTAAAGATATGCTTAAAAATGGTATAGGTGTAAATGTTAGACGTCGTACAACACAAGGAAGCACTGCATTGATGGAAGCTTGTTTACATAAATTTTTATTGATAGAAATAACACTACTTGAAGCAGGTGCCGATCCAAATATTCAAGATGAATATGGTAGAACGGCGTTAATGATGGCATCAACACCTAAGATGATTGATAAATTACTAGAATATGGTGCTGATGTTAATCTTCAAAATAATGAAGGTGATACTGCATTAATGGTATATTTAGAATATGGATTATCCGCAGAACAAACAATTTTAAATATAGAAAAATTTAGAAAGCATAAATTGAATCTAGATTTAAAAAATAGAGATGGTTGGAATTTTTATGAAAAATTAAAATACTTAGGAGATAAATCTAATATGCTTAGATATGATGAAATACAAAATTATATGGATTCTGAATTTCCAGAATATAAAGAGGAATGGGAATTTCAAGATGATGTAAAAAAATACAATCTATGATAACGGAATATAAATTTTTTAATAAGAAAGAACCAAAAATTGGCGATTATGTAATTTTAGAAGGTTACGATCTATATGGAACTATTATAGATTCAGGTAGAAATAGATATGAAAAAAAAACTTAAGTATTACTTAATTGAAATTTCTAACCATGTTAGTGGTGAAAGAGCAGAAACATTCAAAATGAATTTTATTAATTGTGAATATATTGTTAGAACGCTTAATACACCATTAAAGAATGAAAATATAAGAGGAACTTGGGCGGGTAATTATCCAAATTATATGTGGCAAAGTCCAGATTATTTTACATTTTATGATGAAAACCAAAAAGAAAAATATGATGAAGCAGTAGAAGAAATTGAAATGAAGAAGACAGCAAAAAATACAATCTATGAAATATATTAAAATATTTGAGGTTAAAAAACCAAAACCTGCCTTTATTATAGCGAATAAGTTAGCAGAAAAAGAAGGTAATAAAGTAGCAAGACAAATACAAAGACTTATTAATAGATTTCTTGGGCTTTCTAAAAATATTGATGATGTAAAAGTTAACTATAATATTTTTTGGGATACTTTTAAGTATAATTTTGATCCTTATCTATTTGTAAAAATGAAACAATGGAAAAATATTCCAAGAATTCAAATACTTATAAATGAATTAGTTAGATTGGGTTGTGAAGATAGACCACCAGATAAATGGCAAAAAACATATGAAGATAGAGATAATAGGATTTTTTTATTAACACAACAACAAATAGAAGAATTGTTAATCAGTTTCAAAAATGGTTTGCCGTTTATAGAAGTTCGTGAACAAACCGTTTTTCACGATCAGATTTATACATATAAAAAACTCAAATTCAAAGATCATATTTCTGATAGAGATATTGTAGTTGGTAAAATAACAGTCAATTATGATAATATTAAAATAAAAGGATTAACTCTTTCCGAAGAAGATAAAGAAGTTACATTAAAAGGTTTGTGGACTGATGATCTGAAATATGTGAGAAAAGCAACACCTGAGGAAGAAGAATTCTATGAAGAGCATGTAATAGCAAAAAAATATAATTTATGAAATACTTAAAAATTTTTGAAGAAAATTCTAATGGTAAATGGTCATTGGGTAAGATTGAAGAACTATACGATGATATGGCAAATATGTCAAGTTTAATTTGTCAATATTTATTTACGAATAAATTTATTATACAACCAAAAAATAAAGAACCGTATCATTATAATCTTGAAGAGTTTTGGTTTGATGGAGAGGGAGATGAAAGTTTTTTCTCAGTCA
>TBL_comb47_HYPODRAFT_10004990_pt1 | contig 15047 bp, 7 predicted proteins | sample TroBogypolimnion_40_FD_10682 | JGI IMG/M metagenome (IMG submission 10682)
GCGCTTCAAGGTATGCGCAAGCGCTGGGCTGATGTCATGAAGCGCAACGATACCGGCACGCTCACCGAGAGCTATAACTCTGGCGAGGCCTGCCATACTTTTGGTGCCGTGCCAGCTTATTTTTTAAGTAACTCATCGGATTATCCCAGGCAATCCACTCACGCGCCCGCACCAGACCGTTAGTGGTGCACCGATTGGAGAACCACTGCAAAAATTTCCCGCATTCGGGCCAAAGTTCGCGAATCAATTCCTTGTCGCCTGTGGCTTCGTAGTATTTGCGCAGACCTTCCACCCAGTCGCACGCGCGGTCCTCCATGCGGGTGTGAATGTCCACCAACTCCGAGCAGGTGCGGGCGCGCAACATCCCGTCCGGCTCCTGCGTGAGCGCGACGCGGCGCAGCATATTTTTGAAAAGACGCGGGTCGCTCCAGATTTTAGTGCCGTCAGTCCCCAGCCCGGCCTCCATCACGCGCGTCGCTTCATACATCGGCGGGGCGCAATCCATCCATTCTGAACGCTCGCGGTCGGCGCAATCCGTGTAGGCATCTTCGCTCAACAGTTCCAGCGAACGTGAGGTGAGATTCCAAACTTGGTCGAGCCTCGGGTCGCTGCTGGAAAAAGAGCCGATGCGCTCGAACGGATAATTCACTTCCACCAGCCGCGACTTGCGCAGCGTCGCCTTGCCGGATTCTACCCGCACAGAAAGCGCGTTGAAGGCAAAGGTGTCGCCGCCAATCCAGCGTTGCCTGCCCGCGCGGCAAACATAAGCACTCAGCGCGGCGCGTTTGCCTTCCAGCGGTTGTGGCGTCACCAGCAGTTTCGTTCCCGCATCGGCCTCCACATCCAAAACCCAGTAAGCCTGCACAATCTGACGACAAGTGCAATTCCACTGGTTGCCATTGGTCAAAACGATGCTGGCAGTTTCCGGTTGAAGTGAAAATTCCATGTCCTTTTCACGCAACAGCGGAATGGTGCGCGGCGAAGTCACTGGCCAGATTTCGGAATCTGTTGCAACGATTTTTTTTGCGACCGGAAAATTGTGGTCATCAAAATCCACCGCCGTCCAATCGCCCGGTGATTTTTGAGCGTCGTAATTTTTGGGGATCGAGGCATACGAATCTTGCAGTGGTTGGCCAAAACCGCTTTCGACAAATCCCCGCAAGATTCGTCAGTGTTAATGATGGTTTTCTTGCCGCCGTCGACCAATTCCAATTGCGCCGTGAATCCCGGTTCATGGCGGCGAATGCGGCTCAAGGTTCGCCCGAATCCGCCGGAGCTTTCTCCCGGCCAGTCGCGATGCACCAGCACGGCGATAACATTGCTGCCAGCGTGCAGGCGCGCGGCGATGTCCCAGGTGTCATATTCCGGGCGACGATTTTCGAAACGGTTTGGCCCGCGCCCGACATATTCGCCGTTCACAAAAAGCTGGTAGCGCGTGTAGGCGAACAGATGGATTTGGGCTGACGCCGGCACGGCAGCCAGATCAAAAGTCCGCCGAAACCCAACGTGAATAGATTCGTTTGTTTTCATCTCGGCTTTGGCCTAGATAAACGATTGACGTAATTCTGTTCCGATTAAATCGGTGCCAGCCTTCGCGGCCAAATTTTAATCGACTGAAGAAGCCAGCAAACCGAGCATGAGCAATCCGTAGGTCGTTATGAATTTCATGGAATTTGAATAAGATAAAATTGGTTTTGTCGGGCGTTCGTGACGGAATTGGTCACGCCGAAATTTCCTGACGAATTGAATTGGTTGGTAGCCAGCCGCGTCCAGTTCGCCAGCGGCAGCGCAACGTTGGTGGCGGTCAGCACAAAATAATTGCTCGTCGCGATGCCGCCCGTGCCGGTGAAAACAAAATTGGTCGAAACCACCTTTGCCACTGTGATGACGGGTTTCGCCGCGATCAAATTGACTTGGCCGACGAGGTTGGTCGTGAGAACGAATTTGAAACCGGCGGGCAGCGTGCCGAGTGCGAGGCTGCCGGAAAACACACCTGCGTAGGTGAAAAGAGTGTTCGTGCCTGTGACGAGTCCACCGAGATTGGTTGCGTTCAATGTGCCGCCGAGCGTGAGATTGCCTTTGACCGCAACGCGGTCGCTGACTGCGCCAAGGCCGAAACTGGAAATCGAACTAGCGTTCAGTGTGAGCGAATTGCTAATGGTGAACGTGCCGCTAGGACTGCCGGGCGATAAAGTTCCGCCGGAAAAAATTGTGACCGGCCCGCTGATGACGCCCGTGCCGCCGAGCGTCGCGCCTGAATAGACGTTCACAAAATTCGTGCCCGTGCCGCTGGTGGCGGAATTGTTCACGAGCAAAACGCCGTTGCTGACGGTCGTGCCGCCGCTGTAGGAATTTGTGCCGGCGAGCGTGAGCGTGCCGCTGCCGATTTTGTGAATGGCGGTGGTTCCTAAACTTGCGTCGTCCAGGATTCTGCCGCTGAAAACCGAGTCCGCGTTCAGTGCGCCGATGACGTAGGTCGTGGGGGCGGCGACCGCGGACGCGCCTGAAAGCATTGTGCCGGGGCCGCCAACCAGCGCGCCGAGTTGCACCGTCAGACTGCCGTTGCGATTGTAAAGCTTTCCGTTGTTGGTGCCGAGGTCGAAGGTCGCATCGGCACTTCCGTTGTTGCCGCCGTAAATCCGCATCTGGGCATTCACACCGACGAAGAAAATGGTGCCGCTGAAACCGCTCCAGTCGCCCACCGGCGTGAACTGGCCGGAGGCAATGGGACTCAACAGCAGCCGTCCGCTGCCAGTCAGCGTGGAACTCGGCGAGGCATTGACACCGCCGCTGATGATCCAAGTGTTCGTGCCGGAACACGAAATCGGATTGGCGAAGCTGGCGCTGGCCTCGTTCAACGTGCCGCCGTTCAGGTAAACCGTGCCGCTGCCGCCGGCGCTGGGACTGTTCGTGACGACGACTGTGCCACCGGTGATGACGAGGCCACCGCTAAATGAATTGGTGCCGGCGAGTGTCAGTGTGCCGGAGTTGGTTTTGATCAGTGTGAAACTGCCGACGAGCGCGCCATTGCCGCCGAAGGTGTAATTTTTCGTCGAGTTGACCAACAGAGAATTCGGTGAAATCTGGCCGAGGATGTTCACCGGCAGACTGTTTGATTCCATGTCATCGAAAGTCACATTGTCATCGCCATTGAACGGTTGGAGCGCAGTGCCGTTGAACCAATCGTTCGTCTGATAAAGATTCCAAACGTTCGCCGTGTTGTCGCCGCGCCAGACGAGATTCGTCGGCGGAGAAATTGGCGAAATTAGGATGCCGACGGAGTTGGTCATAACCAATCCGTTCGTGGCGGTGACGTTGAAATTGAAACCGCCCACGCCGGTGAAATTGGTCGTCGGCACGAAGCGCGCCCAGCGGTTGTTGACGAGCGTGACCGTGCCGTTCGTGGGATTCGCGAACAAATAGACCGACGGCTGATTGGTGAACGTCACCGTCAGCGGCGACAAATCAAAATCCAACGGTGTGTTCTTGTAGGTCTTTGCGTGTGGCGTGGCGAGCCAGTTCAAATAATTTTCCAGCTTCGTGTAGCCGTTCGCGTCCACGGCGTTGTTGTCGGCCACTTGATAATTGGAGCCAACGCTCAATTCCCATTCGTCCGGCATGCCGTCGCCGTCCGAATCCGCCGGGGCGCTGCCGCCGGTGATGCTCCACGCGCGAATCGGATCGCCGGTCCACGCGTTGGTCGGGTCGGTGTTGGCCATGTAAAGCGATGCGCCCGGCCCGCGCGTGCCGAGCGATTGCGCCTGCAAAATCAATTCGGCATCCAGCGGGTCGCGGTTCAGTGAACATCCCGCCTGACAAACGACTTTGTGATACGCGAGCGCCGCGCTGTCCACCGTCACCGGAATCGAGGGAAAACAAATTTGTGTCAGCGACACGCTGGGGGCAAAACTGCCGGAGCCGGCCACCAGGGGAACACCGTCGAGTTTGCCGTTGAGATTATTGTCCCAATAGTTGCCGCTCAAATAATAAGTTCCAGCGTTGGTGCCATTCACGTTCACACCGGTATTGACGGAATTAGCGTTCGAGCCGGGGCCGTTGATCTGATAATTGCCGATAAAGTCAACCAACTCTTCACCCTCGCCGTAAATGCCCAGCCGAAAATTGTAAACGACGTCGTTGATGATCTGCATGTTTCCCCAAGCCTTCGGGTCGCGACCGGCATTGTCTATGAATAAATTGTGGTGAAAGGTGAGATTCACCGGCGACCAGCAGAGCGCGCCGAGTTGATGCCAGACGCTCGCACCGATGATGCATTTCTGCACCGTGATGTCAGTCGGCTGCTCACCAGTCGAGGGATTGTAAGTGATCGAGAACGTCTGCCAGTTGCCGACTTCAATCGAGCAATGATCCAAAATGACCGTGTGCGCCGGTTTCAAAGCGAGCGAATAACTGTCCCCCGCTTGTTCATACCCCGCGCGGAAACGCAGGTAACGGATGACGATGTTCGTGTGGCTCACGGAGTTCGTCGCGCCGAAACCGTGGTTCAAATAAACCGTAGCTCCGGCAGTGGAAATTCCCTGACCCGGCGCGGTCTGGCCTGCAATGGTGAGGTTGTCCAACACTTCCATATCGGAACGAAGATTGATCACGCCACCGACATCGAAGACCACTGTGCGATTCGGCTGGCTCACGGCATCGCGAAATGAACCCGCGCCGGAATCCGCCAGCGTGGTGACGTGATAAACGCCGCCGCCGCGGCCGCCACTGGCCAGCGCGCCGTAACCTTCCGCGCCGGGAAACGCGGGGAGCTGGGCGTTCAGGTTGCTTGCGCAAACAAGCATCAAAACAAACAGGATGAAAAGTCGCGCGGTCGGCTCACGATTGGCAACGACGTCATGGGTTGCATCACGAAGCGCACAGTGACGCTGAAATTCTGCGTTGCGCTCTGGTTTGGCGAGGCGCTGCCGCTCACGACGCCAGTCAATAGATCCAGCTGGCATTTTTTATCACTCGGATCGAGCAGAGATTTCCGAGACTTGAGATTGGGGGTTAGTTTTCATTGGATCACCTTGATTGATTAAATGACGGCGCAAATCTCGTGATTTGGTGTTTTCAAGGCTGTAGATATAAGCGTAACCAAGAAACGGGATTTGTAACCTATCCATCTGGACAGGTATCCAACGCAAAAACGGAAAGAAGACCCCGGCCACGCAAGAATAAAACGGGTGACGTTACAATGATGCCGGTGTTCTCCAAAAGGTGTTTCCTAGGCTGACATGCAATTTCACACTTGCCTAAATTAAAAAATGAAGAAAATCGCACCTTTCGTAGAAATCACGAACATCATTTGACCGCCACCACCGCTTACGGAGAGATCAGCCGGTAGAAGATATTCGCCTTCGTCGGATCAATCGGAATGATTACATTCGTCAGCGCCGTCGAGCCGGGATAGGCGAACCAGAAGTTGTTGTTCGCCAGATTCACCGAGTTCGTTTGCAACATCCAGCCTAGGTGTGACACCGGCCAACTCAAACTGAGCGAGCCGCCGCTGACGGTGAAAGCAATGTTAGTCGGGTAGTTGACGCTGGTGATGGCGAGCGTGCCGTTGATAAAATTGAAGTTGTAGTTCGTCGCGGCGAGTGTGCCGTTGGTCGTAGCGATGACATAGTTGCCGGGTGAACTGCTACTGGTTGCAGAAGTGGTCAGGCTTGGAGTGCCGGCCAGCACGCCCGACGTGTCGCCGTTGACCAAGCCGCTGTAGCTGGCCGTAAAAATCGGATTGGCCGCACCATAAACCCGATTGGTATCGTTTGCGGCGACAGCCAGCGACGCCTTGGTGACAGTGAGCGTTGTAAAATTAGTGGCCCGACCAACCTGGTTGGTCACGACTACCGTGTAATTGCCGCTGGCCGCGACCATGGGCGTGTTCGTGAGCGCGACATAGACTGCGCCAGGAATCACATTAGTCTGGTTGTCATACCATTGATACGCCAACGGAATCGTGCCGGTCGCATTGGCAGTCAGCACCACGCTGTTGCCATAAATTATATTTGTCGCAGAGGGCGTGACGCTGACGGCGGGCGGAAGACCAACTTGAATCATTCCATTGACGGCGAGTTTCGAGGTGTCCCAAACCAGACCCGCGCCCGGCGTGGCCGGCGTGATGCTGGTGAACGCGCCGCTGTAATTGCTGGCGATAAAGAGCGTGAAAAAATTCCCGGCGGCAAATGCGGGACCGCCGTTGCTGATGCTCAACGTGCCGCCAAAAAATAAATTGCTGGCGACGAGCTTTGAACTAACGCCCGCGCTGTTGGCCGTCACGAGCAAATTTCCAGCGAGCGAAATCTGGTTGCTGATGGTGAGCGGAATGTTTAGCGCGGTCACGTCGAGCGTGGCGTTGTTGCTGATGCAAAGCTGGAAATTTTTGAACGTGGCGTTGCCCGTTAGTGCCAGTGTGCTGTTACTGACGATGAGATTGCCCGTGGCGGTGTTCGTTCCCGCCAGCACCAGCGTGCCGCCGCCGAGGCACGACAAATTTCCGCCGCCCGCGATTGGATTTTGGTTCGTGAGCGTAATGCCCGGAGCCATCTTGAACGTGCCGCCATTCGCGCCAATGGTCACGCCGCTGTTAACGTTGCTCAACGTCATGCTGGCGAGTGGTTGAAACGTGCCATTCTCCAAAAGAAATTGCGCGGCGTTGAAGCTGGCGGGATTGCCACCGAGATTATTTTGCGATGCGGCTTGCAGCGTCGTATTGCTGTTGACGACGAGCGGACCGTTGAAGGCCGAATTGTTGCCAGTGAAAACCATCAATCCGCCGCCGGTGTTCGTCAGCGCGCCGGAGCCGTTCATCATTGTCGCGTTGGTCAGGATGGACGATGACATGTTCCAAAAATTGTTTAACAGGCCGCCCGCCACCGTCAGATTTCCTGCGAGGGTGAACGTGCCGCCGCTAACACCTTCAATGATGCCGCCGCCGTTGGTGAGCGTCAGGTTGTTGATGGTGACGGTCGAGCCGCTGTTGCCCTTCAAATAAAGCCCCAGCGGATTCTGCACCGAGAGCGAGCGACCAGGAAACATCACGTTGCCAACGCTGGCTGGCGTGCGGAGCGAATTGGTGCCGGTAAAATAATCGTTAAGATAGGTCGGCCACTGGCCGCCGAGCCAATTGGCGCTGGTCAACGAACCGCTGTCGTATAACTGGTCGAAGCTGGAAATGTTCAGCAGGTCGGTGTTGGTCAAAATAAGATTTGTGCCGGTGAGCGTGGTAAAGGTAATGACACTCCACGCGGGCAACGCATAGTTGAAAGCATTGTTCGTCACTTGAATGGCGGCTCCGCTGACGAGCGACTGACTGGCGCTCGTGAGCCAAGGCGTGAGGTTGGTGAGCGCGGGAAAATTCGTCAGCACAAACGTCTGCGGCACGGGGTAGGCGGTGGCGTTCGCGGCAACGATAAAAAAGTTAGCCGAGTTGGTATCTTTGTAAGCGCTGATCAACGCCACGCTGGTGTTCGTCGTGCCGATCCGGAAAAAATTAGGCCGCACAAACCGGCTGTAATTGCCCATGGCAAAGAGCCGTTTGGCCGGGCTGGCGCTGTTGTTGCCGACGATGGAACCGTTGCCGCTGCCGGTGAGCCACCAATAATGATAGGCGTTGGCCTGCACCGTGGTCATAAAAAAATGCAACTCCTGCGCGACGGCAAGGCCGTTAGTAATGTCATCGCCGGAACCCAGATAATGTTCCGTCTCCCACACGGGTTTGGGCGTAGGCGTGCCGAACTGATTGAAGGGCGTGAGCGAACCGCCGTAGTAATGCGCGGCCAGGATATCAACTTGATTGGAAGTCGCGGGGTCGTTCATCGTGGCGGTGATCAAGTTGGTTTGCCAATATTCGTCTTCCGCCAACATGATTTTGGTGGTGGCGACATTACTGGCAGTCAAACTGGCATCAAGATAGGGAACAAAATCATGGATTTGCTGGTTCGTCCACACACAGGATTCGTAAGTGGTATTGACGTCTGGTTCATTCTGCACCGACACGGCATATAGGTTCACGCCGTAGGTATTCTTCATCGTGGTGACATATTTTGCCAGTTGCGCGGCGTAGCCTTGATAATTGGCGACACTGGAAACGAAATTCCCGCCGTTGACCGTGCCGCTGTCTTTGAAAGTGATGGCCGGACTCCAGGGCGTGCTCCAGACGCGCGCCCCGCGATCCCGAGCCTGCTGGGCGATGGTTCCTTCGGCGTCGTCAATCACGCCACCGGGCGCGATGCGCGTTCGCAAAAACGAAAGTCCAGCACCGGTGTTGGTTGAGAAGAGGAAATCCGCCGCCACCGTGGACAGCGCGCTGCCCATCCACGCGGACGATGCGCCGAATCCGTCAATCCGCTGTTGCGTATTGGTGTAATTGATGGTCACCGTGCCGCTATTCGTGGCCATGCCGACGAACTTGATGTTATCCACCCAAAGCGTGCTCGCGCCGGACAGCGACGTGTCATAAATGTGAACCAGGATGCAGTTGATGTCTTGCAGGTTGACGCTGCTGAATCCGTTTAGCGCGATGCTGACATGAACCCAGTTCGTGTTGCTGGCTGGAACAGTTGTCCCGCCACTAAAATAATTTTGTCCACCGCCGCCCACGGTTCCAAATTGCACGTTGCCGAAATTGCCGCTGCCGTTGACGGCGGAACCGGCGGCGAACCGGACGTCACATTGAAAATTGGTGAATTGGATGGCGCTCAATCCGGGGCTGATGCAATTGAAGCCATCATAGACTTCAAACTGGTTCGCCGAACCGCCAAAACTCGCCGCAATTTTTAACGAGCCGGAACTGGCGTTCGTGTTGGCGTCCATCGCGGCATCCCACGAGACGGATTGAAACGCGCTGCCAAACCAGTTCTTCCAGATGTTGGTGATCTTGCCGGTGGAATAGGTATTCGCCCCGATGCCAGACGGATCGAAGCAGTCAATGACATTGGTCACCGTCTGCGCCGTGGAACTGGTGACACATCCAAACAACAACGCGCACAGAAAAATCCGCTTCAGGTTTGATCTGGCAGGTTGGAAAATCATGCTCGGTAAATTACTTCAAGTTGGCTCGTTGCACAAAAAGCATTGCCCGGCAGGTTCAGCCCAAGGCGAAACACCGCACCGCGAACAACGCCGCCGGCACGTTCGGGCCGGGCGCGACGAGGCGCAGCTCCAGCACGTCGGTGGTTACCGGAGTTTTCAGGTGGATGACTTGGCGCGACTGGTGGTTCTCGGTGATTTCAAAAACGAGCCGCTCCGTATCTGAACTTTGCGAGCCGTTTGAGCCATTGCCGTTTTGGTGACCAGCCAGCGCGAGAACTTTCGCGGGGACGGCGACCGTCACCTCGCGCACGCAGAACGGCATCACGCGTTCGGGATGGCCCATCAAAACAGATTCCATCGGATGATCGAAATCGGAATCAAAACTTAACTCAATACGGGCGATGGTCTGCGGCTTGTCCCACACCAGCGAGATCACCGGCTGCTCGTGTGATAAGTCCGCGACCCATGCATTTGGCTGGTTCGTCGGGCGCGTGAAACCGTTCGTCAAATTCTGCACGGAGAAAACTTCCAGCGGCGGTGAAATTTTTAGCGCGAGATTTTTCCCTGCGGGACGGCGCTGCGGAATCCAGAATTCAAAACTGTCAATGCCGCTGCCGGCGGGCGGCTCTTGGCGCGGTGATTTGGCGACGGCGCGGTTGAACTTCTGCGTCACCGCCAACACGCCGGTCACGCGTTGGTCGCTCAAGTGGACGGCCACATCGGGGTTCGCCATCAAGCAGACGAATGCGTAGCGTGGCGCGTCAATCGTCGCGTCAAACTTCAGCGGCAGTTTGATGCGTGCGCCGGTTTTCAATTTGATTTCCTGCGTCGCCAAGGTCACGTCGGGTGTGTGGTTGTCGGCCTTGCTGCTGATGCGCAGCTCGGCGCGCAGCGTCGATGGCGTGCTCACGTCGAGGAGAAACTCCACAGACGGCATCGCGCCCGGCGTAACCGGCAGCATTATTGCCCACGAGGCGTCCAGCGGCATCGTCTCGCCGCTTGGCGCGAATTGCGACAACTTCAATTCGCTCGTCACAGAAATTTCCGCCGTGCGCGCCAAGTCATTTTCATCTTCAAGCGAGACGCCCGGAATGAATTGACCGATTCCGAGTAGTTCACGCTGCAATTCTTTCATGCGCGGCGCAGCCAGCAAATCGCGCGGCATTAATTTTTTCTGGGCGCAGATCGCCGCCGCCATGCCGACGGCCTGACCACCGTGCGCGCATGTTGCCATCACGCGCGTCGAGCCGAACGCGATGTGCGACGCGCTGATGATGCGGCCCGCGAGAAAAAGGTTTTTGATGTTCCGCGAATACATCGCGCGATACGGAATTTGAAACACGCCCTTCGAGTGCCATTGCTGGCAGCCGGGTTGGCCGCTGAACACGCCGTCGCTCGGATGCAGGTCAATCGCCCAGCCGCCAAAGGAAACGGCATCGTCATGGCGACGCTGCTCGACCACGTCCTGCTGCGTGATCATCACGTCGCCCTCGAAGCGACGGCTCTCGCGTTTGCCGGGAATTGTGCCGACCCATTCGAGCGTGAGCGTCTCGGCTTCGGGAAACTGGCCGGAATTTTTGATGTGATTCCACACGCCATATGCAACCTTCCACAACTCCCATTTTATTTTTTCGCTGTCGTGAATGGTGTCGAACTTGCCACCCCACTCCAACCACCAAAGGCGGCAGCCGGTGTCGTTGAACTTGATGTCGCGCCAGCGCGGAATCTTGGTGATGTCGCGCAACGCAAAACTCGGCGGCGTGAACTTCACCGGACGCCCCGTGTCCTTCGAGTAAAAATAAATCGTGTGGCCAAGCAGTTCGTGGCTGGCTTTTTCCGGGGCGAATTGTTCGCCAAACTCGGCGCAGGATTCCGAGCCAATGCGGAAGGCCGCACCCGCGAGAAAACCCACGATGCCGTCGCCGCTCGCGTCCACGATCAGCGGCGCGGTGATTTCGTAAGTGGTGGAATTTTGCGAGCAGAACGCGCTGACCGTTTTGATGGTGTCCGGGTCTGACTTTTCCAAATCGTGAACAGCGGTGTTCAGCAGCAGCGTGATATTCGGCTCGTTGACAACCATTTCCAAAATGACGGTGTCGAGGATGAGCGGATTGCCTTCGGGATTGCGAAACGTATTTTCGACAAGTAGTTCATCAATCACGCCGCCTTCGCGCGCCCAGCGGTTGTTGTTTCCCATGTGGGATGTCGCGCCGAGAATCCACAGGCGCACTTCGCTCGAAGCATTTCCGCCCAACACGGGCCGATCTTGAACGAGCACGACTTGGCTGCCCGCCCGCGCTGCCGTGATTGCCGCGCACACGCCCGCCAAGCCGCCGCCGATGACGGTGAGACTGGCGGTGAGGCGTTCGGTTTTTAATTCTCGGGAATCAATTGGCGGTGACTGGATCAAACTTAAAGATTGTGTCAGGGTTGGCCAGCGTAGAAATAAATATCCAAGCTGGGCATTTGCATTCTGGGCGCGGCGGAAAATTTCACGAACTTGGCCCATTCCACATGACCGTCGGTGTAACCTTCAGTCTCACCCGTGGGACCATTTTTCTCGTAGTGATTGCCTCCATGTTTGCCATCGGATCGCACCCAGCCACCAGCATATTTCCGACAGACATCGGTCCAAAGGATGTTGTAATAGGCTCGGTCGGTGGTCTTCATTGGAAAAATGGGGAGATGGAACCGGAGATTGTCACCGCCCGGCAACACGCCATTATTGGGGTAATACGAGCCGATTTGCGTGACGTCATTATAAGCGGGATAACCCGCAAAATAGTCATACCCCATCACCGTGTCAGAGGTCACCGGCCCCGTGACTATTCCATCAACGAAATACCAGAACGCGTCTGCGTTCCAGTCCGGGTTTGAAGGGCAATAAAACGACGCCCGCTGAACCTTGTAATTCTGAACAATTGCATCGCGGAATGCGGCTCCGATGTAATAAGGCTCGGAGCGGCCGTCATTCGCGAATTTATCCAGCGAGTCACCGGCATACATAAGGCTGGCGAACGTCTGCTGCTTGATGTTGTTGGTGCAGGCAACGCGCTTGGCGCGCTCCTTGGCGCTGGCCAGTGCGGGCAACAACATCGCGGCCAAAATCGCAATGATGGCAATGACTACTAATAATTCGATAAGAGTAAAACCTGACTGGCGGTTGGCTGGAATGTTTTTCATTTGAAAAAAAAGTTTTGTGATTATTTAGAATATTCTTAGGAGAATATTTTTCGTCTACTTCAAGGGTTTTGACTTCCTGGATAGTGACTAGCGATCCATTGCCGATCAACCGGACTGCCGCTGTTCGCCGCTGATTGGCTTGCACCTCCAGAATCCTTGTTTTGAGTAGTGTCGTTGGCATAGGCAATGGTGTCGCCGTTCTGCCATTTATGACTTTCAGCGTGTCCGTCGCAAAAATTGAAACAGGCGGATGTGATATGAAATGCCGCCGGTGAATCTTGAAATTGCGCGTCCTTGAAATTGAGGCTGGCCGTGCCGAAGTTATTCATGCCCCATGAACCAACGTTTTCTCCGCGCATATCCGCACCTTCGACCCAGATGAACTTATCACTTGGCCGGGTGATCCCGGTTCGTTTGTAAAGCGTGCGGGAATCATTGTAATAGGCGCCTTCACCGTTCAAGAAGGCGGCTCCAGAATAACTATCCCAAGAGTAACACCCCTGTGGATCTGGTGCATTGACGTGCAATTGATGACGCTTGTCGCCGGGGCAATGCACCGTATCCGCATTTTTACAATACCTGAACAACGGTCCTTCAATCGTCACTCCGCCTGACAAGTAAGGACGTTGAAAACCCATTTCTGTGGCCAGCTTCCAATTGGACTCAGTGTTTGGCGGCAGCGCTAATCCGGGGATGACCATCTGCCCGTTTTTTATGTCAGTCCGCCAGGGAATGCCGTGACTTTGTGGAGAAGTCAGCGACCCGGCCACCCAAGTGTTGAGATTGACCAGCAAATCATTGTTGTCATCCGCATACATGATCCAAGCCAGGGCGAGTTGCTTTTCATTGCTCAAGCAAGCGGCAGCCGTGGCCTTCTGTTTCGCTTTGCTCAATGCCGGCAGCAGCATCGCGGCGAGAATGGCGATGATGGCAATCACCACCAGCAGTTCAATCAGCGTAAAACCTTTTCGGTGGATGTTAAGATTTATTTTGAACTCCGGTTGTTTCATATCATTTTTGAATTGCCGGCTCGCAGCGCACTCCAACGCTGCGAGCCGGTCGACCTCACCCACTTTCCCATTCACCGCCAAAACCCGACTGGCGGAAATTATTTAATCAGCTTCATGGCTCACGGATAAACGAGGCGGAAGAACACGTTCGTCTGCGACGGATTTATCGAGATCGGCACGTTCGTCAGCGCGGATGAACCGGGATAGGGAAACCAGAAATTGGTGTTCGCCAAACTCACCGAGTTCGTCTGTAACGTCCAGCCGAGGTGATCCGCCGGCCACGAGAGATTGAGCGTGTTGCCGCTCACGCTCACGACGATGTTCGTCGGATTCGTGTTCACCGCCGGAACTACGGTGATGCTGCCATCTACCGCCAAATTATTCATGAAGGCCACACCCGTCGGCGGCACGATAGTCAGCGCGTTGCCGTTCAAAACGGGCTGGCTGAAGAGGGTGAAGGTATCACCAACAACCAGCGCCGGGCCGAGGTTGCTCACGATGAGTGAACCGCTGCCGCTATTGGTCAGTGCACCGGAAACATAGATGACATCGTTCGACTGCGCTTGTCCTTTATTGAGGTCGAACTTCAAGTTGCCATTCAAGTTAAGGTCGTTATTGAAGGTCAACGTGCCGATACTGAAACCGCCTGGAACAATTGTGCCGCTCGCAACAACGTTGCCTGATACACTCCCAAAGCCCTGCAAGCTTTGCGCTGTAGCCAATGAAAAATTCACGCCGCTGACATCAAGCATCGCGCTGCTGTTGGCCAGATTGATGACGGGCGTGTTGGAGATGGAACCCGCATCCGTCAACATCAGCGTGCTGCCGGTGATGGTGGTGTTGCCAGAATAGGTGTTGTTGGTCGTCAGCGTAAGCAGTCCTTTGGTCTGGGTCAAAGCGACTTTGCCGCCTGCGATGCCGTCGTTGATGACGCCGCTCAAAATGCCGCCTGTCGTCGCGCTCAAAGTTCCAAGCGTCAGCGTATTGGTATTTCCTGCCGTGGCCGTGCCGGTGATATTGCCGTAGATGCCCAGCCCGGTGTTTTCCAAACCGAAGGTGGCATCGCCAAGCAAAGTTACATCGCTGTAAAGATCGCCGGAAGTAACTCGAATCGCCCCGCGACCCTCATTGTTGCCGATGCCGACTACGGAAACCGTTTTGAAAGTCGCCGGTTGCGAGATGAAGAGGGTGCTGGCGCTTTGAACGTCAACGGTGACATTGGTGGCGGTGACGCCGTTGGCGTTGAACTTGTCGCCCGTGTTGCCGGTGTTCGCCACTTGGACAGTGCCATTGAAATTACCGATGTCGGACAAGTAGCTATTACCTGGCCCGGTGTTGGACATGAACAATTGCACCGTGCCGCCGCCGAGCAGCGTGTTGGCAAAAGTCGTTGTTCCCGAATTGCCGCAAATAATCTTCAACGTAGAACCGCTGTTCACAGTTGCCGCGCCACTGCCCACGCCGGTGGTGGTGTTGATAACGAGGCTGCCTGAGTTTGTGTTGAGCACAGTGCCCCCGCTGTAACTGTTGGCTCCCGTGAACGTGACCGCATTGGTGCCGGACTTGGTGACGCCAATTGCGCCGTTGATCGCACCACCGGAAACCGTGTAGGCGCTGACCGAGTTACTGAAAAGAACGCTGCTCGGTGACACCGATGAACCTTGAACCGCCACGGTGAAGGAACTGGCCGTGTGTAAACGGCGGTTGAAAAGTGCGGCGGGTGGCGCTCGAAAAGTGCTGCACCCTCCGGGCAAAGAAGACTGGTTTTTCAGGTTTTCGTCAAGCTGTTGATTCCGCTTCGAGGTAGAAGCAGCAGGC
>TBL_comb47_HYPODRAFT_10004991_pt1 | contig 15042 bp, 14 predicted proteins | sample TroBogypolimnion_40_FD_10682 | JGI IMG/M metagenome (IMG submission 10682)
GACTTGTTTCTAGCAAATTCTGAAATTCTAATTATAGACATTCCACCTAAATTACGTGGCGATTCAAAAGAAAATTTTGTTGGAAAAATTCAAACATTAGTGTCATTTATTGAAAAATCATCAATAGAAAAAGTGCTTTTTGTAAGTTCAACATCAGTGTACTCCGATGACAATTCCACCATTACAGAAGCATCGGAACCTCGTCCTGATTCAGAAAACGGCAAGCAGTTGTTAGCTTCTGAAAGGCTTTTACAAAGTAATACCAATTTTAAAACAACTTTAGTTCGTTTTGGTGGATTGATTGGAGACGATAGGCATCCTATAAAATTTCTAGCTGGTAGAAAAAATATCGAGAACCCTGATGCTCCCATCAATATGATTCATCAAGAAGATTGCATTGGGATTATCGAAAAAATTATTCAAACAAATTCTTGGAACGAAACATTCAATGCAGTAGCTCCCTTTCATCCCTACCGAAAAGACTATTATACTCAAAAAGCAATCGAATGGAATTTACCTTTGCCTGAATTTAACAATATTAACCCTTCCGTTGGAAAATGGATTGTAAGTGCAAAAATTAAAGCCGTTTTAGACTATACCTTTAAAAAAGAACTATAATGAACGTAAACGATTTGATCGGAACAATTGGTGTTGGATTGATACTCCTTGCCTATTTTTTAAATATGTTTTCTTTAATTAAAAGAGATGGAACGCTGTATTTCACCATTAACATTCTTGGCGCTGGGATTGCTTGTTTAGCCGCTGTTCTTATTCATTTTATGCCGTTTATACTGTTGGAAGCGGCTTGGGTAATTGTGAGTGTTATTGGATTGGTTAAAAACAAAAAAAAACCTCAAGATTTCTCTTGAGGTTTTTTTTTACTATTGTTTCTTACCAGATTTTCACTCTTTTATCTGGTGCTACATACATTCCGTCACCTTCTTTAATGTTGAAGGCTTTTGCAAAAGTGTCCAAATTTAATAATGGCACATATCCACGGTAATTTGCTGGTGAATGTGGATCAGTTTTTACTTGATTTTTCAAGGCTTCATCACGAATTTTTCCTCTCCAAATGGTTGCCCAAGAGATGAACAAACGTTGTTCTGGGGTATATCCATCAATCAATCCTGGATTCCCTTTTTCTTTTAAATACAATTGTAAACCATCATAAGCGGCGTTGATTCCACCTAAATCTCCAATGTTTTCACCCAATGTAAATTTACCATCTACATGTATTCCAGGTAGTGGCTCTAAAGCTGAATATTGAGCAGCTAATGCGCCACCAAGAGCTGTAAATTTAGATAAATCATCTGCAGTCCACCAATCAATTAGGTTTCCTTCTGCATTATAACTAGCTCCTTGATCATCAAATCCGTGAGATATTTCGTGACCAATAACAGCTCCAATTCCACCATAATTTACAGCTTCATCCGCTTTGTAATCATAAAATGGTGGTTGTAAAATAGCTGCGGGAAAAACAATTTCATTATATGATGGATTGTAATATGCATTTACCGTTTGAGGCGACATTCCCCATTCTGTTTTATCCACTGGTTTGTTTAATTTTTCTAAATCTTTCTTCCATTCCCAACTAGAAACATTTCTTAAATTATCAAAATAACTTCCACCTTCAGCTGGACTTTTAACAGTTAATGCTGAATAATCTTTCCATTTGTCTGGATATCCAATTTTGATAGTCAATTTGTTCAACTTTTCAATAGCTTTCAATTTAGTTTCTGGAGACATCCAAGTTAAATTATTAATTCTCGCTTTATAAGCACGAATAATATTTTGAATCATGTCGTAGGCTTTTGTTTTTGCTTCAGCAGGAAACATTTTTTCAACATATAATTTTCCTAAAGCTTCGCCTACGGTTCCATTTACTACTTGAAGTGCTTTTTCATGACGAGGTCTTTGTTTTAAAGCACCCGTTAATGTTTTGCCATAAAAATCAAAATTAGCAGTTTCAATTGCGGTTGATAATTGACTTGAAGCACCTTTTAACAACATCCAACGCATATAAGCTTTCCAATCTTCAACTTTATTTTCAGTAAAAATAGTTTGCAAAGCAGCCATATATCTAGGTTGAGAAACGATAACAGTATCAATTTTTGCAATTCCAATAGTCTTAATATAATTATTCCAATCAATCACTGGAACCATTTTTTTCAAATCAGTAATTGAAGTTGGATTGTATTGTCTTTTACTATCACGTCTTTCTACTCGGTCCAATCTAGGTTTAGACATTTGAATTTCTAATGCCAAAATTTTATCCGCGTCTGCTTTTGCTTTTTCTGGCGTTTCACCCAAAAATTGAAGCATTTTTGCTACGTGAAGCACATATTTATCTCTTTTTTCTTTTGAATCTTTGTCTTCAGAAACATAATAATCTCTGTCGGGTAATCCTAAGGAACCTACTCCTAAGCTAACCACATTTCTAGTACTGTTTTTTTCATCAGCACCAATTCCAAAACCAAAGAATCCAACGCCACCACCGTGAGCTTCTTCTTCCATCATTAATTTTTGCAAATCTTGGATGTTTTTAACCGCATCAATTTTTGCTAAATAAGGTTTTAATGGCAAAATACCTTGTTTGTTTCTAGCTACAGTATCCATAGCCACTTTGTACATGTTGATGGCTTTCCCTTGGTCAGTAGTTGATTTATACTTTGGATCTTTTGACGCTGCATTCAATATTGCCAAGGCATCTTTATCAGTGTTTTGACGTAATTCATCAAAACTTCCCCAACGAGTTTTATCTGCTGGAATTTCAGTGTTTTTTAACCAAGTTCCATTGACAAATTTGAAGAAATCATCTTGAGGTCTAATTGTTTTATCCATTAAATCTAAACGTAAACCTGGTTTTTGTTGCGCATTACCTTGGTGTAAAGCAAAAAGACTTGCTGCCAAGAAGCCAAACTTAATTGTAGTTTGAAGTTTCATATTATATTATTTGATTGTTGGCACAAATCTATTAATTTTTAGTTTACAAAATGATAAAACAGCTATAAACCATTTAGTTTATCTATTGAAGTTCATTAAATACAAAAGTTGTTTTTGTAGATTTGCAAAAAAAAATGTTGTCACTAGTTAAGAAATATAGAATATTCATCAGTTTTTTTGTGATTTTTTCAATCATAACAATCTCTGCTTTCTACATGGTCTTGAACCCAAGAAAATCTTTATCAGTGTATAATCCTAGTGATGTTAATCCAGAATTAGTGGATTCTACAGTACAATATGTTGCACTTGACCACACCATAGCCGATTTTGCTTTTACCAATCAAAACGGAAGAATAATAACTCAAAAAGATTACGAAGGTAAAATTTATGTAGCCGATTTTTTCTTCACCACTTGTCAATCCATTTGTCCAAAAATGACCAACAATATGGTTTGGTTACAAAATCAAATTAAGAATAATCCTAAAGTGATGTTGCTTTCACATAGTGTTACACCAGACATTGACAGCGTTCCTGTTTTGAAGAAATATGCGATTGAAAAAGGGGTGATTGACAGCAAATGGAACTTGGTTACTGGAAACAAAAAAGACATTTATTACATAGCTAGAAAGTCTTATTTAGCAGTAAAAACTGGAAAACCTTCTGAAATGTATGATATGGTACATACAGAAAACTTTGTTCTAGTGGATCCAAAAAGACGGGTTAGAGGCTTTTATGATGGGACCAATCTTGATGGCCCAACCAAACCTGGTATTAAGAATGTTAAACAACTTTTAGAAGATATTAATTTTCTTTGTCAAGAAAAAGAATAGCTTTATAATAAAATTATATTTGATAATCCTTTAACCAAGTTCAAAATAAAAACTTAAACTTGATAATTATCATCTTTTTTATATTTCAAATTGTTACTTTTGTATTTTAATTCAATCTAAATAAAGCCGTGCAAGTTACAATTGCTGATCTTAAAATAGGACAAAAAGGAACGATTACCGATTTTAATATCGATGAGGTTCCTTTGAAATTACTCGAAATGGGTTGTTTACCAGGTAATTCCATTGAATTAATTCAAATTGCTCCCTTGGGTTGTCCACTATATTTTAATGTTAATGATTCGCATGTAGCAATTAGATTGGAAATGGCAAAAGAAATAAATGTGCTGATTGAAATTAATATTTAATGGCACAAGAACTCATCAAAGTAGCTTTAATTGGAAATCCAAACACGGGGAAAACTTCTGTTTTTAATCACCTCACAGGATTGCACCAACAAGTGGGAAACTATCCAGGAATTACTGTTGAGAAAAAAATTGGGGTTTGCAAACTTTCTGAAAAAGTTAAGGCTACTATCATAGATTTACCTGGAACATACAGTTTAAACGCAAGTTCTATTGATGAAAATGTAGTGATAGAATTACTTTTGAATAAAAAGGATGAGAATTTTCCAGATGTTGTAGTCGTAGTTACTGAAGTAGAAAATTTGAAGCGAAACTTGCTCCTCTTTACTCAAATTAAAGATTTAGAATTACCAACCCTATTGGTAATCAATATGAGTGACCGAATGCAATTGAAAGGAATTGAACTCGATATTCCACTTTTAGAAAAAGAATTAAAAACATCAATTGCTTTAATAAGTTCTAGAAAAAATATCGGAATTGAAAAATTAAAAGATTTAATTCTAAACTACAAACACCTTTCCACAGAACCTTGTTTAAATGCTTCTGTAATTGATTTGGAATATTTCGATAAATTACGCAGAACATTTCCTAATCAGTTATTGTACAAGCTTTGGTTGGTAATAACTCAAGACGTGAATTTTTTGAACTTGGATCGAAAAGAATTACAAAGTTCGTTTACCAAATCCCATGCAGATTTACGACGATTACAACAAAAAGAGACCATAAAAAGATATCAATTTATTAATGACACATTAAAAATTGGACAAAAAATTGATTCTTCAAAAGCAACTGATATCCGTGCTAAACTAGATAGAATATTAACTCATAGAGTGTTGGGCTATTTGATCTTCTTTTGCGTTTTGTTTGGAATATTTCAATCGATATTTGAATGGTCAAAAATTCCGATGGATTTTATAGATAGTTCATTTGCTAATTTGTCTTCTTATGCAAAAAGTCATCTTCCATCAGGTGAATTCACCAATTTAATTAGCGAAGGTATCATACCAGGAATTGGTGGAATCTTGATATTTATCCCTCAAATTGTATTTCTTTTCCTATTCATTTCTGTTTTAGAAGAAAGTGGTTATATGAGTCGTGTGGTATTTTTAATGGACAAGATTATGAGGCGATTCGGACTTTCAGGAAAAAGCGTCGTTCCTTTAATTTCAGGAACAGCTTGCGCTATTCCAGCCATCATGGGCGCAAGAAACATAGAAAATTGGAAAGAACGATTAATTACCATTTTAGTCACCCCTTTCATTACTTGTTCTGCAAGATTACCGGTTTATGCAATTATTATTGCGCTGATAATCCCAAATGAAAAATTATATGGGTTTATTAGTTTACAAGGGCTAACCCTAATGATTTTATATCTTTTAGGATTTGCAATGGCAATTTTATCTGCATACATCTTGAATAAAATTCTTAAAATTAAATCGAAATCCTATTTTGTTGTGGAAATGCCAAGCTATAAGATTCCAATGTTTAAAAATGTTTCTATTAATGTTATTGAAAAAACTAAATCATTTGTTTTTGGAGCTGGAAAAATCATTTTAGCGATTTCAATTATCCTTTGGTTTTTAGGTTCTCACGGACCAGGAAAAGATTTTAAAAATGCCCAACAAATAGTTATTGAAAAAGCTAGCAATGAATTAAACCCTGCAAATATTGATAACCAAGTTAGCGAATACAAGTTGGAACATTCCTATATTGGAATCATAGGTAAATCCATTGAGCCGGTCATTAAGCCTTTGGGATATGATTGGAAAATTGGGATTGCAGTTGTAAGTTCATTCGCTGCTCGTGAAGTTTTTGTAGGAACATTGGCTACCATTTATAGCGTTGGAAGCCATAGTAATGAAGAAGCTACCATAAAAGAACAAATGAAAAATGAAGTTCGTGAAGATGGCAAACCAGTTTTTAACTTTGCGACAGGTATTTCATTATTATTGTTCTATGCTTTTGCTATGCAATGTGCTAGTACATTAGCTGTTGTAAAAAAAGAAACAAATTCATGGAAATGGCCGCTAATTCAACTGGTTTTTATGAGTGGATTTGCTTATTTGGTTGCGCTTATGGCTTTTCAATTTTTAAAATAAATTTTTATGCAACAAATACTTGTTTACTTCGCTTTAGGAATAGCCTTAGCTTATTTATATAATAAGTTTTTTGGCAAAAAGAAACCGAAAAAAAATTGCGGTGATGATGATTGTGGTTGTAACTAATCAACAAAAACAATATTAATATACTGCTCTTTTGACTTTATTATTCGTCCTTGCTTTGGATAAGGAGCAACTCCAATTCCTTTTATCTTTTTAGGAAAATATTTTTCAAACCATTTTATATTTTCAACTCTATTAGCCCCATTAAAAGTGATGTCTTTTTCTTCAACTAATTTCTTGTCTTTATAAACTTCAATCGTAGCCGAAACTTCTCCTGCCCAAATACAAGTTACATCCTCAGGACATCGTGAATCATCAAAAACATTTTTTAGTTTTAAATAAAATCCATTTTTAAGGATGCGCTTATTTTGAGTAATTTTAATTGTTTTTTGAGCAAAAACGAAAACACTAAAAAACAAAATAGATAATGTAATACCCTTTTTCATTGCTAATTTTTTACAATAAATAAAGGTATCGAAATTTTATGGCGCAATTTATCAACCGTAGTGCCAAAGAGGATGTCTTTTACTCCCGTATGTCCATGGGTTCCCATAACTAAAATATCAAAATTTCCTTCATTTACAATTTTTGGTATCGCTTTGTTTGGTTTCCCAAATCCTAATTGAATGTCAACTTTAAATCCTTTCAGCATTAGCATTTCTTGATATTCTAACAATAAATTTTCGTCTATTGTCGTTTCATAATCATCTACTTTCCCTTCATAAAACATTGCGCCTACAGTTTCTACAACATGGATTAAGGTGTACTTAGCTTCTTTCCCTCCCAATTCAAAAGCGCTATTAATAGCTTTCTCATCTGCATTTGAGAAATCAACCGCTATTGCGATTTTCTTTTTGTCATAAGATTCTGATTGTGAAAAATTCAATTCAAAATTATGGGGTAAGTGATTTTGTGTTTCGAGTTTTGCTTTGGTTATAAATGGTTTAAATACAATATAAAGCAGTAATAGTAAAAACCCAAAGGACAACGGAACAACGGTTAACCACAAAACCATAGGATTAGTGGATGTTTCTATCCAACCTTTTATTTCATCGAAAACCAAGTTTGCATTCAAAGAAACTATTATCAAAGCAACCAACCAAGAGGTAATTTGAGTGGTTTTACTAACATGAAATCCTTTCATTTTTGTCTTATCACTCACAAAATGAATCAATGGAATAATGGCAAAACCAAGTTGCAAACTCAAAATCACTTGGCTGAAAACTAACATTTTTCCAGTTGCACTTTCTCCATAAACCAAAATAACAACTACTGCTGGAACAATGGCTATTAATCGCGTAATAATTCGTCTTACCCAGGGTTGTATTCTTAAATTCAAATAGCCTTCCATAATGATTTGTCCGGCTAAAGTCCCTGTAATAGTTGAACTTTGACCTGCTGCAATCAATGCAACAGCAAATAAAATGGGAGCCCATTTTGTACCTAACATTGGAGCTAAAAACTGATGTGCATCTTGAATTTCTGCAACTTCAAACATTCCGTTTTTGTAAAATGTTGCTGCCGCTAAAATCAAAATAGCAGCATTTACAAAAAATGCCAAATTCAAAGCAATAGTAGAATCAATAAAATTATATTTCAATGCTTGTTTAATTCCCTCTTTACTCCTATTGAATTTTCTAGTTTGAACCAAGGAAGAATGCAAATATAGATTATGGGGCATAACGGTTGCTCCAATAATTCCAATAGCAATATACAACGCTTCTTTATTTGGTAAACTTGGAATTAACCCTGAAATAACTTTTCCCATTTCTGGCTGGGCAAAAATCATTTCAAAAAAGAATGAAAACCCTATAATTGCTACTGATGCAATAATAAATGCCTCCATTTTTCGAATGCCTTTATTGATTAAAAATAATAGTAAAAAAGTGTCTAAAACGGTAATCAAAACGCCATAAATCAATGGAATTCCAAACAATAAATTGATTCCGATAGCCATCCCAAGAACTTCCGCTAGATCACAAGCTGCAATGGCAATTTCAGCAAGAAAATAAAGGATATAATTAATAAATGGAGAATAGGTTTCACGAGAGGCTTGGGCTAAATCGCGTTGCGTTACAATTCCTAAACGAGCGCTTAAACTTTGCAATAGCAACGCCATCAAATTACTCATCAACAAAACCCAAATCAAGGTATAACCAAACTGACTTCCACCAGCTAAATCGGTAGCCCAATTACCCGGATCCATATAACCAACACTTATCAAATAAGCGGGACCAAGAAAAGCCAAGATCTTTCTAAATCCTGTTTTCTTGCCTTCGGTGGCTATCGATTGATTTACTTCTTCAAGAGATTTTTCCATAACTCTAATTATCCTTGTCAAAAATACAAATATTAAATTCTTTATAACATCATAACAAATCTTTATGATTAGAATCATTCTAAAAACAAGGATTCTATTTATCTTTGCATAAGATTTTTAAATCTAAAAATTGATATCTAATATTTAAAATTAAAAAATATGTATCCAGAAGAAATGGTAAAACCGATGAGAACAGAACTTTCTGACGCTGGTTTTCAAGATTTATATAACGCATCGGAAGTAGAAAATGCTTTAAAAGCTGATGGAACTACTCTAGTGGTTATCAATTCGGTTTGTGGATGTGCTGCTAGAAATGCTCGTCCAGGAGCAAAAATGAGTTTAGAGGGAGAAAAAAAACCAGATCATTTAGTAACGGTTTTTGCTGGTGTTGACAAAGAAGCAGTTGATGCTGCCCGCCAACATATGTTTCCTTTTCCTCCATCGTCTCCAAGTATCGCATTGTTTAAAAATGGAGAATTGGTGCACATGTTAGAACGTCATCACATTGAAGGAAGACCTGCTGAAATGATTGCTGAAAACTTAAAAGATGCTTTCGCAGAATTCTGTTAAAACTTTTATTCTTAAAATTTCAACCCTGTTAGAGTTTAAAACTCTAACAGGGTTTTTTAATAAATTTATTTTACATTTGCACTCGAATTCTTCCATTTAGAATTCTGTAAAGATGCGATATATCGCGTCTCACATTCTAACCTTAAACTGTTTATAGCATGCAACTGTATAACACCTTAAGCGCAGAAGAAAGAGCACAATTAATAGATGAAGCCGGTAAACAACGACTTACATTGTCTTTCTATGCGTATGCCAAAATTGAAGATCCAAAAAAATTTCGTGACGATTTATTTATAGCTTGGAACAAACTCGATGCTCTTGGTCGAACCTACGTTGCCAAAGAAGGAATCAATGCACAAATGTCGGTGCCAGCCGAGAATTTTGAGGCTTTTCGAGAAACTTTAGATGCTTATGATTTCATGAAAAACATTCGCTTGAATGTAGCTGTGGAACATGATGATCACTCCTTTTTAAAACTTACTGTAAAAGTTCGTGACAAAATTGTTGCCGACGGATTAAGCGACGAAACTTTTGACGTTACTAATATTGGTGTCCATTTGAAAGCAGCAGCATTCAATCAGATATTAGAAGACCCAAATACTATTGTTGTTGATTTTAGAAACCATTACGAAAGTGAAATTGGGCATTTCAAAGGAGCTATTACGCCTGATGTGGAAACTTTTAGGGAATCTTTGCCAATTATCAATGAGCAATTGAAAGATTTTAAGGAAGATAAAAATCTAGTGATGTATTGCACCGGTGGTATCCGTTGCGAAAAAGCTTCAGCCTATTTTAAACATCAAGGATTTAAAAACGTTTTCCAATTGGAAGGCGGTATTATAAATTATGCCAAACAAATCAAAGAAGAAAATTTAGAAAGTAAATTCATAGGAAAGAACTTTGTTTTCGACCATAGATTAGGAGAACGAATTACCGACGATATCGTTTCGCAATGCCATCAATGTGGAAAACCTTGCGATAATCACACCAATTGTTTGAATGATGGTTGTCATTTGTTATTTATTCAATGTGATGATTGTAAAGCCGCAATGGAAAATTGTTGTTCTACCGAATGTTTAGAAATCACACATTTACCATTGGATGAACAAGTAAAGTTGAGAAGTGGCAAACAAGTTGGAAATAAAGTTTTTAGAAAAGGAAAGTCAGAGAATCTAAAGTTCAAACATTCTGGTGACTTGTCAGATACCTCTTTGGCGACAGCTAAAAATTCTACTGCTATTCGTCAGAAAATAAAAATAAAAAAAGTACTTCTTGGCAAAGTAGAACATTATTATGTAAAAGCACAAGTTGGACTTTTCATCATTGAAAATCAAGAATTGAATGTAGGTGATACCCTTCTAATTTCAGGACCAACAACAGGTAATCAAGAATTAGTTTTAGAAAAAATGTTGGTGAACGGAAGTGAAAATTCAATAGCAAAAATAGGAGATAAAGTCACTTTTGAAGTGCCTTTCCGAGTTCGATTATCTGATAAATTATTTAAAATTATAAGTTAATGACCACCTCAGGAAAAATAGAGCTTATGGCTCCAGCCGGAAATTTTGAATCAATGCAAGCCGCTTTAGATAATGGTTGCGATTCTATTTATTTTGGTGTCGAACAATTGAATATGCGTGCCAGAGCAACGGTAAATTTCGTTTTAGATGATTTACCTGAAATCGCACGAAGATGTAAAGAAAAAAATGTTAGAACCTATCTAACCCTAAATACAATTATCTACGACCATGATTTATCCATCGTAAAAACACTTTTGACCAAAGCTAAAGAAGCTGGGATTACGGCTGTGATTGCGTCAGACCAAGCGGTAATAATGACGGCAAAAACTACTGGAATTGAAGTACATATTTCAACACAATTGAATGTAACCAATATTGAAACGGTTAAGTTTTATGCTTTGTTTGCTGACACCATTGTGCTTTCTCGAGAGTTAAGTTTACGTCAAGTGAAAAAAATTACTGATGATATTGAAAAAGAACAAATCAAAGGGCCAAGCGGCAATTTAGTAGAAATTGAAATTTTTGGCCACGGTGCTTTGTGTATGGCTGTTTCCGGAAAATGCTATTTAAGTTTGCATTCCCATAATTCCTCAGCCAATCGCGGGGCTTGTAAACAAAATTGCCGCAAAAAATACACCGTTATCGACCAAGAAAGCGGCAATGAATTGGAAATCGATAACGAATACATCATGTCTCCAAAAGATTTATGCACTCTTGATTTCCTTGACCAAGTCATCGATTCTGGAATAAAAGTGTTGAAAATTGAAGGTCGAGGTAGAGCTGCCGATTATGTGGCAACGGTGATCAAAACTTATCGTGACGCTATTGATTCCTATTATGAAGGAACTTTTACCAAAGAAAAAGTAACCACTTGGATGGAAGAATTAGCAACGGTTTACAATCGTGGCTTTTGGAGTGGTTATTATTTAGGTCAAAAAATGGGCGAATGGTCCGACAACCCTGGGTCGAGTGCCACACAAAAGAAAGTTTATGTTGGAAAAGGAATGCATTATTTTGTAAAATCAAGCATTGCCGAATTTAAAATTGAAGCATACGACATTAAAAAAGGAGATAAAATTCTAATTACGGGACCTACCACTGGCGCACAAGAATTAGTTATTGAAGACCTGTTTGTAAATGATGTCAATTCAGACAAGGCAACCAAAGGCGATAGTTGTACCTTGAAATTGCCATTCAGAATTCGTTTGTCTGATAAAATGTATAAAATTGTAGAAAACTAATGGTCATTGTTACCCTTCAAAGAGACAAGTGCATTGGCTGCAATTATTGTGTAGAAATGGCGCCCGCTCAATTTCAAATGTCAAAAAAAGATGGAAAATCGGTATTAATTAAATCCATCAATGCCAAAGGTTTTTACACTCTAAAATCAACCGACCATTCCATTGTAGAATATTGTGAATTGGCAGAAAAAGCCTGCCCTGTGCATATTATTACTGTAAAAGAAACGTAAGATTACTATTGTTTTATATACAAATTAGTTTATAACTAATGTTGAAATAGTTCTCTCAAACTTCTCCTTTTATTCAATGATATTGAACCATTTTACCTTCAAAATCCTCAATTCTATCAAAATCATAAATAAATGTCTTGATAACATGATACATTAATTTATTCTTTGAAAACAACTGCAACAAAAAAGCCTCATCCTCAAGTATAACTTTAGTTTTAATTACTTAGTAATTATGAAATCCTATTCTGAAGCATACAATGCCAGAGATTTCCACACCATCTAGGTGTATTTTTTTGTAGTAACTTTACTTTTTAGTAACATTAGTGCCATTTTTTTAGTAGTTAATATACTTTTTAAGTATAATAATTATATTTTTTAGGTATATTTAATACCCTTTCTTTGGTATTAAATATGTTTTTAAAGTATATTAATTATGCTATTTATATATATTATATGATATTTTTTGGGCAATAAATTGTATTTTAAAATCTAAAATTTAGTATTTTTGAGAGTATTTTGTGATTGTAACCATCACTAGAACAACTTACAAGACTTTGATAGTAAGAAATACTAAAACCAATTCTAAAAATAGAAGCAAATTATGAGTACAATAATCAACACTGGCGAACTACTCAAAACTTATTTTGAAGTAAAAAGAATTCGTCGCGCAGCACTAGCTCGAGTAATGGGTAGACCATTAAAATCCATTTTATATTATGAAAAAAAGAGCGACATTAAAACAAGTGTTTTATGGGAACTCTGCATGGCTCTACACTACAATTTCTTTATGGATATTGCGATACAACTACCCTCAGAATTTGCGTGTGGCACCGATATTTTTAAAGAAAAAAACCATCAAATTGCTGCACTGGAAAATGAAGTGGCACAATTGAAAAGAGAGAAAGAAATATTGATGGAGCTTATAAAAAGTAATAATAAATAGGATTCCTTAGCCTTTACTTGAATAGTATTTTTGCCTCCACGCTCACTCAAACACTGTTGGATTTTCGAAAAAAAGATTTATAAATCATTCTTTTTGACTTATTTTAGTTATTATATTCTCACTATTTTTTTAACAAAAACATGAAAATTTACACTTGAAAGTATAAACGAAAAAATACTATCTTTACAAACTAATCGTTATAGAAACGTAGTCTTGCACAAAAAACAAGACGATCTATATATATTCAAATTTATGGCTTGTACAAACTGTTCTACGGGTACCAAAGACGGTACACCAAGGGGATGCAAAAATAATGGAACTTGTGGCACTGATAGCTGCAATAAATTGACGGTTTTTGACTGGCTAGGCAATATGAATTTGCCTACGGGCGAAGCACCTTTTGACTGCGTTGAAATCCGATTCAAAAACGGACGAAAAGAATTTTACCGAAATACTGAAAAACTTACTTTAAGCATTGGTGATGTGGTGGCTACAGAAGCTTCTCCGGGTCATGATGTGGGTATTGTAACCCTTACAGGTGAATTGGTTCGCATTCAAATGAAGAAAAAAGGCGTTAGTCTAACGAGTCCTGATATTCTTAAAATTTATAGAAAAGCCTCTCAAAAAGATATTGATATTTGGAAGGATGCACGCGATAAAGAGGAACCGATGAAGGTTAAAGCGCGTGAAATTGCTATCGCCTTAAAGCTGCAAATGAAAATTTCGGATATCGAATTTCAAGGCGATGGCTCTAAAGCTATTTTCTATTATACTGCCGAAGACAGAGTAGATTTTCGTCAATTAATCAAAGAATTTGCACAAGTTTTCAAAGCTAGAATCGAAATGAAACAAGTTGGTTTTCGTCAGGAAGCCGCTAGACTTGGAGGAATTGGTTCGTGTGGAAGAGAATTGTGTTGTTCTACTTGGTTGACCGACTTTAGAAGTGTAAATACTTCGGCTGCTCGTTACCAACAATTGTCTTTAAATCCTCAAAAATTAGCCGGGCAATGTGGCAAATTGAAATGTTGTTTGAACTATGAATTAGACACTTACCTAGATGCTTTAAAGGATTTTCCTGATTTTGAAACCAAATTACATACCGAAAAAGGAGATGCCATTTGTCAAAAACAAGATATTTTTAAAGGATTAATGTGGTTTGCTTATACTGATAATTTTGCAAATTGGCATGTGTTAAAAATTGAGCAGATAAAAGAAATTATGGCTCAAAACAAAGAGAAAAAACGTGTTTCATCCTTGGAAGATTTTGCTATTGAAATTCTTGTAGAACAAGAAGCAAACTTTAACAATGCCATGGGACAAGAAAGTTTAACTCGTTTTGATCAACCCAAAAAGAGCAAAAACAAAAATAAAAATAGAAATAAAAATAAGATAACAGCTCCTAATGCTCTTCAAGGACAAAATCAAAATAAAAACCAAAATCAAGGAAATCCAAATCCAAACCAAAATCAACCGAATAGAAGACCTATAATTATTAAAAAGAATGAAGATAAAAAATAGCATACTGTTTATTTTAGTAGCTCTTTTAGTTATTTCTTGCGACAAAAAAAGGGTTTTTGACGAATACAAATCGGTTGGAAATTCTTGGCATAGGGATAGTATCATTACCTTCAAATTGCCAAAATTAGAAAGTGAAAAAAAATACAATCTTTTTGTAAATGTTCGCGACAACAATGATTATCCTTTTGATAATTTATTTTTAATTGTGTCTTTAGAGCAACCCAACAAAAAAATTTTGGTTGACACTTTAGAATATAAAATGGCAAATCCTGATGGGACTTTAATGGGGGATGGATTTACAGATATCAAAGAAAATAAGCTTTTTTACAAAGAGAAAGTAGATTTTAAATTGAAAGGCGACTATAAAGTTCACGTCCGTCAAGCCGTTAGACAAACAGGAAAAGTG
>TBL_comb47_HYPODRAFT_10004992_pt1 | contig 15042 bp, 14 predicted proteins | sample TroBogypolimnion_40_FD_10682 | JGI IMG/M metagenome (IMG submission 10682)
AGCCATATGGTCAAAATCAGCTACTTCTAATGGCAGAATAAACTCGTCTAGGGCCGCTTTGTTTTGCTCTTGATATTGGCTTTTAGCAACTCCATAGCGCAACTCTGCCAATGTGATAGAGGAAATGTAAATATCACCCACTTGATAATCATTGAACTTTTGCAGTATATCTTTTGGTTTGTTTTTAATAATTGCGATGCAAATGTTTGTATCTAGCATTAGTTTCATGCAAACATATCTTCACGAATTTGTAGATCAGGCTGATTGCGATTAACCATAAAATCACTGCTGAATTTGTCTAAGCTGCTAGCAAGAACGTCCCAAGAGTGATTGGCTGGTATTAGTATCACCATATTACCTAATCTTTTGATAATAACTTCGTCACCTTCAAATCGGAACTCCTTAGGCAGGCGCACTGCCTGACTTTGTCCATTTTGAAATAATTTGGCAGTTTTCATAAGCAACTCCTTAATATATATTTAAAGTATATACCAAAGGGAGGTGATGTCAAGTTGAGTTTTTTTGGTAGATTCTGGTATTCTTATTTAGCCTATTGCAGTACACGCCAGATCTTACTGATATGCTGCTTAATTTGCATTAAGGTGGTTTAGCGAAACTGCTCGGACAATTTGATTGGTGCTTGATTCTGCTGCTATGATGCCCACTTAAGATATGTGATGAAAACAAAAAAGCACTTATCTTAACTCATTGAATAATAAGTAAAAATAAGTGCTTTTTATGTTTGGCGGAGAACGAGGGATTCTTGAAGCATCACCTCGTTGCCATTGATTCTATTATGTTTTTTCGTAGCGCGGAGAGTTGTTTTGTAGCAACTCTTTGCTGCGTATTAACTAAATTTTTTAGAATTGTATATAAATAGGCTTATCAGGTCAAAGATTATGTATAAAGATGCTTAAAAACTGGAAATAATTGATACACGCCGTACCTTAAAAGTGAATGAATTTTATTAAGGCTTCGCTATTAATGTCTGCATTCGAGGTAGTAATAACCGTAATTTTACCGATGGTGTATTGAGCTACCAAAGTGAAGCCCTCTTGTCTGTTCTGGAGGTTTTGGTAAATCCATCAAGAAGTTGTGGGTTTGCGTGGAGGTAACTCCATGCGAAATCGCTAATGTTATGCGCAAATCCTTCGAGCATATTGCCCAGAGGAGAAGACTGATAAATGATACCGTTTGATACAAGACCTTGCACGACGCCATCATCGTAGCGGAGAACATTAGCGCGAGTTTGGTTAGAAATATAAAACCTTAGAATTTGCTTTTCGTCTTCTGTCAGACAGTTTAATCTTTCGGATACGCTTTTATAGAATGTACGCTTCTTCCACCAAGATTTAACGAAAGAAAGTGAGTCTGCAAGAACGGATACGACGAAGAGTGAAATTGAAACAACAATAGTAAACCCAAGTAATGCGCGGTTGTTTTGTGCAAACTCAAATACGCCGATGAACTTGAGAAGTCTCTCAGATGAAAAGAGAAAAAAGGCGGACATAACCCCAAGAGCTATTAAATAGCGTGGTGCTAGCTTCAAGAACTCAAGAAAAGTTTTTGCTGCTTCAGAAATCATATTGAGTTAAGTGTTACTGTTAGATTTTCTGGCTTGATTGATGGGTTATTCATACTATGATTGTGGGTGAGTGAATACGGTTGCATTCATGTCAATGCTGCGTTCATTTTTTAGAAGTTGTAGCAACAATGCCCTAATCTCTTGTTGTTCATTTTCAGTTTGAACATAGCCAGAGGGATAGTAAGATGGCTGTGTAATATACGATTTTGAGAATGGAATTTTTAAATCTAAAGCCATTAGATGAATTAACTCGGCTAGAAGCGTGTTTGATTTTTCGTGCCAACGCGCATTACTATCCTGAGTCGAACCTTGTTCTGTGTTCAGGTGGGCAAAATACAACCCCCATGCGTCTATTATATTGTCCTTACCCGCAAACACGAATACGATGTGATTTAGTGCTTGAATGTGGTCAGGGTGCAGTCGCGCGGAGCGCGTTGTCATTAAAGTTCGGAAAACAGATTCTTTTTGCTCTTGGTTTTGACGCTGTTGTTGCCTCCACTCGGATGCCCATATGGCCAAGATTGGTGCAACGAGAGTTGCAAAAACGATTGCGATGTCTGTGGATTTTAATGTCCATTCAATGTTCATTTTTTAAAGTCCAATTTGATAAGGCACAACGTTTGAATTAAGGGGCTCGCGACAGCTAGTCCCATTAAACGATGGGTTTGAGAGATTTTTTAGAAAGGATTTTCTCATTTGATTTCTTTAAGCTCTTTAAATATAGCAGTATTTAAAGACAAAGGCTATGTATAAGGTTGCTCAAAAAGTACTCCCAGTTAAGATAAGGTGTACCTTCGTCAGGACAAAAATATTCTAGGACTTCGATGTTGTAACTGGAGGCTGATTTTCTTTTATTTCCCTAAATAATTTAGCTTTGGTTTTGCTTTGTATAAGATTTAAAAGTGGCATTTTTTTGGACTAATTAAGAGTCACTTAGCGGCGTTTTAAATATGAATGCAACACTATATAAATTACGCCACAGCCCGCAGCTTAATCTCTGTCAGAACATTTACGATACTATCGACCTGTGTCGATTGAAATACACCCTCTGGACCTTGTGGGTTAATGTCAGTAAATGGTGATTCATACAGTCTATCAGCCTCCATTACTCCGTTCTCGGTGAGGTAATTCACTACAAGGTTTATAAACTCTATTTGGTTAGCTGATACGGATTTTCCAGATATGAACTGACTAAAAGCCTGCTTTGCTGTGTCATGGTCTAACCCCACTAGTGAGCGTATAAAAAACCCAAGTCCATTGCTTTGCTCTTTGGCTCGCTCTATCACTTCTTGAGTGCCTCCAGCGTCAAGTAGCATGTGCTCTAACTGCTCAAGGTCAGATGGTGTGATTGGTTGGTTACGTTTTAGGCGTTGCAATGATAGGTGACTCTCATGCGCCTTTAGAAACTGTCTTGCTTTTTCACGGAATCGTTCTATGTTCATACCAGTGCCTACATCAGGTAGGACAATATCAGTGCCTTCGCCTAACTCGTCCTCGAAGTCGGTGTACACCACATGCCGCTCAGCTTTATCAATAAGCTTAATCAGGGCTCGAAGTTTCTTTCGTGCTGATTCGAGCAATCCAACGGTGATATCTTCCCACCACTCTTCACCTGCAATAGCTTGTATCAGGACTAATTGCATTTTGATGGCTGGGATGGCTTGCTGCTCTTCTAATGCATTAGCAATTGCCATCACGCTCTCACGCAGACTAGTAAAATTGGTGTCAGCTTGCAGAAGAGATAACTGGGTACGTAACATGAGTAGGTCAAACCGTTTAGCGTCTTCGTCTTCATCCGTCAGCTCTGTAGGTAGCCCCGATACGTTATCTGCTAGGTCGTTTAATTGGTCGTTTGTTAGTGTTTCCCATGCTTCTGGTTTTGCGAACTGCTCAACAAGTTTGCGTTGAGGTCTCACCACAAAATTGTGTAGGTTCATTGCTGCAACTTGAGTGTGAAGATAGCTGGTTGTTTCTTTGCCTAGTTGAGCCTCTTCCTCACTGCCAAGCTCTCTACGTCCAGCCAGTAGATTGATTAATTGTAAGCGTGTTTTAAATAACCGCTTGCTTATAGGCTCGGCTACCGCACCATCTACTGCATCTGGATTCTGGCTAAAGAACTCAAGATTTTGGCAGTAATCAAATATGTAGAAAAATTCTTTGTGAACATCAGGTGCAAACAAGTTACGACACAAGCGGGTGCCACGCCCCACCATTTGCCAGAACTTTGTTTTAGACCGAACTGCTTTGAAAAATACTAGGTTCAAAACCTCTGGCACATCTATGCCTGTATCCAACATGTCTACAGAAATGGCGATATGCGGCATTCTATCCTTGCTGGAGAATGTATCTATTAGGCTCTGAGCATATTCGGTCTTATAGGTAATCACCCGTGCGAACTCACCCTTGTAATGTGGGTAAGCAATGTTGAAACGCTCAGCAATAAACTCAGCATGCGCATTATTTTTAGCAAAGATGATGGTCTTACCCAGCCTGTCACCACCCGCTACTTTTTGTCCGCGTGTCATTACATGCGCCAACACTTTGTCCACTGTATCGATGTTAAATAACCAATTATTTAGTGCAGCAGGGTCAACTTCCTTTGGCGGCACGCCGTCATCATTCCACTCTAGTGCATCCCAATCCTCTTTTTCGTCTTCGGGCAGGTCATCATATTTAATGCCCTCACGCTGAAATTTAAGTGGAACTGATACCGCTTTTGGAGGCACGAGGTAACCGTCAGATACTGCATTATCTAATGTATAGGCATCAGTAGGCATACCTCTCTCTAAATCGAATAAGCCGTAAGTATTGTGGTCAATTTCGTCTTTAGGTGTAGCGGTTAGCCCTACCAAGTAAGAATCAAAATACTCAAAAATAGCACGGTATTTTTGATATACCGACCGATGTGCTTCATCTATCACAATAAGGTCAAAATGCCCTACGCCAAAGCGTTTCTGGCCATCTGTGGCTTCGTCTATCAAACCCATCATCGTTGGGTAAGTAGATAGAAACACGCGCCCCTCAGTATTCTTTTCTGTAACTAGATTAACGGGGGATGAGTCAGGTAAGAATGTTTTGAATGCGTTGGTTGCTTGCCTTACCAGTGCCACACGGTCAGCGAGAAATAAGATACGTTTAGCCCAGTTGCAACGCATCAATAAATCGGCAAGTGCAATCACTGTTCTAGTTTTACCTGCTCCCGTTGCCATAACTACTAAAGCCTTACGTTGATTATCTTTCTCAAAAGATTCACCAATATGGCGGATAGCTCGGGTCTGATAGTAGCGCTCTACGATAGAGTCACTAATCTTTGCGGTGGCCAGTGATTTGCGTGTGTTGCGACGCAGTATCATTAGTTCAAGTTCCGCTTTTTTGAAAAACCCCTGCACCTTTCGCGGTGGGTAGCTGGCATCGTCCCACATCCAATGGTCATAGCCGTTGGTGTAGAAAATAACGGGCCGCTGGGCATACATCGTTTCTAGACAATCGGCATAAAGCTTTGCTTGTTGTTGCCCAACCTTTGCATCGCGCTTGGTGCGTTTGGCTTCAACAATTCCCAGTGGCTTCCCATCGTCACCCCAAAGCACGTAATCCACATACCCAAGCTCTTTATTGTTGGGCATACCCTGTACTTCAAATTCACGGTCTTGTGGTTTATCTAGTGCCCAGCCTGCTTCCTTTAACAGCAGGTCAATGAAGTAGTCGCGGGTTTCAGCTTCCGAGTAATCGTGCGTGTCTGGTTGCAGGGTATTAGCTTGCTTGGCTGCGGCAATTTCCTCACGAAGTTTTTTAAGTTCAGCATCTTGTGTCGCTTTATCTGCCAGAAGCGTAGAGAGTTTTGCATCTTTATCTTGTAGTTGTGTCTCCAGCTTTTGCAGTTGGTCTATCGACTGAGCGGGTGCAGTTGACGGTTGCACTAGTAGCGCTGTAGAAAAAGTCAGGCTTGGGTCAGGACGGGACCTCGTTCCATATGTGCGGGCTAACCAATAGCAAACATGAAACAGCTCCTTTGTCGCCGTAAGCGCATCGGCAGGCATTACCTTGCGGGTGCTGTGAACCGCCATATTGCCAAGGTCTTTAATCAGCTTGGTCTTGGTGAAAATAGCGTCACCTACAGCCTTACGGAAGGTGGGTTCATGGATTAGTGCACTTAGGTGGTCTTGATATGGCAGCTTGATTGTTTTGTCGTAGGTGTAGAGCCACGCCACCGCCAGTTCCAGTCCACGCCGCGCATAGAAGCACGAAGCGCGGGCATCTGTGTTGACCATTGCCTCCGCCTTTTTTGCTGCTTCAAATAGTAATAACCACTCAGATTGCAGGAAGGCGAAGTTGCTCATTTATAGTTCCCCACTAAAGGCGCGGTGTTGGAGGGAGGAAAATAGTGTATCTAGTTCTGCAAACTGCTCAAGTTGCATAGCCCTCTGCTTTTCAATTAAAATTATTTTTTCGTTAAAGCTGACCTGTAAGGATGTTGGTGGTAAAGGCAGCTTATAAGACCAAAAAGCGTCCATTATCATACGAGGCATTTTTGCACCAGCAACCGTTTCTGTAGCAAAGTCTACGAACCTTTTGGAACGTAAAAAATAGGCTAAAAAAGCTGGCTTAATTAGCGTTTCAATGCAGTTTAGAGGCACTAACTCGGTTGTTGCAAAACCATCAGCATCTGCCACGACTACTTTATTTAGATAGGGACGCAACTTTGAATAAAGCACTGTGCCAGCTTGAAAAGCAAAAGTAGATGTACCCAACTTGTCAGCGGTAACTTGCACTTTCTGCAACACTCTTCCTGTATTTGGCTCTATCTGGTCTAGGTTCAGATTCCACACATCTCCATCACTCAGAATAAGCTTACTTCGCCCTTTGCTTACGAGTTCTACAATTGGCACAAGAGGGAAGTTGAATTGATTGGTAACAGGGTCACCAAACATCTCAATGAAAATAGCCTGCGAGAGGCTGTCCAGTTGTGCCAAGGATTCCATGCGCTTCAACCGTAGCGCATTTGCTTGGTCAAGAATCGCAGCGATGCGAGTTTGTTCGGGGAGTAGAGGGAGGGGAATTTCAATGTCTTCTAATTGCTTTGAACTGATATTTGGCTGAGCAGCCCCAGCCATAGTGTTGAAAATCTTACTTTGGTAAAATGGCGAATTTACATAGTGTTTTAGATAACCCTTATGCAGCTTTTCAGGTGCAGTTACTTTGAAGTTACCAACCCGCTGATTTTGCAAAACAAGACCACAAAAATTATCAGGAACAAGTCCAATCTTCCCCGTTGTAGCACCAGACATTGCAATTAAAATATCGCCAGCCTCAATGTTATATCGCTCACCTTTGCCAACTTGTGCCTTTGGTATTAGTGCGGCTTTTTCAATGGAAACATTGCCACCCTGAATATCGGAAATCCTTATTACGGGAATTCCGTCAGTAGAAAAATGTTCTGATTTGAAGGCAAAGCCACCGATTACCTTCACATATTTACTTAACAATTCATGTTGTAAGGTCACCCTAGCAACTCCTCAAGTTCTTTCATGCCAGCAACAATCTCTGCTTCTAGCTTGTCCAGCTTAGCCATAATCACCTTGGGTGCTAGGTGTTCCACAACATCATGCACTACTTCTTTATAGCGGTTAATTGAAAGGTCATAGCCATTGGCGGCAATCTCCGCCTTGGGTACGCAAAAGCTTTGCGCTGTGCGTGAGCGTTGCAGCTCGTCTGCCTCGCGTTGCTTCCATCGCGCCAACACGTCTGGCAAGTTGTTCTTGGCATAGTCAGCTTCAGTGAGTGGTGTGGTAGGCGCAGCCCCTAACTTATCTTCAGATAGTAGCGGTTGCCGCTTATCGTCAAGACTCCAGCCATCCGCTTGCATATCGTAGAACCACACATTATCCGTGCCTCCTGAATTGGTTTTAGTAAATATCAGGATGGCAGTAGATACGCCTGCATAAGGCTTGAATGCGCCCGATGGCAGCGATATGACGGCATCAAGCTTGTGGTCTTCTACCAGCATACGCCGCAGTTCTTTGTGTGCGTTAGATGAACCAAAAAGCACGCCGTCTGGTACGATAATGTTGGCACGCCCACCCGTTTTAAGTAGTCGCAAAAACAGGGCTAGAAACAGCAGTTCAGTCTTCTTGGTTTTAACAATAGCTAGCAGGTCTTTTGCTGTAGTCTCGTAATCTAGCGAGCCCGCAAACGGGGGGTTGGCGAGTATTAGTGTGTACTTATCTTCATCGCCTGCATGGTCTTGTGCCAGTGAGTCACGGTAGCGAATGTCGGGGTTATCTACTCCGTGAAGTGCCATGTTCATGCTGCCAATACGTAACATCGTATTATCAAAGTCATAGCCGTGGAACATGTCACGGTGAAAGTGCTCACGAGCAACCGCATCTAAGAAAATCTCTGGATGATGAATGCGTAGGTATTCACCTGCTGCCACCAAGAAGCCACAAGTGCCGCTGGCTGGGTCGCACATAATATCTACGGCGGTAGGTTCTGCAACGGCAACCATTAACTGAATAATGTGACGTGGGGTGCGGAACTGACCATTCTGACCCGCGCTGGCTATCTTACCCAGCATGTATTCGTATAGGTCACCCTTTGTGTCACGGTCTTCCATTGGTACATGGTCGAGCATATCTACCACTTTGGCTAAAAGCGCAGGTGTAGGGATAGTGAAACGGGCATCTTTCATGTGGTGAGCGTAAGTAGAGCCATCGCCACCCATGTTGCGCAGGAATGGAAACACGTGCTCGCCAACCACCATATACATTTCAGACGGCGCTAGATGCTTAAATCGTGACCACCGCATATCGTTATAGTCGCGATTTTTATCATCCTTACCTTCAGGGAAAATTCGCCGCTCTATTGGTTTATTAAGGCGGGTAGACTTGTTTTCTTCTAGTGTATGCAGGTCATCAAGTCTACGTAGGAATAGTAGGTAAGTAATCTGCTCCATTACCTCTAGCGGGTTGGATATACCGCCCGACCAAAAAGCACTCCAAATACCATCTACCTGACTACGAAGTTCGCCTGTAAGCATGAAACATCCTGTTTTTATTTTTGTTGCTATGGTGAAAGTATTATAACCGTGCTTGACTGCTATATATTACTTTTCACAGTAGAGGTATTACTATGCAGAATTGAGGCGATGAAATGTTTTAAGCACTTCGATATCAAATAGCTGAGATGATTTGTTAGCAACTAAATTCAACGACTGCTTTAATTACTGATTACTTTTTCACATTACAAATTTCTTTCACAAAATCTTGCGCAGAGAAATTAACTGCTTCGGCTCCATTTAAAGCAATAATACTAGCACTCTCACCGAATCTCAGCCATTCATCATAACCAGCCTTACCTCGCTCATTAAAAGAACGTAGCACTATATATTTTGCACGCTCTATAGCCTCGTCGGCTGTTTCATACTCTTTATCATTCCAAGTTTCGTCATAATGAAACATGTCTATGACAAATACCTGGTATTTGTAAGTCTTGCTTTTTGTTTTCAGTAGCTCTTCATTCTTCATGTTCAAGAAACCCTTACTTTATTTGCCTCAACTTAGATTTAGCTAAGGATTGAAGCTTGCACGGCAGCTTCCAATCTTTCTCAGCTTAAAGTTATGCTGCAGGGTTAAATATTCTAATATTAATAGAATATTACTTTAATCTAATTAATGTACTAATTGATTATAAGTAGTTAATAGAGACTCTGAAGGATTTGTTGTATCTATTAAGGTTGTGGCTTTTAAATTCCCCGTATTTCCGCAAGCGTAGATTTTTTACTTTATTAGAATGCGTTTTTTTGCTTGCCAACGGTCTGATAGGTCGCGCAATTTATCCCTTGCTAGACTATTTAGTTCAGTATCAGCTTCAGTTACGCTTGCGAATAGTTTTGTGCCACCGCTGCGTCTATTGCGAATGATACGCTTGCCGATACGTTCGCTACTGTCAGCAATTAATAGTTCTAATAGGGTGACGTCTAGGCGCAATTTTCGAAAGTTGAAGTATGGCTTTGCCAGTATCGCAAAGTTAAACTTTGACCATTCTTCATGACTGGTAAATGGTAGTTTAGTACCTCGCAATGTTATTTCAATTCGCGCCCTCGGTTCGCAGGGTTTGCCTCCGTTTGTAGTCTTGAAGTAAACATGCTGATAACAATCTGAATTTTGGTCTCCGATACCAATCTGCCATCCTTCAACAAGCTTACGCATTAGTGATTGTAAGTTGGGCGGTGTGGAAAAGCTTTTTTCGCCCTTCATTCTGTACATTCGAGTTTTGTCTATTCGAGCTAAGTTCTTTGCCAAGCGTTTTTCATTCGTGTGGGTGTTAAATTTGTGAAAGATTGCCACTACCATCTCGAGATTCACGGTTGAATTTCTATTGTTGCGGTTATAAGCATCAAAGGCAACCTCAATGCCAACAACCTCAAATGGCTTGATTAGGCTATATTTTGATTTAATTAGCTCTACCAACCCAACAACTGCTTGCCAGCTATTAGGGTCTTGAATCTTTAATCTAAAGATAGTTGCCGACTTGCCTATATTGTTTGGGTCGATAGGGTAAGTAAATGCCCCTGTGAGCCGATATATGGCGTCGTAATGTGTCGGCTCTATAGTTTGAATCTCTACTTCAATCCAGTCCACAATAGCCTTGAATCGAAGACCAGAATAATCTTTATAAAGAGACTCTTGAGCCATGTTTATCAAATCTATTTAATCTCCAGCTCTTACCTGTGTCAATCGCTAATATATTTTGCTTAATAGGTTCTTTCCCGAAGTAAGGCATGGCAGTTAATACGTTAGTTATAAACTCATAAACTTCACGGACGTTGTATACAGGTCTATAGTTTCTTTCATCTTTTTGGCGTGCACATGGCATTAAGATGTAGCCTGCAATATTTTGCCTGTCACGTATGTTGTCAGTTAGAAAGTTTGTCCAGTTTCGGTCTGCTCCCAGTTTCATTCTAAGCAAGGTGGCTGCCTCAGAAAGTGCAATGGTTGGTGTATCAACTATCATTTTTGTACCTTCCTTTTAATTTCAATTGCCGCGCTATTAACTACAGTTTCATATTTGCTCAAATCAGGTTTTTTAAATTGTTTGGCGTTAATGCCCTTTGCTACTTGTCCTGCTTCTATAAGTTCATGACCAAATGTAATAGCTTCTTCAGGCGTCATTGCAAAAACCATTAGTGGTTCATTTATGATTGCTTGTACGAACGCTTGACTTGAGTTATCACTAGCAGGTTGAGGATTGGCACTACCACCCTTAAAACGTCTTCCTTTAGTGCTGCCGCCAACTTCGCCGATTCCAAATGCACGCATTGCTTCCGCTGCTCTGCCTGATAGCTTAATGGAGCCGATACTGCGCGATTTTTCAAACTCAACAAAGGCTGCAAGTTCTTCAGTCGTGTAAACGGTCATGCGCCCAAGCCGTTCAGTTTTGATGCGGTAAATTGCTCTGCGCGTCTGATTGCGGTTATTGTGAAGCCACAGCGACCATTGCTCCATTGTTTTTTCAGGTAGGTGATGAAATAAGTATTCCGATGCTGCCTGAGTGCTTAAAAGTTCTTCTGTTGTCATATTTAATAACTCCTTTAAGTGACTATGGTTTACCTTAACATAAAATCAAATACAAATCAATATGTGATTTTTATTTGCAATTAATGGCTTTGTTGGATATAATGAACACATATTAAACGAACGTCTTGTGACGTAGTCATTGTTCAGAGGGGTAAATTATGGCAAATGGTAAATTCGTCGCTTATTACAGAGTAAGTACATTAAAGCAAGGTCAGAGCGGTTTGGGACTAGATGCGCAAAGAGCAGCCGTTAATAGCTACTTAAATGGCGGTGTTTTTGAGCTTGTAGGCGAGTTTACTGAAGTGGAGACAGGTAAGGGAGCTAATGCATTGGATAAGCGCCCACAGCTTCGCACAGCCCTTGATATTTGTAAAAAGCAGGGCGCGACACTCATTATCGCAAAGCTAGACCGTCTTGCACGTAATGTGCATTTTGTTTCAGGTTTGATGGAAACAGGGGTGGAGTTTGTTGCGGCTGATATGCCGCAAGCAAACAAAGTGATGATTCAAATGCACGCTGTAATGTCTGAGTGGGAGCGAGACCAAATTAGCGCACGTACAAAAGCCGCTCTGGCTGTTGCCAAGACGCGTGGTGTGATTCTAGGCAAGTCAGGAGCCGTTAATCTGCGCCCAAACATAGAAGAGCGTCAGAGCCTTGCAAATGCCTTTGCTGAGAAATTCCGTGGTACGTTTGACGGCTTGAAAGAGCGTGGGTTTTCTCAAAGAGGCATTGCACTTGAGTTAAATAAAATGGGAGTTCTCACTCCGAGGGGTGGCCAATGGAATCAGACTCAAGTTCAACGTGTTATTTGTAGGTTAAGCCACGCCTAGTCACAACGATTTTTTTGATTGCATCACTTAAGTGCTAGTAACCTTTGCAAGATTGAATTATTTAGTTGCACTTAAGTTTAACTGAGTTTTGGTCTCCGTTTAAGCTAGCGATAATTTTTCCAGACTCACGGCTATATACATAAATTTCAGAAATTTTTACTTGAAGTTTATAAGAGGTGTTTTTTCTTTCAACAGGGTCCCTAATTTCAGGTTGAAAAAGATTTGTTTCAGACGATAGTAAATTAGGTTTTAGATTGGTTATATATAAAATTGCCAGATGGTCAATTTCCTGTTTTGCCTCTACGGCAGTCATTGGAATGTCCATGAAGCAAGATATATTTGTGTTGTAGGGACCATTGTCAAATTTTTCATTTAAATTTTTGCCAAAAAACTTTGAGCTCTCAACCTTATTAAATGAGATTTCGAATCTCGTCCCAGTATTTTTTGATACATCTAAAACTGCCCCGTATGCATTTTTTGCAACATAGCTTCCAGTGACCTCATTACTATATGAAAGTGTAATATCTGCATTCGGTACATCGGATTTACTGCCAATGCCTATGGATGAAGTTATTACACCTTCGTCTGCAATATATCTTGAGTGTAACTCATCAGTGAATGCGTAGACCTTTCTGGTTGAGAGGGGGGCAATTAAGTTATCAGGTTCAAAGGTACGTGTTACGTACTCTTCCGTAGTCTCGAATTGGTTTTTTTTGAGGGCTGGTAACTTATCAATTGCAATCAAAATTATTTCTCGCGGGTTATGCCCTAAAAATTTAGTAGGAAGATGTAAAGGTAAAATGAAGTTTTCATTAATAGATAAAAATGAAGAGACTTCATTTACCTGAATGACTGGCTGCAATTGCTTTCCATGCTTATATTTTTCAGCACATGAAGCTGTGACTGGTAGGGTTATTGTTAAGACGGCCGTTATGGCAGCAAAAGACATTGCTCTCATATATTTTATCCTGTCTGGATAGACGTTTTTTATGACGTATATGTTGTTTTTATCGAGGACTAATGCATACATCAAGCAAAGTTGCGTAGGTAGATTTGACAATGTCACGATTAGTGCGTGGTTGATTAGTATACATTAACGCAGAGTATAGGGTGTGAAAACACCTATCAGACAACGGTTTGGAATGAGATTTAAGTCGTTAAGACTTGCCACAGGTATGTCACAAGAGGCATTTGCAGATAAGTGTGGCTTTGCTCGAAGCTATATGAGCCGAATTGAAAGAGGTCGCGCCAACCCATCGCTGGACGCTATTGAAGTGCTTGCAGATGGTTTAGGTGTTAAGGTTAAAGAGTTATTCGAAACAGGCTCTGACTAGCTGTAAGTGCTTTATTGCTTGGGCATGTGTGAAAAATCAAGCCCTTTAAAATCAATTTTATTTATATTCTTAAATAGTGCCTCAATTGGGTAAGTTCCATAATCACCATGAGAATCAGCTCTGCTCTTAGTATGTCCAGTTATAGCATAATCAAAGTCATCTCTAAAGTCTAATCGGCGGCATTCAGTTATGAATAGGTGGCGAAATGAGTGTGAGGGGCTTATATTTTTATCGGTAATTTTTACTGTGCTTCTAAGGTATTTCCCCCACCAACGGCCAATGCTTGCTCCATAGTTGCCATCTTCGTTTTTATCAAGTATCGGGAATAACATGCCTTCACCAATATTAATGACATATTCAAGCAATCCTAATCTGACTAAGGAATTGTGAATTGGAACCGTTCTTTTTGAGCCTTCTGTTTTTAAGCTAGCTTCTTCATCAATCGTATCAATAAGAATGACATTTACTCCATCTATTACGCTAATTCTATCTGTGGTTAGCTGGCAAATTTCATCAAGTCTGGCACCTGTAAAAAGCAACAAAAGCGGTACCCAATAAACAGCCTCACCCCAACCCTTAGAAGCTTTTGTTATGTTGGGTCTCCAGCCACTAGCAAATATGGGTGAGTGAATAATTAGTTTAACTTCTTCTATTGTATAACCGCGAACTGGGGACTTAACAGACTTAGGTAACTTAACCCCTTTGGCTGGATTAAATCCAATCCAGCCTTGGTCAATTCCGAACGTGAATATAGTCCTAATCATGCCATGTTCTTTTTCGATAGTTTTTGATGATTTACCATCATTTAACATGTGTTGAATGAATCCAGTTACATGTGATTTCTCGGTATCTTCAACATAAAGGTCTGGATAGAGTTTTTCAAATCTTGATATGGCAAACTTAAAACCTCTTACGCTGGTAGCTGTTGGTTTATTAAACAGCTCCCATTGAGGAATTGCATCTGATAGACGATGTTTTTTTGATTTGGCTATTGTTACCAAAGGTATTTTGGTGGTCGTTATAGCGATTACAGGAGTTAGTGAAGGGGTTGCTGTGGATAAGGTGTGAGAACTAGCCAAAATGCGGCGCATGGTCTCGTTTTCAGCTTCTAACCTAGCTTGCTTTAACTCAACTTTGTGTTGGCGGTCTTTGGATACTAATTCATCTTCATGCTGAATTTGAAGGTCCTCAAGCTTAATTTCGAACTTTTTTTCTCGTATTAGCTTTTCTAGTTTATCAAAGTCCATTGCTTGCCCCCGCACTTCATTATCGTTCAATGCTGCAATTGCTTCCCTAAGTTGGAAGAACATGCGTTTTGCATATGCAGCATATTCTAACGCCATAGGTACAGCTTGTCTTTTATTTGCAGTAGGAAGCGCTTTTGTAATTTCGGATTTCTTGAGTACTGGACGCAAGTCTAAAGGTATAGAGATGCGAAATGACAGGCCAAAGCCTCGACGTTGCAGGTAAGGTGCCGTACGTGGCATATTGTATCCATAGGCAGAGTGCTTATGTAGCACTCTCTTGTAGCAAACAAGGAAAACCTACGAGAAAACAATGGGTTGATAGCTAAATCAACGTGTTAGAATTGTTGGCGGAGAGCGAGGGATTCGAACCCTCGATACAGGGTTAAGCCCGTATGCTTCCTTAGCAGGGAAGTGCCTTCGACCACTCGGCCAGCTCTCCGTTTATTCCAATTTCGCTTACATAGGCTTTCG
>TBL_comb47_HYPODRAFT_10004993_pt1 | contig 15038 bp, 11 predicted proteins | sample TroBogypolimnion_40_FD_10682 | JGI IMG/M metagenome (IMG submission 10682)
TGTGGGGATGCCTGGCGATTTATAATGCCACCATGTATGCCGTATCGCCGTTTTACTTTGTCGGCAGGCAACTGCTCTGGCTGGTTTTCGGCATGGGTTTGATGATGTTTTGCGCCCGTATTCCATTTTCTGTATACCGGGACAATGTGGAGCTTTTAACCGTGCTGTTTTACATTCCGCTGCTGGCTGTACTGATTTTCGGGGTCAGAATCAACGGCATGAAAGGCTGGTTTATGGCGGGCAATATTTTCATACAGCCGTCGGAGCTGGCCAAAGGCTTCTTCATCCTGTCGCTATGCCATTTCGGCGGCAAATTCCGGCCTGGAATGCAGCGTTTTGCGGGAATGGCGCTGATAACCCTGCTCTGGGTGCTGCCGATTGCTCTGCAGCCGGATTTCGGCACGGTACTGGTATATATTGCCGGCTTCGTCATTGTGTACTGGCTGCTGAATGGCTCGTTCTGGCATCTGCTGCTAGTCCCTGCGGCATTGTTTTCCATCGCCGGCTGGCTTATAAATTTCAATCCTTATTTATTAAACCGTGTTCTAGGTTATCTGGTTCCTGAACTTGACCCGCTTGGTTTCGGCTGGCATATCCGTCAATTTCAATTTACACTGGCGCGCGGCGGGCTCTGGGGGATGAAATGGGGTAAAGCGTTATGGGCGAATTCCTATCTGCCGCTCGCCCATAGTGATTCGGTATTCGCGTCGCTGGCGGAATCGCTGGGCTTCATCGGAACGTTTCCTTTGATTATAGTGATGGGAATCCTGGTCTTCGCTGTATTCAAACTTTCGCTCAAGGCGGAAACAGACTTCCGTAAAGTTTTTGTGCTGAGTATCGGGGTGCTGTTTGCGGTGCAGTCGCTGATTCATATCAGCGTCAACGTTACGCTGATGCCGGCGACCGGCATAACCCTGCCGGTACTAAGTTATGGCGGAAGCTCGCTGCTGTCCACGCTGATCTCGTTCGGGATTATGCTCAGCGCGGCCGGACGGCATGAAACCATCTCATCCAGTAAAGTCAATTATAATCAGGAATAAGCATTTTCAGGAGAACTATTATGGAAATCATGGGATTTGAAATCATTGACTGCCATATTCATCCATTTTTATGCCAGGAAACCAACACCGCATGGTTCCCCGGAACAGAAACTCCGGATATTTTTGTTGAAGAAATGAAACGCGCCGGAATCGCTAAGTGCTGCGGTTCGGTCATTAAAAAAATGACCAAGCCGTCATTCGACCAGATAAAAGCGCTCAACCGCGAAGCACTCGCATTCAGAGACCGGTATCCGGATTTTTTCATCCCGGGCATTCACGTTCTTCCGTCGTGCCCCGAAGAGTCATGCCGGGAAATTGAAGAGCTTTACCACCGGGAGAATGTCCGGTGGATCGGCGAACTTGTCGGCTATTTCATGGATTATCCATCATATCTCGGCGATGGCATGTTCAAGATTTACGATCTGATTCAGGAACTCGGTCTGCCGGTTAATATCCACCCTGCCGCATTCGATGAAATCGGCATCATCTGTAAAAATTTCCCGAAGCTGAAGGTCGTGATCGCCCATCCCTGCGACGGACAGGAAATGAAAGAGCGTTTTGAATTCGTGAAAAACCATCCCAACGCCTATCTTGATCTTTCAGGAACCGGCCTTTTCCGCTGGGGAATGCTGCGTTACGGCATTGATACGGCCGGAATGGACAAGATACTCTTCGGTTCGGATTTTCCGATATGCAATCCATCCATGAATCTCCAGGCGGTGTTCTTCGAACATCTGAGCGAAATCGAACTGGAAGCCGTGCTTTCCGGCAATTTCAAACGTCTTACAGGACTGACGTCCGGAACTTAATTAAAAAAAGCAATTTGTCATATCATTTGTCCATTATGCATTGTAATAGTTTAGATGAGGCAATATAATATCTATACATAAGCGAAGGATTGACTGAATATTTCTCTCTCAATTTACGAAACTTTTTAATTTTAAGAAAGGGGATTTGTAAAAATGTCAACAGCCTTGGAAATTGTGTCATTAATCGCCTTGCTCTTGTTTATTATTCTGGTTATCTGCCTGATTCCTACGGTCTTCTATGTACGCGGCAAACTGGCGGAGCTGATACTGGCTACCCAAAAACTGGAAGGTGATCTGCAAATCATCGTGCAGGACAGCCAGAAACTGGTTCAAAATGTTAATGAACTTACCACACGGCTTAACGAACAGATAGACGACGCAGGCAAAGTAGTACATGCTGTGGTTCAGTGGACTGACATGGTAAACCGGATGGTAACAGCAGTAGGCTCGATAATTGAGCCGCCGATTTCAAAAATTGCTCGAAATATAAGTCTTTTCCGCCTTGGACTAAGCGTATTTACGCAAGTTCTATGCGCGAAAAAATCAAATAACCAACCAACAGAGGAGGAAGACCATGTCTAACGAAAATTCTCAACTGGGTACGATTCTGACCGCATTCGTAGTCGGAGCTATTGCCGGAGCAGGACTTGCTTTGCTCTATGCCCCGCAGTCAGGTCAGGAAACTCGTGAACTGCTGGCCAGGCGCACACGTGAAATGAAAGACAAAGTAGGAGATACTTTGGAAGGCGCCAAGGAAATGCTGGTAGAAAAGAAAGCCATGATTGCCGCAGCATTCGAGGCTGGCAAGCAGGCAATGAACGAAAAAAAGGCTAAAGATTCCAATCCGGCCTGATACTGTTGAAAATAATGCGGCGGTTATCCATTTATGAATGGATACGCCGCATTTTTGCTGGTTTTGAAAAGCTAGCCATCAGGAGTTCTATTTCCTGGATATTTACTGTAATATTTTCTTACCGCGAGCATCATAAAGGCAATTGCAGAAAACGCAAATAATTTTTACCGTTCTGCGGTTGCACTGTCTAAGCTGGATTATTCATAAAAAATGGATGAAAGACGAAAATATGCTCAAAAAGAAAGATATTGACGATGCCGCAGTCGTAGCAGTGCTACGGCGAGGACATCGGCAAAGACTTTACTTTGAGCAGATTGCAGTATTTCGCCATAAGTTTATGAATTATTCAGGCTAAAGCGATGTATATGAAAAATATATTTGATTGGCTGAAGCAAAACTGGTGCAATACTTGCTATATCCTGACCGGAATAACCTTTTTAAGCGTCATCTGGTGGTGGTTTTATGTTGAAACGATCATGTACCGCAGTCTGCTGCTTACGGCGTTTCTGATCGTTTACTTTTGCGGCGGCAAGGTACTGCGGGTTATAATGGTTTTCCTGATCATGGCGATGGTTTTATTCGAGTGTCATTTTATTCTTCATTATCGCACAGTATTCTGGCAGATTGGCGATCAGATCCTGATTGTAACCTCATTGGCCGGTGATGCCGAGATCATCAATTACTTCAAAGTGATTACGCGGTTTGAGTATACAGCCATAGCCGGAATGATCTGCGCGACAACTGTCTTTGCCATTTTCATGAGGAAAAGCCGCCGGAGCCGCTGGGTACTTGCGGCGCTCCCGTTTTTTCTAGGCTACTGCTGGTTTTCCTACGGCACGGCGATTGCACGTTATTTTGAATACAAAGATAACTCAATCAGCATGCGCAAAAGGTCGCAAGCTCATTCATTCTCCGCTACCGACACCGCCAAACCGGATAAGAGCCTGTTGCTGATGGTACTCGGCGAATCTCAACGCCAGGATCATTATTCGTATCTGATCAACAAAAAATACACCTCTCTGCTCTGGAATGCCGAACATGACGGCAACATGATTTCATATACAGACATGACCACGCATGCCACGAAAACCCTTGAAGCGGCGGTTGCGCTGCTTACCCGCTCGTCAAACAATAACAATGCGGCTAATTTTTATGAAAAATCACTGATCACGGCATTCAAGTAAACCGGATACCATACTTACTACATAACCTACCAGCCTGCGCTTGCCGCCAACAGCGACGGAGTTAACGTAATCAGAGCAGAGGCGGATAAATTCATTAATCACGCGATAGAGAACCGCGCCACTAAAGAATATGACACCGGGATGTGGCCGTTTGTGGACAAAATCATCAAAGAGAATAAAGGCAAAACATTGATTATAGTGAAGATGATTGGAGTTCATCTTCCGTTCTACATCCGCTTTCCGAAAGAGTTTGCATTGTTCACTCCGACAACCAGCGATGAAGACAATGCGAAGAACAAGGAAATGGTCAGAAACAGTTACCGCAATGGCATGGTATTCAACGGGTATTTCCTGGAACGTCTGGCAACGTATGTCAGCAAGACCGATTATCCGGCGGCTATGGTTTTTATTTCCGACCACGGTGCCGCTCTTTATGATGACGGGGAAAATGACTATTACGGCACTTGCAAAGGTAACTATCATATACCATTTTTCATCTACGGCACTGATACTTTCTGGAAATGGACCGGCCGGCAGACCAAAGAGACGCTATACCGCAACCGGAACAAATCTTTGATCACCAATTATTTCTTCGAAACTATGCTGGATTTGATGCACATCACTTATCCAGGTTTTCGTACTCAATTCGACCTATGCGGACATGAAGTTAGCGATGTAAAGAAGCGTAAAGTGTATTTCTGGAACGAACACCTTAACTATGATTCATTGTCAAATGACGATGAAAACACCAAACCGGTGCCGGCGGCGTTGCAATAGACAGACATTCACCAGAAGTTGAAAATGCTTCGTGCCGCCGGAGATATCGCATCAAATATCTGTAATTCTCATTTCTCTTCAAAATAATACAGAAATATTTATTGAAAAATGAAACTCAACCAGTAGATTATACTGATATACGCAATTTAATTTATGGCAGCCATGAGCTATACAATACACGCCTGGAGGCAATGATGAAAAACAGCTTTACGAAGTATGTCGACAAGGACACTATTCTGGTCCTTGACGGCAAAACCAAATTTGATGTCCTGGATAAATTAATCACCTGTGCCGCGGACAAATCAAAAGTTGACCGCGACATTATCATGAGGGCTACCTGGAAACGCGAAAAAATGATGACAACGGGTGTTGGTTTCGGCCTCGCCCTGCCGCATATCCGCCTGACCGGGATTCCTGAACCGGTGGTACTGGTAGGACTGTGCAAAGAACCCATCGTTGATTACCAGAGCCAGGATGATCAGCCGATTCGCGTGCTCGTCTTTATCGTCGCCCCCGAAGGCAATCAGGAAGATTATCTCCAACTCCTCGGCAGTATTTCCAGAAAGCTGCGCAATGCGGAAATGATTGGCGAAATCGTTGAAAATATTGCACGTCCTTCACAGGTACTGCGCATTCTCAAGCGCAGAAGCAAAGAAGAAGGCGAATCCGAAGAATAGAAAAGATATTTTTAAGCTGAACTTCAGAGAAAAGATCTAAATGGTCTTTTCTCTTTTTTATATCCAGCTCAGAGTATCTGTAAACAGCAGTTGCGATTTACAGTTTGAAAAACATTTTTTCCGGTATAATGTTTAATGTCGATGGTAATTAACCAGCAACATTCAACCAGGGAGAAGATCATGAAGAAATTAATGTTCGCAATCATCGTGTCCGCTGCATGCTGTTTAAGCACATTCGCCCAAGAAGCAAAAACCGCAGCTCCGGTTCCCCCGGAAAGGTGGGATGCCTTCATTGCCGGATTCTGGTTTGGAGCTCCGGCCTCGATTGAAACTGCTAATGTCAGCGGCCTAAAATGGGGGTTGCCGATTTCCGCCGGTCACGGCAAAGTAGTCGGCTTTGAATGGTCGTTTTTTTGCTGCGCGACTGATACTGTTAAAGGTTTTCAGTGGGCAATGATCGGAGTGAACGATTCTCAGGATTTTACCGGGATGCAGATGGCCCTGGTAAACGTGGTGGAGAAAAAGATCAGCGGACTTCAGTTTGGTATTGTCAATAAATGCGACAAAGAAGGCGTACAGGTCGGAATCGTTAATGCCGCAGATAACGCCGACTTCCAGATCGGGATTGTCAATCTGAATAAAAACGGCTGGATGCCATTCATGGTCGGCATAAATCACAGCAAGTAAATAATTAGCACTTTTTTGAACTGCTTATTCCGGCCGCTTCCGCATGGAATGCGGTCGGAATAATATACATGTAATGACAGTTCCCTCGTTTTTGCCGTTTTTTAATTCTTTTTGCTGAAATCCACTACACAAATATTGACATTTTCACCTTATAGTGTAAGTTTTTCCATGGTACACCCGTTGATCGCTAAAAAACATCTAAATATCGGAGCTGATTGTTTGTCGCCGTCAACAGCTATGAATAAAACAAAATTACTGAATGCCAAGGAGAAGTTGCGGACTTATCTGCGTTTTTGTTGCGGAAACAAAAATAGCAGAAAGGTGCTTATTCTCTCATCCACCGGTAACTCTCATGGTCTGTCTTTCCCTTTTCACTTTTACAGGCGTGAACTGGCATCAAAATTTAACTTCCATTTCGAAGAGTTTATAAGTAACAGTTTAGACGACAAATTAAACAGAATAAAAACTTTCGACGGAGATATAATTTTTGTCAGCATGCCGCTCCGGATAAACGGGGAAATTTTATCACGCCGGCAAGTCCTTGAATTCTTTCAATCAATTGACAGTTCCCGGCGTTTCAAGCTGGTTTTTTTCGATATTTCCGACAATGCTGTATCGCCATATTTTGACATTCTGCCCTATGTGGACTTGTTCCTGATGCCGTTTGTATTCCGGGATCAGCATAATTACGCCAAGCCGTTTAAAGGCGGAAATATTATGTCTGATTATCTTGCCGACAGGTTTCAGATGGCAGCAACGGTGGCAAACGGTTTTCATGACGGACTCTTTTTATCGCACCCCGCGGCAGAGCAGATACGTAAGATAATGCCGTCCTGGAACTGGATGCTGTGGCGAAGCATGATAAAGGCATTCAAGGGACAGAACTATCGCTGCATACTGAATGGGCACAGAACCATTGACGTGACCTGCCGGTTCACCCAATATGAAGGCTGGTGCCGCTTCCACCGACTTGCAGTCTGTGAACGGCTGGCGGCGCTTTCTACGCGATACGCAATTGTCGCCACCAAAGATAAAGTTGACCTGAAGAGCTATTACCAGGAGCTGGAATCCAGCCGTATCTCATTTTCTCCGTTCGGCTACGGGGAAATCTGTCCGAAAGATTTCGAAGCGATGATTAAAGGCTGTCTGCTGTTCAAGCCGTCGGTTGAACATTTAACGACTTACCCGCAGATTCATATTGCAAATGAAACCTATGTGCCCGTAGCCTGGGATCTGGCGGATCTGGAGGAGAAAATCAGCTATTATCTGGAGCGTCCGGAAGAACAGCGGAGAATCACTGCTAACGCAGCAAAGGCATATGAGAAATTTTTCGCGGAATGCGGATTTCTATCCAAAATCGGGGAAATACTTCAACATCTGCAAGGATGAATTTCAGTTTTCCTGCCGCCTGGCATTAGCTGTTGCGACCTGAACCTGCCGCATCTCATCCTCATTCAGAGTCTTTTCCAACAATTTTTGCATGTCATGTTCTTTTTCTTCTTTACGCCGCGCTATAGCAAATTCTCTTTTATAGATACCCATCATTGCCGCAATAATAGCGAAGCAGAACATCAACTGATAAAAATTCGGCGATTGCTTAAGCACCCATTCCAGCGAAGACTGAATATATATCGACCCCAGACCTCCGGCAAGGCCGATCGCAAAATACTGATATTCTGTATTGACAAACCGGAAAATATTAACAAAATTCATAATATAGTAATATAATAGAAATACAACGAAAACCCCAAGATTCAACCAGCCGGTTTCGGCGGCAATCATCAAATAAATAGTTTCAACTAATCCTTCCTTAAATTTTTTATCTTTTTCCCTGTCCAGATGCTTACTGTAAGGCCACGGCAAATTAACCTTAACACCAAAATTATTCAACCCGATACCAAGGAATTTATCATCAGCCATATTAACCGCCGATATCGCCAGATTGTACCTGGTAATCTTAGATTGCTTGGGAGCTGTCTCAAAGCGCTGTAAAACAGTGTTAATCATAGCGACCACCGCAATGATCGCCCCGAACCCGATTATACCGGTAATAATAAATTTCTTCGTCTCAAAACCGGAAGCGTAAGACAGCAATAATACCGCCAGACAGCCTCCGATATAGCAAACCATTCCGGCACGGGAGAGGGTGAAAAACACCAGCAGAGATCCCATTGCGAACATTAAGAAAATAAATGCTGATTTTAGAATCGAAGCCTTCTTTTCATTCATCAGCTGAGAGAACATGATGGTACTTAATATTGTAATATACATGCATAGTGAATTCTGATGCGGCAGCGGACCGTTGATCTGATAAACACCCAGCCGGTATTTCTGATAAAGGGCTACCAGGAAAATATAAATGATGATAGCCGGAATAAAGTGAATGGCCAGAGCAATACGTTCATAACTGTTAAAGTAATTATATAACACCCAGAAGTAAAAATACATCCGGATCATTTTCAAAATTTCGAAATAAGAATATAGCGGTTCGTAAGAATTAGTAATCGAAGCCAGGCTTAAAGCAAAGTATATGAAATAAATAAATGATCCAGGCGGTATCAGCCTGATCTTAAAATCTCTGCCTCTGCGTATGATAATGACCAGAAATAAGACTAATGAAACAAGGTCAACCAGCCCTATTTCAAATCCGCGAGAAGTTCCGCGATAAAATTCACGGGATACGAAGTGAATACTCTCTGTCAGACGGCAAGTGAAAAAAATCATCATGAAAAGAATGACTTTCTCAAAAAACTTCGAAGTCGAAGCCATCAAAACACCAAACGGAACCAGGATGATCAAGGTCAAGAAAAAAATAATATACTTATATTCCGAAAGATCCATTCTACATCCTGAGTAAATATTCTAGAGAATGAACTTATTTGATTACGTTGGTCGCCGGGCCGGCAATCAAGTTAAACGCTTCCAGAGTGGGCAGCAGCTTCTTCACAACTACGTTATATTGTGAAAGCCCATCCTTGGGAACGAAAACTACGTCATTGGGTTCAAGATGAAAATCAAGCGCTCTTCCTCTCATGACCTTATCAATGTCAACCTTGTAAACTTTTGGATGAACCATGCCGCCGCGAATAATCCATGCATCCGACGAAGCCGTGTCAAGAACTCCGCGTGACCATGAAATAGCCTGCATTAAGGTCATCTTGTCTTTATAGCCGAGGTAGCCGGGAACGCCTACTTCACCAATCACATATACTGTTTCATTCATTGATGAAGCAATAAAAATATAATCACCGTCACGCAGCGGAATGTTGTTTAAACGGTCACCCTGACGAATCGCCTTTGCGAAATCAACCGGCAGCACTCTGCCTTCCCGGGCAATATAAGAATTTTTCAGATCAGCCATTTCAACCGAGTCGCCCTGAAACAAACCATCGGCAAAACCTCTGGCCATGGCTATCGCATCAGACAACCTCGGCTCATTTCTAAGCGGGAATCTGCCGGGCACATTCACTTTACCGGAAATCGTAAATGTTCCGCTTTGTATTCTTGTCGGTACAAGGGAAACTTTCGGGAAACGGATAAATTCTGCAAATTTAGTTTCAACAAATTTAGTGGCTTCCGGCACGGTCATGCCGCCGATCTTTATCGGTCCGATAAGACTAAGCGAAACATAGCCGTCAGGAGTGACAATCAGCCCCTGGGAATTAAGGTCATCATTGTCATATACTTTGAAGTCGAATTTGTCCCCCGCGGCAATATGGTAGGGCTGAGGCTTAATATTCTGCAGATCTTCAAGTTCTTTCTGAATTGCCAAAGGATCCTGTCTGATAACTTTAATCTCTTCATAATGCTGCTCCTGAGTAGGGGCCAGCGGGATTTTAACGTCAGTCGCACATCCGCCAATAAAGCTCAGTATAATAAATGAGCCCAACGCACCGGTAAGTTTAGCCCCCGCGGATATTATTGACATTTTCAACCACTCTTTTTGTTTAAACATATTAATATTTTCCTGTAATGGTTAAATATTACATACTTCTGATGAAATAGCTTTTTTCAACGTTATTCAGAATTCCACCCAATTTTTTACAATCGTGTTCTTTAAGGAAGTTAACGCATTTGAGCAGCTTGAATTTATTTGAGCGCTTGAACATTGTCACAAGCACAGAAAGATCTGCCGCCTGGCAAATGGTCGCAAACAATTGCTCGTTCTTGTTAAATTCGAAAAGTTCCCAGAAAATGTAATCATAATGTCCATTAAGTTTAGCGACAAATTTATCAATCATGGCTTTGTCGGCAGGAGCGATGTAGGTATAATCGTCCATCACAAAATAAAGCCGGTGAGCATTTTCCAGCGGCATATTAGGATTAATCACTTCATCTTTATATATATAGTCGTTCACTGCAAATTTAGTCATATTCCGGGACAGTTCGTCAACGGTGGAGATATATAGTATCTTCTTCTCCTGGGGGCCGAAGAGGTCAATGCATTTCTTAATAAAGAATGTCTTGCCGGATTTGGCTTCCACATCTCCGAATGTGATCAATGTAACCCCTGACGGCTTGTCGCCATATTCCGCGATTCTTTTATAAACAACCTGTATGGCGGAATAAAAAGACTGCAGCGTAACCTGATTAATCATCGGCAGGCTGCCCAGCATCTTTATTTTCAGCACATTTTCAATATCGAACCTGGATTTTACTGAGAAGTCCATCAATTCCATTATCAGTAATCCGCCGAGTGCCAGCAGGAAACCTGCTAAAGTTCCGGCAAAAACGATAAATCTCCGTTTTTTGACTGAAGGCGAAGACGGCGGTTCTGCCCGTTCCAGAATTGTAATATCACTGACATTAGTATTGAGTGCGAATTTCATCATCGAAACCGTGCCGTCTATCTTCTTCAGCAAATCCCGGTTTAAATCCAGCTGCCGCTTAATCTCAAAAAAATCACTTTCCATTCTGGCGAGCTGGTTCAATTCGCCTTTCAGCTTAGTGATTGTTCCTTCCAGCTGGCCTATATTCTGGGTTACGCCTTTTAATTCAGCCTGAGCTTTGAATTGCTGCTCCTGAATGGCCTGACGAACAATATTTCCACCGTAAGTAACCGTGCTTGGAGCGCGTTTCTCATCTTTGACCTTGCCAAGTTTTTCCTTCAGATAGTCGATTTCAGCCATTTGCTTCTGAACTTTCGGGTTATCGTCAGTGTAACGCTGGCGCAGTTTATAAAGAGCTCCCTGCATTACTTCCATCTCGGAATTATCGGTCGAGGTAACAGTATAGTTGAGCTGAACATCCTCTTTCATGTCTTTAATATTATTCTCAAGATTGGCGATACTGGTGCGCAGCGCGGATTCCTGCATTTTAGACTTGACCAGGTTCAGTTCAAGTTCATTCATCAACTTGAATTTGCCTTCGGTTTCAGTGGAAATCGAAATGACATTGAACCGCTTCAGGTATTCCTCCTGCTGAGCTTCAAGCGCTTTAATCTTCTGAGACAGATTGATTTTGCTTTCAGTGTAATATTTGTAGATTTTATGTACGGAAGTATTCTGATTTTCGACATAATCTTCGATGAAAACATCCGCCATCATATTGGCAATGGCCGCGGCTTCGCGCGGAGTGTCGGCACTGGCAACAACACTTATGATATTTTCATTGTCTTCCTGGGTTTCAATGGCAGTCGAAGCATAGAGGCTGGTAAGCGACATTTTCAGTTTCAACCGCGTGATCACCTCCCGCATATTTTTGCGGATACGGATCATTTCAGTGATCACCTTGGTTTCGACCGGCTTGTAAAGGTTCGGCATATCGCTTTGCAGACGCTCAATATTGGTGTGCCTGAACAGCAAACATCTGGCAGTCCAGGTTTTCTGCTGAAAAACAGCTAAATAACCAAATGTAAGCAATCCGGTAAGTAGAGGAACAAGCAAAAGAATGTAAAATCTTTTCCATACCGCAAGCAGCAATATTTGCAAGTCATACTTAAAAAGGCTGGCGTCGACTCCTCCAAGAACCGATTCGTTGTCTTCACGTATTTCCATAGACCCTCAGATGTATTGGCTAATTAAATCTATTCCATAACTTGAGATAACTTTTTAGAATTTCATCGCCTGAGCTGGAGATTGAAATTCCCGGCAATAACAAAATATAATCTCGGTTAACTTCATTATCAAATAATATTGCGGGCAAAACGATAAAAAGTCGCGTTCGTGGATACTTAAAGAACAAATGCAGGTTAAAATTAACCGGCCCAACTTCCAAAATATTGATAATTAAGTTCTTGAGCATCTGCTGCAAAGTCTCATTTTTAGCGAATGGCGGATGCTCGTAAAAGGCTGTTTGAATTTGCGCGAAATTCATCCCATGCGTGCCAAGACAGACGTTAAACACATAAAGATAAAACCTGGCAAAGAATTTTCCGGCTTGAGTCAGCATTTCCTGCAATTTGTCTTTTTCGGGTATGACCGGCTTCAATTTAAATTCGATGGAGGCTTTGTACCACTGGTAAAATTCTGATATTTCAGGATCATCCTTATAAGCATCAAACAATTCTGATCTCCGCTTATATGAGTGCGAATAGGTGTGATGCATAGCCAGATACGAATCTCCACATGCCATCACGGCTTTCCAGATATTCCTGACTATAAAGTCAACATCCTCATCATTCAATTGACTTTTGCCCGCGCGCCGCCTGGCCAGCAGCAGACCGGTACCCCGGTTTAACATAAGCCTGGCAAGTTCTTCGTACGGCATATTATTCAAATCAAAAACGGGCAGCCGGTCGAGAATATTTTCCTTACCATAAATAACAACATGACCGTGCTTCAGTTCCTGCCACATCATAGTGAATTCAGATGATTGCAAGTCAGATATATTCTTTGCCGGACTGAAATCTACATCTATTCCGGCTGTCCTGGACAACTCCGGGGACAGATTTCGCAAGATCCGGTTGATACGCCGCCGCTTTAATCTGCTGATATCGCTGGTAATAACAAAAATATCAAAATCATTGTAAAGGGACATTTCCCCGTTGCTTTTCAGCAATACGCCCCCCTCCCCGCGGCCGTATCCGCCACCCAGCACTAACGCCGCCAGATTCTCCTGACCGACATTGTCAATAACTCTTGCCGAAACAATTGCCAGAAGAGCATCAATCTTCCGGTCAAATGCATCATCACCGTAAACAGTATATTTACTCATAAATTATTTTGACTTTCTCCATTATTGTTTACAAATTCAAATATCCATTCACTCCCCGCACAATAAACCATTAACAGAACAATCGTTTGCCCGATTTGAAGCCTTATTGATTGCCATGTTAATTATCCTCATTAAATCTGTTTTTTTGACCGGCTTGGCAATGTAATCATCAAAGCCGGCCATCAAGGCTTTCTCTTTTTCCCTTGGCGTCGCATACGCGGTTTGGGCAATAACCGGAATCACCGGGAAGTGTTGTTTGATTTTCCGGGTGGCTTCGATTCCATCCATGACCGGCATTTGCAGATCCATTAAAATAAGGGTGTATATGTTCTTTGAAGCCATTTCAACCGCTTCAGCGCCGTTTATGGCGCGATCAATTCTTTTCACTTTGTCTTTCAACAGCGACTCAAAATAAAGATAACTGTGCGGATCGTCTTCAGCTATCAGAATAGTAAAATCCAGCCAGTCACTTTGAACCGCGACCGGCATTTCTTTCTCACAATACGCCTCATCGGTCTGCTCAACAGGAATAGTAAAATAAAAACGCGATCCCCGGCCTGAAACCGAGCTGACGCCTATCCTGCCGTCCAGCAATTCGACCAGCTCCCGGGCAATGTTCAACCCCAGTCCAGTACCACCTATTGCTGCATTCCTCACTTGCGCGCCGCGGTAGAAATTATCAAAAATCTGTTCCTGCTCATCCGCGGGAATACCAATGCCGGTATCTTTTACATAAAACTCGATCTCCCCGTTTCGCATCTCAAATCCGACTTCCACGCCGCCCTCAAAAGTGTATTTTACCGCATTGGATACCAGATTGGTAAGTATCTGTTTTATTTTATCGGCATCAGAACGGATGATCAGATTTTTGAATAGAGCCGGAATATTTATTGTCAAGGCAAGCGCTTTTTTTAATTCAGGCAGTGTAAACATCCGGTAAACATCTGTAATCAGTTCCGCGGGACAGAATCCGGTAATGTTTGCAGGAAGTTTTTCGCTTTGCAGCCGCGACAGCAGTATCACATCATCTATGACCATAAGCAATTGCGCTGAACTTTTCTGCACAATTTCGGCAAAAGAATCCTTCTCATCCCCATTTGCCTCAAGCATTAAGCTTGAAAAGCCCATGATGGCGTTCATCGGCGTTCTTATTTCATGTGACATATTATTCAGAAATGCTGATTTCAGACGGTTACTTTCCTCGGCTTTCTCCTTTGCCTCAACCAGCTCTTTTTCTCCGCGTTTCCGCTCAGTTATGTCCTGGAATATCTCCAGCATAGCCTTTCTGCCCTTGAACAGCATCCCCGTATGGCTGATCTGGAAAGTTCTGCCGTTCATGACCCCGTCCGTCTCGTATATCTCCGTTTGACCAATATTAATCCCGGTCAACAAAGGGCAGCCGGCACACTGACATTTATCATCGCGATAAAGCTCCCAGCATTTTTTCCCGACGGTTTCGCTGCCGAATTTTTTTTGCAGATTCTCACACATAAACAGAATATTCCCATATTCGTCAACAATGTCCATCCCGAATGGAATCGTTCTCAACAGCGATGAATTGAGCTCATTACTCTCCCGCAGAGCTTCTTCCGTCTGCATGCGCCCGGTGACATCCTGAATCGTTCCGGTCATCGAAAATAAATTGCCTTCAGCACTGATATTAATTTTGCCCAAGCCCAGCACCCATCTGCTTTCGCCATCATTCTGCCGGATAATCCGGTACTCCTTATCAAACGCTTTGCGTTGAGCTACAACTTCATCTTTAAAGTACTGGTCCATCATTTCTCTGTCATCCGGATGAACAAGTTCCAGCCAGCCTTGTACAGTCCTGCTATAATTCCTGTCAATGCCGAAAA
>TBL_comb47_HYPODRAFT_10004994_pt1 | contig 15038 bp, 15 predicted proteins | sample TroBogypolimnion_40_FD_10682 | JGI IMG/M metagenome (IMG submission 10682)
AGGAGATTGACGAGGTTTACAGCAGATTCGTACCGCGCTGTTTAAGGGGGCGTTTCAGCCCGCACCCTAAGCGTACGCGGGACAAAAGGCTTCCATCTTCATGATAGAGAGCGGGACGTTACACCATCGTAGCATTAATATTCTCCTTGATGTTCGCCTATGCAATGGTTCACCGGGGATGGGTCGACCATCTTTTTTATACACGAACCTTTCTTGGAGGGGCGAATCTCTGCCTTGCCTTTATGGGTTCATCGTACTTTCTGCGTCCTAAGGCGCAGTTCCAGCAAAAGGCCGATGACAGCAGCTGGTCCTCCGCAGGTTTTGCCATCTTCTGCGGAATACTCGGACTCTCCTATCTAACCCAACTGCCTACGGAACATGCTGCACTATTTTGGACGCTGTACCTAATTTTGGCGACGGTTCTGTTGGGATGCTTCGGCAAAGCCTACGAACCGCGAGACAGTTACTATCTGGGATGGACTGCTGGCCCCATCCTTATGGATGATCCCTTCACTTTTCGTGATGACATTGACCGTGCGCATATCAGTCTCGGATTTGCCAGCTCCGCTGCTAATCTGATCCTAGAGTCTTATGGAGGAATATTTGGCAGCCATTGGCTTTGGCGCGGGCTTACGGAATCAGAACTCATCGACGCTGCCGAGGTAATGCGCAAGCTCGTACAACAGGATTTTGCCGGTGCAACGAACCACTTTCGGGACCCGCAGTCTGCTGCGAGCGTTTGTCGGGCGCTTTCAAAGTTTGACCTTATTTCCTATGACCACTGCCGTTTGAATCTTACCGTAAAAGGTCGTGATTTTATAAAAGAGAGCTGTAGGGTGGAGTCAGTTCAAAGGCTCAGCTGATTAAGCTGGATAAGCCGATGGCAGAACGTGAAAGCGTGTGAGAGCCTGTTATGCGGATGGATGTTTGACCAAAGGCTGAGACCTGCCAAGATAGCTGAAGAAAACCGACCGCCAACGAGCAAAAGGTAGAGCACACTCTGCAGCTTACGGAAGTGGATAAAAGAGGATGAGAGTTGGATTTGCTCCGATGCTCACCCAGGTGTTGAACTAGAAGGAAAATTAATGGCGGAGATCCTGAAATGATGAATATGCGTTTGATGTCGATGATTATCCTTGCTATCTCGCTATCTGGACGCGTCACTACTAAGATGCCTTACGGTACCTTGGTATCGGATCGTGACCAGGTTTATAATCGCTCAGGTTTTTCAGTAAAGCCGCCCAAAGGGAAAAGCTGGTATGTATTGCCTACAAAGAGTGAAATACCCAACTCTGTCGATTTTAGAATCATCAGCATCAATGAGACGAAAGCACCAGGGCAGTCAGAAGGCAATATGACATTCCTGAGGGCGATGAGTTCAACGCTGGACGAGCCAGTCACGTCCAGGGAAAATACTGACACTATTGCAGACGCACTCAGGTCCCACCTTGATCGCTATAAAGATTCTGGTGAGTTCAAGGTGTTCAAATCGGGTTTCGAAAAATTTTCGGGTTTTGATTGCCTCCGCTTCGACGGGAGGAATGTAAAAGAGCGGTTCGTGGTTGATTGGGGTGATGTTCGTGTGTCTAACCTGCATGGCTATTTCTGTCTTCACCCCACGCAGAACAATTTCGGGGTCATCATGTTCTCCATGGACGGTGCCACCGCAGGGACAACTCCCGTCGCCAGGGATCAGGAGACTGCACCATTCTTCAAAAGCCTGCACTTTGCTCAAATTTCCACTGCTGTGTCGCGTACCTATGTGAGGTCCGAACATACTGTCGGCAATACGCCGTTCCAACTGACCATGTACAGGGGTATGATCTGGGCGGCCCTGCGTGATGAGAACAGGGTGGTAAAGATCGACCCTCATGACGGAAAAGTCGTTGCCTCTGTTGAAGTCGGTAAACTCCCGACCTCGATCACGAGTGGCGAAAATGGAGTGTGGGTTGTAAACGAGGGTGATGCCACGGTCAGTCATGTTGATCCAGCGACAAACCTGCTCGAAGCGACCATCCCTGTTGGAGGCAGGATCGTTTCGGTCGCATCCGGCAGGGGAGGCATTTGGGTGGCCGATGCGGCAGGAAACCGGGTGGTGCGGATTGACCCCCGCAGCAACTCCGTCGTGGCGTCGATAGATGTCGGCCGGGAACCGGTGTCGGTTAATGTCGGGGGGGAGGGCGTTTGGTGCGCCAATTCAGGCGACGGTACCGTCATGGTCATCGATACGGACAAGGATCAGGTTGTTTCCACTATCAAGGTCGGTGGCAACCCGGTGCGGGTATCTCTAGCCAACTCGGGAGGTTGGATCGCCGATGCAACAGGAAACCAAGTTGTGCGCCTGGATCGCAAAAAGAAAGCGGTGGTAAACAAAATTAAGCTGGGTGCTAAGCCTTCGTGGATTTTCTCTGTCGACAATGGAGAGGTCTATGTGGCGCTCCCTGATGCGTCTCAGATCGTGAGAATCGATCCCGCTATGGACAGGGTCTTCGGACCCCCGATTAAAGTAGAGGGCACTCCACGCTCTATGTACTTTTCGAACGACAGTCTCTGGGTTGCCAAAAACAGTGGAGCGGTGACACGAATCAAACTTACTCCATTCGGTCAGGCTATCTCATCACAGTAGTTGAAGGAAGAGTGTCGCGCGCAGCAGTGCTTGCACGGACATCGGAAATCGACTCTTCGTCATCGACGGCACCACCGTGGTGTGGGATCGGAAGGGGAGTTGCGCCGATTCGTCCTGCGCCGTAACCCTGTACGGCGGTACCGTCGACACTGTCTACTGCGACCTGCACGACAGCATCGCCGGCCCCGTCCGGGCCTGCCCCGTTGCCGGATATCTCGACATCTTCAATATCATCTCAACCCACCTGAATCAGCCTGACCTCGGCCTCGGACAGGGCCACACCGTGCAACACGTGCTTTTTTAGTTCCGGGGACACCATGGTGGGGGGGCAAGTCTTCCGCTCCCGCACGTTGATCAAACAAATATCTGAAGGGGATCTATTATGCGGCCTTGCTTCATAAGACTGGTGACCTATAGTATTTTGTCGGTGTTGTCGCTTGCACCGTCAAAAGGTTTCGGACGCGATAAAATTGATGAATCTGTTGCTGCACGTGCACTTCCAGGCTCACCATCTCATTCAGATCGATTGTTTACTACTAAGAATGATATTAATTTTGACAAGCGAAATTTGCAAAATGATCTGTTGAATTCTAAATTCGAGATGTTGGAAAAAGAATTGAATCAAGTGCAATCTGAGTTTAGAAATGACGTGCAGAAGGAACATCAAGTCGACTTGGCTTTTTCCTCTTTTGCCAGTACTGACCCTCGCTTTGACAAGCTCCTTTCTTCATGGATCGACAGATATCCATCCTCTGCCGTTGCACGTGTTGCACGCGGTTACTATTATGCGTATCTGGGGGCTATTAGCCGAGGTACCGCCTATACGAGCGAAACCCGGCCCGAGAAGTTACGTGCCATGGAACGTTATTTCAGTATGGCAACGATTGACTTTGCGGAGGCAATCAAGCGTGACTCTGGGATCTCGGTGGCATACGGCAAGCTGATGATTGTAGCTCGCGCAACTGGCAGTGTCAAAACAGCCGATAAGCTTCTAACTGCGGCACTGCAATCAAATCCAGGCTCTTATTTTGTCAGAGAGAAGTATTTATCCGCCTTACAGCCGAAGTGGGGCGGTTCAATGAAGAGTATACGGCAATTCTTGTCATCAGTAGAGGCAATGATTGCCGACAACCCGGAGTTATCGGCCCTGCTGAGCTACCCGGACTATGTCGCTGCCGATACTCTAATGTGTGACAAGAAATATCAGGAATCCATCGTCTACTACACCAAGGCATTGGATGCCGGGCTGCCCGTAGACATGGAGCGCGGACGGACGTACGAATATCTCCATCAATATCCTGAAGCACTTTCAGACTACGGTGCCGCATTGGACCGTGATCCTCAAGACATAAATTCATTGATACGCCGCGGGTTTACTTACACCCTTATGAAGCAATACAATTTTGCCATGGAAGATTTCGACGCTGCTATTCAACTAGATCCACTGAATCCTGAGCTTCTCGTCAACCGGGCATATGTGCTGCAACGATTTGGCCGCGACAAAGAGGCCTTCGCCGATCTGCAGGCTTCTCTGCAATACGATGCTTTTAATGCCCGTACGTACTCCGATATGGGGAAGATTGATCTCAAAAATCCAGATAACTACAGCACTGCGAAAATGCATTTTAAGAGAGCCACTCAGTTGGCACCGGATGAGGCGGCTTATTGGCTGGATTATCTCGGCGTTCTTTACAAACTTAAGGACTGTGAAATTGAGTCTCCGGTGCAAGAATATCATATGGTCTGTCGCTCCTCCACATCGACTTCCTGCTCAAGTGAAAGATTGAAATGGGCCGACAAGTTCCTTCGTTTTGCTCAAACAAATCCATTGTATGGTTGTAAAGAGGCCCCAGGGATACAACATAAATAGACCATGGCTCCGTCCTGTTTTCTCCCCAAGTGAAGGTGCGGTCACATCCCCGGCGAGACGCGCTTCAGATAGAACTCCGAAAGCTGGGTCGCATTTACCAACCCCAGGCTTCGGGCAAATTCATATACGAACCCGCGCAAGTAGACTGTCGCGGGAAGATGGTCGGTCCGTTCGAACTCTATATCCTGCAGCTTGATGGTACCGATCTTGGTGCGGTCGGCCAGTTGCCTGATCGAGAGGCCGGCCTGTTCCCGCTGCCAACGGAGGTAGGCGCCCGTTGATAGCTCCGGGTCCGGTACTGTGCCTGGCTGATCGAGCGCTGAGACCCCGCACGATTTGTCAACGGGCTGATAGTTCAGCAGAGTGAGGATGCTCTGGTATGCCGATTCTATCTGCTCCAACCGCTCTATCCTTTCTGACTCGGTCACTAACGAGTAAATTGCCAGTGACTCCCGCGAGTAGAGCTCTTTAAGCCGCTTGTAAGCCCGGGTAACCTCCAATCGCCCAGCGCCAGCCTCCAGATCGAGGACTTCATAGTTATCATGCATGCTGCGCCTCCATTTGCGAGTGAATCAACCGCCGGGCCATCCCGTCTATGACTGTGGAAAACTGGCAGTTCGGTTGTGATGACAGAAGTGGTTTTTTAGCCAGGATGGAGTCGATGATACGATCATCGTTGCGGATGGCCCCAAGGGGTTCGATGACAACTCCGAAAAAGTTGCGGCAAGCCTCGGCAATTTTGTCGCAAAGATGCAGATCCTCCTCGCGCCGCACCTGGTTGACAATAAGCTTGGGCCGTAGCGACGCCATCGCAGTGTGAATAGCCAAACCGGCCTCGGGTGCCTCCCGGGTAATGTACCGGACCAGGTCCCGGATGGAACGGATGCCGTGGGCATGCTTTTCGGCAAGTGCCCGATCCGCCAGTGCGGCCACCTCCGCCTTTATTACCGCCTGCCTGAAGCGGCGCTGCAAGGCGACGTTGAGGAAATGGTAGGCGTTTTCTATTGAAGTCGGGGTCGGCGCGATCACCAGAATCGAACTGTGAGCGGCATTGTAGAAATCGACGACATTGAATGATGAGCCGGCACCGAGATCGAGCACTATGACGTCCGCGTTGAGGGTCATTAGCTGGCGGATCAGTTTGAGCTTTTGGGAATGTTTGGGATTGGCCATATCCAGCAGTGCGTCGGCGCCACTGATGAGACCGAGGTTGGGAACGCCGGTTGGGGTTACCAGGTTGCCAAGCGACGCCGACTCATGGTTGAAGAGGGAGGAAAGGGAAGTCTTCGGGGAAGGCAATCCCATCATGGTATGCAGATTGGCGCCGCCCAGGTCTGCGTCGACCAGCACGCAGTGCTGCCCTAGACGAGCAACCGCTACACCGAGGTTGGTGGCGATAACCGACTTCCCGACCCCACCCTTGCCGCCGCCCACAGCCCAGATGATGGGCCGTTTTCTAGGTAGTGCCTGTAACTGTGCAGCGTCTTCCGTCATCTCCTCTCCTTCGCGCGGCAAAAAAATCTACTCCCGCCAGGGGCGACAACACGTAACGAGACGGTGTCGTGGTAAAATCCCTTAGGCCTGCAAGATAAGAACATATTCCCGATTGGTCATTGCCGGTAACTCCGCCAGCGTTCATCAATGCCCGTAGCAATTTGAACGCTCCTAATTTTGACCTTATCGACATCTTTCGGTGAAACTATAGGCTATTGGTCATGGTAACTTCCGCAATCATAAACTTTATGGTCCCAGACATAAAAAATCCTGGGCCAAATACCTGGTAGGGGAGAAGGCGATGGGGCCAGGCATTAAAAGCGAAGAGGAGGCGTGAACTAGGAGGGAACCCTGCTGACCTAAATATAAAGTTGCGCTGTGGGTGAGGTGCATATTTTGTGCGCCCTACCGACCTGGAGGAGAAAACGCCTGCGACGGGCCGTGAGCGGTAGGGAGTTCAGTCATACAAATCTTTGCTGGCAAAAAATAAAAAGTCGGACGATAATTGGCGCTTATTCGATGACAACAATCCAAAGGAGGGTCCCGCCATTTTTTTCCGAATCTTGATACTCGCCGTCCTCATGTCTCTTAGCGCAGTCGGTGTTTCCAGTGCCGTGCCGCTGTCCTCGGTCAACCTCAGCGTGCTGGCTTCTACGGCGGACCTCGCAGCCATCGTCAACCGGTCTCTCCCCAAGGAGCTTTATAAAGGGCAGGGCGGCCTGGGGACCTCGGTAACCGTGGTTCGTACCGGCCCTGTGGTCGTTTCCGCCAGCGACAACTACCTGTATCTCACGCTGCCGATTCAACTAACCTTTAGCTATGCCATGTACGAAAGTTATCCGCTCAAGGCTGGACTCAAGTTCAAGGCCCGGATGGATGTCACTCCGGACTGGCGCCTCAAAACGGAGCTGTACTACACCGGCCTGTCGGATGGCCTGGCGGAGACCTTCAAGGTCGGGCCGCTGTCTTTGAAGCCCAAGAGCGTGGTCGAAAATATCACCCTCCCGGTCCAAAGGCTCCTGGCACCGATCATCGACAACAAGGTCAACGATTCGGTGCAGTTGAAGGCCAAGGTTGCCCCGCTCTGGCTGAATGCGTTCAACCCTACGCTGGTGAGTAAGGAATTCAGCGCCTGGCTGAAGCTTACCCCGGAAAAAATCGTTATGAGCCCGCTGCTGGCCGCCAATAACCAGATTCAGCTGTCTATCGGGCTGGTCACGGGTGCCGAGATTACGGTCGGGCCCAAACCGGCTAACGCTCCGGCGAAGGCGTTGCCTCCGGTTCAGCAATTGCCGTCCTTCGACAAAAACTTCCATGTCCAGCTTGCCACCGACATATTCTTCGCGGATCTTACCAACGCGCTGAAACCGGTGTTGCTGGATAAGACCTTCGGCGACGACAAGAAGATCACCATAAAAGGCTTCGAGCTTAAGGGGGAGGAAGGGCGACTGGTGGTTGTCCTAACGGCTACCGGGGATTTCGACGGCCAATTGATAGTGCTGGCCAGGCCTACCTACAACGCGCAGAGCAACTCGCTTAGCTTCGAAAACGTCGACTTCGACACGAAGAACGCCGGGTGGCTGCTAAGTGCGGGAAGCTGGCTCTTCAGCAGCAAGATCCGCAGCACAATCAAGGCCAAGCTCGATACCACGGTCGTCGAGCAGTTGGAAAAGGCCCGGCTTAAGGCGAGCTCCGCGCTCTCGGCGGCGCAGATCGGAGATCATGTGAAGCTCTCCGGCGCGGTCAAGTCGTTGTCTCTTGGCGAGGCAAGCGTCCTGAACGACCGGTTGTCGCTCCAGGTTGTCGCCCAGGGGGACGTGAGTGTCAACCTGAAGTAAGACCCCATCCCCACCCCTGCCCTCCCCTTGAAGGGGAGGGAGTGCTTTCGGGAGGGATGTGAGTGTCAACTGAAGTAAAAGTTGGACAGAGAAAGGAGATCCTGTGCACTTCCTGTTATTCTACGAAGTATCAGAAAGCTATCTTGCCAGAAGGGGTGAGTTCCGCGAAGAGCACCTTGGGCTTGCCTGGGAAGCTCAGGAACGTGGCGAACTTGTTCTGGGCGGCGCACTGACTGAACCTGTCGACGGCGCTGTGCTTCTGTTTAAAGGGGAATCCCCCGATGTTGCCAAACGGTTTGCAGCAGCTGACCCTTATGTCACGAATGGGCTGGTAACCAGTTGGAGGGCGCGGCCATGGATCACGGTTGTCGGTGCGGATGCCTCATCTCCAGTTAAACCCACCGAGGGGAGCCCCGTAATGGATCTTGCTACTCATGGCCCGCAATAAATTCAACAGGAGAAATGCATGACAACAACGTATGTCTTACGTCAATCAGATGATCTGGTTTTTAACATGGACGGTGAAACTTTTACCTTTACGGCCAGGAATCTGACTGATGCAAAACGAAGGGCCGTCCGTAAGCAGTTTCACGAAGATAGCAATCTACGGCTCGAAGATGAGAAGGGCAAGGTTATCAGCATTAAGCGCAGCGGTTTCAAATGGGACGATAAACTGTAATGCCGGAGCTGCAAGCTCTCGCCGGCTGAGCGCTGATAACCGGCTCACCGCTTCACGTCGAAAGTCAAAAAGGAGATATGTCATGTCTGCCAACACCGTCAGGCTGCACCGTATTCTTCGCGCGACACCCGAAAGAGTCTACCGGGCATTTCTAGACCCCGATGCGATGGTTAAATGGCTGCCACCTCACGGATTCACCGGCAAGGTGCACCAATTGGATGCCAGAGTCGGTGGTACCTATCAGATGTCGTTCACGAACTTTTCCACTGGTCAAAGCCACTCCTTTGGCGGAGAGTATCTGGAACTGGTTCCCAATGAACGCATCCGCCACACGGACCAGTTCGATGACCCCAATCTTCCCGGGGAGATGCAGACAACTATTTCGATCAGGCCGGTTATGTGCGGAACTGAGTTAACCATAGCGCAAGAAGGAATTCCTGAAGCCATCCCGACAGAGGCCTGCTACCTCGGCTGGCAGGAATCGCTCGCGCTGCTTGCGCAACTCGTCGAGGCCGAGATTCCCGGGTGAAAGGGCTCAGGCTAGAGTTCCGGATCTTTGCGGGAGCGTTTGTGTGCGCTATTGCTATTCTTTCAGGAGTGAGTGCTGCCATGGCAATTGAAGAGGCTCCCTATAAGGTCGTGAAGTCAGCCGGCATATTCGAACTGCGCGACTATGCCCCCCAGATCCTCGCTGAAGTCGTCGTCGACGGAGACCTGGAAGGCGCCGGCAACAAGGCGTTCAGGAGGCTCTTTAGCTACATCACCGGTGCAAACCGGTCGCAGGGAAAGATCGCGATGACGGCTCCCGTATCCCAAGAGGCCGCGGGGGAGAACATACCCATGACCGCCCCTGTCGGTCAGCGCCGTGACCAGGATAAATGGTCGGTGAGCTTCACCATGCCGGCGTCGCAAACCTTGGAGTCTCTGCCAGTCCCAACGGATCCGGGAATTACCTTGCGGCCGGTTCCTGCCCGCAGGATCGCGGCGGTGCGCTACTCCGGCTTTTGGAGCGAAAAGAACTACCTGCGCTACAAGGGGGAACTGGAAAAGTGGATCCGGGATAACGGTCTTACTGCCTGCGGTGCACCGATCTGGGCCCGCTATAATCCTCCTTTTGCGCTCTGGTTCTTGCGTCGCAACGAGATACTCATTCCTGTCCTGGCAGCTGACTGAACTGGGAGGGTAGCTAAAGGGATTGTTTACAGCAGGCGACTAATCCGTAAAAGTCAGGCCCTTTGGACGGATTAAGCATACCAGGAGAACTGAGATGACAAGCAATGAAGAGCTCCCGAGTTATCCAAAATTTACGACAGAACAGAGGAAAATGGTTGACCAATTATCTGAGGGAACCATCAAGCGAATCGACCAGGCGCTGCTGTCAAATGCCTCCGCGCAGTGGTCCCGAACTGACAGGATTGTCCTGACCACGATGATAGAGCTGGACAACGGCATGGGGCTGCCCAATAGGTATTTTCTTGAGCGGATAGGGCATTTGGTTCAGGAAGGTCTCCTGGAGTCAAAGGGAGACTTGCCTTGCACGCGGACCAGCGAGGTTCGTTTGAAGGGCACTAGCTAACCCTGAGGGAGAGTTCAGGGGGCAGGGGGAAAGGTGAAGTTGCTACCGTTGAGAAATGTGGCACCTACCCCCGCCCCCCGGTCCATACACCCGCAAGGGGAGGGGGAGAGTTGGTCAAATTTTAAACATCCCGACCAGGTCACGTAACGCCACCGAGATCGCCGAGAGCTCGGAAGAGGCGTGGCTTATCTCCAGCGAGCTGCGCGCCTCCAGTTGCACTACGGATGAGATCTGCTGGATGTTGTTGGTGATCTCGCGCGTGGTCGCCGTCTGCTCCTCCGCGGCCGTGGCGATCTGGTTTATCTGCATGGTGACCTCGCTGATCTTGAACTGGATCTGCTCCAGAGCGCTGCTTGACTTGGCGGCCTCGTCCGTCCCTTCCTGCACCTCCTGCACCCCTTCCTCCATCGCCTGCACCGCCTGGCGGGTCTCCGACTGTATGCTCCTGATCATCTGGCCGATTTCCTTGGTCGCCTTGGTGGTCCGGTCTGCAAGTGCGCGCACCTCGTCGGCCACGACTGCGAATCCGCGCCCCTGCTCGCCGGCCCGCGCCGCTTCGATCGCGGCGTTCAGGGCCAGCAGGTTGGTCTGATCGGCTATGTCTTCGATGGTAGCCACAATGGTGCCGATCTGGTCGCTTCTCACCCCGAGCTGCTCCACGACTGCCGCGGAGCGCTGCACTTTCTCCGCGATCCGCTGCATGCCGTCCATGGTGTTCCTGACAATGTCGGCGCCCGCCTGGGCGGTCCGGCTCGCCTGGCCGGAACTTTCCACCGCGAGGTGGCAGTTGTTGGCGATATCGAGGCTCGTCGAGGCCATCTCCTCGCTGGCTGTGGCGACCGTCTCCGCCTGGCTCACGATACGGTTGGCGGAATTCGCCATCTGCTCGGCGTTGCCGTTCAGCTCCACGGCGGCCACGGACATCGACTGGGAGCTTTGGTTTACCTGGTTCATCACCTGCCGCAACTGCAGCACCATCTGGCGCATGGCCCCGTAGATGCCGCCGTTGCCCTCCTCCAACTGGCAGGTCAGGTCGCCGTCGGCGACGCGTCCGGCGATCTCCGCCAGCTGGGCCGGTTCGGTGCCGATCTGCCGCAGCAGTCTGCGGGTCACCATGAGCGAAACAATGCAAATGGCGCAAATGGCCACCAGCATGACCGCGATGATCAGGTAGATCCCCTGCTTCAGGCGCTGCTGCTGCACTGCGGCGGACTGCTGTACCAGCTTGTTCAGGTCATCCACGTAGTTTCCCGTGCCGACCACCCAGCCGTAGGGCTTGAAGAGCAGCGAGTAGCCGCGCTTGGGTAGCGGGGTGCTCCCTCCCGCCTTGGGAAACCAGTAGTCGGTGAAACCGCCCCCCGTGGTCCCGGCCTTGATGATCTCCTGGATCAGGAACTTCCCTTTGGCGTCCTTCTGATTGATACGGCTGGTCCCTTCGACGGGCTTACCGAGCAGGACGACGTTCACCCCCTCGGTCGTGTCGGCCCAGAAGTAGCCTGTTTCGCCGTACCTCATGCCGCGCAGCAGTTCGGCCGCGACCTTCCTCGCCTCCTCGGGGCGCAGCTCGCCGCGCTGCTCCTTCTCGTACACCTTCTGGAGCATGCTGACCGCCGATTCGACCTGGCTTTTGGCCAGCCTGTCGAAGTCCGTGAAGAGCGTGTTGGTGTAGGACGCCAGAAAGCTGTTGTACGAGTCGAGGTACTGCTTCAGCGAGATGGCGCTGGTCACCAGGGCGAGGCCGATGCTGCTGAGCAGCAAGAGGCAGAGAATTTTGCCGCCGAAACTCATTTTGGTCATGATGGTTGAATCTCCTTCTGGAAGGTCGTAAACTGGCTGTCTGCCAGAACATTCTTATCGGTTGCGGCTGTCATTTACTTTAGGGGCGGGAGTTTAAGGCGGGGGGGATGCAGTGTTAGTCGTGGCCAAGGTCGGCTTGTTTGTTCGTCCCTTGTAAAAAATCGCATTCCCGATACACTCTGTCAGTCAAGGCCGGCGCCACTGACAGATGAATGCCCGGCCGCACTATAATCGCTATTGAATTCCTTTCATAAAGCCAGTATTATCTGGCAATCCCAAAGAACGAAGGCACGATGCTGTTTCAGGCAGTCCGCGAGAGGTTGAAGTCGCCCCGCCCCCTTTTCCCCGAGGGAGGGCTGTGGGCAGCCGTTCACGAAACCCTACCATAAAGGAAAAATCCCATGGCCCTGCGTCACAAAGTCGGTTTCGCCTGGAATCTGATCAGCCTGATCGGCATGGTGCTGGCGGTCACCGCCGCCGGCCTCATCATCGTGTTCTCCGCCTTCGAGATGATCAGCGAGACCGAACACGCCTACCTGGGACTCATGACCTATTTCCTGTTCCCGGGCATGCTGATCGTGGGCCTCTTGCTGGTCCCCATCGGGGCGTGGCTGGTGCGCAACCGCCGTCGCCAAGCCGCCATCGAGGGGATGGTGTCGCTCGAGGAGGAGATCCCGCCCTTCCCGGTCCTCAACCTGAACGACCCGAACAAGCGCCACCTGCTGATCTTCTTCGTCTTGGCATCGGTCGTCTTCGTCATCATCATGGCGGTCGCCTCTATCCAGGGTTTCGAGTTCACCGAGTCCACCACCTTTTGCGGCGAGCTCTGCCACCCGGTCATGACGCCCGAGTTCACCGCCTGGAAAAACTCGCCGCACGCCAAGGTGAAGTGCGTCGAGTGCCACGTCGGCCCCGGCTCGGCCTGGTACGTCAAGGCCAAGATCTCCGGCATGAAGCAGCTCTACGCCATTTTATTCCATACCTACCCGGAGACCATCGAGACGCCCATCGACAATCTGCGCCCTGCTCGGGAAACCTGCGAGCAGTGCCACTGGCCGGACAAGTTCTCCGTCGCGCGCCAGAAGATTTTCTACCACTACGCCCCCAACGAGGACAATACCCAGCGCAAGATCGACATGCTGATCCACATCGGCGGCTCGCCCATGGCCGCCACGGCCAACGGCATCCACTGGCACATCTCTTCGGAGGTGACCTTCATCGCCCGCGACCAGAAGCGCAACGATATTCCCTATGTCGCCGTCAAGGATAAGAACGGGAAGATAACGGAATTCATGGATACCGAGAAGCCGCTCACCAAGGATGAGGTCGCCAAGGCGAAAAAACGGCTGATGGACTGCACCGACTGCCACAACCGGCCGGCCCATATCTACCGCTCGCCGGGCGAGGCCATCGACCTCAATTTCGTCTCCAACCGCATCGACCGGAAACTTCCCTTCCTCAAGAGGGTCGCGGTGGAGATGCTGAACCGCCCCTACAAGACCAAGGAGGAGGGGCTGGACACCATCGCGAAGGAGCTGCCGGCCTACTACGCCAAGAATTACCCGCAGCTCGCCCAGGAGAAACAGGCCGCCATCGCCACGGCTACCGGGGTGATGAAGGACATCTACCAGCAGAACTTCTTCCCCGCGATGAAGGTGAAGTGGAGCACCTACCCGAACAACATCGGCCACTTCTACACGCCGGGATGTTTCCGCTGCCATGACGACAAGCACAAGTCGGCGGAGGGGAGGTTCATCTCCAAGAGCTGCGAGATATGCCACGCGGTACTGGGCCAGGTGCAGGAGAACATCCCGCCGGGAGCGCTGGTGAACCAGTTCGTGCATCCGGTGGACATCGGCGACGAGCTCTACAAGACCAACTGCAGCGAGTGCCATGTCGCCAGTGGCCGTGACATCACCGTCGAGGAGGCGCAGCTGACCAAGCCGACGCACGCAGCCGGCGCCGCCCCTGCCGCCAACCTGCACCGGGACCAGGAGGCGGCCAAGGAGATGGTGAAAAAGGCGGCGGCCTACCTGAAGACAAACGGCGAGGCCAAGACCCTGGAGGAAATCAACGACCTCAAGGGGCAGTTCGTCAAGGGGGAGTTGTACCTCTTCGCCATCGACCTGCAGGGGCACATGATCGCCCACGGCGCCAACCCGAAGCTGGTCGGCAAGAGCATGATCGATTTCAAGGACGCCGACGGCAAGTATTTCATCAAGGAATTCATCCGGGTTGCCAAGAAGGGGGATGGCTGGGTCGACTACAAATGGGTCAATCCGGTCACCAGGAAGACCGAGCCCAAGTCAACCTACGTGGAGCAGATCGGCGACGTCATCATCGCCTGCGGCATCTACCACTAGCGGGAGGGAGTTTGCCAGGGCGACCCGCGGTCGCCCTGCACTTTCTCAGAAGCGGCATTCTTTCAGCTGCCGTGAGCTCTCCCACCCCATCAAGCGCTCCCCTACCACAAGGTGGGGAGCGGCCTCCCCAGTTCCAGGAGGGTCTTCAGGCTGGAAAGCACCATGGGCCACCCCTCGGTGATCCCCTCCAGCATCGGGGAGCCGGGCTCCAGGCGCTCGTGCGTCACGGTCAGGCGCATCACCTCCCGGTACGGCTCCACCATTATGGTTACCCTGGTGTGCCTTTCCTGCCGTGACTCGTCTTCGGGAAAGGCCCAGCTCAGCACCAGGCGCCGAGGCGGAGCAATTTCCAACACCTTTCCCACCAAGTCGACCGTCCCCTGATGATCGCAGCGCCGATGCTCCCAGCTGGAGCCCGGCTTCCAGTCGGAAACGTTCTCGTGCTGCCAGTACTTGGCGGTGGTTTCTGGATCGAGCAGCGCATTCCAGACCTGTTCCTGCGTTGCAGAGATGTACGTCACGTATGCGAAGCGAATTCCATCCATGTCGGAATCCTCCTTTTAAACTTTGGTTTTTTGCCGTTAGTCGCTAGGCAGACAAGCCCGCCTTGCGGCTTTTTGGGTTGAACTGGCTGGTGGGCAATGCTGCGCTTCGACTCCGCTCAACGAACGGATTAAGTGGACCCTATAGTCAAGACAATAAAGGATCGAGTTTAAGGTGGTGCCCGGTCGCGCAGCTGACCGGCGCTGCCCCGATTTTGAGCGTGGTTTTACGCTCAACAAATTTGTCCACGAT
>TBL_comb47_HYPODRAFT_10004997_pt1 | contig 15036 bp, 9 predicted proteins | sample TroBogypolimnion_40_FD_10682 | JGI IMG/M metagenome (IMG submission 10682)
CCCCGGCACCGATCCCGCCTACATCCGTTGCCTCACGAGGCACGTCCTGGAGATCCTCCCATGAGCACGTTGATCCTCGGCGGCGGTGTCACCGGCCTCGCGGCGGCCTGGCACCTCCAGCAGCGCGGCCAGGCCGTGGAAGTGTGGGAGGCCGGTTCGACGGTGGGTGGCTGGATGAAGACCCTGCCCTGGGAGGGCGGTCACTTCGAGACGGGCCCCCAGGGCGTGCTCTGGCAGAAGGGCACCGCCGTGGATCGCCTCTTCAGCGCCATCGACCTGCCCTTCAGGTCCCCGGGCACCGGGGCCCGCTGGGTGGGGAAGGGTGGCCGCCTCATTCCCGTACCCGCTTCCCCGCCTTCCCTGATGTTTTCCTCCCTCATGACCCTGGGTGCCAAGCTGCGCATGATGGCGGAGCCCTTCATCCCTGTGCGTGGTGCCGAGCCCGAGGAGGGCCTGTCGGCCTTCATCGAGCGGCGCCTGGGGCGCGGCGTGGCCACGGAACTGCTGCCTGCCATGGTGGCTGGCGTGCTGGCGGCTCCTGCCGACATCCTCTCCGTGGACGCCATCCCCAAGCTGCGCCAGTGGGAGGCCACGGGCAGCCTGGTGAACGGCATCCGCAAGAGCGGCGTGAGCCACATGGTGGTGCCCGAGGGCGGCATGGGCGCCTTGCCCATCCAGCTCGCGGCCCGACTCGCGGACGTGCGCACTGGATTGCGCGCCGAAGCACTGGAAGCCCTGCCCGAGGGCCGCTGGCGCGTGCGCGGCGGTGGTGAGGTGCGCGAGGCAGACCGGGTCGTCCTGGCCCTGCCGGCCTTCGAGGCCGCTCTGCTGCTGGGCTCTGCAGCGCCTCAAAGTGCGGCGGCGCTGGGCGCCATCCCCTACACTTCAGTGGACCTCTGGCACAGCCGCCACGCGGCCCTGCCGCAGCTGAAGGACAGCTTCGGCTTTCTCATCCATCCCACGGAAGGTCGGGGCTACCTGGGCTCCCTGGTGCCCTCCTGGATGGATCCCCAGAGCGCCCCGGATGGACTCATGCAGCTGCGCAGCTTCATCGGCGGCGCCTTTGGCAAGCCTGCGGATCTGGAGACCTGGGAAGGTGTGCAGGCCCGACTGCAGCACTGGATTCCCACGCTGGCCGCGCCCCTGGCCGTGCGCCACGAGCGCGCAGAGCGGGCCATCCCGCGCCCCGAACTGGGCCACCGTGCCCGGGTCCAGGCGGCCCTGGCGGGCCTGCCTGCGGGCCTGGACTGGCTCAGCAATGCCCGCTTCGGGCCCGGCGTGCGGGACATCCTCGAAGGGCTGGAGTCCTGGGCCTGATCCACCAAGGTGTGTCAGAAACCGTGAGCGCATGGCCGCCCGGCTTCTTGAAAAATGGAGGATCCGTTTTGGAGGATCCCCATGCGCTCATCCCTGCTCCCCCTCGCTCTGCTGGCTGGCCTGCCCCTGCTGGTCCAGGCCCCGGAGGCCCCCACGCGACCCTGGTCTGACAAGGGCTCCCTCAGCTATGTGGCCGTGGGCGGTAACGCCACCAGTTCGAGCCTGGGCTTCTCGAACGAATACAAGTACCTCTGGAGCGACGCCACGTTCTCCTTCAACGCCGGGGGCTTGCAGGTCGCCACCACCACCTACACTCGCAGCGCCAGCGGCCCCAGCCTGGCCAGCGCCAGCGTGGCCAACCAGGGCACCACCCTCAAGGGCACCGAAAGCTACTTCGCCAACTTCCGGTATGACCAGAAGGTTTCCGAGCGGCTCGGGTGGTTCGGCTCCGCAGGGTGGGAACGCAATATCCCTGCGGGCCTGGACGCCCGCTACGCGGGCCTGGCGGGTCTGGGCTACTGGTGGGTGAAGGAGGACCGCACCAAGTTCTTCACGGACGCCGGCCTGGGCTACACCAAGGAGATCCTGGTCTTTTCGCCGGCCGGCACGGACTCGGGCTTCGGCACATTCCACCTGGGTGCAAAGCTGGAGAAGATGCTCTTCTCCGCTTCGGTGCTGAACTCGGAGCTGAACGTGTCCGACAGCCTCAAGGAAAGCTCCAATTACCTGGCCGTGTGGCGCAATGCCTTTACCACCACCCTGTCCTCGCGCCTGGCCCTGAAGGTGGGCTACGACCTGACCTACAAGAACAAGCCCGCCTCCGTGGCCGTGGACGTGGTGAAGACGCCGGTCACCACGCCTCCCGTGATCTTGGGCCAGGTGCCCTTCCTCCTCAAGAAGACGGACACGGTATTCACAACGGGCCTCGTGATCACGTTCTAAGCTTGCCCTCCTATAAATCTTGATGAGCTGAATGGCTTCAGAGGAACCGGGCTCTGTTCCGGTTATCTTCGTGGGACTAACCTTTCCGTCCACCCCTCCCACAGGCGGCCCCATGACCCTCTACGAGCACAAGCCCCATCCCCAGATCGAGTCTCGGAAGAAACGCGCACCCCGGGTCAAGGCGCCTAAGGAAGGAGCCGTGGCCCACTTCAACGCCTACCTGGGCGAGAAGATCACCCAGGGCGTGGGCACCATGTGGTGCGCCTACGCTTTCGCCATCCTGGCCTGCATAAGCCTGCCCGAGGCCATCCACGCAGGCAAAAGCGCCCTCATTGCCTGGATCGCCCAGACCTTCCTGCAACTGGTCCTGCTGTCCATCATCATGGTGGGCCAGAAGGTGGAGGGGGCCGCGGCGGATGTGCGGGCCGACGACACCTACAAGGACGCCGAGGCCATCCTGCACGAGGCCATCGAGATCCAGAAACACCTGGAGGCCCAGGACGCGGTTTTGCAGAAGCTCATCGCAGCCTATCCAACGGAGCCAAAGTCATGAGAGGCCAAGGCTGACTTAGGTCATTTCAGCAGGAAGCCTTGACGAAACGAATAAAAGGCGAAAAATGATGGCATGACCCCCTTCCTGCCACCGATGGATCCGCCGCTGCCCTTTGGGAGTCTCCTGGTGGAGCCCGAAGAGGCGCGGTCCATCCTGCGGCCCCAGAAGGACGAGCGGTATGGCTTTGGCTTCGCCCTCAGTCCCTACCGGGGCTGCAGCCATGGCTGCCGCTACTGCTACGTGCGCGAGTACCCCAACGCGCTACACGCCCCCGGGGACTGGGGCGGCTGGGTGGCCCCCAAGCTGAACGCCCCGGAGCTGCTCTGGTCCCAGCGCCACAAGCTGCACAACGCCCGGGTCTTCATGGCCTCGGGCACGGACCCCTACCAGCCCCTGGAGCGCCAGTACCGCCTCAGCCGCCGCTGCCTGGAGGTGCTCCTGCTCTGTCCCACCACCGACGTCATCGTCCACACTCGCTCCCCCCTGGTGCTCCAGGACCTGGACCTGCTGAGGGCCTTCCGTAGTCGGCTGAGCGTGGGACTCTCCATCCCCACGGATGACGACACTGTGCGCCAGGTGGTGGAACCCCACGCCCCGGCCATCCCCAGCCGCTGGGCCGCCGTCGAGCGACTGGCGGCGGCGGGGATCCAGGTCACGGTTGGCGTGGCGCCCCTCCTGGCGGTCCACGATGCCCAGGCCTTTGCCCGCCGCGCCCGCGCCAGCGGCGCCACGAACGCGTGGGTGGGTGGCCTGCGCCTCCTGAAGCAGGATCCCTTCTACAAGGTGCTGGCGGACCACGGCTGGCTCAAGGTGCTGGACCCCGATTACAAGGACAGCATCTGCCAGGCCTTCACCGAGGCCTTTCCGACACGGAAGGCGCCCAAACCCCCCAAAGCCAAGGCCATGCTTGCGGTGGCCATCATGCCTGAGCCCCGGCAGCCAGGGCTGTTTGATCGGGTGGGGTGAGAAACTCGCAGGACGCTAGGCGTCGAGTTGCTTCTGTCGCGCCATCAGGGATCGCAGTACGAGGCTCTGCACCACGGTCATGGCGTTGGAGGTGGATTGGGCAGGAAGCATGACAGGGCTGGGCCGTCACGATCAGCGCGGACCAAATTGTAAGAAAGAGTGCGAAACGACTTGGCGAGCTCACTTCTCCAGAATCACCCCACCTCGCGGCGCCGCAGGCCGGTGGTAGGCCAGGCGACCGGGCAGACAGGAGAGCAGGGCGCCCTGGCCCTGGAGGCAGATGAGGTTCAGGGCCTCGGCCAGGGGAAGTTCGCGGCCATCGAGGCGGTGCGCGACCAGGAGCAGATGGCAGGTGGCGGGGGCACCTTTGGCGCGGAGCAGGGCCTCCAGGCTGCCAGGATAGTCCTGGTCTTCGGGAACGGCGGTGGCGAGGCCGGGCAGGCAGGGCAGGGGGCGGTCCAGGGTGCTGAGGATCTCCCGGCGGCGCTTGGGTTGGGCTAGGTAATGGCCCCAGCGGGCCCGCTTCTCGGAAGTGAGGAAGGCCTCCACGAAGGCCGCCTCGTGGTTGTCAGAAGGGTCTAGGTTGCTGATAGCGACTCCGCCACGGCCTTGGGCACGAAGGCGATGAAAGCCTGCAGGGCGCCGGACCAATCCTCCAGTAGGGCGCTGGCGGTGCTGCTGCCGGTCTCGGCCCGGTGGGCTTCGAGGAGCGCCTGGAACTGGGCCTCCTCCTCGAAGCGCCAGGGGATGGGGGCCAGGTAGTCGGCATTGACGCGGTGGGCGTGTTCCTTGCGGAGGAACAGGACGCCGCCGGTCATGCCAGCCCCGGCATTGGCCAGGACCGTGCCGAGAATGGCCACGGCCCCCCGGGTCATGTATTCACAGGCGTGGTGGCCCGCGCCTTCGACCACGGCTTGGGCGCCGCTGTTGCGCACGGCGAAGCGGTCGCCTGCGAGGCCCCGGGCGAAGAAGCGGCCCCCGGTGGCGCCATAGAGGGCACCGTTGCCCAGGATGGCATTCTCCTCAGGCCGGAACCGGGACTCGGGCCCGGGACAAAGGGCGATGGTGCCGCCGGACATGGACTTGGCCACAGAGTCATTGGCCTCGCCCAACAGCTTCACGGCCAGGCCCTCCGTGAGGAAGGCGCCGAAGCCCTGACCGGCACTGCCCTTGAACGTGATCTGGATTTGGCCGGGCACGGCCGCGTCCTGGCCCGAGTGACGGCGCCCGCGGATGCCCATGGCGACGCGCCCGGCCAGGGTGGCCAGCACGCCGCGATCCTGAGTGCAGATGGGGAACTCGAGACTGAGGCTGGCGCCGCCTTCCAGGAATGGCTGGGCGGCCTCCACCAGGGCCTGGTTCAGAGAACCTACCCCCTCGGCCTGGAGCACCATGTCTGCCATGTCCAGGGGCTTGGGCGGCGGATTCAGGAAGGAGGAAAGGTCCAGTTTTCGGTCGTGGACGAAGGTGGCGTGCTCCGGCGAGATCGAGAGCAGGTCCGTGCGGTCCCGCAGTTCCGCGAGGCTGCGCAGGCCCAGGGAGGCCAGGTGGTGGCGCACATCCTCGGCCAGGTGGTAGAGCATGCGCTGAATGGCTTCGGGCGTGCCCGAGTAGCGGGCCTTGAACTTGGGATCGTGGGTGGCGATGCCCGCAGGGCAGGTGTTCTTTTCACAGACCCGGGCCATGACGCAGCCCTCGGCCACTAGTAGCAGCTTGCCGAACTCGAAGCCCTCGGCGCCCAGGATGGCAGCGGTGACCAGGTCCTTGCCTGTGAGGAGGCCGCCATCCACGCGCAGCTCCACCTGATCGCGCATGCGGTTTTCCCGCAGGGCGTCGTGGGCTTCCACCAGACCGATCTCCCAGGGGAGGCCCGTGTGCTTCATGGAACCCAGGGTGGCAGCGCCGGTGCCACCGTCGCCGCCAGCCACGTAGATGATGTCGGCCCCGGCCTTGGCCACGCCCACGGCGATGGTGCCGATGCCGGTGCCCGAAACCAGCTTCACGCTGATCTTGGCGGCGGGATGCACCTGCTTCAGCTCGTAGATGAGCTCCTTCAGATCCTCGATGCTGTAGATGTCATGGAGGGGTGGCGGAGAGATGAGGTCCACACCGGGCAAGGAGAAGCGGGCGCGGGCAATGGTGGCGTCCACCTTGACCTTCATGAGCTGGCCACCCTCGCCGGGCTTGGCGCCTTGGGCCACCTTGATCTGGATCTCCTGGCCCGAGACCAGGTATTCCGCCGTGACCCCGAAGCGGGCCGAGGCCACCTGCTTGGTCGTGGCTGTTAGACCGTCCGTCCAATAGAACGGGTTCTCGCCGCCTTCACCACTGTTGCTGCGACCACCCACGGCAGCCATGGCCAGGAAGAGATCCCGCTGGCTTTCGGCACTGACGGCACCGAAGGACATGGCCCCCGCGCCGAAGCGGGCCAGGATGGCGGAGCGGGGCTCCACCTCGGCCAGGGGTCGGGGGGTCGAGGCCCTGCGGAAGGCCAGCAGGTGCCGCGGATTGATGGGCTCGTCGGCCTTGAGGGAGGCCAGGTAGTCCTGGTAGAGGGCTGCGGCTTCTGCGGACTCCGGCGCGGCCTCCACCAGCTTGTGGATGAGGCGGGACCGGGCGGAGGTCATGCCGTGGCGCTCCCCCTCGTTGGGTTTGCCGGACTCGCGGAACTGATGGGTGTGCAGCAGCCGGCCCGAGAAGCCGGACTGGGCCGCCATGCTCGTCTTGAGCAGCACGTCCCCGGCCAGTTCCTCGTAGCCGATGCCGCCCAGGGGGCTGGCGTGGCCCGGGAAGAAGATCTCCATGAGCTCGGGTCCCAAGCCAACGGCCGTGAAGAGCTTGGCGCTCATGTAGCTCTGCACCACCGAGATGCCGGACTTGGCCATGATTTTCAGCAGACCTGACTCCAGGGCCGAGATCAGGTTCTGCTCGCGCTGGTCAGGGCTGAGGTTGGTAAAGGAGGGATGCTCGTCCCGCCGGGCGATCTCCAGGGCCAGGACCGGACAGACCGCCGAGGCGCCGAAGCTGATGAGGGCCGCCACGTGATGGGAGGTGCGGGCTTCCGACGTGTGCATGACGATGGAGGCATTGAGCCGCAGCCCCGTCTCGTTGAGGGTGTGGACCACGGCCCGCAGGGCGATGAGTCCAGGGATGGGCGGCATCTCCACGCTGGCGTCAGCGTCACTGAGGATGATGACGCTGGTGCCGGTCTCCACGGCCCGCTGCACGTCCGCGGCCAATTTTTCCACAGCTGCGTGGAAGCCGAGGATGCCCTCCTTGCGCCGGAACAGAATGGGGAAGGTGCGGGGGATGATCTGGGACACCGCCCGGGACAGGCCCTGCATCCGCTGGAGAAAGCGCATCTGACCCAGGTCGAGGATGGGCCGGGGCAGTTCCAGTGCCTCTGACAGGGGCACCAGGTCCTTGGGGAAGAAGATGTTCGGCGCGCGGCCAAGGAAGACCCGGAGGTCCGTGATGTTGCCTTCGCGAAGGTAGTCCAGAGGCGGGTTCGTGACCTGGGCGAAGTGCTGGAAGAAGTAGTCGAAGAAGGGCCGTGGTTCCGAGGAGAAGACGTTGGGCCGGGCGGTATCGCCCATGGAGCCGATGGCCTCCTTGCCCGTGGCGATCATGGGGTAGAGGACCTTCTCGATTTCCTCCTTGGAGCAGGTGAAGAGGGTCTTGTGGAAGGCGCTGACGGGGCCTTCGGGGCTGCCCACCTCCGGCAGGCTGCCGATGGTGGTGGTGCGGGGATCGAAGGCCGCGTTGCGGTTTTCGCGGGACTGGCTGGCGTCCCGGAAGGCCACCTTGCCCGTGGGCAGATCGACTTTGACGCCGGTGCCCGCGTAGACGATGCCCTTGCGCTCCACGGCGGATTCGTCGATGGGGAAGGCGCCTGCCTCGGAGGCGAGGATGAAGTGGTCCTTCGTCATGGTCCAGCGGGCTGGGCGGAAGCCGTTGCGGTCCAGGCGCGCGCCCACAGTGTTGCCATCCGAAAACATGATGATGGCGGGCCCGTCCCAGGGCTCCATGGCCCGGCTCCAGAAGGTGTAGAACGCCGTCTGGCCCTCGGCGGGGGGCATCATGATGGCCAGGATGTCCTCCATGTGCGGGATGCTGCTGCGGTAGAGCAGCCCCTCGGCGATCTCGTTGAGGCTCCCGGAATCGCTGATGGAGCCGTGGGTGACCAGCTGGTCCGCCTTGAGCCCGATGGACATCTCACGGGACACGCCGCGGGAGCGGTTGCCGGCGATGGTGTTGATCTCGCCGTTGTGGGCGATGAGCCGGAAGGGCTGAGCCTTGTCCCAGGAGGTGCGGGTGTTGGTGCTGAAGCGGCGGTGGATGAGGGCGAAGCGCGTGACGAAGCGCGGATCCTTCAGGTCCAGGTAGAAGCGGTCCAGGTCCACGGAGCGGGTGAGGGCCTTGTAGACGATGGTGCGGGCGGATAGGGACGCGAAGAAGAACTCGCCCTTGATGCCCTGCTCACTCTGCTTGGTGCGGAGGATCTGCTTGGCGTTGTAGAGCAGCTTGTCGAAGGAGGCATCGGTGCGGCAGTGGGCTGGGCGCCGCAGGATCACCTGGCTCAGAGAGGGCAGGGTGCGGCGGGCTTCCTCGCCCAGCACAGTCACGTCCACCGGGACCTGACGGGTGCCCAGGATCTCCAGGTCGAAGAAGGCGAAGACCGAGCTGAACATGTCCAGGGCCTTGCGCAGGCGCAGGGGGTCCTGGGGCCCGAAGAGGTTGGCCACGGCGATCTCGCCGGGCTTGTAGCCCAGCAGGGCGAAGGGGATATCGGTCATGACCCCGGCGCCATCGCTGGAGATCTGGTCGGCCGCACAGCCACCCCGGTGTTCCACACAGCGCAGGGCATGGAGGGCATCCGCCAGGATCTGGTGGGAGGCGGTACCGGTCCGGCTGGCGATGAAGCCTACGCCGCACGCGTCGTGCTCGTTCTGGGTTGCGTTGAGCATCTGATCCCCTACAGGATCAAGCCATGTTACCGCAAGGGGGGAGGCGGGACCCCATCAGTTCAGCTGATGACGCATTCTTCCGCCTTATGGGAGACTGGTATTGCCATGACGACCCTCGCCCTCAAGTATCGCCCCAACGTTTTGTCCGACCTTGTGGGGCAGGAGGGCAGCGTGAAGGCCCTGGCCAACGCCCTGCGCAGGGCCAAAGAGTGTGGCCGCATCCATCAGGCCTACCTCTTCGCTGGCGTGCGCGGCACTGGCAAGACCAGCACCGCACGCATCCTGGCCCGGGCGCTGAACTGCGCTCAGGGGCCCACGGCCACGCCCTGCGGCATCTGCGATCCCTGCAAGGCCGCGGAACTGCCCGATCAGAACCTGGATATCGTCGAGATCGACGCTGCCAGCCGAGCCTCCGTAGCCGATGCCCGGGCATTGCGCGAGCAGGTGCAGACGCGGCCCGCCTTCTGCCGCTACCGGGTCTACATCATCGATGAAGTCCACATGCTCAGCACCGAGGCCTTCAACGCCCTGCTGAAAGTCATCGAGGAACCGCCGCCCCACGCCATCTTCGTGCTGGCCACCACAGAACTCCAGGACGTGCCCGATACCATCAAGAGCCGGGTGCAGATCTTCCCCTTCCGCCTCATCCCCGTGCCGCTCATTGAAGGTCGCCTCAAGCACGTCTGCGAGGCCGAGGGAGTGGGCTTCGAGCCCGGCAGCCTGCGGCTGGTGGCCGAGGCGGGCCAGGGCTCCATGCGGGATGCGCTCACCATCCTCGACCGGGTCATCTCCGCTGGGGATGGCCAGGTGCAGGAGGAAGCCGTTCGCGAGCAGCTGGGCATCGTCAGCGCCCACCTGGTGCAGGGTGTGCTTTCAGCCCTGGCCATCGGCGATACAGCCGCCCTGGTGGAGGCCTGCCGCGAACTGGCCGAGCAGGGCGCTGACTGGGCCACCTTCTGGCGGGAGCTGGTGCTGGCCTTCCGCGACCGCCTGGAAGCCGAAGCCCGGGCGACCCGGGGCCCCCAGGAGCTGCTGCGCTGGGCGCGCATGCTCCAGCTGCTGCTGAGCCGGGAGCGGGATCTGCGGGACAGCAGCCTGCCTCGCGTCGTCGTCGAACTGGCGCTGCTCACCGCCGCCCAACTGCCCCACCTGGCGCCTCTGGATGCCCTGGTTTCCGGCCAGGTCGCCGCGCGTCCCGCGGGCGCGTCGAACCCGGCTCCGGGGCAGGCCCCGCCACCGGTCCCTCCCAAGGCCCCCCAGGTCGCGCCGGCGCCTGAGGGGCCGAAGCGGCCGGCCCCCGCGCCACCCGTTCAGTCTCCGGCGCCGCCCCCCTCCCATCCGGCTCCACCTGCCCCGCATCCCGTCCCGCCCCACTTCGCCCATGGCACCCCGGCACAGCTGCGGGCCGCCTGCTCGGAAGCCCTCCGCCAGGCCCCCACCCTGCGGATCTACGCCATGGCCCCCCAGATGGCCTCGGAATTGGTTTGGGAAGCTCCGGTCCTGCGCTTCCGCTTTCCCGCCAATGTGCGGCAGACTCTCCAGGATTTCGAGCGGGACCAGGCCAGCCCCCACCTGCTGGCGGCCCTGAAGGCTCTGCTGCCGGGCCTCGCCCGCCTGGACGTGAGCTTCGAGGAGGTTGGCACCCAGCCTGCCGCCGCTGAGCGCCCCGAGGATCGGCTCCGCCGGGAGCCAGCCTTCCAGGAGCTGCTGCGGCTCAGCGGCGGCGAGGTGCTGGAGATCAAGCGCCAGGACTGATCCGGCGCGGCCTGCTCAGCCGCCCGACACCGGCGGCATGAGGGCCACCTCGTCGCCGTCCGCTAGCGGTGTGGACCGGTCCGCGAAGATCTGGTTCACCGCCAGCAGGGCGTCCTGGGGCAGCGCCGCCAGTCGCGGGTCAACCAGCAGCTCGCCCAGGGTCGGCGCCAGGGGCAGCTCCAGCTCGCTGAAGCCCAGCAGGGCGCGGTACCGGGCGAAGCACTTGAGATGGATCATGGGATTCCTTTTCTTCTGCGGTCCAAAACCTACTTCGGGCTCCAGGTATGGCGGATCTCCCCCGAAAGCCCCGCGCCGGCGCTGCCGGCCTTGGTACCGCCGAACTGGAAGATCAGATTGCCCAGGCGCCACTCGAATTGCCCAGAGTCGATGTTCAGCTCACTGCTCTGTTTGTGGGTGTAGATCCCCGTGAACCCCTGCCCGAACAGGTAGAAGGTCTTTCCGATGGTAAATTCCCGCTCCGTACCACCCAGGACGCCCGTTCGCACGGTCACCCCCACCCGATCTACCCCTAGGACTTTCCGCAGTTGCTCCTGGAACGGGGCGAAGGCGAGGGTGGTTAGGAGACCTCCAGTGGCACCGCCGAGGCCCTGGGAGATGGCGCCCTGGGTGGCGCTGGAGGAGGCTGCGGCGGTGCCCACGTTGGCGACATTGCTGGGGTTGATGAGGATGGCGACGATCTCGTCCTGGCGTAGGACGGGCGTGGAGCTGGGCAGGATGCTGAGGTTGCTGAGGGTGCCGTGGACGTCCAGATTCACGGCGTAGCCGGGAATGGAGCTGAGACTGCCCTGAAGGCTGATCATGGGATCCAGCGGCCGGGATTCAGAGAAGGTGAGGGAACCCCGGTTCACCACCACGTCCCCGGCGGGGAAGATATTGGTGATCCGGCCACCGGGCGTGAAGACCATGACGCCCTTGGGCACGGGGTGGGCCAGGGTGCCCCGGACCAGGAAAGGGCCCTCGGTGCGGCCCTCCAACTTCAAGAGGTTGGTGTCGAAGCTCCAGGGACTGCGGAGGTCCATGTCCAGCTCTAGCCGGATGCGGTCCAGGGGATCGTCCAGATCCAGGCCACCCAGGCCAGTGTCGCTCACGGCGCTGCGCAGGATGAGGTCCGACAGCTTGATTTCCGCATTGTAGTTCAAACGGTCGGCGCTGAGCTTCCCGCGCAGGGTGCCCCCATCCTCCCGGCCTTCCAGGTCGGCCTGGAGGCTGCCCTGAAGGTCCAGCCCTTCGGGCAGGTTCCGCAGCTGGAAGTTAGCCAGGGAGGCCTTGAACTTGTAGGCGTCCAGGCCACCCAGCTGCCAGGCCATGGTGCCCGAGAGGCGGAGCTCCCCTTGAGCCAGGCTGCCCCGGAGGGGATTCTGCTCGGAGATGGACAGGGTGCGGTCCTTGAGAATGATTTCGGCCTGGAGGTTCTCCACGCCTTGGTAGCGTCGCAGGACCATTTGCCCCTTCTCCAGGGAGAGCGTCCCATCCAGCAGGGGCTCCGTGTAGGTGCCGTGGGAGAGGATGTCGAAGCGGCCCGTGCCCTGGATATGGAGGTCCGAGAGCATGTTGTATTCATCGACCTCCATGACCTGATCCAGGATGGCCTTCAGATGGGCCAGGTCGGCGGCGCCTCGCGCCCGGAGTGCCATGGGAGCAGCATTGGAGAATGGCAGGGCGCCTGTGATGTGCAGGCGGGCGGCCCGGTCCACGCCCTGCTCCGCGGGTTGGCGGGACCCCCCAACCAGGGGGATGTCCACCAGGGCGCCCTGAGCGTTGCCCTGCAGGGTGGAGGTCTTGTTCTGGTGGAGCTCGAAGGCGTTGAAGCGGGCTGAGAACTGGTCCAGGGTGCCCGTCCAGGTCAGATCCCGGCCGTTGACCCAGCGGCCCTGCAGCTTGGCGGAGAGGCTGAAGTCTTCCAGCACATCCTGCGTGAGGGACTGGGCTTGGGCGTCCACCTTGGCCGTGTCCGGCAGGAGGGCCAAGTCCAGGCTCCCCACGAGGTCTGTCCCGGCCTGGTGCACCTGAAGGTCCACGATGGGCCGTTCCATGGCCTGCAGGCCGAGGCGTGCGCCCAGCCGTCCCTTCTCCAGCCGCACCTGGCCTTGCAGCCCTTCGATGCTCCGATCCCCCAGGAAGAGCCGACCCTGGCTCAGAGTGATACGGCCCTGGGGCAGGTCCAGGGCCCCGAAAGGGCTGGTGATGGGCCCCAGGAGCCGGGCCTCGGCCAGAGCCTGGATACGGGGACCGGGCAGGGCCAGGACCTGGGTGTCCACTCGGCCCCGCAAGTCCACCCACCAGGACCAGGCCCGGAAGTCCATGTCCGCCTGGCCCACGAGGCCCAGGGCTCCCTCGGGCGGCGCATCTCCGCGCCCCAGGAGGTCCGGCCGCTCGGCGATGCGGACCCCCTGGAGGCGGAGCTGAAGCGTGTCCAAGTCCATCTGGAAGTCCGAGGAGGCCGCTGGAATTTTTATTCCGTAAGTCTCTGCTGATTCGGCTTGGGCATTGCCCTGCATGGCCAGGTGTTGGTAGGGCCCCCACAGTCGTACCCAGCCGCTGCCCAGGCCAGTGATGGGGAGTTCCCTGCCTTCGGCATCCCTTAGTCTCGCGGCCCGGAGGCCCTCGGCGATGGGCAGACCCGAGGCGAAATAGCACATGTCGATCTGGGGCTCGCCCGGGGCCAGCTTGGCCCAGGTGAGCCATAGCTCGCCCCCGCCCCGGCCCTGATCTTTGCGGAGGTCGATGTTCTGCACGCGCAGCTCGCTGGCATGGATGCTGACCTCCCCCCGGAGGCTGTCCGCTTGTGCCGCCTGCCAACGGGGCTGCAATACCTCCAGGGTGCCCTCCAGGCCCAGGCCCTCTTCCCTGTCCCAGCGCAGGTGGGCGGCCCCCTTGGCTTGGCCCTCCATGTCCAGGTCCACGACCTTCCAGGCCGCCAGGGCCTGAGCGACCTGGCCGGCATCCACCTCCACTTTGCCCTCAGCCTCGGCCCGGCTCAGGCCATGAGCGCCCAGGGTGGCGGTGCCGCTGCCCTCAAGCTGGATGGCCTCCAGGGCCAGGCGAAGCGAAGAGAGCTTGGCCTGGCCTGCGTCGAGGGAGGCCTCCAGGCCACCTGCTTCTACGCTGTGCTGGATGAGCCGGGTCTTGAGGGTGGCGCCCCAGCGATCCAGGCGATCGAGTGGCTGGCCAGCCTCGGGGCTGCGGACTTCGGCTTCGACCTGGGCCCGCACGGCCTTGAACTCAGGCAGCCGCAACCACTGGCCCAGGGCCTCCAGGTCCAGGTTTGAGCCCCGGACCGTGGCGTGGATGGGCTCGCGCGCAGCCCAAGCCCCCTCGACCTCGAGGTCCCCCTGGGAGGAGGCCCAGCGGAGTGCCTCCAGGCGGATCCGGTCCAGGCCGCCGCCAGCCTTCAGGTTCAGCTTGCCGGGCTGGGAGAAACCGAACCCTGGGCGCAGCTCCTGGCCCTCCACGGATAGGTTCCACTGGGGGTGCTGGAGTGAACCCTGGAGGGCTCCCTGGAATTCCAGACTCCCTCGCAGGGGCGGCTGACTCAGGCCCGCCCAGCGGGTGGCCTGGGCTGCGTTCAGGATGCCGGACAGGGTCCCTTCCATGGGGAACTCGCCCTTGGGGGTGGCGGCGCGGCCCTTGGCGCTGAGCCGAACTTGGGTCTCAGCCAGGCGGAGATAGGCCTCCTGGACCTTCCAGGCCTGCTCGGAAAATTCCCCGGCCAGGTCCAGGCGGCCCTTCTCCCAGCCCTCGGGGCCCCGCACCTCAAGTTGGGGACCGGCGAGGTTCACCCGCAGGTGGTTCGGGCCCACGCCGGTGGCCTTGGCGTCGAATCGGTAGCGCAGGGCGGGCATGCCATGCAGGGCCTCAGGCAGCTCCACCTCGCCCCTCACGAGGCTGAAGAGGTCCAGACGGACCTGGGGCAGGGGTCCCTGCCGGGGCGGCCGCTCCTTGAGGTGGAGCGATTGCAGTCCTCCTTCGGTAAGTCGCAGGTGGGGATGCTCGATGCGCAGGGCACGCAGGTGCTTGCTGGGTCCGACCAAGGACCAGAAATCAGCCTGCACTTCGATGCGATCCACAGACAGAAGGTCAGCGCCGAGCCTGACATCCTGGAGCACCAGGGAACCCAGCAGGGGATGGAATTCCACCCGGCCGATGGCCAGGGGCAGCCCCGTTTCCTCCTGCACCAGCTTGTCCAACTGCCCCACGGCGTAGTGGAGCACCGCCGGGCGGCTGGCGAGCCAGGGCACACCCACATACGCCGTGGCACCGGCCACCACCAGATACGAGATGCGACGAACCCAGCGGCGGCCCCAGAGCCGAAGAACCGCGTCCTTCGTGGGGTGCCAGACCATCGTTCAGTTCTTCTCGCCGCAATTCGGGCAGACCATGGCCATGCGGGGCAGCTGCCGGTAGCAGAAGCGGCAGAGGCGGGACTGGGTGGCGGCCCGCAGGGTGGGGTGGGGCCCCGAGGCGGAGGAGGAGAGGACGGCGGTGCCCAGGGGGCGGGTCTCCCGGGCGACGTTG
>TBL_comb47_HYPODRAFT_10004998_pt1 | contig 15036 bp, 14 predicted proteins | sample TroBogypolimnion_40_FD_10682 | JGI IMG/M metagenome (IMG submission 10682)
CACATAGTAATCCTATATTGTCAATACCATACTTAACAATGTATGGCTACATATGAAGACATAAAACAGGGTTACATCCTTGCTGTGTCAGAACTTACCGAGATTTATCGAAGGCAAAATGCGCATAGATCGAACCAGCCACTCCTGAACGGCCTGGCTCCTTTGGCCAAGGCGGGGGTCCCGCTACTGCATCTCTGCGGGAGCCTCGATCCGGGGCTCAATGACCAGACTCGGGTACTCGAGAAGAAATACCAGGAACTCGGCGGCGGAATCACCGTTATCGTCAACGAAGGTGAAGGCCATTTTCTGACGGCACCCAAGGATCTGAAACCCGTGGTTGATTTTATCACCACCAGGCTTCAGTGATGAATTCAGGCGATGACCCCTTCCAACGGCGCAAAGGACTCCCCCAATATCCGCCGACTATCGATCCCGAGCCAGCGGTCGAGTACCGTGGCATAGAGTCGGCGGAAATCCGTGTGGAATCTCGGGGCGTCCTGGTCGAGATCTATGAGGCTCGGGTGCTTTCCTACCAACCCGCCTTTGATTCCTCCGCCGGCCAGGAACACTGGCGCGGCGGCGCCGTGGTCGGTACCACGCCGTCCGTTTTCCGACAGGCTCCGGCCGAACTCCGAGAAGGTCATCACCAGCACGGAACCGAAGAGTCGGTCGTGCTGGAGGTCGGCGGCAAAGGCGGCTACTGATTCCGACAATTCCCTAAGCAAAGAACCGTGGTTTAGCGCCTGGCCGGCGTGGGAATCAAACCCCCCGATTTCGCCGCCCCCCAGTTCCGTCAGGTAGAACCGAATCCCCAAATCGGCCCGGATCAGTTGCGCCGCAGATTTCAGGGACTGTGCGAGCGGGTAGGGTGGATAGTCCGCGGATCGGGCGAGCCGGCTCTCCTGGATCCGGTCACGCGCGGCACACGCCCGGTGGGTGGATTCGCGCAAGAACTCCAGCAGTGGGTTGGACGCCGGGACAGCGAGCGCGGCGCGCGGGAATGGGGCCGACTCTCCGGCCACGGGCCAACCCGGCAAGGGCAGCCATTGGTCGATCGAGCGGATCGCCGGCACCACCGTCTGCTCCGCCCGGACCCCGAACGGCGGCGGGATGGGGCCCACGAAGACGCTGGGAACATCGGTCGTCACGCCGGTGTGGGCGAAGTCCGCAACGCGCCCTCCCCAGCCGGTTTGTGTCATGGCCTCCAGCGGCAGTGCGGTTTGCCAGTCCCGCATCGCCACGGGGTGGTCGCGCTTGGAGTTGGGGTAGCCCACGCCTTGGACGATGCTGAGACGACCCTCGTGGTAGAGGCCCGCGAAGGCCGGCATGTCCGGATGCAGGCCGAGGCCAGCCTCCAGCTTGTGGACGTGATCCGCGGCCAGGTGCAGGGTCGGTCGACTGCGATGGTAAGCATCATCCTCGTACGGTACCACGGTGTTGAGGCCGTCGTTGCCGCCCGAAAGCTGAATCACCACCAGCGCGGTCCCGCGCCCGTCCGCTTGGGCACTCGCGGCTCGGGCGGTGCGCTCAAAGAGGCCCGAAGCCCCGCCGCAGCCCAGAAAGGCTGACGTGCAGAGCGTCCCTCTCAGGAAATCGCGCCTCGAAGGTCGGGTCATGGGTATCGTCTTCCTTTCACTCAGGCGAGGTTGAACTCTGGCAGCGTCGCGATCAACGCCGCCAGGCGCCGTAGTCGTTCTTGGGGTGGGCTCGCGGAGGTCAGTCTTTGCAGCAAGGCCGACCGGGTCTCTTCGGCCACGCCTTCCTGGACCAGCAAGCGGAACAGAAAGACCGGCGCGGCGTCCGTCGAACCCTGGCCGTGCTTTGCGGCGACGGTCTCAGGCTCGAGTTTGCCCGCATAAGCGCCCGCATCGGCCAGCAATTCCTGCGCCAGCCGGGCCCGGCCCAGCAGCGTGAAACGGTTGATCCAATGACGTCCGCCGCCCCAGCCCTTCACTGTGGGGGGCTCCAAAAGGTCCTGTCCCAGCGTGGTGAGGTCCTCAGCGAGCCGGAGGGTGGGCACCCTGGCCCCGAAGGCCCGCACCAGACCGACCGCAAAATCGACCGGGCTCTTGATCCTTTCCCCGAGCGCCGAGAAGAACAGGTTCGACCGCAGCACCGTTTCCACCAGGAGCCCGAGGTCATAGTCTTTGGCAAAACTCGCCGCCAGCGGCGCCACCACGTTTTCCGGCGGCGGGTTGCTCTCCGAAATGAACCACTGGCAGACGCGCTCCACCACGTGCCGTGCGGTGGTGGGCTGTTTCAATAAGATCCGCACGACGTCTTCCCGCCCCCAATTCCCGGTCTCGCCCAGCAGTGTTTTGGGCCCGCCATCATGTTCATCGGGATTGAAGCCGACCTCCCACTGGCTGACATGCCAACCGGTCAGCGCGCGGGCGGTCGCTTGCAGGTCCGGCTCGGACCATGGCCCCGCGCCCACCGTGAAGTCCTCGAGGAGGGCGCGCGCCAAATCGGTTTCGGGTCGCGCCTTACGGCTGTTTCGAGCATTCAGACTCAGCAGGACCGCCGGGTTCTTCACGGTCGCACCCAGCAGGCGATCGAATCGGCCCAACGCGTGCCCTCTCAGTTCGTGGAGCCGGCGGCAGACCACCTCGGGATTCCCGACCCGCGCGTTGCTGATGCCGAAATACCCATGCCAAAAAAGCGTCATCCGTTCGAGTAGCGGCTGGGGGGTCTCGATCATCCGCCTCAGCCACCAGGCGGACAGGCCGCCGGCAGTCCTTGCGGAGGACCTTTCGTAGGCCATCATAGAGCTCGTTGAATCTTGCCGTTTCGGCATCGGTCTTGAGGAATTTCGTCACGGACTCTTGCGGCCCGTCGGTCAACACCGTCTGGAGTTCTGCCCAGTCGGCTCCAAACCCGGCCCGGCGGCACAGGTGAGCTGCCCGCTGCAGGTTCCAGGGATGCGCCATATCCGGCGCGTAACGCGCCCAAGCCCAGTCCGGGTTACCAGCCGAAACCGAGATCGCGAGGGGCTCAGACATAAAGACGCGATGAAGTGCTAGGGTAGCGTGGTGGGTGTCTTGAGCTTGAGTTCGAGCGTGGCGCGCGGCCGTCCACCGTCTCGGTCGAGGCTGAGTTTGCCCTCCTCAAGGCAATCGAGCAGGGTCAGGAAACCGCTGATATCGGTCTCAGCCTGCTCGCGTGCATTGCCCTTCTCCACCATGTTCTTACGGATCATGGATTCGCGGTTCCGGGCAAGGATCGAGCGCAATTGGACGCCATCGAGCTGCAAAACGGCGTGCGTCGATCCCGAGGGTTTGGCGGCACTGACGGCTTCTTTCTTGAGCGCATCGATGAGGTCCGCCGTGAGCCCATCGGTCGAACTGAAGATTAGGTAATCCCCGGTGAGCGCCACGGACGGACGGTAGTTGAACCGCTCGTCGACAACCCCGTTGTCCTTCGCCTCCGTGGGCCGGTAGTAGGCGTAAGTGAATTTCACATCGCTATGCGTGGCACGGTCGATTACCAGCCCCGGTTCGGCCTTCTGACCCCGCGTAAAGTTGATCAGTCCGAGCGCCTTCTGCCAGCCCTCCTCGACCGCCGGCCCGAACTTCTGCGGGTTGCGCAGCCGCATCACCGCGGCGTAAGCGGGCATTTGGACGGCCGGCGTGCCGACCGATGGATCATACTTTTGCGAGGCCACCACGATGCGGATATCCGGCCGCGTCTGGCCCAGCACGCCGTCCGTTAACTCCGTGCCACTGAAAAAAATGCCCATCATGTTCTCGAAGAAGACCAATCCGGACGTCCGCTCCGGGAACAGGTCGTCCTTGGCGGCGTAAAAGGCGCGCAAATCGCGATAGAGGCTTAGGCTGGCGATTCGGCCGGGAACCGCGAGATTCGGCATCACCCCGTCCCCAGCCTCTCGGGCGGTGGCGAAAGCCGCGGCCTTGGAGGTCGCCGGGGCCTCACCGTCTGTATAGGCCTTGAGCACCAACTTCCCTTCGCGGACGTAAAGGCCCACCGCCAGCCATTTGGCCGCGCTCAAAACCTCCTGGGTGTCCGCCATCAGCAGGGTGCCGATGGGGTTACCCTCGCGGGCCAAAGCCGCCTTGAGGGCGGGTGCCTGGCGCGCGGTCTCCATGTTCACATAAAGCCAGGCCGCCGTGTCTTTGCCCACGGCCTCGTGGGCGGCCTTATAAAGTGCGGAGGAAGCGAGATCCTTGCCGTTTGACTCCGCCCGCAGATCGAGCACCCGCTTCAGCACTTCCCGGCGGTTCGACAACAGCAGGCGTGTTCCCAGAATTGCGTGGGCCTCGTTCTCCCCCAGGGTCCACGCGGTCACGCCTTGGTATTCTTTCGACGCTACCCGTTCCGGTTGCTGCTGCTTTATCGCCTCGGTGGTCGCAAAATGGCGGGCGGTTTCATGCAGCTTCTCGAGCAGTTTGTCATCTTGCCCGTCCGCGCAGAGCAGCGCCTCCCCGCCAGTTCCCAAGGCGATGGTCGCATTCCGTCCCAGCAACCGCTCCAGGCCCAGCCGCCAACTGGTGCCCAATTGCAGTTCCAGGTAGGCCACGATTCCCTGGAGTTGCTGCAATTTCAGGTTCTGTGTGCGATTGGTCGCTGAAGCGGTTACCGCCTTGGCGACTTCCGATGCGAATAGCGGTCCCAGCAACGTCATCGGTTCCGTGGCCTCGAAGACCAAGGGTGTTTCCGCAGGGAGCCAACTGCTGGCGGAGGGCAGGTCCGCGGCCAGACACGATTGATAAACCACCAAGGCCGGCACCGCCAACCCCACACACGCCAACAATCTTCGCATCATAGTTCTCAGGATAATACGCGCGGCAGGGGAGGAAAGTTACAAATCTTCGACCCGAAAGCCCGGTTTCGCGGGAAGTGGGCGCACTTTCCGCGAACACGAGGTGGAACGGGAACTTCCCAGGCGTGTCTTTGATCACCAATCACCCGCGGATCCCGAGCTCTCTGCGTTACAGCCTCGCCCGGTTCTTGGATCAATTTGTCGCTTGACAGCGCCGACTTTTGGGCCTTACGGTTGCGTAACAGGCAAGAGTGCCGCCAACTCCGTTTGGAGCCTTCGCTTGAGCGGAGCGGGACTGGGCTCTCGCAACCGCACGCGGTGGCCTATGTTGACCCTCGAACAGGCGGAGTTGGCGTCGGTGCAGCCCGCAAGCAGTGGGCAACGCCAGCGCACCGATTGGCGCGGCCTTGGTCGCAGCGCCCGGCCTCTCCTGGCCGTGTTGGCGGCGGTGTCGGCTTTGTCTTTGGAACTCGGGGCATTGACTCTCTGGCTGCGCGGCGAACTCGCTTCTTGGGGCGGTGCGTGGCGGTTACTGCTGATGGCAGCGATGCCGTTCCTGGCCATCGTGCTCAGCCTCGCAGTCCACGTTTTAGCCGCGCTCATCGGCTATCGCCCCGGGAAGACCGTGAAGCGGACCCTGCGCCTGGATGACCTCGGGCTCAAGCTCAGCCACACGCGCTACGACCGCGTGGCGTGGGCGGACGTGCGCCGCTGGTTCCTGGCCCCGGTCGAGGGAGCGAAAGGCATGGTCCTGCTCACCCTGGAGCGTGGTTGGCGTCGGGGCGGCGGCCGCGCGTATTGGTCCATCGTGCTAGACGGGCACGACCAAAGACAGTCCCTGCTGTCCGAGTTCGATTACCTGCGCCAGACCGGACGAACGAACGCCCCGGTCCTCGAGCTGTCGGGGCCGATCCCGACGCCGGCGATCGGGTTGAAAGGCCTGTGGGCGATCATGCTCGCCCTAATGCTCTTTGTTCCCGGAATGGGCCTATGGATGGCCGGCCTCGGCTCCGCAGATGCCAAAGCGCCCGCCGCGCCCTCGACGCCTGCTGGATCGCAGCAGGCTGAACGCGTGGCGCGGTGGGTGGTCAGCCACCTTTTGATCAAGAACGAGCGTCAGTGGCGCCGGCTGCTCTGGGGCACGGGTTCGACCCTGACCGCCTCCGCCGTCGGCCTGGTGATCTGGGGAACCCGGCGCCAAAACCGGGAGAAACGCAAAAACCAGCGGCAATTTGAGTTGGACTTGGCCCGGCTCACCGTGGCACACACGCCGCCGGACACGTTTCGCCCTGAGATGCCAGGTTGAAAAGTCATAACCAACGCAAGGCGGCTCTTGAGCCGTGACGATCAAAGCTCCCCAGTGGATCGGTCGACCGTTCACCGATGAGGAGCTTTGCAGGCTCTCTCAGGGACCCGGGCTGCCGGGCACCATCTACCTCACGGCAGCGCACACCGGGCTGAGCCTGTAGGAGTTGAAGCAGTGACTTGGACCGATACTACGCGGAAGTTGGAGCGAGCGAAGGGATTCGAACCCTCGACCGCACTTTCGCAACCCGCACAGCGGCAAGCCGTTCCGCAATTCACCTCCGAGGGGTATACACAAATACGCGCACAGATTTCGCCTGGGGTGTGCCGGGACCTTCCCATGGTAATTAACGCCTGGGCTTTCCTCAGTCGTCCGCTCAAGGCTGCCATCCTCGCCTTGGTGGACTCCGCGCTGGGCGGGAAGGAGAAAGGCGCGGTATGAGACGGGCAACCGCTGAGCACGGAGGAAGCAACTCTGGAAGCGCGAGGCGGCTACCTGCGGCCCGTGCCGTACTCGGGATGCCGCCGATGATGGCGCAACACCATAATACGCAGACGGTCGGTCGTCTCCTCGAAAAGCAAATGATACGGAAACGACCGGAAGTTGGCGCGGCGGAGGTTCGATCCGGCGACCCCGTGAAAACGCTTGGGATTCTCCTCGATGGCAGCGGCCAAGCTTCGAAATTCGTCTTGGAAGCGCCCAGCGACTCCCGGCCCGGCCTCCGCTTCGTAATAGCTCAGGGCATTTCGGAGGTCCCTCGAAACCAGCGGATGGAAGCTCCGTCGCATCGCAATGCGACTACCGCTTCGCCGCCTGTATCACTTCCTCCAGGGTCATCGCCATCTCAGGGTTCCGATCCAGTTCGGCACTCCTGCGCATGGCCTCGGCGACTCCCTCATCATCGTCGGAGAGAACTGCCGGCAGCGAGTCCAGCATCCGAGAAGCCAGTGAAGCCCGGTCACTATCGGGGAGTTTCATCGCTTCCCGCTCGATTTCGCTCAACGTTTGCATACTTGAACATTACGCCGCATTGCCAGGGCCGCAAGTCCTTTCGGGCCGACGGCGCCAGCGCCAGCGATTCCCGACACAAATCCGCCCGGCCCGCGAGCGGCACGACCGGGCTTACGAGCCATTGCTCGCGGTCGTGCCGGTCGCTACGCGTAACGGACTCGCGCGGCCGGGCGGATTTTGGAGGGTCGCGGTGAGCAGGCCGCAGACCACCGGGAAAGGCTTCTCCCAGACCGGGCGGCCCTACCAGCTCAACCCTGCCCTGCGATACCGGCGCGGGAAGCTCAACTCCTCGGACTACAGCGGCGACGTGGTGTATCGTTCGCCAGCGGTCACCACAGAGGCGCCGCCAGAGCCCCGCGGAGCGGGGTGTGGCGCCGCCTCTGGCTTGAATTGGCTGGAGCGGGTCGGGCGAATCAAAACGAATCCTCTCAAGCACGTTCCGAAAGTGGATGAACGAGGCCAGCGCCGGCGCGTCCGTCGGGCGTTTACCGATGAGGAACTTCGCAAGCTTGTTCGAGGGGCGGGGCCGCGGGGCGTCATCTACTTCACCGCTGCGGGGACGGGGCTGCGCCAGGAGGAGTTGAAGCAGTTGACCCGGGCGGATGTGAGCCTCGATGCGGACCCGCCTTTTGTGGTCGTGCGGGAAGCCAGCGCTAAGAACAAGAAAGAGGAGCGGGTTTGCCTGGTGCTTGAGATTGTCGAGGCCCTGACGTGTCATCGTCCAGCGGGCGTTGAACCTGGTGCTTTGGTATTTCCGAAAGGCATCCCTCGCGCGTCGCGGTTGAAAGTGGACGCGAAGCGCAACGGCATCGCCTATCAGGATGAGTCGGGGTGCTATGCGGATTTCCACGCCTTGCGCTATACCTGGGCCACCTTCCTGCAACGGAACGGAGTTGCTCAGCGGGTCGCCATGAAACTGATGCGGCATAGCGATATGAAGCTGACCGCCAAGGTTTACACGGATGAAACGCAACTGCCGATTTACGAGGCAATCAAGGGACTTCCCCGGCTTCCAGGGTATACACAAATACGCGCACAGATTTCAGGCCCGGCGGGTCAAAACGTGGCGCAAGCTGACGCGGTGGGGAAATTGGAGCGAGCGAAGGGATTCGAACCCTCGACACTCACGTTGGCAACGTGATGCTCTACCAGGCTGAGCTACGCTCGCTTCCAAACAAGTGCGCAAAGATTACGGAGTTTTGGGGAGAACGCAAGCCCCTTTTTTGGAAAATCCTTTAGCGCCAATACCCACCCACCCAGACGTGGTGGTGACCGCGGTAGGCCCAGCGGCCGGAGACCCAGATAGCATGGGGTCGAGGAGGCCGTACCCAGCCACCGCCAACCCAAACCCAGCCACCGTTCCAGGTGTAATACCCAGGCGTCCAAACGTAATCCGGCCCCGGCGCAACCACCACGACTTCCTTGGGCGGCGGGGGCGGGGTTTGCCCCTCGGGTACCTGGACCACGGGTGGCGGGCTGCCCGGCGGAGGAGCCTGCACATAGTACTTCTTCGTAACGCAACCGCTCAGCGTTAACATGCCTGCCACAGCAAAAATCGGCCAATTCAAATTCAATTTCTTCATATTTCCTAACTCCTTTTGGACGCGCAACCGAGCCGGTTTGTTCAAGCTATGGCAGGCCGCGAGAGGGGCAGTACAGGCCGCCCATCACCCAGAACCCCAGCGGGTCAGAGACCCCGGACGAGCCGACCCACTCGGACAGACACGACCCCGCGAAGCTCTGGTCAAACGGAGACCAGGATCTCCGTTCGAGATATACCTGTGAACCTCCAACCGGTCACTTATTGGCGGAGGCAGGCGAGTTCAACTTCGAGTGCCGAACACCATAGTATCCGTAGATCACGATACCGATAGCCATCCAAAGGATGAGCCGCGCCCAGGTATCGGGAGGCAGTCCGGACATGAGCCAGACGCAGAAGAAGGCGCCCAGGGGACAGACTAGCCAAAAAGCCGGGGTGCGGAAGGGGCGCGAAATCCCTGGGTCGGTAAACCGGAGCACGAACACGCCGACGCAGACAATCGCGAACGCCAGGAGGGTGCCGATGGAAACCAGTTCGCCGAGCAGGCCGATGGGGAATAACCCCGCCACCAGCATCGCCACCGATCCGGTCAGGATAGTCGCCAGCCAGGGAGTCTGAAACCGGGGATGGACCTGGCTGAAAATCGGCGGCAGCAAACCGTCCTTGGACATGGTGTAAAAAATACGCGGCTGGCCGAGCATCATGACCAGGATGACGGAGGAGAGACCGGCGATGGCGCCGATCTTGACGATAGGCCGCAGCCAAGCGACCGAGTGGCCCAGTGAGTCAATCGCCACGGCAATCGGGTCCGGCACGTTCAGATGGGTGTATTTGACAATCCCCGTCAGCACCAACGCGACCGCAATGTAAAGAACCGTGCAGATAGCCAGCGAGCCGAGGATGCCGATCGGCATGTCGCGCTGCGGATTCCTCGCCTCCTGCGAGGCCGTGGAAACCGCGTCGAAACCGATATAGGCGAAGAAGATCACCCCGGCGGCACGGAGCACGCCTGGCCACCCGTACTGGCCGTCCATGACGGGCGGCACAAACGGCTGCCAGTTGGCCCGGTTGATGTAGGCCACGCCAACCGCGAGAAACGCGAGAATCACCACCAACTTGATGCCGACAATGATGTTGTTGAAAGTGGCGGACTCTTTGATCCCCAGCACGAGCAACACGGTGATGATCCCGACAATGACCATGGCGGGCACATTGAGGACCGCGCCCGTGCTGGTCCAACCCTCGGTGAAAAGCCGCCAGACATTCCAACCGGCATCCGGCACTGCCGTATGATTATAGGGCGCGGCGGTGAACGCGGCGGGAATCACGATTCCGAGATCCTTCAAGAATGAGACGACATAACCCGACCAACCGACCGCGACGGTGGAGGCGGCGAACATGTATTCGAGGATCAGGTCCCACCCGATAATCCAGGCCACAAACTCGCCGAGGGTGGCATAGCCGTAAGTGTAGGCCGACCCCGAAACGGGAATCATGGCGGCGAATTCGGCGTAGCAGAGGCCCGCAAACGCGGAGGCCAATCCCGCCAGGATGAACGAGAAGACAATGGCGGGCCCGGCGTATTTCGCCGCCGCCTGGCCGGTGAGCACGAAAATGCCGGCGCCGATGACGGCGCCAATGCCAAGAGTGGTGAGGTTCAACGGCCCCAGGGCCCGCTTGAGGCTATGGTCCGCCAGCACCTCCCGTTGGAGGTCCGCGATCCGTCTTCTTCTGAATAAATTCATCGGTTCAGCGTGTTGACTAGGTTCGATTACCGCCCCGGTTAATGGTTCAGCCAAGGGCGGAAGTCAAGAAAAAGCCCGAACAACCTGGCCTCTTCACTTAGCCGCCGAGGTCAGGGTCAATTACCGCTCGGCGTCACCCCCGGTTTCCGCCACAGGAAATAGACCGGAACGCCGGTTAATACGATGAGCAAACCGGGCCAGGTGGTCTCGGTTTTGTAGAGGATTAGTACCACCATGATGGCGCAGGCGGCGAAGAGGTAGAGCGCCGGCACCATGGGATAACCGAAGGCCCGGTAAGGACGATCGGCGTCGGGTTGTTTGCGGCGCAGGACAAAGATCCCGGCGATGGTCAGCACATAGAATATAAGAACTGCGAAGATGACGTAGTCCAGTAGGTTGCTATACAGGTTGCCGTATTGCTCAAGCCCGGCGGCATCCCGCAGCGGCGCACCTGTCACCGCGTCGCGCAAGCGGGTGCGTGGCAGCACCAGCAGCACCGCCCAGACGCATTGGAGCGCCAGGCCCACCGCTGGCACGCTGCGCCGGTTGAGATTGGCTGCCGCCTTGAAGAACAACCCGTCACGGGCCATGGCGAAGTAGACGCGCGCCCCCGCCAGGATGAGCCCATTGTTGCAACCGAAGGTCGAGATCATGATGGCCACCGCCATGATGATGGCACCCGCGCCGCTAAAGACCACCTCGACGGCGGCGGTGGCGACGCGGTCGTCCGGGGCATGTTGGATCCGGTCCAACGGGAGCAGACAGAGATACGCCACGTTCGCCAGGATATAGAGGACGGTCACCAGCCCAGTACCCGCTGCCAGCGAAAGCGGCAGGTTCCGCCGCGGCTCTTTGACTTCGCCGGCGATGAACGTGATGTTGTTCCAAGCGTCCGAGGAGAAGAGGGATCCAACCTGGGCGACACCAAAGGCGACCAAGAAACCCAGGAGCCCACTGGCGGCGGCAACTGTGGGAGCGAAGGAGAAATCCGGCTTCACGGGCGAGGCGCCGCGCACGGTCCACCAATCGCTGAAGTTGGCCCGGATGGCCTCGCCATTGCGGCCCAGGATCAGCCCGACCCCGATCAGCGCCAGCAACGACAGGACCTTCGCGGAGGTAAAAACATTTTGGATGATCTTGCCGAGCCGGAGTCCCCGCGTGTTGATGACTGTCAGCACCCCGATCACGGCAATACCCGCCAATTGTTGGGTGGACAGGCTGACCGCATAATTGGTGGACAGGTTAATAGGCGGGATGATCCAGGCGGTGGGCGAGATGGCAGGCAGCAGAACGCCGAGATACCGGGAAAAGGCGACCGCGACCGCGGCGATGGTGCCGGTTTGAATGACCAGAAACAGTGTCCAGCCGTATAAGAAACCCCAGAGCGGACCGTAGGCCTCGCGGAGGTAAACATATTGCCCGCCTGCGCGCGGCATCATGGCCGCCAATTCTCCGTAGCTCAGCGCCGCGCCAATCGTCAACAGGCCCGTGAACAACCACGCAGCCAGCAATCCCCCGGGCGATCCCACCTGCCTGCCGATGTCGGCCGAGACGATGAACACACCCGAGCCGATCATCGAACCGGCGACCAGCATGGTCGAGTCCAGGAGCCCGAGCCCACGGACAAACTTCGTTGGATCGGGAGCGACGGTGGGAATCGGGGAAGACATGCGGCTGGCGGGGGCGGCGCTATTCGATGACCAGCGAGAACTCCTGCCGGCTGGCCTCGACGTTGGCGCATTCGCGGAGGAACACCACGATTTGCTCGCTCAGACTCTGGCAGCGCGCCGTCCAGCGCCGCGCCCCGGCCAGCGTCATCGCGCATCCACGGAGGCCTTTGAAGCGCAACACGCTCGGCTCCTGCTGGAGTTGGACGCGGAACTCCTCACGCAAGCGGGGAAAGAAGAACAATTCGCAACCTCCTTCCGCCTCGGTGGCGAGACGGATCAGGTCGGATTCGAGCACGGGGAGTGCGGGATGGGGGGCGGCCGAAGACGATGCCGGTTTGAGCCCGGACAGTGCCTTTTCGAGGGCGCTGCTAAACTCATCCGCGGTAACCGTGTTGCGGCCCAACTCGTTCTGGAAGTAGTAGAACACGGCTTTGGCGGCGTTGTAGATCACTTCCGGCTCGAACGTCCGCGCCGCGGGCCCCATCAACTCGATGGAGATCATGTCCGCCGAGAACGGAATGCACTCACCGCCGGCCACGCGCAACAAGAGGCAATCCGAGGCCAGGGCGATCATGGTTTAGCCTCCAGACTCTTGACCTCGTGGACGAAGTCCGTAGCCTCCTGAAACCGGCGATAGACGCTGGCGAAGCGCACGTAAGCGACCTGGTCCAATTGCCTCAAGCCTTCCATGACCTGCTCCCCCAGAATGGCCGAGGGCAACTCCCGGTCGTACTGGTCGGCCACCTCGTTGACGATCTTCTCCGCGAGGTCTTCGATGACCTTCTGGCTAATGGGCCGTTTCTGGCAGGCTCGACGAATGCCCGACAGCAGTTTGTCCTTCGAGAATTCCTCTCGCCGGCCATCCCGCTTGAGCACCACCAGACCTTCATACTCCACTTCTTCATAAGTCGTGAAGCGATAGGTGCAAGCAACACACTCTCGCCGGCGACGAATCGTGGCTCCCTCGCGAGAGGCACGCGAGTCGATCACCTTGTCGTCCTGGCACCCGCATTTCGGGCATCGCATATTTGAATTAACCCACAGCTAATTGTATGAACTGTGATGTACCATACCAGCCGTTGGGCGGTCAATGGGAAAAATGAAGTTTTCTGCATCGTAACACGCTTTCGCATCGATGGCATTATGAGCCTCCCACCGCGCTCGCCGCAACCATCGGTTCGGCACCTGTCTGCGGGGACCCCCGCCGATCGGAAGTGGCGGGATACGGTGCTTGGAAAACCTGCGCCACCGCTAAGTCCGGTCGGCCTCGCGCGCCAATAGCCACAGCAGATCGGAGAGCCGATTGAGATAAACGATAATCTCCGGGTGCGGGCTCGATTCGGTCTCCTGCAAGGCGCAGACGCGCCGTTCCGCTCGCCGACAGACTGTCCGGGCGGCATCGAGCGTGGCGGACTCGAGGTTGCCGCCCGGCATGACCCATCCACTGAAGCCAAGGCCGGCGGCCTCGATCGCGTCAATCTCCCGACCGAGGCGGGCCGTCGCCGCCGGGCTCACGACCGCCAGCCCGTCCTTTTGGTAGCGGGGGCGATCCTCCACCAAAGTCGCCAGTTCGCCCATCATGCCGACCAACTCCTTTTGAATACCCAGCAGGCGGTCCCGGGCTGCCTCCGAGCGAGCCGTGGCCCGGGCCAACCCCAGTGCCCCGTTCAATTCGTCCACGGCCCCGCAGGCCTCCACCCGGGGGTGGTTCTTCGGCACCCGCCGATTGTACATCAACCCGGTCATCCCGTTATCACCTGTCTTGGTCGTAATACTCATGCGTCAACAGTCACCCGCGAAATCCATCGCCTCACCTTAGTCGACTCATCCTGCCGGGGCAAGGCAGGGCCCACATCGAGCATCGGTTCGCGGGCTTCCCTGCACGTGGGGAGCAGGGGGTACAGGATTTTTGGTGCTTGCCTCTGACGCCCATTTTGGGACAGTGAACCGGTCCATGCGTCGACGTGATCCGAGGTTCTGCCCCGGGTCAACGGGCGGATTGGCACCGCCAGGGCGATACAACTCCTGGAATCGGCCTGGCCCGATACAACTATGATGACTGATTCGGCCATGACCCCTCAGCGAAGAACTTCGAAGACCATCGTCGTAATCACCCTGGCCCTGATCTGGACGAACTCGATGGCCCTGGCGTCGGAACCAGACCCGTTCCACCCCCTGGCGACGATCTCCGTCCAGGCCGATCAAGTCCTGGGACGGGTCTCGCCTTACCTGACGGGGGCCTGTATTGAGGACGTCAACCACGAGATTTACGGCGGCCTTTATAGCCAGATGATCTTCGGGGAGGCTTTTCAGGAACCACCGCCCTCGCCCGTCATCCGCGGGTTCAAGGCCCAGGGCGGGCGGTGGATCGCTCGCGATGGCGAAATCCAAATCAACGGACTGGATGGGCCGAAACTGGTCAGCGACCACACTCCGTTCGCCGACGGTTCAGCCGGGGTCGAGCTCTTTTTCGCGGACCGCACCGGCGAGAACGCGGGCTTGATCCTGCGCGCCGTCCGGTCGAGTCTGGGTGCGGATAATTTCTTTGGCTACGAGATCTCGTTGGACCCGGCGCGTCAGGTGTTACGGTTGGCCCGACACCGCAGGAATTACGAACCGATCCAGGACGTGCCGTGCGAGGTTGCGGCAGGCCGGTGGGTTTCGCTGGAAGTCAAACTCACCGGTTCGGTGATCGAGGTCCAGGTGGACGGCAAGCTGGTTTTGCGTCACGACGACGGCGCAAGGTCACTGGCGGCCGGATCGGTTGGGTTGCGCGTGTGGCAGCGCGAGGCGCGCTTTCGCAACCTCTGGGTGAAGGCCGGCGAAGCCAGGGAGCCGTTGGCCTTCGCGCCAGCGGGAGAACTGGTTGAGGTCAGCGGGATGTGGCGGGCCGTCCGCCGCGGGAATACGGCCGGACGGTTTGCTCTCCTTCCCAACCGGCCGTTCGTCGGCGCCCAGTCCCAGCAAGTGAGCTTTGTTTCTGG
>TBL_comb47_HYPODRAFT_10005000_pt1 | contig 15034 bp, 4 predicted proteins | sample TroBogypolimnion_40_FD_10682 | JGI IMG/M metagenome (IMG submission 10682)
CCGGATATATCCTGGGTTGTGGCTCCGCCTGGAGACCATGAATAGGTATAGGATGAGACACCTCCGGTTACAGACAGACTTATACTACCATCACTTCCTCCATTACAGGAGATATTGGAATTAACCATCGAAAGGGCAAGTGCAGATGGCTGGGTAATCGTATAACTTGCTGAGCTGGTACAGTGATTGACATCCGAAACCGTTAAATTGTAAGTTCCTGCAGAAAGGGTTGTCTGATTGGCCTGTCCGGGCACGAGACCTGAACCATCAGAAGTTGACCATGAATATGAAAATCCGCCTGCACCACCGGAAGCTGTAATAGAGATAGTGCCTGTGCTTGCGCCATGACATTTAACATTGGTAACAGCGCCCGTAAGCGTAATCAGGTCAGGCTGTGTTACGTTGATTGTCCCAGTCACCGGGCCGCAATTGTTTGCATCGGTGATTGTGTAAATTAATCCGTTGCCGGTTGAAACTCCGGTAAAGACACCGGTATTATTGGTTATTCCATTGAATGTATAGGACAAAGGTGCTGTGCCGCCCGTTGCCACAATGGTGACCGTTGCTGTGCCTCCGTTACAGGCAATTGGAGTCGTAACCGCAGCACTTGTTAATGAAAGCACCGGTGGTTGGGTTACATCAATAGTTCCCGTTACCGGACCACAATTTTTCGCATCGGTGATGCTGTATCCTAATCCTGTTCCTGCCAAAACTCCGGTAAAAATGCCGGTAGTATTGGTTTGTCCATTAAATGTATAGGATAGAGGTGCTGTTCCGCCTGAAGCGGAAATTGTAACTGTAGCGGTTCCTCCGTTACAGGAAACAGGAGAGGTCACTATTGCACTTGTCAGTGAAATCGCTGCGGGTTGGGTGACCACATTGTTGGAGACAGGATAGGTACAACCTTTAGCATCGGTGATAACAACACTGTAGGTACCGGCGATCAATCCCGTAAGATTCTGATTTGCAGCCTCACCAGGTGGAACGACTCCGCCATTCGAAGCAGTCCAGGCATATGTGTAAGGTGGAGTGCCTCCGGAAACCGAGATCAAAATCTGACCATCATTACTTCCATGACAGGTTGCCGGGGTAATGGTAGATGATGCTCCTATGGCACTTGAAGGCTGGGTGATAATTACAGTAGTGGTGGCATTACAGGATGAGTTCGTGCTTTCTGAAACAACCACCACGTAAGTTCCTGCACCCAGATTTGTCAGATTTTGTGTATTACCACCAAAAGAAGTACCGTTTTTTGTCCAGGCATAGTTAAAATTACCCGATCCCCCGGTTACGAGAAGGTTTATCGCTCCTGAAGTGCCATTATAGCAATTCACATTAGTCTGGGTATGATCCAAAAGGATTGGTGTTGGCTCAGTAATAATTACGGTAATTCCACCCTGGCATCCGTTCAGATCACTCACTGCCAAACTATAAGTACCGGCTTTTAGCCCGGTTTGATTTTGCGCTGTTGGATTAAGTCCTGAACCGTTGGTTGTTGTCCACAAAAAGGTATACCCTCCATTACCGGTAATTACTGGCGTAATAGTTCCATCACTGCTTCCGGCACAAGTTACATTGGTTTGAGCGGCAGTTACGGCAGGACCGTTGGAATTACCCACTGCATCTGAAAGCGTGGCTGTACAGCCGTTTGCATCAGTGGCTACTACAGAATAGGTGCCTGAAGATATATCTGTCAGGGATTGCGTGGTTGCTCCGTTGTTCCAGAGCCAGCTATAGGGCGCGGTTCCAGAGCTGGTCGATAAGGTTATGGTACCTCCATTTTGATTGCAGGCTGGAAGGACATTAACTACACTTAGCAGTGGCGATGGATTGACTACTACCGGAACAGTAGCAGTGGCGGTACAACCGGTTGAACCAGTGACCGTAACAGTATAAGTCCCTGAATTAGCTGATGTGGCGTTATAAATAGTTGGATTTGCACTGCTGGAGGTGAAGCCATTGGGACCTGTCCAGGAATAACTCACACCACCACCTGCAAAAAGCTGCAAATTACCCCCCTGACATACGGGAGAGGCCGATGCAGTGGCAGTGACCTGTTTGACATATACAATCTGGCAGGTTTGAGTTGATGTACCACATTCATTGTTTGCAACTACGCAAACATTATATGAGCCAACCGGTACTGTTGTCCAGTTAATGGTAATAGAAGCCGTATTTTGCCCGGCAGTAATATTGCTGTTGTAATAGGTTCCCGGTGAGGTAATGGAGGCAATGGTCCAGGTGTAAGAGGTATTACTCGGATCCGGAGCAACTGAAAAAACACTTGCTGCATCTGTACTACATACATTTACACCGGGACAAGTCGGGGTATTCAGGGTCAGGGTTCCGGAAGAAGCCGAACATCCGTTGGCATCAGTCACAATAACCGAGTAATTTCCAGGAGCCAGACCAGTCCTGTTTTCAGGATTGCTTGAGCCTCCCAAATCAGTCCATTGATAGGTGTAGGGAGCTGTTCCTCCGCTTACTGTCAGGCTGATGCTCCCCCCAACAGTACAAGTCGGCTGAGTGATAGTTTCTGATAAACTTACTGCGGATACGGTAACTGAAAATGGGACAGAAGAGCTGACACACCCGAGGGTGTTTTTAACGGTTAGTGTACCCGTATAGGTACCTGCAGGTGCAAGGGCTGGAACCACCAGGACGATGGGATAGCTCAGCGTCGCATCGGTAACATTCACAAACCCGTTGGCAAGTGCTGTTGAACCGTATACTATACTGTATTTATTTGGGCTTCCTGTAGTTGAAATGTAGGGCAGGTTGGCGCTCACTGAACCCCTGCATACCAAAGGATTTAGTCCAAGGGTAATCGAAGGATTCGGGACAGACATTGTCACTGTACTGGATGTGGCCGGACTACCCGTTGCACAGGTGGCGTTTGAGGTTAGTACGCAGGTCACCAGGTCATTATTAACCGGAGTATAGGAATAAGTCGTACTGCTGGTTCCGACATTGGTCCCGTTCACCTTCCACTGGTAAGATGGTGCGCTTCCTCCATTGGTTGGAGTAGCGGTAAAAGTCACTGAAGTTGAAGGACAAACCGGATTTGCCGAAGCTGCGATGGATACACTTACCGGCAGATTCGGATTGACTGTCATTGTTACTGTATTGGATATGGCCGGACTACCTGTGGCACAGGTGGCGTTTGAGGTCATTACACAGGTAACAGCGTCATTATTTAGCGGAGTATACGAGTAGGTCGCACTGTTGGTTCCGGCATTAATCCCGTTCACCTTCCACTGATATACAGGATCGCTTCCTCCATTGGTTGGAGTAGCGGTAAAAGTCACTGAAGTTGACGGACAAACCGGATTTACCGAAGCTGCGATTGATACACTTGCCGGCAGATTCTGGTTAACCGTCATTGTTACGGTATTGGATGTCGCCGGGCTACCCGTCGAACAGGGGGCGTTTGAGGTTAATATACACGTAACGGCATCATTATTAGCCGGAGTATACGAGTAGGTCGCACTGTTGGTTCCGGCGTTGGTTCCGTTCACCTTCCATTGATATGATGGTAAGCTTCCCCCATTAGTTGGAGTAGCCGTAAAAGTTACGGAGGTTGAGGCACAAACCGGATTTGCCGAAGCTGTAATTGCAACACTTACCGGAAGTGGAGTACTGCAGGCAGGCTTGAGCGCGAACAGAAATGCACCCCAATTTTTATTGTCACTAAGTGTAGCCGCTCCACTGCCCGTGGAACCTGCAGAAGCAAGTAATTCCCATGCAATGCCTGACTCTCCGTTCGGGTCACCGGCACCGTCAAATAAATTGCTGACCGATCCTCCATTAATCTTCCACACGGAGGCAGTCTCATTTTCAAAGGACCCGTAGCATAGAAGGACCGCATCATTGCTGTAAGTCGTTGTTATAGCCGAGGCCGAAATACTTGAAGAATTGCCCGTAGAAACAGAACTGGCTTTGACATCGATAGGATTTGTATTATCAACACCAGAAAAGGCGACAATTCCACCAAAAGCTCCATCAACGTTTTTGGTGTCTATTGTAAAAGTATATGATGATGGCTCTGATGCACCGGCTACTCTGTAAAGCACCCCAATGCGATGGTGTGCTCCGGCATTTTCAAAATCGCTGTTGTAAATAGTTGTCCAACCCGACAGACTCGGCATCGTTGATTTATCACCACCCCTATTTTCAATGTTTGCAATCATCACATCCCCTGCAACAACATTGGTGGGTTTAGCGATTGTAATCGTTGTGACTGTCTTGGTACTCGCGGTAGTTGCTGCACCTCTCTGGGCAATAGTTTGAGCAAATAAAGTATTCGTAAAAGACAAATTCACCATCATAAAACAAATGGCGATAATCAAATATTTTAAAGTGCGGGTTTCTCCATGATGACCTTTTACAGGTTTTGGAAAAGCGTTTCTGCCGGTGATCCCGGAGATTATGGATAAAATTCTGATTTGAGATAGCTTTTTCATAGGGAACCAGTGTTAGCGCAGAAATAGCTGCCGGTTAATGAATGTGTTGTAGAATTACTACAACAATTGCTGACAGTCACCTTACCGCCTGAATCAATTGTAAAGGAGATCATATTATTATTTGTTGAGCCTGTAGCTGCACATCTTACTGTGGCAACAGCAGCCCGGTTAGCAGCACTCACATCATTAACTGCCAGAAATAGCGCTGGCAGTGCGTTCAGTGAATAAAATATTTTTTTCGATATTTGGTTCATAAGGCTTGGCAGGTAATATTTCAATGATTGATAGTTGCTGGCTGTATCGGATTTGGATTGATATTGGTAAGTATAACCGAAGAGGTCGCAGTACAGCCATTGGCATCGGTAACTTTTACATTATAGGTACCGGCTACCAGCAAAGTAATATTCTGGTTTCCGGATTGCCCTGAAGGCACGATTCCACCGTTGGAAGCACTCCATAAATAGGTGTAAGACGGACTTCCGCCAGAAACAGAAAGAGTTATGGCTCCATTATTTCCAAGCGTTGTCACCCCCGGAGGACAAGTTGGCCGGGTAACCACTGTACTCAGGTTCATTGTGAGGGGCTGCGTAATCGTAACCGGAAGAGAAGCAGTGCAATTATGTGCATCTGTCACTGTGACCGTATAGGTACCGGCAGCCAGATTCGTGAGCACTGAGCCTGTAGCCGTGAATGCGCCCGGACCCGTCCATGCATAGGAATAGGTTGATGTACCCCCTGTCGCCGATACCGTTACTGCACCTGTTTGTGCACCATTGCAGAGCACATTTGTCTGGCTTGTAACACTTACGCTAAGGGCGGCCGAAGGTTGCGTTATGGTAACAATCCCTGATGTTTTCGAGCAATTATTGGCATCGGTAACTGTTACGGAGTAGCTTCCCGGTGCCAGACCGGTACGATTTTGTATGGATGCCCCATCATTCCACAAATAGGAATATGGAGGAGTACCGCCTGAGACATTTGAATTTATTGTACCGTTTTTTAGTCCAAAGCAGGTAACATTCGCAGACGTCGGAGCAAAGGCGATAACTGCAGGCTGTGTGACATTAACAGCAGCAATGGCCGAACACCCTTTGCTGTCGGTAACAGTCAGGTTGTAAGTGCCTGATGCAAGTCCGGTGCGGTTTTGGGTCGTCGGACCATCTGCCCATGAATAGGTATAACCAGGAATTCCGCCCGTAACTGAGACAACGATCGTTCCGGTTGAGCTTCCGTTACAAAGTGCCGCAGTAGGTGTGGCTGTAATAACTATGGCTGGTGATTGTGTCAGAGTAACCGTAAAAGTTGACATGCATCCTGCGCCACTATTGGCTGTAATGGTAAATGTATATGTTCCGGCCGTCAGGTTTGAAACAGTGAAGGGACTTGAAGCGCTGGTCCCGCTGCCCGACAACGGGAGTGTTGCGTTACCGGTTTTAGTCCAGCTCCAGTTAAATGGTCCTGCCCCGTTAGTAATTGTTATGGCTACGGATCCACCGGTAGGGTTGCCGGAACAGGGGTTTGCAATAGTACTGGCACTCTGCATATTGCATTGTACTGTTATCCCCTGGGTATCAAAAGTTACCCTTCCGCAGGGGTCAGTAATAGTCGCTGTTATGGTACATGCAGCAGGGCTGTTTTCAACCGGGGCAGTATATGTCACATTCTGAGAAGTACTGGAGGGCAGAAAAGTTCCACCGCATGTGGATGTCCAGGAATAAGTATAATTTGAGGCACTGGCACCTGTGGGAAGATTCACCGAAAGACTACTCGACTGCCCGGAACTTATCGTAGCGGGTAAACCCGCAATCGTAGGCAGAACCGCTTTTTCAGATACTGCGAAGAATGAGAAATTTAGGAAAGCACGCATGGCAGCCACATTAGCTGTTCCTGAACCTTCGATATTATGGGCCGACTCCATCAAAACCCTGCCACGGTTAGGATCATCAAACCCTCTGCCGGAAATAAGGGTAGCCGCTGGTCCTGAGGAGAAAATTCCTGTTCCAAGCGTATTTACCGGTGTAGGATCCCAGACATAAACCTTTGCTCCGGGATTCCAGCTATTACCTGCGAGAGGTATGTAAATCTGTTCCGAACCATTTTGCTGGGCGGCGTCGATTGTGCCCATGAACTGCATGATCGGATCTGTCGGATAAGCATAACTGTAAGGAATAGTCCCACCGGAATGATTGCCCCATAAAACTAATGAATTTTGAAAGTATGGATAGGTTCCACTTGGTACAGAATTCTTACTGACCAGGAAATTCGTTTGGTTGGACGGATTAACGGGATCAAACATATCGGTCAACGCGCTTCCCGCATGGCAGCCTAGCCAGATTGCCCCGTTGCAGGTGAGATTCCAGTTATAGAGATTGCCTTCCTCCAATACAGGTGTGGCCGGTGTACTGGTACTGGAATACCAGGTGGGGTCGGCATGTGGCAATACAAAGATATCATCACAACAGGTAAGCGCAGTGGGTGTTTTCCAGCCGGAACTTGATGTGCCACCGTAAGCGATGGCCGGAATACCAGCATCACTCAGAAATTTAGCGGCAATCGAGCCATTTTGCTGATCCAAGGCCCAGCGGGGTACATTATAAAAAGTTGCATAAACCGGGACAGTAACCGGAGAGGTAGTTGTAACACCTACAACACCCAAAGCCTGCCAGGTTGTAATCAGCGAGTTTACAGTGCTGGTGCGGTACTTGGCCTCAATGATGAACGGACCGCCACTGTAATCAACTCCGTTGTATGTAAAGTCAACCCCATCCTTAGCTTTTGCCGAATTAATAACCCATTTAACCGGGGTATGGTTATTCAGCAGAGCATAGAGGAGCCCGTATGGTTTCATCCCATTGGAGATCGTTTGGGGTACGATACCCATATTAATAATAAAGGATCCGGAAGATATAACCGTCGGGGTTTGTCCAAATCCCCTTGCTATCAAAAAAAACAGTATTAAAAACAACTTGATTGTCCGGGAAAAGGGAGGTCTTCTTTTTCCGGTATTCGAGATGATTTGCTTCATCATATCGTTTAGGTTAAATTTAAGAATCATTTGTCTATGCATTACTAAATTATTATTTTTATTACCACTTGTAAATCTGCATAAAATGACTTTATCATCAAAATATACGTGACTTCCATAGCAGGTTCCTGACTGATCAAATATAAAATTTCAGGAAGTTAATCTTAATTTATGCGATTGATTAAACTTGGACTGATAGCTAATCTCATTACCGGTCCGAGCTATTTTAATTTGGCTGTATCTTAAATAGGATCGATTCAATACTTTATTAGTTATTTGCATTACATTGAAGTTAACGCTGCGCATCTGGAAATTGTTTTTGCATCTCGACACAGAACTGGATTTTATTGTTCCTGCAGGCCCAGCGAAACGTTTTTTAAGATTTCTCTATGATGCACCGCTAACTCTTTTGATTACAACATGCCAATGAACGATAAAATTGAAAATGATAATGTATGTGCTATCTATGATTTTTACAATTAAGATGTTAATTGATGAATGATCAATAATCGTGCTCAAAATTGTTACTTCTTAAATATGTTTTGAAATAGTACTCCAGACTCTTATCTAATCTGTTCATAAACAGATTCATAAAAATACTAAAAAAATTAATATAATTAACTAATAATATAATATGTTAAATATATGATTTCCAAAAAGAAAACTAATTTCACTTTACGTAAATTTTTTATATACATTAATCCTGATTCAGGATTTTAATTTTAAAACCCTGAATTTTCTGCATTATACAGGGATTAGTTTGTTCGCAGACTAATCCCTGTTATTCTTGGATTTTAGACTTTATTTTTTCAGAATCCAGGCACCCTTGTATTTATTCTTCAGTTCTTCCAGCATTTTTTTTGCCTGACTGAGGTGTTCATAACCAATTACAACTCTGACATTTCCGGCTTCGGCTGATATTGTAGCTTCAGAACCCTCTGTTTTGAGTTGCTGAACAAGCAACAGTGCCTTCTTTTCACTCTGGAAAGAGCCTAAAACCAGATAAAACTTCACTCCGGAGGTTACAGGAGCCAGAGTTTCTTTTACCCCTTTGAGAGCAACTGTTTCAGCTTTTTCAACTTTTTGACTCTTTGAGCCTGGCAAATCTTTTGGCGTTGAGTTAACTTTGGATTTCTTTTCAACCGGTGCAATTTCTTTTGGTTTTGGAGCAGGAGGGGTTTTTTCAGCTTTTGGTTCGTTTTCAAGGATTGATCCATGTTCTTTGAAAGAGCTGTAGTCTTTTGAGGCATTTGGTTTGCCATTTGAATAATCACCGCTTTCCTGTTTAACCGCTTCACCCCTTAAAAATCCAGGGATAAATATTTCGGTCCTTCGGTTTTCCCTGTTCTCTTCAGGGGTACATTTTCTTCCGCCTGCACCCTTATGAATTAACTGTGTTTTACCGTAACCGGTACCTTTGATCCTTGATTGATCAATCCCTTTAGCAACGATATAATCAACTGCTGATTTGGCACGTAATTGCGACAATCTGAGATTATACGGTTCGGTACCCCGGTCGTCTGTGTGAGAGCCTAATTCGACTTTCATTCCCGGATTTTCCTTCATCAAACTAATCAGAAGGTCCAGTTCCCTGGCAGCATCAGGGAGAATATCCCATTTATCGAAGTCGTAATAGATATTTTTAAGGGCAATTTTTTGATTGACAAGAATATCCATCCAGATAGTATCGCTTACTACACCATCCTTATTCATCTTGCACTCCTGCAAAATCTTGGTTTTTTCGGGATATCCAAAGGTACTGGCTGTCACATTACAATTATTTCCGAGGCAGGGGAGGCAATCCGCTTTTCCTTTGGTATCGGTGATATAAAACTGCTGATCGCAATATAATATCCTTACGCCTGGTATCGGACGTTTGCTGGTTTGATCGTAAACATATAATGTTCTGCATTTTGGCACGACCGGAACGGGGGGCTTATTATTTCTTTTGAAGGTGAATTTGTAAATATCGTCATCTCCTGTACCGGGGCGGTTTGAAGTGAGATACCCGTAATCGGCATCCGGCGGAATAGTCATGGCAAAATCATCATACTTAGTATTGATGGGACTTTCAAAATGGCCGATTTCACTGTAGTCGGACGGAAAGCGGGTGTAATACAGATCAAATCCGCCGTTTCCGAATCTCCCTTTTGAAGCGAAAATCAGGAATTGTCCGTTAAAATGGTGGTCGGTAAGAAAGGCAAACTCCTCTTTCCCGGAAGTATTGATGTTAGGGCCAAGGTTGATCGGAAATCCCCATTTCCCATTCTTTCGCAGGGAATAGTAAAGGTCGGTTTCCCCGAATCCTCCGGGTCTGTCGCTCGAAAATATCAGGGTATCACCCGATTCAGTTACAGCTGGATGCCCAACTGAATAGGCCGGATTGTTGTAGGGAAATTCGTAAATGCGTCTCCATTGACCATTTATTCGTTTCGCAACTATTATTTTAAGCCTGTTTATCCGGGTGTGGAATGGCTTTGATTTAAGTGATTGATCATCATAATTTTGTGTGACGAAGAGCTCGCCGGTTTTTGGACAATAGGTCACCGGACCATCATTGAACCTGGTAATAAATTCCGGAACCGGTTTGCGGTTGCCTACTACATTGCCATGTTTATCAATCGGTGCCATATACAGATCATAAAACTCCTTGTTCCTGAGTATCCGATCAGACTTTTCGATCAGTTTGTCATTGAAAGTTGTGAAATAGAGCGTATCCTGAATAACAAACGGTCCAAAATCACTGTGAATGGAATTTATTCCAATTTCTGAAATTTTAAATATTGAATCGTTGAATAACCGATTGTCTTTATTTTGCGGAAATGCCACTGATGAGTATAAGATCAGGGTTAGCAAAAGAAAGCTATGTCTTAAAGTTGGTGGTTTCATTATGGTATATTTTAATCCTTAGGTTATTTATAATTGATATACTTTGATTCCATTGTACCCTAAAAGTACCTGGGTGATACATATTTCCGTTTAGACCACGAGAACTCGTAAGAGATCATCACCTCGTGGACACCATTTGAAAACTTCTGAAGATCGGTAGTTGTGAAATCATAGGCATAACCGAAACGGAGTTTTCTGTTAATAATCCACTGGGCAATTAATGAAACGGCATCTCCTGACCGGTACATTCCTCCAATCCAGAATTTTTCCGAGATTAGAAAATTTGCCGAAATATCATACAGAAAAGGAGCTCCTGCCACAGCCTGTGTCATGAAGGTTGGTTTAAATTTGACGTTATCAGATAGTTCAAAAACCAATCCCCCTGCAAAAAACAGATGGCGAACTTGTGCAGAAGTATTTGCAGAACTGGCTGTTCCCTGTTGATAATTTCCCTGAACAATCTCCGGCAAAGAGAGGCTTAAATAATATTTCTGAGAGGAGAGATAGAGTCCAAATCCAAAATTCGGCATGAATCTGTTTTTTATATTGACCTGATATAGTGGATCAGCTTGATTGTCAGAATATTGGGTGTAGCCGGTCAGATTGTTACTGTAATTCATAAAACCTCCTTTAATTCCAAACCGTAGTGTAGTCAGTTCTGAGAGCAGGATTTGATAAGAATAATCGAGATTGACACTTAGTGTTTTTTCGAGTCCCACATTGTCATTCACTATGTTGAGACCAAGTCCCACACGTTCAGATCTTAACGGAGTCTGAAAGGAAAAAGTCTGAGTGGTTGGATGACCTTGAATGCCAAGCCACTGATCTCTGGATAGTGCAGTAACTCCAATATCCTGCCAGGAACCGGCGTAGGCCGGATTGATAGTTTGCAGGTTAAAGATATATTGAGTGTACATAGGATCCTGCTGTCCTTTGGAAAGGAGTGACCCCATTATCATTACCAATGCCAATGTTATTTTTTTTATTATTCTCATGATGCTCTGATCTGTTTCTTTTTGTTATTGTTCACTGTAAGCGGGCCGGGTTAACGGCCCGCTGTTGAATAGTTATTTGTTTAAGAACAGAAATCCTGTTAATACTTTGCTATTCGTTAATTTGAGTATGTAATAATAGGTACCCACTGGCATGACCTGATTGCCGATTGTCAGACTATTTTCGGAATGTCCATTCCACCAGGCTGCGGCTTCACCACCCCAGAAGTCAGTATCCCCATAATGATCTTTCTTGTATACCAGGTTACCCCATCGATTGTAAATCTCAATTACCGGATTTGGATAATTGTATAAACAAGCGATTTTGAAGTAATCGTGTATTCCATCGCCGTTCGGGGAGAAGGAATTTGGTACAATAACAGGACAATTTATATCCTCCGACAGCACAATCTGTACCCCGACAATCGCCGATGTAGTAATTGAACAGCCGTTTGCATCAGTGACAGTTACATTATAAGTCCCACCCAAAAGGTCAGCAGGCATTTCAGAGCTGGAGACATAGGAGTTGGGACCTTTCCAGGAGAAGGTGTATGGTGCAAACCCGCCAGTTACTTCAAGTGTGATTGTTCCACCTATATCGCTAAGGGTTTTACTTCCATCAATGCTCATTGTTTGTATTTCGGGCATCGAAGTTGCAGAAACACTTAATGACGTAATAGCCTCCTGAACCAATACCGCAGTCGTTTTTGTACATCCATTGACATCTGTTATTGTCAGATTATAGGTTCCACCTGACAGCGCTGTAAGGTTTTGAGTTGTAGCTGTAAACGCACCCGGACCACTCCATGCAAAGGTAAATGGTGCCGTACCGCCATTAACAGTAAGATTAACAGAACCGTCCGCAGCTCCATGACAGGTTACATTGGTAATCACTGTTGCCGGTACTATCGCTCCCGGTTGCGGGACATCAAGTGTTCCTGTTAATGGTCCGCACTGATTGGCATCGGTAATGCTAAAGGTTACCGATTTTCCGGCAAGGACTCCATTAAAGACACCACTGTTATTGGTTACCCCATTAAAGGTGTAAGAAATCGGAGCTGTTCCCCCTTTTGATGTCAGGGTAACTGTTGCTGTTCCTCCATTACATTTTATTGGTGTAGTGACTAATGCACTATTCAAAGCAAGAATTGGCGGATTGGCATTTATAGTTACACTGGTTCCCTGAGAAATACATCCGCCCTGACTTTTAGCAGTGACTGTATAAGTTCCGGCAGGAACTGAAGTGAATATACCTGTAGTATTTGTGTAGGTTGTCCCGTCAATGCTATAGGTCATGCCTGCTCCTGTTGGCGCTGTTATTGTGATCGTGCCAGTTGATAATCCGGAACAAGGGGTGCCCGATTGGCCGGTCGCAGATACAGTTGGTTGTATTGGATTGTTGATGTAAAAACTAACCGGGAATATGCAGTTATTTGAATCAGATACTGTTACAATATGATTCCCAACCGAGACAATCGGGAATGCACCCGTTGCCTGTGTAGCACCTCCATCCAAAGAATAGGCCAGGTTTCCTTTTCCGCCGGAACCTGAGACTGTTACAGATCCGGTTCCATTATTGCATACAGGGAAAGTTATATTGCTAATTGCAGCGGTTAATGTACTTGCTGAATTGCTTATGCTGAAAGAAGTTGTTCCTGAACATGCACCATTAGTTACCGGACTGTAAGTTCCTGCTATTAACCCCTGGAAAAGTGATCCGGAGGGTTTAGTTATTCCGTTCAATGTTACGGCACTTCCATCACTGCTGGTTAACACCACGGATCCGGTAGAAGAACCGCAGGTAGTATTGACTATTGAGCTTGCGGCTAATGTAACCTGGGCAGGATTTGTCAGCACATAAGGTCCTCCTGTAATTGTACAACCCCTGGCGTCTGTAACAGTTACATTGTAGGTTCCTGCGATCAGTCCGGTCGGATCCGCTCCAATGGTCCCATTACTCCAGGCATAGGTATAGGGAAGAGTACCACCTGAAACGGTTGTATTGATGCTTCCCGTAGCTGTCCCGTAACATGCAGGATTAATCAAAATAGCAGGGGTCGCTGTAATATTCAAACTTGCGGCCGGCTGTGAGATAACTATCTGTAACGGAGCAATGCAATGGTTTGCATCCTCCACCTGGATATTATAGGTGCCTGCAACCATTCCTGTGATGACATTTCCTGCAATGGTTGGATTGTTTGGCCCCGATACAACAGAATAGATGTATCCTGAAGTGCCTCCTGCACCATTCAAAATGGCACTTCCGGTAGCTGTCCCATAACAAGCAACATTGGTCTGGCTGATCAGTGCCAGGGTCAGTAACGGCGGATTGGTAATGTCAAAACTTATAGGGTATGTACAGCTGTTTGCATCAGATATCGTCACCAGGTGATTGCCAACCGAAATGCCATAGAATGAACCGGATGACTGTGGTGCCGCACCGTCAAGTGAATAGGAGAGTGATCCAATACCTCCCGTTCCGGTTATAACTGCCGAACCTGTTCCATTATGGCATGAAGGGAAGGTCGTGCTGGTGATTGTGGCTGCTAATGTGCTCGATGAGTTATTGATATGGAAAGTTGTTGTTGCAGCACATATTCCGTTTGATGACGCTATAAAAGATCCTGAAGATAAGCCGGTGAACGAAGATCCTGATGTTTTAGTAACTCCGTTTAAAGTCACATTGCTCCCATCGCTGCTGGTCAAAACGACAGATCCGGTTGAAGAGCCGCATGTTGTGCTCACAATAGAACTGGCAGTTAATGTAACGATGGCTGGATTTGATAAAACATAGGGACCACCGCTTATGGAACAATTGTTGGCATCAGTTACGGTCACCGTATAGGTTCCTGCCACCAAACCTGTCGGATCGGCGGAATTTGTCCCGTTACTCCAGACGTAAACGTATGGTGCAGTTCCACCCGAAACCGTTGTGTTAATACTCCCTGTGGCAGTACCAAAGCAGGACGGATTAGTCAGAATGGCGGGAACTCCGGTGATATCCAGAGAGCTGGCTGGCTGACTGATGACAACAGGTAAAGTAGCAGTGCAGTTATTTGCATCCTTAACCTGAACATTATAGGTGCCGGCAATCATCCCGGTGATTATATTCCCGTTCACAACCGGTGTGTTTGGCCCGGAGATTATCGAATAGATATAAGGGGTTGTACCTCCCGCTGCATTTACAATAGCACTGCCGGTATTGGAACCAAAACACCTTACATTAGTTTTTTCTGATAATTCCAGAATCAACAGAGTTGGCTGATCAACATAGAAATCAATAGAATAGGTGCATCCATTGTCATCTGTGATTTTAACGGTGTGGTTTCCGGCAGATATTCCCGAAAATGAATTACTAGCCTGGGAAATACCTCCGTCAAGACTAAATTGATATCCATCGCTCGTTGTTACACTGCCTCCGGTTTTTGTTCCCCCGGTTGCATTTACAGTGACTGATCCGGTGTTTGCATTACATGTTGCATTCTTAACGGTTAATGTTCCTGACAGATCGCTGTTTGAATTGGTAATCTGGAAACTGGCGGTTGCAGTACATGCTGTTGCACCTGAAGCAGTAAATGTTGCAGTAAAATATCCGGCAGCAAGTCCGGTAAAAGTGGCAGGTGATGGCTGCGAAACGCCATTCAGCGTTACAGTTCCTGCCACAT
>TBL_comb47_HYPODRAFT_10005001_pt1 | contig 15034 bp, 18 predicted proteins | sample TroBogypolimnion_40_FD_10682 | JGI IMG/M metagenome (IMG submission 10682)
CATTATCCTTAATAAGCCGGTAGATTATTTCCATAGATGCTTAGTAATACAATAGGTAATAATGATAATCCAAATAATAAAATAACACCGCCAAAATTATTTAAGAAAGTATTATGTATGTATGAAAGAATAAAAAATAAACTAGGAACGAATAATAATTGTCCTAATGTTAGAATCAAATACGCACGATTATTTACTGCTAACATCATAAAAAATTCATATAAAATAATAACAAATGGCAATGATATAAAGAAATAAATAAAATTTTTTCTCATAATATTCATAATATTCATAATATTTATTCCTATTATGAACATATATATATTGGTTCCCCATTTGCGGTTTTACTTCTTAACAATGGTATACCCATAAAGTTAATAGAACTTTTACCAAATAAATGTAGATTTTGATATGAAATTATAAATCCTATTGTTCCACCCAATATTAAAGCAAGAAGAATTGATAAAGAACTATCACATTTAGAATATACTCTAAATAATGAATATCCTAATGTTAGCAATCCTAATGATAATAACCCATAATTATATTGTTTAATATAAGAACTATCTAAAACATCTAATTCAGATTTTACATTAAATAAACTACTAGCAAGATAAGTAGAAGCAAATGAAATAATATACATACCATAAGAAGGAACATTCGCCGCCGAAGATTTCATAAAAATATTATCAAATGTATATTTAAATATAGATGGTTTGCATATTAAATTATCGGTTGAATTACCAAATAAATAAGCACTTAGATATTGGAATCCAAATAGAAATACTAAACTTTCAAGAAAAGAAACAAAAAATAAACTATGTTGAAAAGATAATGTAATTAATCCAAATAGAAAAGAACCATAAATTAATGAATCTGGTAATAAATATAAAGTTTCTTTAACTAATACGTCCATCTTCTCTATAATGCTTTAAGGAAACCTTTTATAGTTATATAGATATAGATAAAATGGGTATTCCATCGTATTATAGATTTTTATGTCAAAAAAATAAAAAAACAATTATAAATCAATATAAAAAAAATGGTAGAACAATATTATGTTTAGATTTTAATTGCATTGTATATCATTGTTTAAGTAAAATACCAACATTTGAAGATAATGATAGTTATGAAAGATATCTTATAAAAGAAGTATGTAACTATGTAGAGCATATTTGGAAAAGTGCTGGAAACCCAGAAGAATTATATATAGCCGTAGATGGTGTTGTTCCAATGGCAAAAATGAAACAACAGCGTCTTCGTAGATTTAAATCTATATTTATGGAACCTTATGAGTTAGAATCTGGCGCCAGAGTTTCTGATCAAAAGTGTTGGGACAAGAATTCTATTACTCCAGGAACTTTATTTATGAAAAAATTAGATTCTTCTCTTTCAGAATTATGTAAGAATCATAGTTGCTGGAGTCTAAGTGGATTTAGAGATCCTGGTGAAGGAGAGCATAAAGTAATGGATTATATTAGAAAGAATCAACAAGAAGCAACCTTTTTAGTATATGGATTAGATGCCGACCTTATATTATTAAGTATGTTAAATAGTTTTGAGAATCACATATATTTAATGAGAGAAGAAATGGAGTTTAACATGGTAATTAAAGATACATTTGATAAAGAACAATTTTTATATTTAGATATTGAAGAACTAAAAAAAGAACTATTTCCAAATGAGGATACAGTAGGATCTGGAGCTACGCCTCAAGCCATTCAAGATTATATTATGATGATGAGTTTATTAGGAAATGATTTTCTTCCTCATAGTATCAGTTTAACAATTAAAGATGGTGGATATATTATATTATATAATATCTTACAAAAATTTCATAAACAAAATAAATTTTTAGTAAATAAAGGAAAAGTAAATTGGTGTATATTAAAAGAATATATTGGAGAGTTTTATGAATCTGAAGAAAGTTTAATTGAACAAATGTGTAAAAAGAAAAAACAAAGTTATGCGTTTAAAGGAAAAACAGATTATGAGCAAAAAATGTCAAGCGTATATTCATTACCATCAAAATGGTTTGTTGAATCTGAAATATATAATGGAACAATGATTGATGGTTGGAAAAATATATATTATAAAAGAAATGAAAAAGATAAAATTTTATTTGAATACTGTAAAGGATTACAATGGATTCTTGATTATTATAATGGAAATCCCATAGAGTTTGACTGGTATTATCCTTATATGTATTCACCTTTATGGGATGATTTATATAATTATATTGATACACAAAATCATGATGTTATATATGATATTAAACCTCCAATTACACCAGACCAACAATTAGCCTTAGTATTACCAGTAAATAGTTATAATTTAATTCCAGATCCAAAATATAAGAACTTTCCAATAAGATATCCACATTTATTTCCAATAAAGTTTGGAGTTCATAGTTTAGGTAAAAAGTGGATTTATGAATGTGAATCAAACATTCCAATATTTTCTACTAGATTTCTGAGGAAAATTATTTAAAATCTTCAATACAAACTTATTAGATGGGAAACGTTCAATCAATAGATCCTTCACATGTGAAGATTTATAAAGATTTAAATTCAATACAAAATCCGGCAGTAAAAATTAAGATGATTCAAACACTTTTAGCGGGTCACGAATATGTCGTAAGTGCTAAACAAATGGGAATTTATTCTGATTTACTTGCATATGTTGCTAAATATCAAAATTATTCTTCACATCAACAGCAATCAAATCAACAGCAATCAAATCAACCGCAATCAAATCAACATCAAATAGTAACAACACAGTCCAAAAAATCTAATATTCAGCGTATTGAAAAAGCAAATTCAGAAGAAAAAGCAATTGGATATTTTCAAGCGTGTCTCGAGGTGCTTGGATTAGAAGAAGAAGTTGCTTTAACAGAAGAAATTTTAAAAAAAGCATATAAGAAAGCAACGTTAAAGAATCATCCAGATAAAGGAGGATCGGAAAAAGAGTTTGAAAAAGTTACACGCTCATATGCTTATTTAGGAGAGATTCTACGACGAATCCATGGAGGACGTTCTACAACAGTAAATGTTGATTCTCCAAATATATTAAAAGATTCTCGTATGAAAGATTATCAATCTGTAAAACATGTAGAACCAATTAGACTCAATCCAAAGAAACTTGACATGGATGCATTTAACAAAATGTTTGAGCAAACACGTATTCCCGACCCAGATGAAGATGGGTATGGTGATTGGTTGAGTTCTCAAAAAGAAAAAGATGATGGACCTAAATTTAGTGGAAAATTTAATCGTGATGTATTTAATCAAATGTTTGAAGATGATGCTAAAACGACTGGGTCAAAAGGAAATTATATTATTGAACAGCCTCAATCAATGCTTATGGCACCAACACTTGGTATTGAATTAGGTCGTGACAGACCTGAAACATATACTGCTGCATATAATTCAGATCTAAATTTTACAGATTTAAAACAAGCCTATACAACAGAAAATACATTTTCTAAACAAGTAGCACATATTCGTGTAGATAATAGAAACTTTGAGAATTATAAAAATGATTATGGAAAAGCACCACCGCCATTATCAACAGGTGAGTTAGAAAGAATACAACAAGGAGAAAAACAAATGGAACAGAGAGAAGCACAGAGACAGCGTCGTGCTGCGGAAGAAGATATATCTGCGACTCGTTATTTTGATCGTATGAAACAACTTATATTAACTGATAAAAGGTCTGACTAATTAAAGGAATAATAATATAATAAATAAAGATGATATATTTTATAGATTCATTTTTATTTAATGGAGAAGATATTGTAAATCTAAGACTTGAATATTTATATAATTATGTAGATAAATTTTATATTGTTGAAAGTATTTATACATTTAGTGGAATAAAAAAAGACGATTATTATATTGATAAATATAAAACATGGTTTATTCCTTATCTAGATAAAATAGTATTTATAAAAATAGATACATTATTAAATACATTACCAGATAAAGAATTTCAAACATTAAATAAAAAATGTTTCTATGAAGAAAAACTTCAAAGAAATTATATAAGAAGTATATTATTAAAAGATTTTGAATCAAGAAAATTCTTATTAGCATTATGTGATGTAGATGAAATTTATAATTATACTATATTTGAAACAAAAGAAGAATTATATAATTTAACAAATGATAAACAAATATTATTAAAAATGAAAATGTATTATTATAATTTTAATTTTTTCCTTCATGATATTTGGGAAATGGCATTTATAATAAATGATACAATGTTAAATAAATATGAAGATTTAGATTATATACGAGTCTATAAATTAGGTGATTCTACAATACGGCTAACATCTGGATGGCATTTTACTTATTTTATGAAACCACAAGATATATTACGAAAATTAAATAGTTTTTCTCACGCTGATATTAATATTTATCCATATAATAATGTTGATTTTATATCATTTGTAATAAAAAATGGAATTGATTATCAATTAAGAAATGAAGTTAAATTACAAAATATATCATTTGAAGATAAAATTCATAATTATCCAGAATTATTTAGAAAATATTATATTAGTTAGATGGTAGCACCCCAATCTTATATAATTACTCTAGGATTACTAGCATTAACGGCAACTGCTGTTGGATTATATTATAGTAAAAATATGATTGAAGAAGATAGTTTTCAATCACGTAATTTAACATCAGAAGGAATTGATAATACTACTCTATGGTTATATTACGATCAAAGTGACGTGAATAGTCGCTGGTGGTCAGATTTTGGAGCACGAAGTAGTCGTGTATTAAATACTCCTTATTTAAATTTATGTTATCAATCAATTGTAACAAAGAATGGACAAATCTATAATGTAAAAGTATTAGCGGGATTAAGTGATGTTGCGATTTTATTAGGTGGTTGGCAAGAACTTCCTAAACCATTACAGAATCCTATTGCTCCAGTTGGAGAAGCAGAATTAAATTATATTCGTGCTACAATTTTACAAAGATTTGGTGGATTATGGGTAAATCCAAGTGTAATTTGTGTAAAGAGTTTTCCAGATTTTACAAAATCAGAAAAAGCAATTTTTACTGGCACAGATAAAGATGAAAGTTACAGTGATTCAAATGGCACTCCCGTTCCTGGAATAGATGTTATGTATAGCCCTGGTGAAGGTTATGAAGTATTTAAATTTTTAGAAAATCTTGCTTTAAAACGTATTGAAAGACAAGAAGGTGGAAAACAATTTAGAAAAGATATTAAATGGGATATTCGTCAAGCAATGAGTATGTATATATGTGATTATATTCCTAGTTTAGAGTTTGCTCGTAAATCTAGTGGAAGAAGAATTCAACTAGAAGATTTATTAGGAAATGAAAATATTCCAGTATCATCTGATGCTTGTTATATACCATTAGATTATGAAGAGCTACAAAATCGTAGAAACTTTGGATGGTTTCTACGACAATCTGAAGATCAAATACTTGAAAGTAATTTATATATTTCAAAATTATTTTCTCTTTAATTAAAATCCATCAAATAAACTCCAGAAGAATTTAATAATACATATTTTTGATAAATCTGATATGTTGTCATCTTAATAAAATTTATAACCTTTTCTTGTGCTAATAAATCATAATCAATAGCACGTAATAAATGACGTAAAATTGTTATTTGTTTTGAAGCATTCAAATCATATAAGAATTTCTTTGCTTTACATGGAATATAATATGGTTCTATCCATATAATAATTTCTTCAAAAATATCTGAAGAAATATCATTTTTTGTAAAGATTTTTCTATCATATAATCCAAGGAATTGTAGATAGATTAAAATTTCTTCTATAAATTCTTTACTAGGAATTTTTCTAAAAATCCCTTTTGAATCTACCATTATTATCTCTACTATTAGGTATAGTTATACTAACATTAATCTTAGTATATCAAAAGAGTGCGTTTTACCTTGAGCAAATTGAATCCATCCTTTCATTATAATATAATATAATAGTTGACTTGTTTTGGGTTTTAAAACACCAATTTGTTTAATATTTGTATTTAATTCATATAAAAAATCTTCATAACTAATTCCCGTAGACCATATTTTAAAAAACAATTTAATAATTTCTTCATTATTTTTTATTATTAAATTTTCAATAATATGTGTTGTTACATTATAACTTGGAGAACCAAATAGTAGATTAATATCATATATAGTAATAATATCTTTATTAATATAATATTTTTGAAGAATATTAATATAGTTTTCAATTTGCGATGGTGTTTTTGCGATTGTTAATAACAATGTAATTCCTTCTAATGAAATCTTAAAATTAACTTTTTTATAATCTAAATAATAATTTAAAAAATCATATATTGATACTGTATCAAGTTCTAAATGAAGACATCGCGATTTTAATGGAGCAATTAAATCTGAAGGATATCTGCTACAAAAGAAAAATCGTGTAGTATGAGCATGTGTTTCCATTGGTCTTCGCAATGCTTGTTGAGAAATAATAGGAAGACTATCAGCATCATCAACAAGAATCCATCTATATATACCAGGTTTTTCAGAACTATGATGAACAAATTCTGCTACATTTTGTCTTATACAATGTATTCCTCTATCTTTTTCAGATGATAAATTCATAATCCATTCACTTGTATCAGTAATTTTATTTTTATCATAATATGCTTTAATAAACTCTTTCATAATTGTTGTTTTACCAAAACCATATGTCGATGTAATAAAAATATGGGATATTTTATCTTCTTCAAGAATTCTATTTAAAATAGATTCTGTTTCATTTTGTCCAATTAATTTGGTTTTAAAGACCATTCAACTAAATTTAAATGCTTTGAATGCTTAAACCATATTCATCTTTCTACTAAAGAAAATGAACGCAAATGCTGAAGATTTATATAGCATTTTAGGCATATCACGAAATGCCGATGATAATGAGATTAAAAAACAATATAGAAAATTATGTTTAACACATCATCCTGATAAAGGTGGTAAAGCAGAAGAATTTCAAAAAATTCAAAAAGCATATGAAATTTTAAGTGATTCTCAAAAACGTCAAATGTATGATATGACAGGAAGTGAGGATGAACAGCATGGCGGAGGTGGTGTTGATTTAGGAAGTATCTTTGCAAATATGTTTGGAGGAGGAGGCATGGGAGGCATGGGATTTAATCCATTTGATCAAGTGCCTGGTATGCCAGGTAGACAAAAACGCCATAAGCCTCAACCAAAAGTTCATGAAATTCCAGTGAGTTTATATGATTTTTATTACGGAAAGCAAGTAAAAATTCAATTTGAAAGACAAAAATTTTGTAATGGCTGTAAAGGCGAAGGATTTAGTACATTTCAATCATGTAATAACTGCGGTGGTAGTGGAATAGTTCAACAAATGATTATGGTAGGACCGGGTATGCATGCTATTAGCAGAGGTCCTTGTGAACAATGTAAAGGAAAAGGAAAAACTGGAAATGGTAAATGTAATGAATGTAAGGGGAAAAAATATTATAATCAAGAAAAAATTCTTGATATTTTAATCAAACCTGGTATGAAAAAAGGGGATAATTTAATATTTTCAAATGAATGTAGCGATGATCCAAATTTTATGGAGCCGGGTGATGTTCATATCTTTTTTATAGATGCCGATGAAAATTTAGATATTTCTCGTGATAATAATGATTTATATGGCATTTGTTATATCACATTAAAAGAAAGTCTTCTTGGAACAACATATAGTTTCAAAAATCATCCAAAATATCCAAATGGATTTGAAGTTAAGATTCCTAAAGGAACTATAAATAATGATACTATAAATGTATCAAATGAAGGGATGCCAAAACGAAATAGTAATAGTTATGGCAACTTTTTATTAAAAGTTAATGTTGTAGTAAGTGAAGAAGAAAAGAAGATATTAGAAATTCATGAAGAAACTCTAAAAAAAATCTTTACTTAAGAGGATTAAAACTTGTAGGATTCTCGGCTAACTTCCATTCGGGATTCATGCCCATAACAGCCTGTTTCTCTATATCAACAGGAAGTAATAGTGTAGGAGCATCTACAGGAGATGAACCGCCAGACAAGTAACGGCGAGACTTACGTCCATTCTTACGAGACTTACGAGACTTACGAGACTTACGAGACTTGCGTCTGCGCCTGCCACCGCCGCCTTGATCTTTCATACTAGCAATCTCATTATAAGAATTATCTAGTGTATTCATACGAGCAGATTCACGTAATCCAGCATCTAACATTCCAGTATAACCAACATCCGCAACACCTCCCGCTTGTAATCGGGCTTCATGGCGGAGTTCATTAGGAAGAACTCCAGTATATCCTACATTGGCCACACCTCCATGTTGATTAGCATGTTGAGATAAATATTCCTGTCCTTGTAAAGTATTTACTTTGTAAGGTAAGTTCATAGATGTATTGCCGACGTTAGATCCTTGACCCCCATGTAAAACTTTTCGTGTTCCCTTACGATGAGTTTTACGTCTCATATGTGTCTTACGATGTTTTTTTGCCATTCTAAAGTAGTCTTAGAAAAAAACATATTTATTCAGCATCAACATTTTCCCGTAGAGCCTTAGCATCAATACGACGCTTCTGAACCTTGCCAGAAATAATATAAATAGAGTTCTCCGTTAAGATAATAAAATCTTCTTGAACCTTATAAATTTTCTGAATTAACGATGTAAACTCCTCCTTAGATTTAATTAACATTTTTTCCTTTGTTTCTATATCTTCTCCCATATAAGCATTACCATCCGCAGAACTAGTATAATAATCTAACATAATAGCTTTATCTTGCTGAATAGCAATACGAGCCGCATGATTTAAAGCCTGTGCCGAAGGAACAACTTCTTGAGTGGTTGATTGTGATGCCATTTCTATGGGAAATCCGGAAAGACATTTTATGAATTTACCGCAACTAATTTAAATCCTTCATCTTCTGTTGGTATTTCAAATCTTTTACGATATGTATAAAAGGCTATTGCTGGAATTTTTGTTCCACCTTCTATACCTCTCTGTTTATTACGTTCCATTGATTCATCAATAGATGTTTGAACCCAAATTACTCTTATTGGTATCTTATGTTCGTTAGCAAAATTTATAAATATTGATCGTTTTTCTTTTGTGCCAGCAGTAGAATCAAATATAATTGATTGTGTATCAATATGTTCTTTGGCATCTTTTATCATTTTAACAGAAGTTTTTAGAGTATCGCCACTAACAATATAATAGTCCTTAAAGGATCTAGCAATTGTTGATTTTCCAGAAGCTGGATATCCAACCATAATAATAACTTCTTTTTCGTTACTTGGCTGTATATTATTATGGGGTTTCTTTTCTAATGGAAACATTTCTTCTGGACTAAAGAATACAACATTTATAGCATCAGCAAACTTTTTATCTACATCGCTCCATGCTCCTTTTTTTCCAGTAGCATCTCCTACATAGAACGAACGGAGTTTATTAAAAGTTGGAAAAGAAGTATCAAATAATGTAGTATTTGGTTTCTTTGTTTTTACACCAATAATAGCTGTATAATCTACATTTATATCATTCATTACAATTTTAATTTGTTCTATTTTCCATAATTTTGATTGATCGGTAACAATCACAATTTGTTTAGATTTTGCATATTTACGAATAATCTTTGGAACAGAATCTCTTGTATATTGCCAATCATCAATATCTTTTGGAAAAGGCCTGCCATCTTTTGGTTTTACAATTGTTCCATCAAAATCAAAGATTGCTAATTTATTAATATCTGATTTTTTAGTTTGAAGTATAGTATCTTCCATTCTAAAATAAATATGTATAAAAAATAAAAATATTCAATTTTTATACATATTTATTTTACAATTGGTTTTAATACTTCATGAGCATGGGTTTTAATAATATTATTAATAAATATATACGATTCATCAAGTTGTTCTTGATTACGTGCTCCAGTAATAATTACACTACCTGTTTGGAATATAGCAATTGTAATACGTTTACAACTACCAAGTTCCTTACCATTTCCTTGACCACCGCAACATCTTTCACACCAGCAAATACCATTTTTCTTTTCTGATGCTTCGTTATAATAATATTTAGTATTAATACCTTGATAAATAGTTGTTTCAAGAGTGCTAAATAGTTTATATTGATTTACAATAATTTTATGTAATTCATCACGACGAACAAGAGCATTCATTTTATAGTCGGAATTCAATAATTGAACAGAAAATTTTTCAATACTAAAATCCTTTATAGAAAGTTTATTTGGAAGATTATTAAATATTTGAATAACCCATGATAATACATTTCTTGAATATTTTTCTGATGTAATTCCTGTCATTTGAAATCCACCATTCGCAAATAATTTAATATTTACTTCTTTGAATCCAGAATTATCTTCTTTCTTTTTTCTTACAACCAATGTAGATTGATTAAAGAATGAATTCTTTGATATTTTGCGTTTAGAAAGAATATCACGAGAACTATATCCTATTGCCTTTTCACCATATTCAATTTTAAGAAATCCTTCATCTGGATATCCAATAGGAATCGCATAATTTACAAATTGATCAAATAATTTATCAAGATTAATTATTGAACCAAGATGCCCAGTTGTAACAAGTGTTGAAATACGCAATGGCGTGAATGTTAACTTATTAGATTCCATTTTTTAATACATATATATATTTAAATACCTTTTTAATTTTTTAATTTTTTTACAATATATTTAATGTATGCTTATTTATTGTATCCAATATACTATTAAAAATTATCTAAAGAATCTATAATATATTTTTCAAACCATTGAACTAATATTTTAATACGTATTTCAAGAGGACATACCTTTAAAAAATCTCCATCTGTATAACTTACTAATTCTTTTATTCCTTCAACTGTATAAGTTTTAAGAATAAAAGAAATAAAAAATAAAAACATAGCAATTTCATGAAATATAATTGATTTATTTAATTGTAAAAATATATTATACAACTCTGTTTTCTTAGCATTCATTAATAATTTCCACATTTTTTTACAATCTTCTTTATTTTCTGGATTTAATAAAAAATATCTTATATCTCCACGTCTAAATAATATATCTATATTTGAAAAATTATTTTCTTTATCTTCAATAATTTTTAAAAATCTACTTTTAAAATTTACTGGTTCTGGAGATTCTAATTGAATTGTAAGAAATTTATGAACAATAGAATTATGAATTCTAGAAATTGAATTACATAAAAATATAATAATAACTTTATTTGGATCTTCATCTAATAATGGCCTCAGTGCCATTTGTGCTTGATCTGTTAATGTTTCTGCTTCATCAAAAATAATAATTTTTGGTTTATAATTATGCTCCCCTTCATTATAAAATAGTGTATATAGAGATGAACGAAGAAATGGATATACACGAGATCTTACTGCTTCTAATCCACGTTCATCACTTGAATTTAAAAATAAAGCACGAGAAAATTTACTATTATAACTATTTTTTCCATAAAATGCTTCTACAAATAATTTAGCAGAACTTGTTTTTCCAGAACCTGGTGGGCCTGATAGTAATATATGTTTACGTAATGATGGTTCTTTTATCATTAACTCAAATATCGTTTTAACTCTTAATGGAAGACCTTCTAAGTTATTATTTAAATCCTCTATTGCTAAACGGTCCATCTATCCACCTATTTTAAATACGTTTAAACCTTTTATATGCTAAGCACTTAAATATATTAGTTTAAAATTATATAGTAAAAGAGTAAAATGCCTCCTCGTAAAAAAGTAGTATTACCACCTTTGGATGATGAATCATCAAAAATTATACCAAAAAGAAAATCTAAAAAACCAATTCAAATTGTTGCTATTGTAACACCTGACGGTATTCAAGGAAATTTTAATCCAGAACCTCGTAAACCTCTCATTGCTCATTTAGAAGTTCATTCTAATGAAATTGTATTTCGTGATCAACAAATACGTTATGACCCAAATCCACCTATTCAACCAGAACCATATGATCCAGATGCTGATAATAATTTTGCTATGACAGAAGGTGTTATTGAAGAACAAAGATTAGAAGAAAAACCAAAAGAAGAAATTAAATATGAAGAAATTAAAAAATCTGAAGAAGAACATCATCCTTTACAAGTTTTCACAAAATGTGAACTTATGGTAGAATTTGCTAATAATAATTCTGTTATGAAACTACCTGATTCTACTGAAGCAGCATGCTTTTGGTGTTCTCATGTTTTTAATGGTCAACCATGTATTATTCCAGAATCTGAACGCCATGGTATATATAAAGCATATGGAAATTTTTGCTGCCCTCAATGTGCAATGGCATATTTACTAAAAGAATCTATTGATCCTCATATTCGTTGGGATCGAATGGCTCTATTATATAGAATTTATGATGTAGATGGAAAAGGTAAGATTTATCAAGCACCTCCACGTGAAAGTCTAAAACTATTTGGAGGTCCTTTATCTATTGAAAGTTTCCGTGCTACTATTCAAGGTAATAAAGTTCGTGTCGATTTACATATGCCACCTATTGTTAGCATTATTGGATCTATTGATACAAAACCAATTGATTTCTATGATACTTCTTTAAAAAATAATATGACTCTTCTACCATTTGATAAAATTCAAAAAGCAGAGGAAGGTCTGCGACTTAAACGTTCTAAACCTCTTAAGGATAAAGAAAGTACACTTGATTCATGTATGAATCTACAAATACATAACAAAAAATAAAAAAAATTAAATTTCAATTTGATCCCTACTAGGTATTAAAATGGAAGTTTCAATGTCTGAAATTATTCGTGAAACACGCAATGCTATTAATTCTCGTCTTGACATGCTTGAAGTCCTTGTAAAACATTCTACCCCTATGAGTAATGTTAGTGATAAATGTGATACTCATTATTCTGAATATCTAGGTGAAAAATATAATATGATTGAATCCACTATGTATAAATTTAATGATCTACTTACAAATATTCAAATAAAGATTGAATCTATGGAAAAACAAAATACTTCTATTATAAAAGCGATGGGTGATACTTCAAAATGTTTGTTGGCTTGTAATAAATGTCATGAACAAATTAAGGAGTGTATTTGTGATATGCCATCTCTTGTAGAGATGGATGAAATAATTCCAGAAATTGTTATTGAATATGATGCTACAAAAAAAATGAATGACTCTCAAGAATATTATTGCGATGACTGTTCTCATTATGATTGTAAAAGACATCTAGTTAATTATACAATGAATTATTATAAAAAGTCTCTAGAAGATAATATTAAGAAGTTTACAAATATTGTAAATGAAAATGAAATTAATGAAGAAGAACAACAAGATGAGGAAGAACATGAGTATTGTGATGAATGTGGCGGTGAATGTGATGGAGCACATGGTGCTTCTGGTGAAAATGCACTTAAATTAATGAAATCACGAGGTCTAGAAGTAAAAGATAATAAAGTTCAATCTATTATTAATGAAATAGCAGAAGAAGAGGAAGAAGAAGTTGCTGAAGAGGAAGAAGAAGTTGCTGAAGAGGAAGAAGAAGTTGATGAAGAGGAAGAAGAAGAGGGTGAATCACTTGAACTTGAAGAGTTTGAATACAAGGGTATGACGCTATATCATGATCATGATAATAAGGTATATCGCATGGATGAAGATGGAGGAGTAAGTGAACCTCTTGGAATATGGGATGAGAAATCTAAAAAAATTAAGAAACTATAAATAGTATGCCAGTATATTATCCCGCATTAATATTATCAGCAAGTTTGTTTGCTTCCGTGTTAGTAAATATGCACGATAAACTCTACGGAAATGCTTTAATAACAAGTTTATTAGCAATTCCTTCTATATTATTTTTAGTATTATTATCTCAAAAAAATCTTGATATTATTGCTTATATTTTAATATTAATTCCAATTATTTTAGTATATATTGGATATAGTATTGGTATACCACTATCACATAATAAGCCTATATTAAAAATAATAGATGCTTCAGCAAATATAGTTCCCGATAGAATTGAACCAGTTTCTGGAACATCTGTTAACTATGGTTCTATAGCGAAAACAACTCCTACCGCAACTCCTACCGCAACTCCTACCGCAACTCCTACCGCAACTCCTACCGCAACTATGCAAACAACTCCTACCGCAACTACTCCCACAACAACTATTGCATCGTCCAGTTTTCCACTAGGGAATTCTAGTTAATCTAAAGATATTTTACTAATAGTAATTATGTATTATTATTTATTTCACTATGGAATGCCTATTGTAACATATTTTAACGACGTATATAATTGTATATATAATGAAGTTCTTAATATAATGAAAATTGATAAACTATATTTTTTTGAAAATAATCCTACGGGTTATTTGGAAGCATTTGTAAAAGATAGTCCAAATAATGGAACTATTCTTTGGAAATATAGTCGTTCTAAAAAACTATTTTATCAATATAAATGTATTAGTAAAGATACTAAACATTTACCTATTCTTTCTGCTATTCTAGAATGTGATTCATATTCAAGTATTAATCTTGATGAATTTATTAATGACATTCATATTGAAACATCAAATTATGGATATCCTAGTCTACAACATATTTTGGAAGTCTGGTCATATGAAACTCATATTATATTGGATAGAACAAAATCATGGAAACTAAAATATATGGATTTGAATATAAATGAATTTAGTTTAGATATTTTTAATGAAACATGGAATTTTAGCAAAAAATAATAAAAATTAAAAAAAAGGTATTAAAACATAGTGTAGTATAATATATATGGAGTCCACGCATATTGATATAGAATTTCCAACAGGATTTTGGACTCTATATTATCATCCTTCGCGAGAAAAGCGTTGGACGATTGATTCATTTGATAAAATTGGAATTGCTAAAACTCCAAAAGATGTATTATCAATCTTTCGTGAATTAAAAGATAAAATTAAAGGTGGTATGTTCTTCTGGATGAAAGGAGATATTCCGCCATTATGGGAGAATTCA
>TBL_comb47_HYPODRAFT_10005003_pt1 | contig 15030 bp, 16 predicted proteins | sample TroBogypolimnion_40_FD_10682 | JGI IMG/M metagenome (IMG submission 10682)
CATGGACGAGCCTTGAAAAGAAGCACAAGGCCCTGGCCGCTGACCTTGAGCGAGTCAGCCGTGAGATCATCGCCCATACGTCCGGAGTGGAGGCCTTGGCGCAGAACTATCAAAATCCGGACAGCGTGCCCGACCTGCCCTTCGTGTGGCGGTCCACCGAGTGGTGCCGCCCGGATGGCCGCATCGGCATGGTGTTGCCCGGCCGCAATCTCTTCAAACAGGAAGACATTCCGCGCCGTGCCCGCGAGGCCATGTTCCGCGCCATCACCGTGAATGGCATCCTCAACTGCTCCAATCTCTCGGACACCAAAGTGTGGCCGGGGATGAATCAGCCATTCTTCCTCATGTTTGCCTGCAACCGCAGGCCGAAACCCAACCACTCGCTCCGCTGGGTCACGCCCCACTGTGATGTCAGCCTGAACCGCCAGGGCGAAATCCGTGTGGATTCCGAGTCGGTGCATTTGGTGAACGTGGAGAGCACGTTCGACGAACCGTGGCTCTGGAAAGCGCTGGCGCTCGGCACTTCTCTGGATGTGGATGTCGTCCGAAAAGTGAAAGCCGCAAGAGGCCGTCCGCTGCTAGAGTATTGGGAGCAAGATCTGACGCTATCATGCTCCAAAGGGTACATCGTTGGCACGGTGCCTGATGTTGAAGGATCAAGAAAACTCAAAGGCCTGCACTATTTGGCAACAACACGAAAATTTCGTTTCTGTGTTGATGTTTCAGCGCTCGACACGCTAAATGAACAGCTCTTTGAGCGCCCGCGAGATAAGGAGTGCTATCGTGGGCCACTTGTTCTGATGAAGGAATCTCCTGGAAACAAGCGAACCATCGGAGTGAGCCTGCTCAGTGCTCAAGATGTAGCCTATAATGAAAGTTTTCAGGGCTACTCAGCATACGGCGCGCAGGAGGCGGAAGGACTCGTGCGTTACCTTCAGTTATTCAGTCACAGTGATTTGTGGCTCCATTACGCGTTACTTACCAGTCCTACATTCGGAGCGGAGCGTAGGAAGCTCAAAAAATCAGATCTAGACGACTGCCAGATTATTCCCTGGTCACGTCTTCAAGCTGACCAAAAACAACAAGCTTGGAGGTTGTCGTCGCGATTGATTTCAGAAGACGATTCCGTCTTTCCCGAGATCGACGATTTTTTCACGTCGATCTACGGGCTAACCAAAGCGGATGCCGAAGTCATTCGCGAGACGCTCGAAACTGCCCTGCCATATAACGAAGTTCGAACCAACGCCTGCAAACCCGCACCTTTGCAAACCCAGCGGACTTTTGCCTCGCGACTCGTCAGCGTGCTGCGCCCGTTCATTCGTAAACACGGGGGGGAGGTGACGGTGGAGCGCTGGAATCTGGATGCCATTGGGAACGGAAGCCCCTACGGCGTACTGCTTGTCGGGACAGTCGGTCACTCACTGGAAGTGCCAGAGAAAATGTTCCGCAACGAAGTGCTTCCATTGGCGAATGAAAGCGGCGCCAGCCGCGTGATCTTTGAGCTGGAGCATGGACTAGCCGTCGCTGTGCTCAATCAGCGCCGCTACTGGACCCTGTCAAGAGCGCGGCTTTGCGCGGCGGAAATCATCAACCGGCACATGGGAGTCTTTCAGCAACTGCCACCATGACCCTCGCGATGTTTTCCGAACCGCGCACCGTCCCGCATCCGCGCGTGGATTTGGCAGTGCTGCTGATTCTCGAGGATGCCATTCGTGCGGCATGGGAGATGTTGCGCCTAACCCCACCAACCACCCTCAAGCTCGCGACCGATGTGGAGGAGACCGTCAACTTTCACCTTCACGAGGCGATGACGGACCGCGTCTGGAACCGCGGCCTCGTGGAAGGCTTCGATGAGATGTATTTCCGGGACATCCAATCCGCGCCCGAGGTTTGCAATTTCAACCACAAGGAACTCAAGAAGCGTCCGGACATGCTGGTGAAACTCACCGGCCGTCCTGACACCGTAAAGCCCTCACAGGACGGCATCTTCATCGAGTGCAAGCCCGTTGACTCCAGGCACTCGCTGATAGGCCAGTATTGCAGGCGTGGCATCACCCGCTTCGTTGTCGGGCGCTATGCCTGGGCGATGCAGGAAGCATTGATGGTTGGTTATACGTTTGGAGAGATGGATGCAGCCACCTTGCTCACCGCTGCCTTTACGAAAGCCGCTGCCACGGTTCTGTCGGCCACAAACCCAGTGCCCTGCCCCGCCGTTAGCTCCACCATCGTCTCCCGCCACCGCCGGAATTTTCATTATCGCGAAACGGGTGAGACTGCCCCGGAGATCACCTTGCGGCATCTCTGGCTTCGCCGTGACAACGGGTCCTAGCAACACTGATTCTTGGTTTGGCGAAGGGAATCCGCGAAGTTCGGGAATGGCGGGAGCGTCATCCCGTTGCGAATCGGCAAGGCCTGGAGCGTCGCCGGCAGGTCGGCAGGTTTCGGCACGCTGGCACCGCCCAACAGCACCGGAATGACAGAGACGCCGTCGCCCCGGGCGAGGAGCGTCTCAATTTCGAGGCGAACCCAGTCGGCCGGATCGTCGAGGCGTCTGGGACTGCTGATGTCATTGGGATCGGTCGTTGCCTTCAGCCACCCCGGACCGATGATCACGAGAGCCACCCGCGCCAGGTTCAGTGCATCGCGGATGCTTTTCAGCATTTTTCGGCGCAATGGATGCGCAGGGAGAGGACGCCTCGGGCCGACCCAGGGTGGCCGAGGCGGTGGCAATATCGACCACCCAACCGCGACGACCCAAGTGCCCGGACGGCCGTAAACCGAATCACGATGATAACAAATCCATCATTGGAGCTTGAATTGCCCCGCCGGAAAGGGAGAATCGCGCCCATGAAAGCACCGCTGACTGCGACAATGGTATGCTCCTGCCTNATGNNNGCCGGCNGCGCCNTCGCAATTGATTTCACCGCGCCCANCGAAAAGCTCGGGGGTGNCTTCGAGTTCACCGAGGGACCGGTGTGGGTCGCCGCAAGCAACGAACTGCTGTTCAGCGACATCCCGGCCAACCGGATTGTTAGTTTCCGCGACGGCAAGTTCGCCGCCTTCCGCACTCCTAGCAACAACTCCAACGGCTTGACGCTCGACAAGCAGGGCCGCCTCATCGCTTGCGAACACGGGTTGCGCCGCGTCACGCGCAGCGAGGCCGACGGCAGCCTCAGCGCGCTCGCCGAGCGCTATCAGGGCAAGCGCCTCAACAGCCCGAACGACGTTGTTGTTAGAAGCGACGGCGCGATCTACTTCACCGACCCGCCCTACGGCGTGAAACCGGAAGAGCGGGAACTGGACTTCCAAGGCGTCTATCGGATCTCGCCGGACGGCAAGGCGCTGACACTGCTGGTCAAGGATTTCATCAAGCCTAACGGACTGGCGTTCGCGCCGGACGAAAAGGTTCTTTATGTCAACGACACCGAGGGCGGTCACATCCGCGCCTTTGATGTCGGGGCTGACGGTATGCTCGCCAACGGCCGTGTGTTTGCCAAGGTGCCCGGCCCCGACGGCATGAAAGTGGATTCGGAGGGCAACGTGTTTTGCACCAGCGCCACGGGCGTGATGGTATTCGACCCCAAGGGCAAGCACCTCGGCACCTTCTCCGCCGCCGAGCAACCGGCCAACTGCGCGTTCGGCGACGCGGATTGGAAATCGCTCTACATGACCTGCCGCAACGGCCTCTATCGGGTCCGCCTAACCGTCCCCGGGGTGAAGGTGCCCTGATGGGGCAGCACAAAGCCTCCACTTGCTGATCGACCCGGACGAAGAACGACACAAGAGCGGCAACTTCAACCACTGAGGACACTGATTTCTCATCGTCCGAATCCGGGCAAGGATGCCCGGACTGCTGTGGCGCGGGCATCCTTGCCCGCTGCCAAGCTGCTGATAAGCTCATTCCCGCTCAGTTAGGGTGGCTCGACGATCGTGCAAAGCCTGAGCATGGACGGCTCGGGCAGCTTGCCTGTGCGGGGTCGGTCGCGATTGGGGGGAAGGGTTTCCCAGCTCAGGGCGTAGCGCAGGCGCGGGTCGGGCCGCTCGCCCTGATCATCGCAATGGCGCTTGAGCATGCCGGGAAATGCGGACTCCAGGGTGTCCCAGGTCGCCGGCACTTGTGCCGCAGGCTTGGGCGGCGCGGGGGCCTTCGGCTTGAGGGTGGCGGCATCGAGGATCCAAGTCCGGTTTTCGTTAGGCCGGCGCAGGCTCAGGGTGAGGGCGCCGTCGGCTTCCAGGGTTGCCGGGCCCATGCCCACCTCGACGCCCGGCAGCGAGCCGCCGCCGCTGAAGCTGAAGCGATAGTTGGTCCAATCGGTGGTTTGATAGATCCGCCACACGCCCGCTTCCAGCCGCGCGCAATAGACCTGGCTGTTGCCCTTGGCGTCATACTTGTGATAGGAAATGACGGGACGCTCTTGTGCGTCAAATCCGAGAGCGGAACACCCGTTGAGCAAGCCGCCGCCGGGCGGGACGGCATCGACGACATCGACGTTATCGACCGTTAAGGGAGTTTTCAGCGCCTGGCCGTTGCCGCGTTCCCAGTGGAGCAGGTCGCGGCTGCGTGCGTATGACAGGTGATGGTTGGTGGCGCAATCCGGGGTGTCGCGCCAGACGCCCCAGAGATGGAAATAGCCGTCGGGACCGCGTGTCGGCGCCGCGAAGTAGGCGTTCATTTTGCCGCGGCCATCGGTCAGCGGCGTGTCTAACAGCCTGTGCCAGGTCCGGGTTTTCCGGTCATAGGAGTTATAGATGTCATTGCCGTTGCCGCTGCCGCCATCGCGGTAGCGGAACACGAGCTGCCCCGCCGGCCCGCGCAAGAACACCGGATAGGTCACGCGTTTCTCCAGGGCCGGCCCCACCATGTTAGGAACGCGTTCCAGGCTGCTGGCGTCGGCGGGGCGGGTGGCCCGGAAATAAATCAGCGGCACGCAATGCATGTTGCCGCTGAGGTGGAGGAAGCCATCGTCATCGAAGGCCATGGTGACGGAGTTGTGGCTGTCCCAGCCCAAGGTGCTCGGCAGCTTGGTGAAAGTCCATGACGCCGAGCCCAACTCGCGCTGCGCCACGGTGAGCTGGCGCTTGGCGTCATAGTACGCCGCAAACTGCCGGTGCTGCCGGGTGAGCAGGCAGAACCCCACGCTGTGGCCCGCCCACACCGGCTCGATGTCGATCGCGGAGGGCGCCACCTTGGCCTCGGCCGCTGGCGCGGGTTGCGGCAGACCCAGCGCGCCTAGCAGCACCAGCCACGGCACCAATCTCGTTAGGCGTGCTCGCGATGTCTTGGTCACGCCAATGCGATACCGTCCGCACGCTCCTGGCGCAAGCCCAGTGTTGCGGTGATGAGGATTGTAGCGGCGCTCTGTGAGCGCCGTGAGCGGATGAGGAGCCTTGTAGCGGCGCTCTGTGAGCGCCGTGAGCGGATGAGGAGCCTTGTAGCGGCGCTCTGTGAGCGCCGTGAGCGGGTGAGGAGCCTTGTAGCGGCGCTCTGTGAGCGCCGTGAGCGGGTGAGGAGCCTTGTAGCGGCGCTCTGTGAGCGCCGTGAGCGCATGAGGAGCCTTGTGTAGCGCTCTGTGAGCGCCGCGAGCGCATGAAGCGTGCTGGCGCATGAAAGACTCATCCGTTTCCGCATGAGCAACGAGTCAGAAAGGCGAGGCGTTCGGTTGCTTTGGCGCTTCACATTGGCAGCGACGCTCACCGAGCGCCGCTACAAGGCGCTTTTTCATTGGCAGCGACGCTCACAGAGCGCTACAGGGCGCTTTTTCATTGGCAGCGACGCTCACAGAGCGCCGCTACAGGACACTGCTACAGGACACTGCTACAGTTCGCCGCTCACAGGGACTTTTCCTCAGCTCACCTCGGTGATGGTGAGGGCGGGGGAGTCGAGGGAGTCGCCGACGTGGCGGCCGAGCAATTTCCGATAGAGTCCGCTGGCCGGGGTGAGCAGGGTGATTTCGCTGCCGGCGTGGGTGATGACCAAGCCGCCGGAAGCCGGCGCCAGCAGGAAAAAGGCGATGTCGCCGTGCAGATCGACCTCCACCAAAGCCCCGGCGTCGATTGCGGCGTCGGCGGGGAACTCCGGCAGCTTGAGCGCTTCAAACGTGCGCAGCGCCGCGGCGAGGTCATCGACCTGGCGCGCCTGGCCGGCGGCAAGGTAGGACGCTTCGAGGCTGCGGGTGTCGTACTTGCCCTCGGCCTTGCTGTCGGGGTCGGTGGCGGCGGCGTGGGTTGCGGTGGCGGCTGTGGCGAGCCGTCCCAACTGGGCGCGCAACTCCGCGCGGATGAGGTCGAGCAAGGGGGATTTCATGGAAATGGAGCGCCGGCTTCAGCCGGCGTGTTTTCGCGAGAGTGCCTCTTGGCATATCACCACACACGCCGGCTGAAGCCGGCGCTCCTTGAGCGGCGCTCCTGACGCGGCATGGCGTGGGCGCCTACTTGGCCAGCGACGCCTCGTACTTGCCGCGCCAGAACACGGTGATGAAGCCGAAGCTCAGGCCCAGCGCGCAATAGATCAATTCGGTCTGCGTCGCATAGAGGAACTGGGTGGTTTGGTCGCCACTCGGGACGGCCTTGGCGAGGGCGGCATGGCCGAGGGAGGCGAAGAACGCGCCAGAGCCGATAAAGAGTGCGGGCACCATGTTTTTGACGTTTTCAGACATGATCGCGGGGATGACCACGATGAACACCGCCACAGCCATCGCCAGATTCATGCCGCCGACGCTTGGTAGCCCCGCGATGCGCGGCATGCCCATGAGCTTGATGATGGCAATGGAGGCGATGATGCCGGTGAGATAACCGATCCACGCCTTCACCCCGTTGGTGGCGGTGCAACCGACAACAAAGTACACCGCCCAAGCTTGGAAGGCGATCCACATCATGTCCATGCCATGGGTGATGGCGGGCAAAACGCCGTTGATGAGGACCAGTATCGCGGCCTGGAGAGCCAACCCGCAAGACACCACAAATAATTGCTTATGAGACAGAGACATGTTGATTCGTTGTTTTTCGGTTGAATGTGCGACGCGTCGCCGACAACCGTTGTCGGTGGGCCGCGCCCTGAACGCGCGGAGCTTTAGCGAAAGCCTGCCGCCGATGTAAAGCCAAAATGACAAGCCGCGCCGCTGCTCGTCAACGGACGGGGGCTTCGGTGATGGTGCGGGCCAAGTTTGACCACGGAGGCACTGAGGCCCCCTGAAATCACCGAATTAATTGCAGAAATCTTCCGCAGTGCCCTCAGTGGTAAGCAGTGCCCTCAGTGGTTTCTGAGCCACGATACCCAGAACCGCCGGGCATCCCGGCCACGTCCCATTTCAGGCCCGAAACCACGCCACGAGGCCGGTTTTTTCCAAAAAAATGCCGCTTTGGACAAAAAAACCAAAAAAAATCAAATTAGGGCTTGCAAGGGTCGCGGCGGTCACTAAGTTCGCCGCCCCACATCGCGACTCGCCGCCGCAAGCAACGGAGCGAGCCGCCAAATCAGGGAATCATTTATCGGGTGCAGCTCCGGAAAAAAGGCTCCTGCGAGGAATCTCGCTGGCGCACCGGTTTGTCCCCACGGGAAAATCAGAACCACGCAGGAAATCATGCCGACCATCAATCAGCTCGTTCGCAAGGGACGCCTCACTCCGGCCGAAAAGTCGAAGTCACCCGCACTTGTGAACTGCCCACAGCGCCGCGGAGTTTGTCTCCAAGTGATGACACGTACCCCGAAGAAGCCCAACTCGGCCCTTCGCAAGGTGGCCAAAGTGCGCCTCACCAACGGGTTCGAAGTCATCGCCTACATCGGTGGCGAAGGCCACAATTTGCAGGAACACTCCATCGTGCTGGTCCGTGGCGGTCGCGTCAAGGACCTTCCGGGCGTGCGCTACCACATCGTCCGCGGCTCGCTCGATACCCTAGGTGTCGATAAGCGCCGCCAGAGCCGCTCCAAGTATGGGGCCAAGCGTCCCAAGCCGGGCCAGGCCGCCAAGGCGCCCGTCAAAGGCAAGAAGAAATAATCCACCGCCAACCTAACCGCACATCCCACCGCCATGCCACGCCGCAAGCGAGTCTTTACCAAGCCCGACCGTCGCGATCCCCGCTACGACAGCCCGCTCGTCGGTCACCTCATCAGCAAGGTGATGCGATCCGGAATGCGCTCGCTGGCGCAACGCATCGTCTATGCCGCCATCGACCGTGCCAATGAGGGCATCGATACGGTCGATCCGCTCGAAGTCGTCACCCGTGCCGTCGAGAACTCCAAGCCGCGCGTCGAGGTGAAAAGCCGCCGCGTCGGTGGCGCCACCTATCAGGTCCCGCTGGAAGTCGCCCCCGAGCGCTCGGAGTCGCTGGCGATGCGCTGGCTGGTCAACTACGCCCGCAACCGCAAGGGCACGCCGATGCATGTGGCGCTGGCCAATGAGATCAAGGACGCCGCCAACAACCAGGGCAGCGCGGTGCGCAAACGCGACGACGTGCACAAGATGGCCCAGGCCAACCGCGCCTTCGCCCATTTCCGTTGGTAAACTGTTGCAGCAACCTTTCTAACGAAACAGACCCGTCCGTCCCCGTGAATCCCAACAGTCCAAACCGGCAATACCTGCTCGAGCGCACCCGCAATATCGGGATCGCCGCGCACATTGACGCGGGCAAGACGACCCTCACGGAGCGGATATTGTTCTACACCGGCATGATTCACAAAATCGGTGAGGTGCACGATGGTGCGGCCACCACCGATTGGATGGAGCAGGAGCGCGAACGCGGCATCACCATCACTTCCGCGGCCGTGACCACCGAGTGGTGGCAGCGCGTGGAGGATGACACCGTCAAGTTGTTCCCCGAACAAAAGCACCGCATCAACATCATCGACACTCCCGGCCATGTGGACTTCACCGCCGAGGTGGAGCGCTCGCTGCGCGTGTTGGACGGAGCGATCGTGGTGTTCTGCGCCGTGGCCGGCGTCCAGCCGCAAACCGAAACCGTCTGGCGCCAAGCCACCAAGTATGATGTGCCGCGCATCGTCTTCGTCAACAAGATGGACCGCGTCGGCGCTGATTTCGACGGCGTCTGCCACGAAATGCGCGAGAAACTCGGTGCCAACGCCGTGCGCGTTCTCATCCCCATCGGCGCCGAAGACCAACTCATCGGCCAAATCGACGTGGTCAACCAAAAGGCCGTCTATTTCAATGACGACGGCCAGTTCGGCTCGACCTACAGCGTCGCCGACCTCGAAGGCGACCTGGCGGACGTCGCCGCGACGGCCTACGACGAACTCATTCACGCCGTCGCCGACGTCGATGACGTGATTGCCGACCTGTTCGTCCACGAACAGCCAATCTCCGCCGCAGACCTCAAGCACGGGATCCGCCGCGCCACCATAGCTAACAAACTCATCCCCGTCGCCGGCGGTTCCGCCTTCAAAAACAAGGGCATCCAATACCTTCTCGACGCGGTGGTGGACTACCTGCCCAGCCCGCTGGACATTCCGCCGGCCCTCGGCATGGACCCCGACAACCGCGAGCGGGTGATCGGCGTCCTAACATCCGACAACGAGAAGTTCGTCGCCCTCGCCTTCAAGTTGTGGGCTGACAAATATGTCGGCAAGCTGGTGTTCTTCCGCGTCTATTCCGGCATGGTCAAGAAAGGCGACACCGTCTATAACCCGCGCACCCGCCGCAGCGAACGCGTCGGCCGCCTCATCCAAATCCAGGCCAACGAGCACAAGGACATCGACGCGTGTTACGCCGGCGACATCGCCGCGCTCGTCGGCCTGAAAAACGTCACCACCGGCGACACCCTGACGACTCCCGGCAACGATGTGGTGTTAGAGCCGCCGACCTTTCCCGAGCCGGTCATTTCCATGGCCGTGGAGCCCAAGACCAAGGCTGACCAGGATAAGCTCGCCATCGCGCTGGGCCGCCTGTCCGAAGAGGATCCGACCTTCCGGGTCAAGACCGACGAGGACACCGCGCAGACGATCATCTCGGGCATGGGCGAACTCCACCTCGAGATCATCATCGACCGCATCCGCCGCGAGTTCAAGGTCGCCGCCAATACCGGCGCGCCCCAGATCGCCTACCGCGAAACCATCACCCAACCCGCCACCGGCGAAGGCAAGCTCGTCAAGCAAACCGGCGGTCGCGGCCAATACGGCCACGTGGTGTTGAAGATCAAGCCTAACGAAAAGGGCAAGGGCCTCACCATCGAGAACAAGACCGTCGGCGGCTCGATCCCCAAGGAATATATCAACTCCGTTTTCAAGGGCGTTTCCGAAGCCATGACCAATGGCGTGGTCGGCGGCTATCCGGTCGTCGATGTCGCCGTCGAAATCCTCGATGGCTCGTCTCACGACGTCGATTCCAACGAGAACGCGTTTGCCATGGCGGCCATCTTCGCGATGAAAGACGCCTTCCGGAAAGCCAGCCCGGTTATGCTAGAGCCGATCATGGCCGTGGAAGTGTCCACCCCGGAGGACTATCAGGGCGATGTGATGGGCGACCTCAACCGCCGCCGCGGCCAAATCGGCACCACCGAATCCAAGGGCCGCCTCGCCATCATTCACGCCAAGGTGCCGCTCAAGGGCATGTTCGGATACGCCACCGACGTGCGCACGCTCTCGTCGGGCCGCGCCTCCTACTCGATGACCCCCTCGCATTTCGAACAAGTCCCCGCCAACATCGCCGAGACCATCGTCGGCGAGCGCTTTTACTAACCGATTTCACCAAGTCACCACCCCCACACGCAACCCGCCACCCCTCCTCTATCATGGAAAGCCAGAAAATCCGCATCCGCCTGCGTGCCTACGACCACCGTGCCATCGACCGCTCGGCGCAGGAAATCGTGGAGACCGCCAAACGCACCGGTGCCCGTGTTGCCGGGCCCATCCCGCTGCCCACGCGCATCGAGAAGTTCAGTGTGAACCGCTCCGTCCACGTCAACAAGAAGTCGGCCGAACAATTCGAAATCCGCACCCACAAGCGGCTCCTCGACATCGTCGATCCCACCGCCCGCACCGTCGATGAGTTGAAGAAACTCAACCTCCCCGCCGGCGTTGACATCACCATCCGCATCTGAGTCCCGCCTCCGGCCGCGCATCTCAAATTTCAAATCTCAAATTTCAAATCATCTTCCCGCCATGTCTCTCGGAATATTAGGCAAAAAACTCGGCATGACCCGTCTGTTTGATCAACAGGCCGGCAGCATGATTCCCGTCACCGTCATCGACGTTTCCGGCAATACCGTGCTGCAGGTCAAAACCCCTGACAGCGACGGCTACACCGCCGTGCAGGTCGGCTTCGGTGATCAAAAGGAACACCGCGTCTCCAAGCCCGACATGGGCCGCTTCAAGAAAGCCGGCTCCACGCCCAAGCGCTTCATCCAGGAATTCCGGCTCGAAAACGGCACCACGCCGCCGGCCGTGCATCCGGGAGTGGAGCTGTTCACGGAAGGCCAGTGGGTTGACGTGATCGGCACGACCATCGGCAAGGGTTTCCAAGGGGTTTACAAACGCTATAGCTTCGGCGGTCTCAAGCAGACCCACGGTTCCATGATGCATCGGCGCACCGGTGCCATCGGTTGCCGCTCCACCCCCGGCCGCGTTTGGAAAAACCAGAAAATGCCCGGCCATCACGGCACCACCCGCGCCACCGTGCAAAACCTCAAGATCGTTGCCATCCGTCCCGAGGACGGCGTGCTGCTGGTCTCCGGCCCGGTTCCCGGTGCCACCGGCAGTTATCTAACCGTCCGTCCCGCCAAGAAGAAGTCCGCTTGATTCGCCGCAGGCCCGCTCTGAAACCTTTCACTCCTCTTCCCAGTCATGTCCGCAAAGACCTTTACCATTGAAGACGCCCAAGCCGCCAACCTCGTGTTGGTCGGCGTCGAAAAAGGCCGCCAGGCAGTCCACGACCTCGTGACCGCCTATCGCGCCAACCGCCGCACCGGCTCCGCCTGCACCAAAACGCGTGGCGAAGTGTCCGGTAACAACAAGAAAATCTTCAAGCAAAAGGGCACCGGCAACGCCCGTCACGGCGACAAGCGCGCCCCGATCTTCGTCGGTGGCGGCGTGGTCTTCGGCCCGCGTCCCCGCGATTACTCGAAGAAAGTCCTCAAGAACGTCCGCAAGCTCGCCTTGCGCCGCGTGTTGGGCGATCTGACCCGCGCCGGCACCATCCTCACCGTGGACGCCTTCACCGTGCCGGACGGCAAGACCAAGTCGTTTGTTAGCGCCGTGGAGGCCATCACGCCTCGCGCCAAGCTGCTGGTCGTAGGCAACACCTTCGACGACAACACCTATCTGGCCGGCCGCAACGTCAGTTGGGTCCAGCTCGTCACCGCCAGCGATCTCAACGTCGAACAACTTCTCCTAGCCAAGTCGGTCATCCTCGTGGGTGACGCCCTAACCACTTTGGCCCATCGCACCGCCTGAACCCAGGACCCCTCACCGAGACCATGAAAGACATCTACCAGGTCGTTAAAAACCTCCACCTCAGCGAAAAGGCGACGCTCCTCCAGGAGACCAACAACGAAGTCGTGCTGCGCGTTGACCGCCGGGCTAACAAGCTCGAGATCAAGCACGCCGTGGAGACGCTGTTTGGCAAAAAAGTCGATTCCGTCCGCACCGCCAACTGCCTCGGCAAGGCGCGCCGGCGCCGCCGCGCCGATGCCGGCCGCACCAATCATTGGAAGAAAGCCATTGTCCGTCTCCATGCCGGCGAGTCACTCGACCTCGTCTGAGCCGTCCCCTCCCGTTGCAGCAAACGTAACCTCGAACCGTTCCGCGAGTCATGCCCCTGAAAAACTTCAATCCCATCACTCCCTCCGCCCGCTACAAGTCCCATCCCTCATTTGAGGAAGTGACCAAGAGCAAGCCGGAAAAAAGCCTCATCACCCCGCTCAAGCGCAGCGGGGGCCGCAATAACACCGGCCGCATCACCTGCCGGCACATCGGCGGCGGGCACAAGCGCCACTATCGCATCATCGATTTCAAACGCCGCAAGCACGACATGCCTGCCACCGTCATTGCCATCGAATATGATCCGAACCGCACCTGCCGCATCGCCCTCATCCAATACGAGGACGGCCTGAAAAACTATATCCTCGCCCCCGTCGGCCTGGAAGTCGGTGCCACTGTCGTCGCCGGTGCCAAAGTCGCCCCCAAGACCGGCAATGCCATGCCGCTGAGCGGCGTGCCGCTGGGCACTTCGATCCACAACATCGAATTGCTGCCGGGCAACGGCGGCAAGGTCGCCCGCGCCGCCGGGCAACTCGCCGTCCTATCTAACCGCGATGGCGGCTGGGCGCTGGTCAAAATGCCTTCCGGTGAAATCCGCCGCTTCCACGAGGCGTGCTTCTGCACCATCGGCCAGGTCGGCAACCGCGACCACATGAACGAAATTTCGGGCAAGGCCGGCCGCACCCGTTGGATGGGCGTGCGCCCAACCGTGCGCGGCATGACGATGAACCCGGTTGACCACCCCAACGGCGGTGGCGAAGGCAAATCGAAATCCGGTGGCGGCCGCCAGCATCTGCTCAGCCCCTGGGGCCACGCCAAAGGTCAGAAGACCCGCAACGAAAAGAAGACCACTGCCATCTTCATCGTCGAATCCCGCCACAAGAAGCAATAATCCGCCTCGTCCGTCCCTCAAGACCCGCATTCTAACGCACCGATCCCATGCCCCGCTCCCTCAAGAAAGGCCCCTACGTTGATCAAAAACTCCTCGCCAAGATCGACGTCGTGGCCGAAGCCGGCGCCGACCGCAAGCCCATCAAAACGTGGAGCCGCAAGTCGATGATCACCCCCGACTTCGTCAGCCACAACTTCGCCGTCCACAATGGCAAAACCTTCGTCCCGGTCTATGTCACCGAGAACATGGTCGGCCACAAGCTCGGTGAATTCGCCCCGACGCGTATCTTCCGCAATCACGGCGGCATCGGTAAGAAATAACCTGCTGTCCCCGATCCTCCTCACGCTCATGCGCACCGTGTTTCATCTGCCCACACTTGCCACCACCTTCGGGTTGTTGGCCGTGGGTGGGGTGTGCCCGGCCCAGCAGAACGAGAGTTTCGAGAAATTGCAGGAAACCGTCGCCGACTTGCGCGACCAAAACCGCACCCTCCAGCGCAGCCTCGCCGAGGCCAACCGCGGCGAAAAACAAGCCTCCGAGCAACTCGCCCAGGTCCGGCTGCGTCTCGAAGCACTCGGCAAAAACCTCCTCGATGGCGGCGATGACCGCCTGGTGCGCGCCGCCTCCGACATCGAGGTGTCCAAGGAACGCATCACCGAACTGGAAGCCACTGCCACCCACCTCCGGGCCGCCGTCGCCGATTACCTCCGCCAGGCCGTCGTTTCCGACCCCGCCGCCCGCCTGCGCGTGGAAACCTCGATGCGCGAGCTTGACGCCATCCTCGGATTGAGCCAGAAACCCCGCGCCGATGTCGTGGCCGGCTCGCTCCAAAAAGCCAAGATCGTCAGCATCGATCAGGAAAGCGGCATGCTCGTGCTCAACCTGGGTGAAATCCAGGGCGCCAAAATCGGCATGACTTTCCGCCTCTTGCGCGGTCAGCAGCCTTACGGCAAAGCCATCGTCGCCGACGTCCGCAAGACCGTCAGCGGCGCCTTTACCGAACAGGTCGATTCAACCGTAGATTCTCCCCGCCCCGGCGACCTCGCCGTGCTCGAAACCGAATAAGCCTCACCGCCACACCAACCCCTCACGTCCGCCGCCCTATGGAAGTCAAAAGCAGCACCAAATTCGTCCGCCTCTCGCCGCAAAAAGCGCGGGATGTCGCGCGGGAAATCCAAGGCCTCCCTGTTTCGAGCGCCCTTGACATTCTTAACTTCACCCCGAAGAAGGCCGCCACCCTCATCGGCAAAACGCTCAAAACCGCCATTGCCGATGCGGAAAACAACTACTCGCTCGACACCGCCACCCTGGTGATCAAAGAGGCTGTCATCGGCGCGGGTCCCACCTTGCGCCGTTTCAGTCCCCGCGCCAAGGGCTCGGCCGGGCCGCTGCTCAAGCGTTCCAGCCATATCTATATCACTCTCGTCGGCTC
>TBL_comb47_HYPODRAFT_10005004_pt1 | contig 15029 bp, 4 predicted proteins | sample TroBogypolimnion_40_FD_10682 | JGI IMG/M metagenome (IMG submission 10682)
TCAGGGACACTAACTGCTTCTGGAACATATGGTACAGCTTTTACTGCTTATCAAATTACTGCTTCCAATACACCTACGTCCTATTCAACTTCTACTTTACCAGGTGGATTAACATTTGATGCTGGAACTGGAATTATATCTGGTACACCAACGGTTACTGGATCATATAATGTGACTATTTCAGCTACAAATGGTGGTGGTACTGGGTCTGCAACTTTAGCGATTGTAATTGCTGCTAAACAAGTATCTCTTACTACGGCTACTGCTTCGTCAAAGACTTATGATGCTACGACTAATGTTATTGTTTCTGGAGCATCAATATCAGGTGTTCTTTCAGGAGACACTGTAAATGTAGTTGCTACTGGTTCTTTTGCTACTAAAACAATTGGTACTTCAAAAACAGTTACTATTGCTTATTCATTAAATGGAACTTCAGCTTCAAATTATGTTTTAGATGTAACGTCATCAACTTCAAGTGCTGATATTACGACAGCAGCTTTGACAGTAACAGGCGCTACTGCTTCTAACAAGGAATATGATGGAAACACTACTGCAACTATAACTGGAACTGTTTTAGGAGGCGTTCAAGGTAGTGATGTAGTTACTATATCTAATACAGGTACTTTTGCAAGTGCTTCTATAGGTACTGGTATTTCTGTTACCTCTACACAAACTTTAGGAGGTGTAGATGCAGTTAATTATACCTTTACTTTACCAACTGGTTTAACTGCAAACATTACTGCTAAATCCTTAACAGTTACAGGTGCAACTGCAAGCAATAAAGTGTATGACGGAACTACAGCTGCTACTATAACAGGAGCTACTATTGCTACTGGAATTGTATCTGGAGAAGATGTAACTGTTTCTGCAACTGGAACATTCTCTGACAAAACAAAAGCAAATGGTAAAACAGTTACCATTACATATACATTAAACGGAGCAAATGTAGGTAACTATACTTTATCTTCTGCTACTGGAACTACTACAGCTAATATTACTTCTTTAGCATTGACTATATCAGGACCTGTAGTTACAACTAAAACATATGATGCTACTACAGCTGCTACCATTATAGGTACACTTGCGACTCCAATTAGTGGTGATACTGTTACTTTTACTTCAGGTACTTCAGCTTTTGCTAGTGCAACTGCTGGAACTGGTATAACGGTTACTGCGAACTGTACACTTTCAGGTCCTGATGCTGGAAATTATACTTTAACACAACCAACAGGTTTAACAGGTACTATTACTAAAGCCGATCAAACTATTACAGCTGTTACAACATCAGTTACTAAAACTTTTGGAGATGCTTCTTACAGTGCTGCTACTACAGCTAGTTCTGCATTAGCTGTTACTTATTTAAGTTCAAATACTGCCGTTGCAACTGTTTCTAGTGCTGGTTTGGTAACTATCGTTGGTGGAGGTAGTGCTACTATAACAGTTTCTCAAGCAGGTAATGCAAATTATAACGCTGCAACTGATGTTACTCAAAATATTACTGTAAATAAAGCTAATCAATCGATTACACTTGCTTCTACAGACACAAAAACTACGGGAACTGCTACATATACATTGACTCAAAATGCAAGTTCAGGATTAGCAATTACCTACTCAAGTTCAAATGCTGCCGTTGCAACAATATCTGGTAATACTGTAACTATTATAGGCGCAGGAACAACTACTATTACAGCTAATCAAGCTGGAAATACAAATTATAATGCAGCTTCGCAAGTAACGCAAACATTAACTGTTACCCTAGCTCCAGTTGTTTTAGCAGGATGGGATTTTACAGGTATTGGTACTGTTTCAAATACTACAATAGCTGCAACGACATTCAATTCAGGTTTAGTTTCTGCAAGTGGAGCTAATAATATATCTCGTGGTACGTCTGCGGGGTGGAGTTCTGCTGGAAATTCTTATAGAACTACAGGTTTTCAAAATAATGGAATTTCAACATCCAATACAGATTATTTTCAAACTACTTTAACTCCTGCTTCTGGAAAGATAGTTAGCTTATCCGCTATCAATGCAAATCTTGCAGGAACTTCTACATTTGCTGCAACTCCTGGAGTTAGTTCACAATTTGCTTATAGTTTGAATGGAACTACTTTTACTTTAATCGGTTCACCTACAGTAACAGTAGGAACGCCAGCATCCCTATCAATTGATGTTTCTGGAGTTACAGCTTTGCAAAATGTTGCAGCAGGAACAACAATTACACTACGATATTATGCTTCAGGTCAAACAACAACAGGAGGTTGGGGATTCATTTCTTCTGCTTCTGGAACCAATGGATTAGCAATAAGTGGTTTTGTAAGTCAAATACCAGCTCCATCTATAACAAGTTCATTAACTGCTAATGGAACTTATGGAACTGCATTTAGTTATGCTACAATAGCTTCTAATTCACCTACTAGTTATTCAGCTTCTGGTTTACCATCTGGTTTATCTATCAACACAACTTCTGGAGTGATTTCAGGAACGCCTATTGCATCAGGAACATTCAATGTTACTCTGGTTGCTACAAATGGTACAGGAGCAGACACAAAAACTCTTGTAATTACTGTTGCTAAAGCTACATTAACTATAAAAGCAAATGATCAATCGGTTTGTTCAGGAACAGCAGTTTCTGCAATAATTACAGCTGGAGACTATATGGTTTCAGGATTAGTTAATAGTGATACGGTTTCAGTACTATCTGGATCAGTTTCTTATACAACTACATATACAACTGCAAATACTTCAGCAGATAATACATTAACTATTACTCCTATTGTTACTGATCTTTCAGCTACTAATTATCAATTTAACATTATATCAGGTTCAATTACAATAACGGATTCAACAAGCAATACTACCAATATCTCAGCTTGTGATAGCTATGCTTGGAATGGAACTACTTATACTTCTTCAGGAATTTATACTAAAGTTACAGGTTGTAATACAGAGATTTTAAACTTAACTATAAACCACAGTTCAACATCTGAAGAAACACAAGTAGCTTGTGACTCTTATACTTGGAACGGAACAGTTTATACAACAGGTGGAGATTATACTTATTCAAGTCTTAATGCTTCAGGATGTACTAATGTAGCTACGTTACATTTGACTATCAACCACAGTTCAACATCAGAAGAAACACAAGTAGCTTGTGATAGCTATACTTGGAATGGAACTGCATACACAACAAGTGGAGATTATACTTACTCAAGTACAAAAGCTTCAGGATGTACAAATGTAGCTACGTTACATTTAACAATAAACAATAGTTCAATTTCTGAAGAAACTGAAGTAGCTTGTGATAGTTATACTTGGAATGGAACTACTTATATATCTTCTGGAGATTATACTCACACTACAGGATGTCTTACTGAAACATTACATTTGACAATCAATAACAGTTCAACAACAAGTGAAACTCAAGTGGCTTGTGATAGCTATACTTGGAATGGAACTACATATACAGCAAGTGGCGATTATACTTTCTCAAGTACTAATGCTTCAGGATGTACTAATGTAGCAACGTTACATTTAACGATTAATAATAGTTCAACTTCTGAAGAAACTCAGGTCGCTTGTGATAGTTATACTTGGAATGGAACTACTTATACAGCAAGTGGAGATTATACTTATTCAAGTACAAACGCTTCAGGATGTATCAATGTAGCAACGTTACACTTGACAATCAATAATAGTACTACTACAAGTGAAACACAAGTAGCATGTGATAGTTATACTTGGAATGGGACTACATATACAACAAGTGGAACTTATACTTTCTCAAGCACTAACGCTTCAGGATGTGCTAATGTAGCAACGTTACACTTGACAATCAATAATAGTACTACTACAAGTGAAACACAAGTAGCTTGTGATAGTTATATTTGGAATGGGACTACATATACAGCAAGTGGAGATTATACTTTCTCAAGCACTAACGCTTCAGGATGCACTAATGTAACGACGTTACATTTAACGATTAATAATAGTTCAACTTCTGAAGAAACTCAGGTCGCTTGTGATAATTATACTTGGAATGGAACTACTTATACAGCAAGTGGAGATTATACTTATTCAAGTACAAATGCTTCAGGATGTCCTAATGTAACTACGTTACATTTAACCATCAACCACAGTTCAACTACAAGTGAAACTCAAGTGGCTTGTGATAGTTATACTTGGGCAGCCAATGGGACTACTTATACAGCAAGTGGTACTTACACTTCAGTAGGAACAAATGCTTCAGGATGTACTGATACTAAAACCTTGGTTTTAACCATCAACAATAGTTCGACATCAGAAGAAACACAAGTTGCTTGTGATAATTATACATGGCATGGCACTACTTATACCACAAGTGGCGATTATACTTATACAAGTACTAATTCTTCAGGATGTGATAATGTAGCGACGTTGCATTTGACGATTAATTCTTTAACTACTTACTATGTAGACGCAGATGGTGATGGATATGGATCAACAACAACAGCTAGTTTATGTTCAGCAAGTGCACCGACGGGTTATTCAACAAATGCTACGGATTGTAATGATTCAGATGCGAGTGTTCATGCAATGGCTACGTATTATATAGATGCTGACGGGGATGGATTTGATGCTGGAACAGCAAGTTTATGTTCAGCTACTGCACCGACAGGTTATTCAGCAACAACAAACGGAACGGATTGTAACGATGCTGTTTACAGTATAACAAATACTTGTTCCTCAATAGTTAACTTGAAATTAAACATTCAAGGGTATTATGATACTGATGCTCATGCGATGCGACCAGTAATGATGAATGAAGGAGTTGGTTCAAGTGCTACAGATGTTGATGATATCACTGTTGAATTACGTGATTCAAGTACAACTGATTTAGTTGCTACTGTAAGTGCGAGATTACATACAGATGGAACAGCTACTGCAACTTTTGGAAGTGCTCCAAGTGGCTCTTTCTATTTAGTTGTTAAGCATAGAAATGCAGTTCAAACATGGAGTACAGATCCACAAACAGTTGGATCAACGCCATTGATGTATGATTTCACAACAGCAGCTAATAAAGCTTATGGCGATAATATGATACTATTAGAGTCTGGTGTTTACGGATTCTACTCAGGCGATATTAATCAAGATGAGTCAGTAGATATTTTGGATTATCCATCTTTATATGACGATAATGATAATTTTGCCTTCGGATACTATGCTACGGATTTAAACGGAGATGGTTCAGTAGACATTTTAGATTTCCCATTGCTATATGGTAATTCAGACAATTTCATCTATTCAGTACATCCATAACATAAACCATAAAATTTTTAAATATGAAAAAAACAATTAAAAAGTCGATAAACATAGTAGGATTACTATTGTGTTTGTTTATGCTTTCCTTCACTGGAACAGCACAGACGCACTACACTATGTGGCTTGCCAATATGTCATCCACCTCCACGACAATGGACATGGACGTTATGTTTTCAGTTGATTCTCCATCCAACGGTGTTAAATTATCGGGATTATCGGTAGGGATCAACTACAATACTTCCATTGTAAATGGAGGAACATTATCCCTTTCTTATGTGGGAGGTAAGACCCCAGCTATTGCTAATTTAGTTAACTCTTCTTTGAATGCTGCTACTGCAGGACATCTTAGAATAGGTTCTACACCATTAGTTATAGGAAGTGCTATAGATATTCCAGCGGGTACTTATCGTTTAGGGACTTATAGAGTAACCAATACAGCATCGTGGGCTTCGGCCAGCGATGCTCAATTGTGGTTGCAACCAGTAAACACAGGAGGTAAAACACTTTGTGCAGTTAACTCATGGCCTTATGGAGCTACATCAGGAACGTCAGTTTCATATACTGTAGCCAATTCAGGAGTAACCTTGAATTATACTCAAACTTCACCTTTGTCAGTGATGTTAAACGCACAGATTTGTGCTACTACAGCAAGTCAAACAGCATCAACTGCTGTAACTTGTTTTGGAGGAAACAATGGAACATCAACAATCACGATGTCACCAACTCCTACAGTATCTGCTATAACTTATACTGTTGATGGAGGTTCATCACAAAGTGCTACTTTATCCTCAGGCGCTTTCACGGTTTCAGGATTAACGGCAGGAGCTCATACTATTGTTGTTTCTAATACAGGATGTTCTAATGTTACCGCTACAGGAGTATCAGTTAGTGGACCAAGTCAATTGACAAATTCAACAACAGCAACAGCTTGTGATAGCTATGTGTGGTCAGTAAATGGAACTACCTATACTTCAAGTGGTACTTATACAGGGACTACTACAAATAGTAATGGATGTACAGTAAATGAGACCTTGAATTTAACGATCAACCACAGTTCAACCACAAGTGAAACTCAAGTAGCATGTGATAGTTATACATGGAATGGAACTACTTATACAACAAGTGGAACTTATACGTATTCAAGTACTAATGGATCAGGTTGTACTAATGTAGCCACCTTGAATTTAACGATCAACCATAGTACAACTACAAGTGAAACACAAGTAGCATGTGATAGCTATACTTGGAATGGAACTACTTATACAACAAGTGGAACTTATACGTATTCAAGTACTAATGGATCAGGTTGTACTAATGTAGCTACGTTACATTTGACAATCAACAACAGTACAACTACAAGTGAAACACAAGTAGCATGTGATAGTTATATTTGGAATGGAACTACTTATACAACAAGTGGAACTTATACTTTCTCAAGCACTAACGCTTCAGGATGTACTAATGTAGCAACATTACTCTTAACGATCAACCACAGTTCAACCACAAGCACAACTCAAGTAGCATGTGATAGTTATACATGGAATGGAACTACTTATACAACAAGTGGAACTTATACTTATACAAGTACTAATGGATCAGGTTGTACTAATGTAGCCACCTTGAATTTAACGATCAACCATAGTTCAACTACAAGTGAAACACAAGTAGCATGTGATAGCTATACTTGGAATGGAACTACTTATACAACAAGTGGAACTTATACCTACACAGGTACTAATGCTTCAGGATGTACCAATGTAGCTACGTTACATTTGACAATCAACAACAGTACAACTTCAAGTGAAACACAAGTAGCTTGTGATGTTTACAGATGGCATGGAACAGCTTATAGTACAAGTGGGACTTATACTTATACAAGTACAAATTCTTCAGGATGTACAGATGTAGCTACGTTACATTTGACGATTAACCACAGTTCAACTACAAGTGAAACACAAACAGCTTGTGATAGTTATACTTGGAATGGAACTACTTATACAACAAGTGGAACTTATACTTATACAAGTACAAATTCATCAGGATGTGATAACATAGCAACACTACATTTGACTATTAACAATAGTTCAACTACAAGTGAAACACAAACAGCATGTAATAATTATACATGGCATGGAACTACTTATACAGCAAGTGGCGATTATACTTACTCAAGTACTAATGGATCAGGTTGTACTACTGTAGCAACATTACATTTGACTATCAACAATAGTTCAACTACAAGTGAAACACAAACAGCTTGTGATAGTTATACATGGAATGGAAGCACTTACACAACAAGTGGCGATTATACTTACTCAAGTACTAATGGATCAGGATGTACTAATGTAGCTACGTTGCATTTGACAATCAATTCCAATGCTATAACAGCTCAATCCTCTAATCCAGTTATTTGTGCTTTAGTAGGAGCTACCGCTTCGGTTAGTGTAACTACAGCGGGATCAGGATCTACTTACCAATGGTATTCACAAGGAGCTACCGTATCTTCAGGATGGACACAATTAAGCAATAATGTTAACTATTCAGGAGTAACCTCTGCTACATTAAATATCACAAGAACAGCAACAGCTGTACCAGCAGCTGGCACTAAATACCAAGTTGTTGTGAGTGGNTCAGGATGTACATCAAGTACATCAGCACCATTTATATTACAAAACTTAACTGTNTTNTCAAAAGCTGCAGCTATAACAGTTGTAAATAAATTGACCCCAGCCTTAACTACTTGTCAAGGTTCTAGTGTTACTTTATCATTAGCTGCAAAAAGTGTTGGAAATATCCAATGGCAATCTTCTACAGATAACAGTACTTGGACTAATGTTGGAACATTATATACACAAACGGCAGTATCAGCACTTAACCCAGTACTTACATACGATACAGGAGCTTTAACACAATCAACATGGTTTAGAGTTTTAGCCTCTAATGGAGTTTGTAGTTCAGTTGCCTCAGTGGCAGTAAAAATCACAGTTAGTCTACCACCAACACCAGGGACTATTTCTGGAGGCGATGTAACCGTATGTGCGCCATTAGCAACAGGATTTGACGTAACAGGAGCAGCATTAACAGCCCCTATTACAAATAGTACAACGCTTTCCTTAAATGGAGTTTCTTTTGGAGCTGTTATTGCATGGCAAAAATGTATTAACTACACAGCAGCTACACCAACATGGACAGCAATAGCAGGAGCTACTTCTAGTAGTTATATTGCATCTGCTTTAGCAGTTGATACATGGTATAGAGCTTTAGTAACTAATGGAGCATGTTCAGGCTATTCAAATGTTGTTAAAATCACAGTAACACAACCAGCCAAAGCTGGAGCGACTACCTGTGCAGCAACAGTTTGTTTAGGCGGAGATATTAGCTTTACATCAGCAGCTTATACAGGAGGTACAATCCAATGGCAAGTGTCTACCACATCAGCTACAGGACCATTTACTAACATAAGTGGAGCAACAAGCTCACCCTATACATTAACAGGAGTTTCTTATCCAGCTTTATCTAAATTCTATATTAGAAGTATGGTTACTAGTGGATCATGTACTGCTGCTTATAGTGCAGTTAAAACAATAACTGTAACCCCATTATCAGTTGGAGGAACCGTAACAGGAGGAGGAACTGTATGTAACTCAGGAGTTGCTGGAACATTGAAATTAGCAGGTAACACAGGAACTATCCAATGGCAGTATTCTACAGATAACAGTACTTGGAGTAATGCTCCATCATCTACAGGAACAGCTGCAACGTTTACCACTACATCAGCAAATTCTACAGCAGCTACTTATATAGTAGCTAACGTAACAGCTAATACTTATTTCAGAGCTTTAGTTACTAGTGGAGTTTGTTCTTCTACGGTATCTAATGCAGTAGAGTATGTTGTGGCATCATCTGCAACAGCAGGAACAGTTAGTGCCGCAAGCACTACAGTTTGCTCAGGAACAGGAACTACCTTGACCTTATCAGGTTCAGTAGGAGCTATCACATGGCAAAAATCAGTTTCTCCGTTTACAACATGGACAGCAGTAACTACTTCAGTAACGCCTACATTAAACACAGGAAACTTAACAGCTACTACTCATTATAGAGCTTCGGTTACCATTGGATCTTGTTCAGTAGTAACTTCAAACGAGGTTGTTCTTACTGTTCCATTGGCACCAGTTGCAAAAGCGATTACAGCTAATACAACTACTCCATCAGGGGCAGTTGCTCAACCAATCTGTACAAGTTCAACTACCGCTAAAATATTGACAATTGGTTCAGGTTCTGTAGGAGCTATCCAATGGCAAGTATCTACTACTTCTGCAACTACAGGATTTACAGATATTGCAGGACAAACAGGAACAAGCTATACTATTTCTAGTCCATCAATAGGCGTTAATTATTACAGAGCTTCATTCACCAATAGTTGTGGTGTAAGTGTAACTAATGTTGCCATTGCAGTTTATTATACATCTTGTTTAACTGATGGTGGAACTACAAATGTTGTAGCGAAAAGTGAAGCAGCTCCATTTGGAGTTATCGCTTATCCAAGTCCATTTACAGAAAGCTTTAACTTAAACTTGACCACCTCAAGTGAAGATAAAGTACAAGTAATGGTATACGACATGATTGGTAAATTGATTGACCAAAAAGAAGTAAGTCCAAGTGAAGCCACTACGCTTCAAGTGGGAGATCGTTACCCATCTGGAGTTTACAATGTCATTGTAACTCAAGGTGAGAACACTAAAACACTTCGTGTTATTAAAAGATAGGTTTTAGAACTTAAATACTAAAACCCCCTATTCAAATTGAATAGGGGGTTTTTTATTTGTCAAAAACATAGTTGAATAAAAATTGGTATAAGTAATGCGTATAATATAAAATAGTTATGCAATAAATAAAAAAGATAGTTATTTAAATATTTATAAATTATTTGATACTATTATTATAGCTTAATTAAAATAAATGTAAAAAAAAACCACCTTTATAGTGGTTTAATAATTAAATTATATTTTTTTAGTAGTTTTTTTAAATTTATATATAGCATAAAGAATTCCTAAAGCAGCTAATAAAATTAATTTACTATTAATTGGAGCAGGGGAAGGGTCACCTCCTTCTAACCCAGTTCCTCCTCCTCCATCACCATTACCTGGTTGAGCAAAAACCATAATGTTTGACATCATAAAAAAAGAAATCAAACAAAATTTTAATAAATTTTTCATGCTTATACTTTTATATAGGCTACAAATATAAAATCATTTTCTTTAAATAGACTAACAAATTTTAATTAATTCACCTAATGTAGTAATATTTCTATCTAAATTTAAAAGAAAGATTATTGATCAAATTCTGAAGTGAAAAATAGTTTTACACTAGGGTACTTGCTTTGAGTCATTTGAATCGTAAAGTCAGAGTCCGCAAGAAATACTAATTGGTTATATTTGTCCTGAGCTAAGAACTTTTGTTTTACTCTTTTAAATTCTTTAAACTCGTCACTTTTTGAATTTTCGGGTTTTACCCAGCATGCTTTGTGTACAGGAAAGTTTTCATAAGTACATTTTGCTCCATATTCATGCTCCAGACGATATTGAATTACTTCATATTGAAGAGCTCCAACTGTACCAATTACCTTTCTATTATTCATTTCAAGCGTAAATAATTGAGCCACTCCTTCATCCATTAATTGGTCAACGCCTTTCTCTAATTGCTTTGCTTTTAATGGATCGGCATTATTAATGTATCTGAAATGTTCAGGAGAGAAGCTAGGGATTCCTCTAAAATTCATTATTTCACCCTCAGTTAACGTATCTCCAATTTTAAAATTTCCAGTGTCATGAAGCCCTACAATATCACCTGGGTAGGAAATATCAACGATTTCTTTTTTTTCTGCAAAAAAAGCATTTGGACTTGAAAATTTTAAACTTTTATTCAATCGAACATGAGTATAGGGTTTGTTCCGTTCAAAAGTTCCAGAAACGATTTTAATAAACGCTAAACGGTCTCGGTGCTTGGGATCCATATTAGCATGAATTTTAAAAACAAAACCAGATAATTTTTCTTCTTCAGGATAAACTAAACGAGTATCAGATTCTTTTGGTCTTGGAGTAGGAGCAATTTCAATAAAGCAATCTAATAACTCTCTTACTCCAAAATTATTTAAAGCCGAACCAAAAAAAACGGGTTGTAAATTTCCTTCTAAATATTGCTCTCGATTGAAAACCGGATAAACTTCTTCTATTAACTCTAATTCTTCACGAAGCTTAAGAGCGGGTTTTTCTTTAATTAATTTTTCTAATTCTGGGCTCTTAATATCAGAAATAGCAATAGTGTCTTCAATATTTCTACGACTATCCCCGCTAAATAGATTAATATTCTTTTCCCATATGTTATATATTCCTTGAAAATCGTACCCCATTCCAATTGGAAAACTTAAAGGCGTTACTTGAAGACCTAATTTTTTTTCAACTTCGTCCATTAAGTCAAAAGCATCTTTCCCTTCTCTGTCTAGTTTATTGATAAAAACAATAATTGGAATTTTCCTCATTCTACAAACGGCAACTAATTTTTCCGTTTGTTCTTCTACTCCTTTAGCTACATCTACTACTACAATTACGCTATCAACTGCTGTTAAAGTTCTAAAAGTGTCCTCTGCAAAATCTTTGTGACCAGGTGTATCAAGGATGTTTATTTTTTTATCTTTATAATTGAAAGCTAAAACAGATGTTGCAACAGAAATACCTCTTTGCCTTTCAATTTCCATAAAGTCACTGGTAGCACCTTTTTTTATTTTGTTGTTTTTAACAGCTCCTGCTTCCTGAATAGCCCCTCCAAAGAGTAACAATTTTTCAGTTAACGTTGTTTTTCCAGCATCTGGATGTGATATAATTCCGAAAGTTCTCCGGCGTTGTATTTCTTTTAAAAAACTCATAATTTGTATAATGGATTGCAAAAATACTATTTATTAAATAAATAACTAATTCCACTTTGTATTTGAATTAGGAATTGGTAATAATCTGTTAATAAAATTTTGTTAATAGTAGTTGGTAAACTTGTTTAATACAGTCGATTTGTTACTTTTGTTGATTGTAACTTGTGTTTTGACAAGTTGTAAAATGGGATAAAATTTAATATAACTTATTTAAAAAATAAAGAATGAAGTTAAAATATTTGTTTTTAGGGTTGATATTTACTTTTGCTAATATGGCAACTGCTCAAAAAAGCTCCAAAGAAGTTTTATTTACAATAAATGATAAGCCCTATTATACGGATGAGTTTATTAGAGTTTATAATAAAAATTTAGATTTAGTAAAAGACGAATCACAGAAAGATTTGAATCAATATTTAAATTTGTTTATTGGATATAAATTAAAAGTAAATAAAGCTTATAAATTAGGTCTTCAAGAGGGAACACAATATCAAAGTGAGCTGAAAACCTATCGAACTCAATTAGCAAAAACATATACTACTGATTCAAAAGTTACCAAAGAGTTAGTAGATGAGGGTTATAAAAGATTATTAAAAGAAGTAAATGCCTCGCATATTCTTATTCTAGTTGACGAAAATGCTTCACCATCTGATACATTGGCAGCTTACAATAAAATTTCTAGTATTAGAGAAAGAATACTTAAAGGAGAAGATTTTGGTACTTTGGCTCAAGAATTGTCTCAGGATCCTTCTGCAAAAGATAATAAAGGAAATTTGGGGTATTTCACTAGTTTTAGAATGGTTTACGCATTTGAAAATGGCGCTTATAATACTCCAGTAGGGACAGTTTCAAAACCAATAAGAACTCGTTTCGGATATCATTTAATTAAAGTTAATGATGTGAGAGATAATAGGGGTGAGATTTCTGTAGCTCATATTATGATACTTAAACCCAAGGAAGGAGAAGATAAATCAAAAGCTAAAGCTACAATTGAGGATATTTACAAAAAAATACAACAAGGTGAAAAATTTGAAGAATTAGCTAAACAATTTTCTGAAGATAAATCTTCAGCCTCAAAAGGAGGGGTTTTAAATAGATTTGGTTCTGGACAACTTAGTTCTGAGGAGTTTGAAAATCAAGCTTTTTCTTTAACAAAAGAGAATCCAATTTCTAAGCCATTTGAAACTCAATTTGGTTGGCATATTGTAAAGTTATTAGATAAATTTCCAATAAAATCTTATGATGACTCAAAAGTAGAATTGGAAAATAAAATTAGTAAAGACGACCGTTCAAGATTAATTACTAATTCTTTAAATGAAAAATTAAGAAAAAAATATCCAATAAAAAAAGACAGTAAATTATACTCATCACTAGTTAAATTAGTTACAAATGATTTTTATGATGCTAAATGGTCTTTACCTGCTGATGCTAAACAATATTCAGGAACTTTGTTAACGGTAGGAACTAAAAAAATGTCTGGTACAAATTTTTTAGATTATATTTATTCCCAGCAAAAATCTGGGATTGCAATAAAACCTATTGAAAATTTAGTTGATAAATTATTTGAAAATTTCACAAATGAGCAACTTAACCAATATAATAATGATAATTTGGAGAATGAATTTCCTGAATTTTCAGCTGTAATGGATGAATATCGTGATGGATTGTTATTATTTGATTTGATGGACAAAGAAATTTGGCAACGTTCTAAAACTGATACAATTGGATTGAAGTCTTTTTATGAAACTCAAAAAGAAAAACATGTCTGGAAAACAAGAGTTGATGCCGAGTTATATTCTTCAACTAAATTAGATATTATGAAGAAGGTGTTAATAATGATCAAAAATAATGTAGCACCAAAAGATATAAAAGAAAAATTTAACACTAAAGACTCTCTAAATGTAATGTTCTACGAGGGGTTCTATGAAGAAGGTGCGGAATCCTTACCTAAGGATACTAAAATGGAATTAGGTGTTTCTGATATTACTAATAAAGGAGAATATTATTTTATAACAAAAGTGAATAAGGTTTTACCTCCTGGAATTAAGACTTTAGAAGAATGTAAAGGCAAATTAGTAAATGATTATCAACAATATTTAGAACAAAATTGGGTAGACGAGCTGAAAAAAGAATTTACAGTTAAAATAAACCAAGACGTTTTTGAAAAAGTAAAAAAACAAATAAAAAAATAACAATCAAACAGTCATGAATAATAAGAAATTAATAGGTGTATTTATTTTTTTAACAAGTTTTTTTGCTAATTCTCAAGAAATAATTAAAGAAAAAGAACCCGAACAAAAGGTGGTTCAGCAACATAAAAGACAAAAAATTGATGGAATTATAGCTACTGTAGGAGATTACTCTATTCTTGATTCTGATATTGACAAAGCTTTTCTTGAAATTCAAAGTTCTGGGGGATCAACCAAAGATCTCACAAGATGTCAGATGTTAGGTAGCCTTCTTAAAGATAAATTATTTGCTCATCAAGCTATTCAAGATTCTATTATTGTAAAAGATGAAGAGGTCAAGGAAAAAATGAATCAACAAATTGACTATATGGTAGAACAATTAAAGTCAATGGACAATGTTGTAAAATATTTTAAGAAAAATAGCGAAGATGAATTTAAAACAGAGCTTTTTGAAATTCTAAAGCAGCAAAAATTAGCTTCTGAAATGGAGAAAAAAATTATTGAGCCTGTTCAAATTACTCCAGAAGAGACAAGAAGCTTTTTTAAAAAAATACCTGAAAATGAACGACCTCTTTTAGGTGCCCAACTTGAAATAGCCCAAATTGTTGTCGCTCCAAAAGTTA
>TBL_comb47_HYPODRAFT_10005005_pt1 | contig 15028 bp, 14 predicted proteins | sample TroBogypolimnion_40_FD_10682 | JGI IMG/M metagenome (IMG submission 10682)
GCACTCCCGGGGCCCGGCCTTCCACAACCCCCGCTTCCAGCGGGCCTTCAAGGATCTGCTCTACCTGCCCCTGCTCTGCGGGGAGGCCGAAGAAGCGGTGGAGGCTCTGGACGCCCTGGAGGTCCTGGGTCTGAGCATCACGGCACCCTTGAAGCTGAGCCTTCCGGCGGCCCTGGGCCTGCAGGGCCCCCTCAATACGCTCTGGCGCCGCCGTGTGGGCGAGCCCTGGCAGGGCGCCAACACCGATGCAGAGGCCTTCGCCCAGGCCCTGGCGACTCTGTCGCCCGGCCCCGTGCTGCTCCTGGGGGGCGGTGGCGTGGCCGAGACAAGCCTCGCCCTCCTGGAGGCCTCGGGGCGCCCGGTGCTCCAGGTCTCCCGGGCGCAGCCCCGCAGCGAGGCCACCGTGGCCGCCTTCGCGCCCGTGGGCCTCGTGCAGGCCACGAGCCTTGGCATGAGTGCTGATGATCTCGCGCCCTTCCCCGCGCTGCTCGCTGCCGCCCGCCCCAGTGCCCGCTGGGCCCTGGAGTGGATCTACAAGGAAGACACCGCCTTCGCTCTCTGGGCCAAAGAAGCTGGTCTCCAGCTCATCAGTGGCGCCAGCCTCTTCGAGGCCCAGGCCGAAGGGCAGAGCCGGCGGTTCATCGAAGGCTGTGGCGGAGCCACCTGAGCCCCGTTCGCTGCTACCGTTCATCTCATGGACCTCCTGCTGGTCGAGGACAAAGACAGTTTCCGGCGCCTGTTGACGCAGGCCCTGGCGGATTCGGCCTGGGCGGTGCGGGCGGTGCCGGACCCCCAGGAGGCGCTGCGGGCCTTGGCGGAGCAGCCCTTTCATGTGCTGGTGACGGACCTGCGCCTGCCAGGCATGAGTGGGCTGGAGCTGATCCGCCGGGCCCGCCTGGCTCAGCCCTCCCTGCGGGTGGTGCTCATGTCTGCCTTCGGCGAACCCAAGGACATCGTGGAGGCCATGCGACTCGGAGCCGATGACTTCCTGCCCAAGCCCTTCGATCTGGACGCCTTCCTGGCCCTGCTGGACCGCCTGCGGGCCCTGGTCGGGGCCCCGCCGCCCGATCCTGCGGAGCCCTGGGTGGCCCATAGCCCCGCCATGCAGGCCCTGGAGGGGGCCCTCCGCCAAGCAGCGGCCTCCAAGCTGCCGGTGCTGTTCCGGGGAGAGCGGGGCTCAGGCCGGGAGCGTAGCGCCCGACGCCTGCACTGCCTCCGGCACCCGGCCGCGCCCTACCTCAGCCTGCCCGCCACGACCCTGGGTGCCGAGGGTCCGGATCCGCGTACCCTCCAGCTCCTGCAAGGCGGCAGCCTCTACCTCGGGGGCTTGGAGCACCTGGCTCCTGGGGCCGCGGGGCCGCTGGCCCAGGCCATGGACAGTGAGCCGGGGCGGCGCCTGGTCTGGATGGCCGGCATCGACACCGAGGGCAGCCTGCCCCTGGAATTGGCCGAGCGGCTGGGGGTCTTGGAATTGCGGCTGCTGCCCCTGCGGGAGCGCCGAGAGGACCTGTTGGGTCTGGCCCGCCTGGCCCTGGAGCGGGCCGCCCGGCGGGAGGGCTGCCCGGTGCCCTGGCTGGAGCGCGCGGCGGAAAAGCAGCTCCTGGACCACGGCTGGCCCGGCAATGTGCGGGAGCTGGACATCCTTCTGAGCCGGACCCTCCTCTTCACCCGGGGTCTGGCCATCCGAAGCTTCCCGGACCTGGGCCTGGGAGCGGCAGCGCCGCTCTGCCTGCCCTGGCCCGAGGGGGGTGACCTGGAAACCATGCAGAAGGCCGTCGCCCGCTCGGCGGAGGCCCAACTGCTCCAGCGCTGCCTGCACGAAGTCCAGGGGGACCTGCTCCGGGCGGCCGAGCGGTTGGGGCTGACGATGCGCACCCTGGCTCAGCGCTTGCGGGACCATGGCATCCCCCTGGAACATGGAGAAGCCAGCCCCGCTGGCGAAGCTCCCCCCTCCCGGAAGGCCCCATGACCCAGGCTCCCCCCATCCACATTCCGCCGGTCCGCACGCCGGAGGGCATCCGTCCCGCGGCCCGGGCCGGACTCGCGGCCCTGCAGGCCGTGGTGGTCGGCAAGGAGTCCCAGGTTCGGCGAGCCTTCGCGGCCATGCTGGCCGGGGGCCACGTGCTGCTGGAGGATCTGCCCGGTGTGGGCAAGACCACCCTGGCCAAGGGGCTCTCGCGCATCCTGGGCGGCACCTTCCAGCGGGTGCAGGGCACCAATGATCTGCTGCCCTCAGACCTCCTGGGCGTCCATCTCTGGGATGCAAAGGAGCAGGGCTTCCGCTTCCAGCCGGGCCCGGTGTTCTGCCACGTACTGCTGCTGGATGAGCTGAACCGCATCGGCCCCAAGACCCAAAGCGCCATGCTGGAGGCCATGGTGGAGGGCCAGGTCACCCTGGACCGCAGCACCCACAAGCTGCCCGAGCCCTTTTTCGTCATCGCCACCCAGAACCCCCTGGATCATGCGGGGACCTTCCCCCTGCCCGAAAGCCAGTTGGACCGCTTCTCCTGCACAGTGCACCTGGGCTATCCCAATCGCGAGGCCGAGCGCCTCATCCTGCGTGACACGGCGGGCGCCCAGCGCCTGGACAGCCTCAGCCCCGTGCTGGACCTGGAGGGGTGGCTCCAGGCTCGGGCCCAGGTTCGCCAGATGAAGGTGGCCGATGCCGTGCTCGATTATGTTGAGCGGATGATCGAGCGCATCCGCAGCGGGGGCGGCTTCTGCTCCACCCGGGCGGCCAAGCACTGGCTGGGTCTGGCCCAGGCCGAGGCTTGGCTGGAGGGGCGCGACTTCATCACGCCGGACGATCTGCAACAGACGTTCGCGGACACCATGGCCCACCGGGGTAGCCTGGATGACCGTCGCCTCAATCGCAGCGAACGCCGCGAACACCTGGCCAAGCTGCTCAAGGAGATCTCCGTCGGGTGGTCGAGTTGAGGAAGGTCCGCCCGCTCCCCGGTCCCGACGCGCCCAAGTCCAGGGCGGGCTCGAGGCTGAGGCCGGTCCGGGATCCGGCACCGGGGTCGACCTTGCAGCCTGTTCGCCCAGGCGCCACCGTGGGTGAGTTGCTGCGCCCGCCCCAGGCCCGGGTCCGCGCGGTTCCGACCTCTGATAGGCCAGAGGTTGACGAGCCTGGCGAGCCGGCCCCGGCCTTGGTCCGGCCGCCCGCACCGCTGGGCGCGACCGTGGGAGAGCTCCTGCGTCATGCCCGGGAGGCCAAGGACCTCACCCAACAGGAACTGGCCACTGAGTTGAAGCTACCGCTCCGGCACATCGAGGCCATCGAGGCCGATGACTGGGAGGCGCTGCCGCCCGGGCGGCCCCGACCCCTGGCCCGTCAGCTGGCGGCGCGCCTGGACGTGGACCTGGACTACCACACGGGAGCTTTCCAGGTGGTGCCTGGGGTCCAGGAACTGGAGCCGCCGGACCCCCGCCAGGAGCGCCTGGAGCGCATTGTCATGGGGGTGCTGACTGCCGCCTCCGTGCTGGTGGTGCTCTGGCTGGTGGTGCCCGGGCCCAGCCTTGGCCGCAAGGCGGCACCGGGTCCGCCCGTGCTTTCTGGACTCCGGCTGGCGCCGCCCCCACCGCCCAGCACCGCGCCCAACCCCGTGCTGGGGGAGCTGCTGCCGGAGGCGCCCATAAATGAGCAGGGCATCCTCGTGAGCCTCCGCGCCATGGATGTCTGCGAGGTGCGCGTCCAGCCCTATGCGGAGGGGGGGCCGCCCCAGACCCGTACGTTGCGGGTTTCCGAGCCCTGGCAACTGCGGGTGAAGGGGCCCTTCGATCTGGTGCTGGAAAACGCCGGTGTGGTGAACGTGGAGGTGGCGGGTCGCCGCATCCCCCACGGGCAGAATGTCGGGGAGGCCTGGACCGGCCATTTCGACATTGAGGGGCACTGGTTGAGACCGGCACCCCCGGTCCTGCCTGAGGAGCCCCCCCTGCCAGACGATGAGGAAGAAACCCCATGAGCATGCACCCCATCGTCTTGAAATTCATCCAGGGTGGGCTCCCTGAGCCCATGGCCATGGCCCTGGTGGGCGGCAGCCTCCCGGTGCCCACCATGGACCTGCTGCAGGCCATGGCCTACGCGGGGCTGAGGGACACGCCCTATGCGCGGCGGGCCCTGGACTTCTTTGCCACCATGCCCGAGTCCCTGCTGACAGGCGTCATGGCGGAGGCCATGGACCCCCCGGCGCCCCTGCAGCTGATCCTCTGCCACCGCAAGGAACTGGCCCTGCTGGAAGCGGCCCTGCTGAATCCCTCGCTCACGGCGGAGATCCTGGAAGCCTCTGTGCCGAGCCTCCCCGGTGCTGTGCTGGAGATTGTCCTCAACAACCAGGTGCTCTGGCTGAAGCGTCCCCGCATCCTGGACTTGCTGGAGGAGCACCCCGAGGGCGAGTACGTCATCAAACGCCGCATCAACGAGTTCCGCTTCGAAGTCCTGAAGCAGATCCCAGAGCAGGTCAAGAAGGACCGCCTGGAGATCATCGACGAGGTGGAAGCGGGGCACCTGGACCGGGCCTGGTCTGAACTGCCCCTGCCCAAGGAGAAGTCCCGGGAGGAGGCCGAGGCGGAGATTGAGCCCGAGGAGGTGGCCGCCGAGCGCCGCGCCCACGCCGGGAAACCCCTGGTGGACCTCGAGGGAAAGGAGATCAACCTCACCCTTACCCAGCGGGTCATGAAGCTCACCACCAACCAGAAGATCATGCTGGCCATCAAGGGGGGCAAGGAAGAGCGCTCCATGCTCATCCGGGAATCCAACCGCCTCATCCAGGTGAACGTCATCCGCAACAGCCGCATTACCGAAGGGGAGGTGGCTTACATCGCCCAGATGCGCACCGTGAACGAAGAGGTGCTGCGCATCATCTCCATGGGCCGCGAGTGGATGAAGAAATACCCCATCACTAAGGCCCTGGTCATGAATCCCCGCACCCCGCTGCCCGTGGCCATGACCCACTTCAAGCGGCTCTACGAAAGTGACATGAAGCTGCTCATGAAGGACCGGAACGTGGCTGAGCTCCTGCGGCGAGAGGCCAAGCGGCTGGTGGATATGAAGTCGCAGGGGAAGTCCTAGGGCCAGATTGGCCATCGGTGGCTTTCAGTCCCTGGTATTTCCCTTCTTTCAATGATCAAGGGCCCCGTTTGGGGCCCTTGATCATTGGAGCGGGCGATCGGGATTGAACCGACGACATTCAGCTTGGGAAGTTTGCGTTTGTTGTGTATAAAAATTAAAATAATTAAAATTAAACAAAAATTTATAATCGAAACAGACTCTATACAGACTGCCGTTCCAGAACTACTTCTGGGATCAACGAGTAGATAGGGACCCAGGACGAATAAGTCTATTGGGATCGCCAACACTTACAAACGAATGGGCCCCATGAAGGGCTCCTTTCCAGTAAATCTGACATTTTCCCGCAGAGGGTATTTGCGTCCGTTTGCGCTCTGTGCTGAATTCAATGATCTTAAAGGTCTCCTTCTGGTTGAGCCTTCTCTGCGGCAGGCTCAACCAGAGCCTGGAGCCCCCCTGGACAACAATGTCTGCGAACGCGCCCTGAAGCGGGCCATCCTGCATCGCAAGAACAGCCTGTTCTATAAGACCGCAGAGGGAGCTTGGATCGGAGATGTCTACATGAGTCTGATCCACACGTCCGAGGTCAACGAGGTCAATCCGTTCGACTATCTGGTAGCGCTCCAAAGGAACCATGCCCTCTAGGAGGAGAACCCGGAGGAGTGGATGCCTTGGAGTTACCTAGATGTACCTGCCCGATAATGGGTGCACCGGCGCGATAGCCACACATTCCATAATGCAGGATCAGGTACGCCAAGGATCTAGGCGCCGATGTTGTCCATCGAGACTGAGTTCCCAGGAGGCCTGATGAACCACCGACCAGGATTGCTGTCTGGCGGCTAATTGTTCCGGGGCTCATCCTGGAAACGGCGACCACCCCCAGGAGATCCCCGATGACCAGCCTCAGGCACCCCTTCAACAACTCTGGACCCAAGAACCAGGACACCGGCCCGGTCGAAGACAACTCGGTGTTCACGGCCGCCTCGAAGGATGCTGTGATCAGTATCGACCAGAATCTGGCCGAGTGTGTACCTATTCCTGACGGTCCGGAGGCATGGTGGGCCGGTCTTGAATCCAAGATCCGCGCCGTGGAAGCCAAGGGGAAGGAGTCCATCCTGCTTGAGCGCCTTCGGCGCCTAGCCCGGGCCTGGGCCGAGACGGATAGAATCAAGGGCATCCTCACCGTCCTGAAAAGACAACTCACCGGTTTGCGGGCGGAACTCCTAACCGTGCCCTTGGCCCAAAAGGGAGAAATCCAAGCTGCCATCGGCGTGGTGGAAGACCTGATCAGCAAATTCACCAACCATCATGCCACCTTGCCAGTGCCGTGAGGCAAGGAGGCCCCATGGCACGGGGCAGATATGGCCGTAGGCCGGCAACGGTTGATCGCTTATGGTCGACGTAAACACAATCCCCGCAACGCCCCACGCCGGCACCAAACAAGCCCCACACCTTCCGCGTCGATGCTCCCTTGATCCTCATCTCCCCAAGTGGCCCATCTTTGTGAATCTTCGGCGACGAGAACGTTTGGGTTATTTTGTGATGATCGTGAGCGCCGCTGCAACACTCATCGCTACCGGGTAATGTCCTCCCCGTCTATATCAGTCCACCCCTTGATGAATTTCCACTGGATCCTTTTCCCATTTACATCATCGCGACTACTGAAAAAATAAAAAAAGTCATCAGGTTGAGACGGCCTTAGATTGAGTTCACTCGGATTATCAAAAGCACCAGAAGATCATCCCATTTCTAAGATCAACGCGAAGATGCTTCAGCACTCGTGGGCCCCGTTCAAATGGGAAACCAGCGCTTGTAGCCCATTTCAAGAGAGACAGGTGGGCTTGTTCTGGGTGTTGAAAAATTTGCTCCATCTGATACTGAATCCTGAATCCCGCAACCTCTGAAGGTGCCATGTCACGCACCTCTTCATAAAGGCTTTCTAATAGGAACCTGTGATTGCCAGAGGTGAATCGGATGCTGGCGGGTAATCACTCATCGGGAGCCTTCATGAGGCGGGCTTCGATTTGAAGGATAGATGGGTCAATCTTTGTGTCAGCCATACAATTCTCCCTCCAAACTGATTATTAATATCCACTGGGGCTAACGGTTCATCCACTCCTGAAGCCACTCGGAGACTTCGGCGAGTTGATCAAGCCCAAGAATTGGACCGCCGAAGAAAGCACGGGATTTGAGGTCACGGTCGATAACGAGGGGTTCCTCCTCCCAGGCGCCTTCCAGGTTCTTCTCGTAGGCGTAGGCCAACGCAAGTCCCTCATCCTCTCTGCGAGGGCGCATCACGGCCAACCAGAACTTGTCCGTCTCCAGGACAAGCACATTGACTCCAGATGAGACGCAATTCACTAGCTTGGAGGTCAAGTCTGCTGGTACTTTTGGATTCGGGTTCCCATTCTGGATTGCGAGCAATGCGACTTCCGGCAGAGTCGAAATAATGCGGCGGATGGTTGTCATGGGCTTTCTCCTTGGGATCGGTTACCGATTGTTCTCAGTGCTGTACATTGCGCAGTACACCTGCGCTGTGATTGCAGATGTGCTTAGAGGACTTGGCGAGTTGCGATTTCAGCCGCCAATGCCTTCGGCCTAGCTCGTCTATCGATTCCCGATGGGTATATTCGAGATGAGGTGGTTGCCGGATGGTTTCCTAAGGTCTAGCGGAAAATTGGAGATAGCTTTGTATGGCATCGATCCTGATCTATTAATGAATGGCGGGTGCGGCCTGGGGCTGGAACTCGATCTTCAGGCGAAATTCCTGATTGATGGGAGGTTCACAGTCGATGTGGACGGAGGCGACAATCTCTCCTGGCCCGATGATGGGAACGCCTGCAAAGTTGAAGACTAGGTTTTGGCTGTTATGGTTTGCGCTGCCAATTACAGGCGCCTCGACATCGACAGGAGCGGCTTGGCCAGGAATCGTCAGACGGAGGTTGGCTTTGTAAGGTTTCTTCCCCGGATTCCGCATGAAGGCATGGAATGACAATGCTGGCAAAACGAGCGGGGGCTTCCCCAGGAACTTGCAAGCTTCGCCCCAGATTCCAATCGGCGTGATCTGTCCGGACGCTTCCACTCTTACGAATTCGCAGAAAAAGCCATACACAAGCTCAGGCTGTGTGTTTTTCATTAGAGCCTCCGGTTCGAAAGGGTTGGTGATTGGCCGCAATCAAGTAGCGCCACGTAGGATTTACTATCCGACTCAGAAACAAGCATCGACAGAAGAGACTGTGAAGAAATAAAGGCATCAACGGACTGGGCTTGGGCCAACGCAAGCGTTGGGATTGTATCTGGCAAGATTTGTGGTGCCGGGGCGGTCGCGACTTCGTCGGGTGCCAGCGCCCAATCCAACACGGCCTTTCGTGTGGCTGCGTGCGAAGTAAGATTCAATCGTTTGGCTTTCGCGTCGATGATCGCCCANTGCTCTTCCGAGAACCGGAGGGACCGGGTCTTGCTGCCAATTTCCTGCCCGCGTCGTGGGCGGCCACGCTTGGCCAAGACAAGTGGCGTCCAGGTCTCAGGATGAGCAGCCACAAAATCGGCCGCTTCATTCGACTCCGGTCCGCTGGTGATCCCAGTGTCGGGGAGCAGAGCGAGGAGTTCCTTCATGTTCTTCGGCTTGGCTGATTTTTTGGACATGGGTCTAACTCCGACGTTTCTTGATTGAGTGGGCGGTCTTGATCTTGATGGCCTCACCCTGCATTTCGAAAACGATCCGGTAGAGGCGCCGTTTGAAGGTCTTATCCATCACCAGGAAGTTCTTCCCGTATCGAAATGATGTGTAGACGTCCTCATCACCACTAAACGTGCTGAAGATCCGTTCGATGAACTCGGTGGGCTTCATTTCGGGATGCCCAGAAAAAATGTGATGTGTATTGCCATGCTTATCACTCGGGTCGTCCCAGATGAATTCCACGAACCCTCCCAATCAAATGTAACACTTTAAATAAACACGGCACGGATCCTTTTTTGCCTATGAAGGGGGGCAAGACCACCCTCAACAACCTGCATTTACAGCTTAAAAGGGACAGATCCAGATCCATCATTGGCGCCGAAATGCCTGGTTGCGACGGCAAGAAGTCCGATTGCTCGTTGACAACTTAAAAAAACATTTCAAGATTGTATTGTTGTCATTTAGCAATAATATAATCCGGGTGTTCGCCATGCCTCCTATCCCATCCTTATTTTTCTCCGCCAGGGTCCGGGAGATCATGACTCAGCGAGGGCTCAGCTCCGCGGTCCTGGCGATGCGGGCAGGGTTGACGCCCTCCCTCCTATCCCGGCTCACCACCGAGAACCTGTCGACGCGCCGAGACCCTCAGATTGAGCACATTCTTGCCCTGGCCCGAGGCCTGGAGGTTTCGCCGGCGGAGCTGGTGGCCGGTACGGAGGCCGAGCCGATCCTGGGGCAGTGGATCCCTCGAGACGAATTCGAGAAAGAGGTCCAGGCCCGCAACCAGGCCCAGGCTGAGGCCTCGGAACTCCGAACGGAGCTGGCGGGCACTCGCAGCGAGCTGACCACCCTTAGGAACGAGCTCGAGCAGATTGGCCAGGAGGTCACAAAAGCCTCCCAGCGTGCGGCTGAGGCTGAAGCGAGTGCTCGGCGAGAACTGCCAGCCCTGCGAGCCGCCAAGGGCGCGGCCGAAGCTAAACTCGCCCAGGCCATGGTAGAGCGAGATCAGGCGCTGGCGGACGCGCAGCAGAACTACCGGGCCTGGGCCAATGCCCATTCCCAGGCCTTGAACTTGCAGCGCCAGGTGGCCAAGGCGGACGGCAAGGCCGTCATCCTCGGGTTGGTCGGAGCCGCCATAGGAGCGATGGTCGCGGGCGATGAAAATGCCACGAAAAAGGGTCGTCGCTGAGCCCTCTTTCAAGCTTTCGATAGTCGGCCATGAACAACTCGCAGATATAGGCTTGGCAACAATTTAAGGAAACCTTCGGCATTTCTGGTACACCAGAAAGGAAGGGGAGACCCCCTATTTCTGGTGTACGAACGAGGCCAAAGCCGAGGCGGACGACGAAGGATCAGCCGGTAATCGGGTGGGAATTGGACCTGGCACTGGACCCGAACCACGAACTGGTGAGGCTGGCGACGAAAGTCCCTTGGGACAACCTGGCGCAGGAATTTGGGAGCCTCTATGTGCCTGATCTGAAGCCCCCAGGGATTCCCATTCACCTGGTGGCGGGCCTGCACCTGCTCAAGCACACGAACGGACTCTTGACCCAAAACCCGAAAACCAGGCCAGGGATTAGGTGAATTTCGGGCCTTGGAGGGCAACCCAGAGGGGGCCCAGCCAAGGAGGCAGAGATGCCAAGGAAGGGACACAGCGAGGAGCAGATCGTCTTCGCGTTGAGGCAGGTGGAGAACGGGGCCAAGGTACCAGAGGTTTGCCGAAAGCTCGGCGTCAGCGAGCAGACTTTCTACCGGTGGAAAGCTGCCTACGGGGGGCTTGGGGTCACGACCACAACCCAAATGCGGTGAAGCCAGTCGCTTGCACAGAAGAAGTGGAACAAGGGAAGTACACCGAAACCTGGGCTAAGGGGATCACCATGTTCCACAATCCCAATGCACTGCATCCCATTGATGAAGACCTCTTTCCGTCGGTCGCACACGTTCGGTTGGTCGACGGGGACGTTCTGAGCCGCATGCCCGAGCGATTTCCTCATTGTTCATTTACAATAATCATCAGCAAGTCTGAGCTATAGAGCCGGCTGATTTCCATACTTCGCAAATTCTTTAACCGGCATTTTTCTCCTTGAAGAGAAACGCCTTCGGAATGCCAACTAGCCTCCGCTGAAACAAGCTTGGACGACCGCCCATGTGCCTTTTTCGCGTATTCAAATGTCAAGCCATAACATTTCTGCAGTTTCGAGGAAAACGCCATTAACGAGAACCACTTGTAGCGATTCTATCTACCGAAACCAGTTCCTAGAAACATTCGCAGCCATGCGACTGATTCACTGCGGGGTGACAGAAAATCTAATCGGTACGGTGAAGGATGGGTGCCCCTCGTCAACAATTCTGGGTGAGAGAGTGGAGGCGATCAATCCTGGTCGAGAGTTCCAAGAGCTTGCGCCCAAGGAACTGCTGCTTGCATTCGGAGAAGGTGAATTCGGGGGAGCACAGCCCTTTCAAGGTTTCGATACGGTCCTCGAACTTGGCAAGAACTCTTTGCCCCTTGGCAGGGTCGGAATCCTCGATGAGATCCTGGATGAGCTGTNTTTGAAATTCGAGTCGTTGCAACTCGGATTTCCTTGCCTTCACCAGTTGAAGGCGATTGAGGCCGTAGACTTCGATGCTCTTCTTCCCTTTGAGATCCTCTCCATTCCTGTGTTTAACCGGAACGACGATCCCGAGGTCATTGGGCCAGTCCAGGTGCTGGCGAGGATCCTGTTCCGTCGGATTGATGAGAAGAGGCTCCTCCAGGCTCAGGTCATCCCCGGGACCCTTGGCGCGCCGTCCACCCAGGGATAGGGGGAACGCGGCTTCCTTTCCTGACTGGAATTTTGCGACCCACGTGGGGTCTCCCGGGTCCAGGTGGTGGTCCTGGTTCCGTTTCCGATTGCAGTCGATGCAACACGGCAGCAGGTTCTCCCAGATAGAGGCAAGCCACCAGTAGCCTGGGTGCGTTTCATCTTCCGCCACCTCCTTTTTTGGTCGAAAATGCTCGATGTCGACAGGCGCGCCAGGTCCGTAAGAGAATTCACAATAGGCACATTTGAAGTGGAAGAGGCTGTTCAGGGCTTCTTTCACATCATCGCTTTTATAGGCACTGAACCTAAAGGAGCTGGCGGCGGGGACTAACGAAAGGAAATGGGTGATGGCTCTGGTTCGCTCCCTATCTCCCGCCTGGTTCGTGTCCACAAGGGATGCTGGGCTTATCACTGCAGATCGGTCGACGAAGATCATTGGACCAGACTCCGTGCGGCCCGACTGAGGATCTCAACGACCTTGTCCGTCGCCTCGGCCAAAAGTGCCAAGGAACGATTCCCTTTTTTCCTTTGTTCCAGGTAATCCTGGATGGCCTTGTTCAACAAGGTCTGGATGGGCGTCGTGCCAAGAATCAAGGCATCCGAGAAGCGCCGCTTCAGTACCCCGTACTCTGGAGGTGCGGACGCATCATTTTGGCCGAACTTCTCATACAGTGTGCAAAACCTTCCGAAGGCCACCTCGGATTCCGGGTCCTGGGCGCTGGGAAGCCCGAAATAATCGCTTACCAGAAGCTGCTCCGGACCGAGGCCGGCCAGTTGGGGGAGGTCCTTGCCCGTCAGGACCCCTTCCGGTCCCCGGGTGAGAACGAGGATTTCTTCCCTGGAAAACCCATTCAGACATAAAGGGTCGTGGGTCGTGACGATGAACTGAACCGAGGGGAAAGCCTTCCGAATGGCAGGGGCGATCATCAGCTTCCACCGGGGATGCAGGTGGGTCTCCAACTCGTCGATCAGGACCAGCCCCTTGGCCTCCTCAAGATTGTCCCAGCATGAGAAGAGGTTCCGAGCAATGTCCACAGTCATGCAGAAGACCGATTTGTACCCTTCGCTCAATTTCTCGATGGGTGTGGTCCTGCCGAACGCATGGACGTAGACGCCACCCTTTTGACTTCGATCGAGGTAGTCGTCCTCTCCAAGGGCCATGATGATCCGGACAGCCCGTGCAACAGCTTCGAACCGGTCCTGAGACAGGGTGCCGAGCCAGGGAAGCGGATTGGCAATCGTGGCCAAGGGATCGAACATCGATAGGACTGGAGCCAAGGTACCCCGTTTGGACCGGAGGCCGTTGAAATACCTACGGGCGCCATAGGCCATTAGAAGAACCGGCGTCTCGCTACGACTGGCGAAGGCTTTCTCCTGGGACAAGATGACTATGGAATTGGCGTGGACAGGACCCATCTCCACCGAGATGTTCGGGATCTGGCCGAGCCTCATATCCCAGTTGGTGGTGCCTCTGGGTATGTAGTCGTCGAGATCGGAGGAAACCTGGGGTCGGAATTCTGGCCTCATCTGGCACAGGGCGATAGCCTGAAGGATGCTGGACTTGCCCGCAGCATTCTCCCCAAGAATGGCCAGGCAAGGAGTTCGATTAAGGTGCTCTTTGTTAGTGGGAATTTCGATTTCGAGGTTTTCGATCCCTTTGAAATGCTCGATCCGGATCCTGGAAACGGGAGGAATCCACGGTGGAGGGATGGCCTTGACTACACGAAAGACCTCTTGGTCGGATGGCATTGCCACGAGCTTATCAACCAGGGTGAGGGGGATTGCGTTGAACGGATCTCCCAATTGTCCCTTATCCGCGGCCTGTAGCATCTGCCACGCAGCGTTAGGGTCCTTTGAAAACTGGGGGACCCTCATACCGGAGGATCTCGACAGAAGCTTGAAGAAATTCTCGATGAAGATAGAGATGGCACCGGAATGGGGCGCATCCAATTCGGTGGCCTTCAGGATTTGCCGGATAAACCTCTCTGAATCTGTCTCCACCCTGTGGAGAAGCAGCGGTTCAAGGAACTTGAATGCGGTGCTTCTGCTTCTTTCAAGGTCGGAACGGTCGAGACTGGCGAGATTGATAGTGACTTTGCCCCGCTCGGTCAGGCCGTGCAGATGGCCATCCCCCGTGAAGTACAAGTGGTCCTTGGGGTTGTCTTGGCAAGGATCCAGAAGGAGCGGACGCTCGATCGTGTTTGCCTCTGCCCAGGAAGACAGCGGGGGGGCAGGGCGTTTGAGAATTGGAAATCGGTTCTGGATCGATGAGAAGCATTCCCCACATACAGGGAGAAAATTTTCCCATTGATACGAAAACCAGAAATACCGCTCATATTCCTTTGGGTAATCATCTCCAAGGTGCGCATTGGATATGGGTCGGTAGTGGCTGATCCTCATTTCCACATCGAAGGATTCGCAGAAAGCACACTTGTTGGCAAACAACCTCTTGAGTGTGTCGAGAATGGTGGAGTTGTAAACAGCCCCTTCGTTGATGGGGACTCTTTTCTGGCTCCGCTGCTCCGGAGGCAGGCCGAAATACTTATTCATTTCAACGAGGGAGTCCTGCAGGTTTGCTGACTGCAGCACGGGTGGGAATGGGGCGTCTCCTCGGATTATTTTTCGCACCGGTTACTCCCTTAGGATCCCCTGGAGCTCAGCTCCTAAGTGTTTGTACGGTTATTTCTCTTGGAGGTCCTTCAAACCCGTCCCCCTACAATCGGGGCAAGTCTTCTTCGGAACCGGGGCGGAAATACGAAGGGGTTTTCCTCCCAAGCCGCCGATACTGCCCATTCCACCAATTCGCCCCGAACCGCTACACCTAGGACATGGGACCTTCTCTTCAGTGGGATCTACCATGTTTCCTCCCTGCTCCCTTGCGGGAATAAACACTGACATCACAATTGTAATCGACAGAATCAGGGCTTGCCACGAAGCCGCCGCCTCGGCGTTACCCTGGGAGCATCAGTTTTCAGGTATGCGGTCAATCTCACTCTCCGAGAACCAACCACCGGCTTTGATCTGCTCTAGGGCTGCTTCTGGGGCCGAGGACCAAAGGATCAAGGCGAGGCTCTCGCGGGCACGGCTGCACGTGACGTAGAGTAGACGGAGCGTTCGATCGATCGAAGTCTCCTTGTTCTCGGCAGCGTTGGCCTCATCCGTCCTGGTCAAGGGGACGGCACCGAAGAGCTTGTCGTAGGAGAACAAGAATCCCCCAGCTTCTTCATCGTCCATGATGACCATGACGTGCTCGAACTCGGAGCCTTTGACCACTTGATGGGTGGCCAGGTTCGAGCTTCCTTCCATATAGGCGCGGTACAGCCCGACTTCGGCCCAGCCTGCGCAGAAGAGTTTGTGAAACCCCCTGTGCCGCCTATCTTCTATTGGTTCATCCGTGGAACGCTCAGGGTCAGGTGGGGGCGGATCGGAATCATGAAAGGCTCGATCAAGCCGATCGTCCAGCTTGAAGAGCCTGCC
>TBL_comb47_HYPODRAFT_10005006_pt1 | contig 15025 bp, 13 predicted proteins | sample TroBogypolimnion_40_FD_10682 | JGI IMG/M metagenome (IMG submission 10682)
GACAGGTCAGGCAGCACAGATAAATTTGATAGCTTTTCAGAAATATATCTCATTATGTGGTATTGATCCTGTTGAATCATGGTCTGATTTAAGACGTGGAGTATTGATCTTACCTGCAGGATATTTATCTCATAATACAAACAGGGCAGCCAGTTTGCCAAATGTTATGACTTATCCGCAGACTGAATTTACAACTAATAGTGTTAATATACCAACACCATTAAGAAATACAACGTCTATCTTCACAGAAAAATTATTCTGGCAACCTTGATAAGAATCATAATAAAAAACTTTAAAATAAAAATGATTATGAATAAAATAATAAATAAAATCTTTCCTATACTCACACTGGCCTTTGCGTTATCTCTGACGGCCTGTTTGACTGATAGTGCGTATGATAATAATCAAATTGGGATTAATCCGGGAAATAACAGATTTGCTGAAATTCATTTAACTTCAGCAGATGGATCAAATAGTATGTCGACGGCCTACGACCATTTTAATCGTGATACAACGGTTGTTCAGTTTATCCCTGTTAATTTGACAGAAGTAGCAACATCTGATGTAACGGTTACATTCCAGTTGTTGGATGCAACAGACTCGATTATGGCCGGATTTATCAGCGCTGGGAATGCAATTCCTGATCCTACAAAATTTGTTGTTCAAAACACCGGAAATAAGGTTGTAATTAAAGCAGGAACACATACCTCGTATATAAGTGTGAAGTTTAATCCTTCAAATTTGGGTGGGTTCTATATTTTTGGAGTTAAACTTACTGCAGTTAGCGACCCAAAATATGCTTTAAGTAATTTAATAACCGGGTATGTAAAATTTGGAATTAAAAATCAGTATGATGGCAATTACCTGGCTACAGGATATCGCATTCGTCCTGGTAATGCTACAGAACCTATTGGGGCAAATACTATTGAAGCATTCAATACTGTGAATTCTACTACGGTTTTGAAGCAAGGTTTTGGAAATTACACTGCTTATTATATTAAAATAGAGGTAACTACAACTACAATGGTTGTTGGTGGTGTGACATGTTATAAAGTAAATGCTACTCCTGTAAATGCAAGCGGTGCTACTGTTGGTGGAATGTTTACCACCTGGACCGGAGATGCTGCAACTTTACCTGCACCTCCTACGAATGCTAACGAAATCAATTATTATAATCCAGTAACTAAAACATTTGTTTTAAATTGTTATTATAATAGTTCTGCCGGTAATCGTATTATGTATGAGGTAGATAAACTGCAATAATCTTTATACAATTTATAAATAAAAAAGGAACTGTTCAAACGAGCAGTTCCTTTTTTAATTTACAGGATGGTTATTAAAGAATATCCATTATGTCTTTCAGATTCTTTACCCAATAAGTAGCAGTTTTAACTTCCTCCATAACTTCAGTTTCAGGATTAAAGTATATCTGATCGATACCTGCATTTTGGGCACCAATAATATCAGATTCGTAACTGTCGCCGATCATGATGGTTTCTGAAGCTATGGCGTTATTTAGTTGTAGTGCATATTCAAAGATACGTTTGTCGGGTTTGAGGGCCTCAGCAGCTTCCGAAAGCACTACATGGGAGAAGTATTGTTCTATCATGCAACTGTGAAGTTTTTTGTATTGCACTTCCACAAATCCATTTGAAACAACGGTGAGGGTATATTTTGGATACAGATATTCCAGTAACTCCAGGGCAAAGGGTACCAGCATTGTTCTGGTTGGAAGTAAATCCAGGTATTGTTCGCCAATTTCTTTTGCTAAAACAGCATTGTCAATTCCTACCTGAATCAAAGGATGCTGAAAACGATCCAATGAAAGTTCTTCTTTCGAAATGGTGCCTTTTCCGTACATTTCCCACAACTCTACATTCCTTTTGGCATATATGGTAAAGTACTGATCGAAACTGTCAAAAAACTGCCCTAAATTCCTTTCAACGTAAATCTCTTGCAGGGATGATTTAGCATTGGCATGAAAATCCCAAAGAGTATCATCCAGATCGATAAAGATGTATTTATACATTGGTTAATTGGTTGACTGGTTAATTGGTTGACAACTTGTTCCGTGTTCTATTCTGTGAACTGGAAAGTATAAATTGTAGATTGGATTAAGGTTAAGTTGTAAATCAATAAATTGCAAATATAATTCTAAACTTGAATTATGATAAAAAATGCGTTTCCCTTTTTCAGAAAAACGCATAATTGTAAATTGTAAATGAATAAATTGTAAATTCTTATTCGACTTCAATGACCAGGTATTTGCTTATGCTCCAAAATTCATCCGTATCAAGGATTAATAACACAAAATTGCCATTTTCCTTTTCCAGCGTATATGATGATTTTGGATGACTTGTCAGAATTTTAGCATGAGTGGAATATAAGGGGATTGACTTAGTGTTTCTGGCGTCAATACGAACAAAGTAATTTTTATTGAAGTCACGTTGCAAAACTTTTTGACCACTTAGTATGCCATCTGAAGTAACAATCCTTTGTTGTTTTAATTCACTCAATGTACCAAATACATACCAGGCCGTGTGAATCGTTTCGTCCTGCTCTTTTATTTTAGTATCTTTAGTCTTGTTATCTGTTGATATAACTTCAATATTCTTATCCATCTCACTCACTTTAGTGTCTAATTTGATAATAATTGAGTCTTTTTCAGCTAATTGTACCTGTAAAAGGGCTACTTTATTCGTTTCTTCTTCGAGTGATTTGGTAAGCCTTAAAATAGTATGCTCAAGTTGTGATGACTTAAAGGCGCTTTTCTTAATTCTCGATTTCAACTTGGCAAGTTCCTCTTTATTTGCCTGAAGCATATCGTTAATATACGTCATGTCGTCATTGATTTTATTCCGTATATCTTCATTCAGTTCTTTGCCGACAGGTTGAGTTGAAACGGTATTTTCAGTGCCTTTAATCTTTTCAATGTTTTGTTCAATCTGATTCATGGCAGAGAAATATCCATCTACTTCTTCCTGCAGTTTAAGTTTTGAAATCTGTAATGAATCGTTTTGTTCTTTGAGTGTTTTATAATCAGATGATTGTTTCCCGCAAGAAGTAAACAAAATGATTGACAGGACAAAAGAGAAAATAATTGGTTTCATATTGAAAAATAGTTTTTTGACGAACTGAGTTGAGGATCTTCTATTGAAATTTGAATGAGTTTGATCTGATTTAAAATCAAATTAAAAGGTCCATTTTTAAGGATGTATAATTTAAAATTTTACGAGTGCAAAGGTAATGTTATTCTTCTAATCCTGCAACAATTAGCACAATTTCACCTTTTGGATTATGTTCAGTAAAATGTTGAACTAATTCAACTAATGTGCCCCTTATTGTTTCTTCAAAAATCTTAGAGATTTCGCGTGATACAGACGCTTTCCGTTCATTCCCGAAGGCTTCGGATAGTTGTGTCAGGGTTTTAACCAACCGGAAAGGAGATTCATAAAAAATCATAGTTCTTTTCTCGCTGGCTAAATCATTTATTTTAGTCTGACGACCTTTTTTTTGAGGTAAAAAGCCTTCAAAACAGAACCTGTTATTCGGTAATCCTGATGCTACCAAGGCAGGAACAAAAGCAGTGGCGCCTGGCAGGCATTCTATGTCTATACCGTTTTCAACACATTGACGAACGACTAAAAATCCCGGATCGGAAATAGCAGGAGTGCCAGCATCGGAGATTAAAGCAATCGTTTGACCATTTTTAATTCGTTGAACGATATTTTCTACCGTTTTATGTTCGTTAAACATATGATGCGATTGCATGGGTGTTTTGATGTCAAAATGTTTAAGCAAAAAACCGCTAGTACGGGTGTCTTCTGCTAAGATAAGATCTACATTTTTCAATATGCGAATAGCACGAAATGTCATATCTTCGAGATTACCAACAGGAGTAGGGACTACATATAATTTCATAAGTGATTTTTGAACTGATAATTTTTTGATTTGTAGGAATGTTGTTTTCTTATTACTTCATTTGTAATGATAGTCATTTATAACTTTTTGAAATTTATAAAGAAACACGGAGAAATTTTTTTTTTCTAAATATTATAAGAGATTTAAGTTGAAAATGCAAGTTAGCATTATAATTCCTAATTTCTTTGTGTTCATATCTTTTTTTATAAAAACAATTTCGATACTTGTTATTTTTTTATCTTTGCATTGTTTAGACCGTTAGATATTAAAATATTTGTGTAAAGAACTAATTACAAATAAGTTCAAACTCACTTTAATAAAAGGTTTTGAACACTATCCAAGATTGTTTAATTAGCACAATTACATTGTTGTTTCGTTTTAAATGCAGAGAATAAATGCTTTAGAATATAGTATCAGGAATATAAAAATTCAGGTTATTGAAATTAAGAAATTTATTTTATAAATGTGGTGTAAAGGTACTATAATAGAAATAGAAAAGAAAAAATGCAGAACAATTTTTTTAAATTAACGCTATGATATATTCAGAAATAAACCATCCTAATCAACAAAAACGTGGAGGTATAGAAGTTATTTGCGGTTCTATGTTTTCAGGGAAAACAGAAGAATTGATCAGAAGGTTGAAGCGCGCAAAATTTGCAAAACAAGAAGTTGAAATATTCAAACCGAAAATTGATACCAGGTATTCTGAGGATGACGTAGTTTCGCATGATAAGACTACCATTCGATCAACACCTGTTGAATCATCAGGTAGTATTTTGTTATTATCAGGGGATGCAGATGTAGTTGCCATCGATGAAGCACAGTTTTTTGATGATGGGTTGGTGGATGTTTGTACACAATTGGCCAATCAAGGTATCCGGGTTATAGTCGCGGGACTGGATATGGATTTTAGAGGGATTCCGTTTGGTCCAATGCCCGCGTTATGTGCCATTGCAGAAGATGTGTATAAAGTTCATGCTATATGTGTACGTTGCGGAGCTTTGGCCTATGTCTCTCACAGATTGGTTGATAGTGATAAGCGTGTTTTGTTAGGAGAAATGAGTGAATATGAACCGATATGCCGTGAATGTTATAACGAAGTTAAACACATATAAATCAATAATTTTCAAATCATATTTAAAATTGAATATATATCATGGGTGCAAATTTAAGACCTTATACTTTCGACAGGGTAGTCCGAATGATCATTGGCCTGGCTATTTTATTGTCTATTTTCTTTTTGATTAATAGATTAAGCGGCGCTTTATTGCCTTTCCTGATAGCTTGGTTATTAGCCTATTTATTACAACCAATAGTAAAGTTTTTTCAGGTTAAATTGAGATTCAAAAACCTTGTGTTGTCAATTATTTGCACGTTATTGGTTGTTTCGGGCAGTTTGATAGGTTTATTCTGGTTTCTTACTCCCATGGTCAGTAGTGAAATTGCTAAACTATCCCAGCTAATCGTGTTATATTCAAAAGAAATAAATGTAAATTTCATTTTGCCGGAACAATGGCAAAATGAAATTCGTAACTATTTTTCTCATTTAAATATCCAGTCAATTCTCAGGGATCAAAATATAATGGCCGTTGTTAAGAAAATTGCTCCGGAGTTGTGGTATGTGATTGACAGTTCACTGAATTTCGTACTTGGATTAGCCGTTATCATTATCGTTTTGTTGTATCTTGTTTTAATTCTATTGAATTACGATAAACTATCAACCGGTCTGTTTAAAATAATTCCTCCTAATTACCGCACGTTGGTAACTGAAATTATCATGGACCTTGAAAACGGTATGAACCGTTATTTTAGAGGTCAGGCTTTGATCGCATTAATTGTAGGAACTCTTTTTGCCATCGGATTCAGCATTATCCAACTGCCGTTAGCGATTGTTATCGGGCTGTTTATCGGTTTAATCAATATGGTGCCTTATTTGAAAATTATTGGTATCATACCCACAGCAACCATGGGTTTGCTCCATTCGGTTGAAACGGGACAAAGCTATCTTTCCATCCTGTTGGGGATAGGCATCGTTTTTATAATCATACAAATGATTGAAGATTTGATTCTGACTCCAAAAATAATGGGGAAAGTGACAGGACTTAATCCTGCCGTTATACTTCTCTCTTTGTCAATCTGGGGCACTTTATTGGGCATTATAGGCATAATAATAGCGTTGCCATTAACAACTCTTATTATGTCGTACTATAAAAGATTTGTGTTGGATGAGGGGAAAGATGAAGGGCTTCAACAAATAGATTCAGAAGATATAATATCTACTGATGAAGGAATTTAGTTGTTATATTATAATGAAAGAAGCCGTTTAAACTTTGTTTAAACGGCTTCTTTCATTTAGTTTGAGATTTGTTTCTCATCAATTTTAATATCTCTGATCATCAATTGAGTGGTAGTGTTTCCGTTAAATGAATTTTCTTCCAGCGTATAACAAATATCCAACGGATTCAACGCTTTTAAATGATCGTTATATTCATGCATTCGAAATGCAATTCCATTCATTACATTTTCAGAGCTAGAGTCAACCAACTCGAGTTTTAAATGTTCCTGTTCTTTCCCCACTAACCTGCTTGTTCCGTAATCAAGCACTTTCTTTGACACAAAGATCGGCTTCATATTCCCGGGGCCGAATGGACTGAATTGTTTTAATACACGAAAAAATTTTGGAGTAATATCTTTAAATTCCAAAATAGCATCAATGTCAATTTGAGGGTAAGTTTGTTCTAGAAGAATATTCTCTGAAACAAACTTTTCAAATCTTTCAGTAAAAGCCTGTACATTTTCTTCTTTCATAGATAAGCCGGCTGCAAACATGTGTCCGCCAAAGTTTTCGAGCAGATCACGGCATGAGTCAATTGCTTTGTATATATCGAAACCTGAAACTGAACGTGCTGAACCCGATGCCAGTCCGTTGGAATTAGACAGGACAATACTTGGTTTGTAATACTCTTCCGATAAACGGGAGGCAACAATGCCCAGTACACCTTTGTGCCAATCCGGTTTATATACCACAATTGATCTTCTCTGAGTATATTGGTTGTTGGATTCAATTAATGCCATGGCCTCATCAGTAATGGTTTTGTCGAGATCTTTACGGTCGTTGTTATACTCGTTGATAGTATCACTTTTTTCCTTCGCAAAGGCATGGTCGGTGGATACCAATAGTTCTACAGCTTCGTAAGCAAGCTTCATCCGGCCCGATGCATTGATTCTTGGTCCTATTTTAAATACAATATCACTGATAGTGATTTCTTTGTCAGCTAACCCGCAAACATCCAATATGCCTTTTAATCCAACACTTGGATTGGAATTGATTTGTTTGAGTCCAAAGTAAGCTAAAATTCTATTCTCACCAGTTATTGGAACTATGTCGGAAGCGATGCTCAAAGCCAGTAAGTCGAGTAAAGGAGTAAGTTGAGAGAAATCTATATTGTTTGTTATAGCAAAAGCCTGCATTAATTTAAATCCAACTCCGCAACCAGACAAATGTTTATATGGATATTGGCAATCAATTCTTTTTGGATCAAGGACTGCTATTGCAGGAGGTAGAACATCATCAGGAGTGTGGTGGTCACAAATAATAAAATCAACTCCTAAGCTATTTGCATAGTTGATTTTTTCAACAGCCTTAATTCCACAATCAAGGGCTATCACAAGTTTGTAATCGTTGGTTGCAGAGTAATCGATTCCTTGAATGGATATGCCATAGCCTTCATTATAACGATCAGGAATGTAAAAATCGATGTTGGAATAAAATTGTTTTAGAAATTTGTAGACCAATGAAACGGATGTAGTCCCATCGACATCATAATCACCATAAACGAGAATCTTCTCGTTTTTCTTCATTGCCAACGTCAGGCGATTTACAGCGTTTTGCATGTCGGCCATAAGGAAAGGATCGTGTAAATCACTTAAATCAGGTCGAAAAAAACTGCGAGCATCATCGAAAGTAAGAATATTCCGTTGAACTAACAATTGTGAAAGAATTGGACTAATACTTAGCTCATCTGCTAATCGTTTTTGAATTTCAATTTGTTGTTCTGTAAGAGTTCTGTAATACCAGATATTTATCATTTTGTTTTTATTTTTTTTCAACTCCAAATCGAAGAGCCCATATCTCTTCAAAAAATAAAAAAGATATTATTTCAGGCCATAAAAAAAGAATAGGAATATTCATTAATATGCTTATTCTGTGCTGTAAAGGTAGAGAAAAGTTTTTAAATATACAATATGGTCCATGAGTAAATTTGTGAAATCAGTCTTAAAATAAGATCAACTAAAAATATATAGTTGTATCTTTGTTTGAACAAAAGAATATTGATAAGAAAAAGAAATAATTTGTTGTAATTTCCGTTAACTTATTGTAGTGATAATTTTATTCAAAAGCCATTAACGTGAAAGAAAATAAACAATGAACGAAGAAATAAAAAAAATCATTGAAGTGCTACGTGAGGGAGGGGTAATACTTTATCCAACTGATACTGTTTGGGGTCTTGGATGTGATGCTACAAATGAAAAAGCAGTAAAACGTATTTTTGAAATTAAAAAAAGAACCGACACTAAAGCAATGTTGGTTTTAATTGATAATCCGGTCAAATTACAATCATATGTAGATGAGGTTCCGGATATAGCCTGGGAATTAATTGAATTAAGCGAAAAGCCATTAACTATTATTTATTCAATGGCTAAAAATCTGGCTAAAAATTTAATTGCAGAAGATAAGTCGATAGGAATCCGTGTAACTAATGAAGAATTTTCCAAGAATCTTTGTGCTCAATTTAGGAAACCAATTGTATCTACTTCGGCTAATATAAGTGGAAACGCTACTCCTTCTAACTTCTGTCAGATCTCAGATGAAATAAAATCAGCTGTTGATTATGTTGTCAATTACCGACAGGATGATAACTCAAAAGCAACTCCTTCTTCTATTATTAAATTGGGTAAAGGCGGACTATTCCAGTTAATTAGAGAATAATTGATTATGAATAAAAACAGACTCTTTCTTAAATATATTCTTTACGACATGCTTGCAGCAATCCTTGTATGGATTGCATTTGTGATATTTAGAAAAACTGTCAATGATATTCAGATTTTTGATGGAGCACGTATTTTTATACCAAATTATGATTATTTTACCAGTCTAATTATTTTCCCTTTTTGCTGTGTATTTGTTCATTATTTATCCGGATTTTACTTAAATCCACTTAAGAAAACAAGAATAAGTGTAATATTGAGTACTATTACATCATCTGCAATTATTTCCCTATCTGTATTTTTATTACTTAAACTTGGAGACGTAGTTGTTTCATATGAGTACTTTTATTTTTCCCTATTGGTATTATTCGGATTACTGTTTTGTTTTACTTATTTTTTTCGAAACATTACTTTTTCAAGCGTTCAACACAATTACAAGACTAAGAAATGGACTATAAATACATTAATTATTGGAAACGGTGATAATGCCAGGAAAATTGCAGATGAGATAGAGAAAAATGCACAACAAAACACATTGGTGGGATTTGTTGCAACAAATAAGAAGGCTGGCGTTCCATCAGAAAGGATTTTAGGCAATATGACTCAGATTGCCTATATAATTGAAAAATATGAAATTCATGAAACAATTGTAGTTTTGGATGATGATGCAGATGAACAGCAGTTATTTAAAATTATTAATTTGCTATACAGGTTTGATATTGACATTCAGTTTACTCCCAGATTGTATGAAATTTTAATTGGAAGCGCGAAAATAACTCATATGGGAATAATTCCTTTAGTGAGTATTACTAACCCATCCATGTCTGATTGGGAAGTCAGTATGAAGCGTTTTTTTGATATTATCATTTCTCTTTTCTCTTTAATATTACTTTCTCCTTTTTTATTGTATTTCATGTTTCAGATTAAAAGAGACTCAAAAGGACCTGTTTTTTATCGTCAGGAACGTATCGGAAGATTTGGAAGGCCTTTTAAAATACTAAAATTCAGAACAATGTTTCTTGGATCCGAAAATGGAACACCTAAGTTGAGCAGTGCAAATGACGATCGGATTACTCAAATAGGAAGAACGCTAAGAAAATACAGATTAGATGAAATTCCTCAATTTTGGAATATCCTGAAAGGTGATATGAGTCTGGTTGGACCAAGGCCTGAAAGGCGCTTTTATATCAATCGTATTATTGAAGATGCTCCTTATTATTGTCTGCTTTATAAAATTAGACCAGGTTTAACATCTTGGGGACCTATCAAAATCGGGTATTCTGACACCATTGAAAAAATGATTGAACGACTCAACTATGATATAATTTATATGGAAAACATGTCACTTCTAACTGACCTTAAAATACTGATGTTTACAATTGAGATTATTTTTAGAGGGAAAGGAGTTTAATAATACGTTTATTTCTATATCTTTGTGAAAAGTTTTTTAAAGATATGGAAAATAAAGGTTGGTATTTGAAAATGATTGACTGGCGAGAGCAGCATATCAAGCAACGTCAGTTCATTCTTATTTTGAGCTTTATAGTCGGTGTTTTTGCTTCAATTGCAGCATTTATTTTAAAATCAACGATTCATTTTATCCAAACAATTGTTACCGAAAGTTTTAGCAGATATCATGTAAATTACTGGTATCTGATTTTTCCTGCCATAGGTATTCTAATCGCTTCGTTATTTGTTCGATACATTGTCAAGGATGATATCAGCCACGGTGTGACTCGAATCCTATATGCCATTTCGCAAAGAAAAAGTATTCTTAAACTTCATAATGTCTGGACATCCATTGTAGGTAGTTCTGTAACAATTGGCTTTGGAGGGTCGGTAGGAGCTGAAGCTCCGATTGTGTTAACAGGCGCAGCCATTGGCTCCAACCTGGGAAACTTCTTTAAGATGGATCAGAAGACATTGATGCTTCTTGTAGGTTGTGGTGCTTCAGGAGCAATTGGCGGAATCTTTAAAGCGCCAATTGCCGGTCTGGTTTTTACTCTGGAAGTGTTGATGTTAGACATGACATTAACAGCGATTGTTCCTTTATTGATTTCATCAGTAACCGCTACTGCAATGTCATACTTCTTGTCTGGAAGTGAATTCACCTTTCAATTTAGCAAATATGAACCTTTTGCTATTGCCAGAATTCCATATCTAATTCTTCTTGGCGTTATTTGTGGGCTTGTATCTCTTTATTTTACACGCGGAATGAACCGTATAGAAGGAGTTTTCAGAAAAATAAAAAATCCGTTTAAAAAAATAGCTGTAGGTGGTGCCGTTTTAAGTTTGTTGATTTTTATCTTTCCTCCACTTTACGGGGAAGGGTATGATACAGTAGTTTCAATTTTAAACGGCCATTCGGGTTCAGTATTAAATCAAAGTTTCTTTTTAGGCTTAGGGCACAATCCCTGGATTATTATTGTGTATCTTGGATTAATCGTTGTTTTTAAGATATTTGCTTCGGCTTCTACTACCGCAGCAGGTGGAGTAGGAGGTATCTTTGCACCAACTTTATTTATTGGTTGTTTGACAGGCTTTGTTGTTGCAAGGATTTTAATTTACTTTGGATTCCTTATTCCGGAGGCTAATTTCGCTTTAGCAGGAATGTCAGGACTTATGTCAGGAGTCATGCATGCTCCTTTGACGGGGATTTTTCTGATTGCTGAATTGACGGGAAGTTATAATCTATTTATGACATTGATGATTGTTTCAACTGTTTCATATCTAACTATTATTCTATTTGAGCCACATAGTCTGTATGCTATGAGGTTGGCTCAAAAAGGCGAGTTGATGACACACCATAAAGATAAGGCCATACTGACAATGCTTAAAATGGAAAATTTTATTGAAACTGATTTTACAGAACTTCATCCTGAAATGAATCTCGGGGAGTTAATAAAAATAATATCCAAATCAAAAAGGAATATATTTCCAGTGGTAAAACCGAAAACTCATGTTTTGGTTGGAGTAGTTTTAGTTGATGAGGTTAGAAATATAATGTTTCGTCCGGATTTATATAATCGATTTAAGGTTAAAACATTAATGACTTCGCCTCCAGCTCTGCTAAATGTGACCATGGCAATGGGGAAAGTAATGGATGTTTTTGAAGATACTGCATCTTGGTATCTGCCCGTAGTAGATGAAAATAAAGTTTATTTAGGTTTTGTCTCAAAGTCAAAGATATTTAATTCTTATCGCAACGTACTGGTACATTTTTCGGATGAATGAACATAGAATTATTTTGAAACAAGAAAATCTTCAAATATAGAAATCATGACTAAAGTAAAACTAACTTACGCTGAAGCAATCAATGAACTGGAATCTATTTTGGCTGAACTGGAAAGTAATTCTGAAGTGAATATGGATGTTATAGCTGATAAAGTGAAGTTGGCGGCTTCTTTAATGGAATTTTGTAAAAAGCAATTGCATGAATTAGACGAAGAAATGGAAAAAATTATGGAACATTTAAATTAGTTGATATTTAATTATTTGTTATAAGATTTTTTTTTGACTAATTTTAGAAAAATATGAATAGGAGAATTATAAATATTGGTCAGTATATTATGCTCTTCCATGTTACTATGAAATGCTCTAAATCTGCATATTTCAAAAGTAAATCGTGGGCATGACTTACGGCCTCTTCAAGTCCATTATTCCCACTATATCCATTGATTATCATTAATATTTGAGTTGTATTTTCTGAAATTTTGGTACGTTCACAATCACTCGTCGGAGTTCCTATTCCACCTGTATTATCTCTGTAAATTGGTAAGTATTCAACATTAAGAAAACCGCGTCCAATACCTTCAAATTTATCTTGTAATGTCCCGACTCCAAGCTCAATATCCCCATCAATTTTAATCATGTCGAATCCTCCAATAGAAAACCCGCTCCGGATTGAAACCAGATTGATAATATCGACCAACGTGCTTACTTTATAAATAGGGATGCCACGAACAATTCTACGGCATAAAGCTTCTGCCGATGGACGGTAACGATTAGGATCTTTCCCAAGCACTTTATAAGCATTTCTAGTGGCTGCAATTTCGATACGTTTATTGATTTCGTCCAATGTATATATCGATGAAATTCGTTGCACCTCGATTCCCATTTCGTCCCACAAGCCAGGAGAAGTTTCAGAGTTTTTAACCTCGCAAGTTATAACTGCCAGAGTTAATTCCGGACATGCACTATGAATGCTATTTGAAATTGTTATCTTCATTTCAGTACGTTTTTTACAACTAAACCAATCAATCAATCAATCAATTAACATTATCCCGCTTAACATTCGACCTGATTTTATTCCCAGCCGTCGTGCAGAGAAAAAGCGTTCATTTTCGGTAAACGTGCAAATGCCTGAAATCTCAATATGATCTCTTAAAATACCCGCCTTTTCTAACGATTGCACATTTGCTTTCCATAAATCAAGGTGAAAGGTTTTATTTCTGATGGTTATTATCTTTGAGATATCAAATCCTGCCTCTTTGAATATATCTACTACTTCTTTCCCGATTTCATATTCTTTTGAAGATATTGATGGACCAATGGTTACCAGAATATCAGCCGGCTTACAGTTGTATTTGTCAACCAGAGTATAAATAGTTTTTTCTGATATCTTGTTGCTTGTTCCCCGCCAACCGGCATGAGCAACTGCTACTACTTTTTGTACAGGATCAAAAAATTGTAAGGGTACACAATCAGCCGTTGAAATTCCAATACATACATTGTAGAGTTTAGTGTAAAGAGCATCGACGCCATTTAATGCATTAAGTCTCTTTTCAATTGAAAGGACAAAAAAGGAACTGTTGATTTCGCGAATCTCAGTTCCATGTGTTTGATAAGGAATAATTAATTTTTCAGGTTGAATAGCGAGTCTATTGCATAAAATCTGTAGATTTTTAGTGTAACGTTCAGGATTGTCACCACTAAAAGGACTTAAATTAAATGAAGCATAATTGCCCATACTTACACCTCCTTGTCGATCCGTGCAAAAATGGGCAATCTCCTTATATTTCTCCAGTAATTTGTATGTTATCATATTACCGACTTTACTTTCATTATTTACAACTCATCCCAACCGATGCCTTTGTATTTACTTAAATCATCATCTTCGTCATCTTCCACTTCCTCTTCAATTTCTTCTTCCACTTCATGATAGGTCACCTCCATTGGTCGGTGAGTAATTTCTACAACTTTGTTTGATTCCTTATTGATTTCAGTCCAGATAAGGTCCTTTAATTCCGGAATTCCAGATCCGCTTATCGATGATATGAAAACTGTTTGAATATCAGTCGGAACCGTTTTCTTTATATCTGCCATTAGTTCATCATCCAATAAATCACATTTTGTAATAGCCAAAATTCTTTGCTTGTCAACCAGTTCGGGATTGTATTGTTTCAATTCATTCAACAGGATATTATATTCTGCAATAATATCATTGCAATCCGCCGGAATCATAAATAACAAAATGGAATTTCGCTCTATATGTCTTAAAAAACGTAACCCAAGACCACGACCTTCGGCAGCACCCTCAATAATTCCCGGAATATCGGCCATCACAAACGATTTATTGTCTCGATATGCTACGATTCCAAGATTTGGTACTAATGTGGTGAACGGGTAATCTGCAATTTCTGGTTTGGCAGCTGAGACTACTGATAATAAGGTGGATTTTCCGGCATTAGGAAAACCAACCAATCCAACATCCGCAAGTACTTTAAGTTGTAGAATAACTGTTTTTTCTATCGAAGGTTCTCCCGGTTGAGCGAATCGCGGTGTTTGATTGGTTGAAGTCCGGAAATGCCAGTTTCCTTGTCCTCCGCGTCCCCCATTAATTAAAACAACTTCTTCTCCATCTTCTTTGATGTCGCAAAGAAATTCTCCGGTTTCAGCATCATAAACAACAGTTCCACAAGGCACATCTATTGTCTTGTCCTCTCCTTCTTTTCCAAAGCTCCGGCTTAAACCCCCACTTTCACCGTCTCCGGCATGAATATGACGGGCGTATTTAAGGTGGATCAGTGTCCAGTAGTTTTTGCTCCCACGCAAAATAATATGGCCTCCGCGTCCTCCATCTCCTCCATCAGGTCCTCCTTTTTGAGTTAGTTTA